>Ga0209610_1000234_pt1 | contig 28956 bp, 28 predicted proteins | sample LakKivw275mmetaG_FD_184137 | JGI IMG/M metagenome (GOLD analysis project Ga0209610, IMG submission 184137) | Anoxic lake water microbial communities from Lake Kivu, Rwanda to study Microbial Dark Matter (Phase II) - Lake Kivu water 275m metaG... | ecosystem: Environmental > Aquatic > Freshwater...
TTCATATATGCCTGCCATGAATATAATGAAGAATTAAGGAATAACTATCCAGTAAAAAAAATGCAAAAAACATCATGGACAGCAATACAACCTTTTTCATACCCCAATTCCTCCTTTTAAAAGTCCTTCCTGTCTTCTCCATATAAATAAAACATTTAGGAAATTGTAAAGCAATTATTTTTATATGGTTCTTCAGTGCAATCCGAAAATTGTGTGTTAACCACATTCCCCTCTCTCACGTACCTTATCTCTGTTTTTTAGTTTTCTCTCTGGAGATTCACAAATGAATACGATGACAAGCGACATCTACCGGCCTTCGAGTCTCCTTTTCGCAATGGCGTAGCTCTTTTCAAAGTCTTTACTCTTGAAGGCCATAATAGCCTCATGAATCGTAGCCTCCTTCTCGCTATCAGATGTCGCTGCGTTTTGATTCATTAGCGTTTGTATTGCCCGTGCAGCATTGAGCGCCCCTTCGCTATAGTCTGGCCTTGTGATCAGCACGCCAATATTGTCTTTCTCCTTCCAGAGGGGTATTATGGCGATGTTGTGCCTTTTGTCAATAAAGATGTTCCGGTTATTCACTTTTAGATTGTATGTTGCATTAGCAAAATTGCGTGAGCCGCTGGCACTCTTAACCTCTACTGTGCCATACCCTTCAGCGGCCTGAGGATAAACTTTCAGAATGAGGATTCCCGAATCTGGAAGCATCTTATCGAATCCGATCGGTTGCCTGTTTTCCACGAGATAGTACGTCCCATCATCTAACGGTATCTTGACGACGAGGAGTTCACCTCCCTTCGATAAAGGCGAAAGGAAGGCGTATGAGGTCTCACCCGGCTTCGCAGTTTGGACCTGATGTGCCTTAATCCAGCCGAGGCGTATCTTCGTGAAAGACGAAAGACCCGGAGGCGGTTCCCCCTGTCTTACAAAGTGCTGTGACATGATGTCCCAGGGGCCCATATAGGTTGCATGATGCTCGAAGGAGGGAAGTCCGGCAGAAGCGTCAGACTGACGCTCATAATCGTATAGTCAGGGCGCGAGTCGCTTGCCGTCATGTATCCCACCGAGGGCATGGAAGTAGTCATGGGCAAACATACCGAGGTTTGCATTCTCTGTTCCTACAAAAACCCCGCCCCTAAACTCTTTACCGCCTCCTGTTCTCAGGGTTTCATACCGGGGAACATATCTCTTTGTAACACCTGAAAGCATACCGGGATTGGCACAGTAGCAGATCATTCCGTATCCCTTGCCTGGCATGGTATGCACCGCCGGTATTATCAATATGTGGTCGTAAACGAAAAAATCAATCTCCTTCTCGATGGCTGTCATGGTGTCTTCAATAAGCTTGCGTATTCTTGCTTTGTCCACACGGAAATTATATGGGCTTATCTTATAGTCAGCAAGTGAATCGGGAAGCATAATATATCCCCTGAAATCGGCCTTTATAGAGGCGAGTCCATACGACTGCTCCTCCACATACGAGCCGAGTCCTGCCACAACCCTTCTCTTTACAACCTCGATTGGTGTTGTCGGTGTTGCATCAGGAAACCGGACAACAACCATCAGGACGCTCTTTTCGCCGATGGCCTGTGTCGACTGTGGACCCAGGCCGCTTTCTTCCGCCATGCCTTTTACCAAAACCCCACCATTTATGGCGAGAAGAAAGAAAAAGAGAGAAAGAATAATTTTCCTGACCATTGTCGCACTTCTTTTCATCATAGCGCTCCTCCCTCTTTCAGTATTCTCAACTTGCCTTGAATCTTAAGACAACTCATTAACAGCAATGTCCTTCATAAAAATGTCTGGCAATCTCAATATCATCACTCGTTATGCACTTAGGATTCCCTATTTCAGATAACATCTTTATTTTATGCTAATGTCTTAATATATCTACATATTTCACAATCTGTCAAACAACATTTCACGAACGTCCCCTAGAACCCTTGACCCTTTGACTCCTTGACCCCTTGAACCCTTGACCCCTCGAATCCTCGAACCCTTTTTTAAAATACAAGCTGATTGAGCATCCCGGTAAAATATTGTATAGTTAGGTTGCCAATGAAAAAGATTGTTATCGGCACTGCCGGACATATTGACCACGGGAAGACTACCCTGATAAAGGCCCTTACGGGTATTGACTGCGACAGATTAAAAGAAGAAAAGGAAAGGGGTATCACCACAGAACTCGGCTTTGCACATCATAAATTTGGCGATGATTTACTCATAGGGATAGTGGATGTTCCAGGACACGAACGGTTTGTAAGACACATGGTAGCCGGGGCATGGGGTATTGATATGGTGCTTCTTGTTGTTGCAGCGGACGAAGGTGTAATGCCTCAGACAAAGGAACATATCGATATATGCGAGATACTCGGGTTAAAAAGGGGTATCGTTGCAATTACCAAAAAAGACCTTGTTGAAGATGAAATGGTAGAGCTTGTAAGGGAAGATATAAAAGATTTCCTTAAAGGGAGGATGCTTGAAGGAGCGCCTGTAATACCTGTCTCATCAACTACCGGGGAGAATATTGATAAGCTGAGAGAATCCATAAGGGATGTGGCAATAGCATTACAGGAAAGGTCAAAGGAAGGCATATTCAGGTTGCCGGTTGACAGGGTATTTACATTAAAAGGTCTTGGCACGATTGTCACAGGGACATGTATCTCCGGCCATATAAAGACTGGTCAGGAGATTGAGATATATCCCCTGTCAAAGAAGACACGGATAAGAAATATCCAGGTCTATCATGAGGATGTAGAAGAGGCCATTGCAGGTCAAAGGGTTGCACTGAACCTCCAGGGCATAGAAAAACAAGAACTGGAGAGGGGAACTATCATAGGCAGACCTGATACACTGGCACTCACAAATAGAATAGATACAACCTTCAAATATTTAAGACTGCCTTTTAAGCCTATCAAAAATGGGAGCATTTTGAGATTCCATATAGCGACAACGCAGGAGGAGGCAAGACTCATATTGCTCAACAAAGATGCTGTGGAACCAGGTGAGGAAGTGTTCACCCAATTTGTATTTTTAGAACCAATTGTAGCCCTGCCTGGCGACAGATATATCTTAAGGGGTTCGTATGCCATACAGACTATTGGCGGCGGGAAAATCCTCGATATTATGCCAGCAAAACACAAAAGAAACGCTGAGCATCTAAATGCAACATATAAACTGCTCACAGATGGGACACCAGAAGATAAGGCGGAATATCACATTATAAAGGGTGGGTTCGAAGGCATTAAAGAAAACAGATTGCCCATACTTTTAGGTAATGAGGGGATATCCATCAACAGGATATTAGAGATGTTAAAACAATCTAACAGAGTAAAACCCATTGGAAGAGCTATTATCCATATGAATAAATTTAAAGACTACAAAAGGATGTTACAAAAACTGCTCTTTGATTTTCATACAAAGAACCCCCTGAAAATAGGTATCTCAAAAGAAGAATTACGAACAAGACTGCCAAAAGTAGAGTCTCTTGTATTCCAGACAGCCTTAGAAGAATGCATAAACGAGGGCAGCGTGGAAGTAGAAAAGGATAAGGTAAGGGTAAAAAAAATAAACGGGACAAAGGACAGAAGCATAGAAATATTTGAAAATGATATCATCAAAAGACTATACGAATACGGTTTTACTCCACCAACCTTAAAGGATTTATCAAAAGAATTAAACCAAAATGAAGACCACCTGAGGGATATTATAGAAAGACTTGTGTACGAAGGTAAAATAATAAAAGTGAAAGGAAATATGTATTTCCACAGGGATGTTATAGAAAATCTAAAAGAAAAGGTAATGAGCTACCTGAGGCAAAACAAGGAGATGACACCTTCTGATTTCAAATCCACACTGGACCTGTCAAGAAAATATATGATACCCCTTCTTGAATATCTTGATGAAATAAAACTGACTATCAGGATAGGAGATAAAAGAATCTTGAGAAGCTAAAATGAAGTAGGCTGTCACTGCTGTCTGACTGTCACCACACTATCCGCAATCCAGCCTTCCCTGTTTCCATACAAATGGATTTTATACCATTTCATCCCGTCTCTATCTGTCTTATAACTCAATATCTTCACTGTTTCCCCCCTGAAAAGCATAGCGATTCTCGGGGATCTAATATCAGGACTAATTCTTATATTTGCTGCTATTTTACTCACCACTGCCTCTCTCGTTGGCAGGTCTGTCTTCTTAATATCCATATCCTTCTGGACTTCTTCTGCCTGGGGCTGTTTTTCTTCTTCCTTCTTTGCTACCGCTTGTTCACTATCCTTGCTTAACGGTGTATCTGCTTTCTCAACCTTCTCAATACCTATGTTTTTCTCTACCTTGCTCTCCTGTGGCTGTTTCTCAATCTCTTTCTTCACTATCACTGTGCTACTATCTTTCATTCCCTGAAAGGCATAATAATACCCTATGGTCCCCGCAACAATGACAAAAATAATCGCCAGTACAGCATAAACGGGTCTTAAGTACCTCTGCATTTGTGTTTTCTGTTTTTCTGAGCTACCCTTGATACTATCTACATTACGTTCAACATGCCTCTTGCCTTTAATAACATCACCGCTCCTCTCAACATTGGCAAAGCTTTTTAAAGATGGCTCCCTTTCCTTATGTCGTTCCTCTGTCACATAAGGAAGACCTTCCCCCTTTCCAGACATAGCATTTATTGCCTTTGAAACCTCTTTAAAGCTAATCTTCTTTGCATGATTGGTAAAACCAACAAGTAATGAAAGGTCTGAAAGGGCAATAATTGTTCTTGGTGAACCCATAGAATATCTGTGTATAATCTCCAAGGCATCATTTGCAAAAATTTCCCTTCCTTCATCAAGTCCTGCCTTCTTAAGCCTATATTTTACAAGTTCCTTTGTTTCCTCAACCCGTAAGGGGATAAAATAATATCTTACAGGTAGTCTTTGCCAGAATTCAGGCATACCTTTGATTGTATTCCATAATGCCCTTTGTCCTGAGAGAATGAATGTATGGAGATATTCATTGTTATGCATAAGATTTATGAGTGTTCTCAATTCCTGTAATACATCTTTTGCCTCACACAACATCTGCCCTTCATCAACAATTATAATGTTCTTTCCCCCGAGCTCTTTTACCTCTGTCAAAGTATTTTTAAGAACCATGAGATTTTTTAATTTATCATCATCCGGTGGTGAGTCAGTTATGCATTGGGTTATGTGAGCAATCATCTGGGAAGAAGTCAACGTGGGATGATCAATAAAGGCATACCTGAAGGCATCCCCATATTCTTCTCTCATCTCATCGATAAGTTTTAAAAGGATAGTTGTTTTTCCAAGTCCGGCGTCTTCAGATACAACAAGAACACCACCTTTGTTTGTATTTATTGCGTACTTTAACCTTTCCAGACATTCATAATACTGTCCCGTTACACACATCATTTTACTGTCAGGTGCTAACAGAAATGGATGTTGTTTTAAACCCCAGTATGTAATATATTCTTCAATCATGGTTTACAATACTTACAAGGGCTATACCCTATTTTTATCGCATCAATACGACTTCTGAAAACTATTCTGTTTTTTTCAGGAATCTTGCCTGCATAAATACATGACGGTCTATGAAGGGTGTAAGTCCTCTTATTTCCAATATAATACGACTCTGTATCCTTCTTTTTTTCTTGCCACACGCCTCTTTCCTCTTCCATCGCCTTTTGTTGATAACTCAAAAGCATATCCCTATATTTTGTATTTGGAGGTTTGACCATCGCTTTTGCATAACCGTGTTTTACAAGCTCTGCGTTCACAAACACATTTTTTACAAATACATATGCAAGCAACCTTCCATAGTTGTCTTTTTTTTCAACATCAAATTCAAGCCTCACCTTCTTCAAAAAAACAAGCCTTTTGTTATATTTTGCTGCTTCCCTTGCATAAAACTCAGCTCCCCCATCCTTTGGAAATAATTCCGGGGCATCAATCCCTATATATCTTACGGTTTCACCTGTTTCAAGTTGAATCGTATCGCCATCAATAACCTTTTTCACTATATATTCTTTCCCATATGAAAGGTTTGTAAAAAAAAATATGAAAGAAAAAAATATCGCAAAAATTACTCTATTCATAAAAAAAGATTTTACAACATTTTTTGCTTATGTTAAACAACTATTGGCATGTATAAAAAACTTTTCACATTTCACTATGGGGGTTCGTATGCAAAAGTGGATTTCAATATTCGTATTGTTTTTATCTTTTATATTTATTCCTCTTTTTGGGCATGCCCAAAATAACAACATTTCGGTGGGGTACGGTTTTGGAGCATTTAATGGCAATCAAGGGATAGGCAAGCTAAGGGGTACAAATGGATATTATGATTTTTTTCAGTTAGCCTATTCACGTGAAAAATCCTTATCCAGTAGAACAAATCTTCTTCTTGAACCATTCCTCGCTTACGTAAACAGACCTACGGATGGACTTGACTTAGGTATGACAGTGGGATTGAGATTTTATTTGAATAAGGACACTAAAAAAGGACTTTTTGGAACACTGGCAATGGGTGCCTCATATACAACAATAGGGTTCGTGGAACAGGATACCCACCTGCTTTTCATGCTTCAGGGAGGAATAGGCTATAAATGGAATAAATACTTCGTTGAAAACAGATTCAGACATTACTCAAATGCTGGGTTGGCATCACCCAACAGGTCAATTAATGCAAATATAATAAATATAGGTATAAGCTTTTAAGGATGAAAAAGGCCGTTCCTTAGGGAGAGGAACGGCCCGAAGAACTAACAAGGAGCCGGACATCCGGCTCCTTGGATTTTATATATCTCAGCCGACTTTGAAGATCATGGAGGCGCCGGTATCGCCGGCAGCGCAGCCAGTCCAGAGGCAGTAGCCGCCGCCGAGATCCACCATCTCTTCGAGCATCTCGGCAATGATCCTGCCTGCTGTTGGAGCCTGGGGATGCCCATATATCAGGGAGCTTCCGTAGTTGTTCATTTTCATGACATCGATGCCCATCTTCTTAGCAAAGTTGAGGTCATTCGTGGCAAAGGGGTTATGGCTCTTGATGGCCTTCATGTCCGTGATTTTCAGACCCGCGTTTGCAAGGGCCATCTGGGCGGCCGGTACAGGCGCTGCGGCCATGAAGCCCGGGTTGACACGAGAAAAACCGTAGGAAACGATCTGGATCTCCACACCCGGATTCGCGCTCAGTTCCTTGGCCTTATCCCGGTTAGTGACGATGAAGCCGCAGTTACCGTCGGCAGGGAATGTCTGGGCGCCGAAGCTGTGGACGCCTCCCTTTTCAGCCGGGCCGAGCTTGGCCAGACCTTCTGCCGTGGTGGGGGTCACGCCCTCGTCCAGCTCCACCAGCATAGTCTTCTTCTTGGAGACCCTTACCTCTACGGGAAACATGTAGCGCTTCTGGAAGGCCCGGTCATTGGCAAGGGCCATCTGGTACTGTTCGTAGCGTCTTAAGACCACTGCGTCGCACTCTTCCTTGGTGATCCCTGCTTCTCTGGCTACGTTCTCAGCGGTCTGCACCATCTTGAGGGGCGGAAATACGTTGGGATCGCTGTTGAAGTTGTCCATTAGCCAGTTTTCGCTGATTACCTCGCCCCCAGGACCAATGGGGTTGGGCCACACAGTGTGAGCCCCGTTGGAGCAGCGATCAGCCATCAGGCCAAAAGCCACACCAAAAGCGCCTTGCTCTATGGCAAGAGCAGCGAGATTGAGAATCGTGGTGGACGTTGTGCAGGCTTGGTTTATCATGAGGCCGGGCACGTTTTTCTTGTTGTCTGTCAGCATGCCGGCAGCCCAGTTGTGGCTGTAAAACAGGTGGTGCTGATGGATGGTAATCCCGAAATACAGGTAGTCGATAATGCTGGGATCGATTTTCTTCTTCTCGAGAAACCATCTCCTTGCCGTCTTTGCCCCTAACTCAATCGAGTTTTCATTCTGCATGCTCCCCTGCCAGCGGCTGAAGGGGCTCGAGTAGTAGCCGTTGTAAGGGATATACGCCTTTGTAAAAGTCTTCATGTAACTACCTCCTCACATATATTTGGTTAATTTAAACTGCAAAAGGTCCAGTCAAACATGTATTCTTAAGTTTGCATTGGCCACCGGCTAATATTACTGCATTTCTTGCCATACAATTCTCCTTAACGTTAATTAATTCCTCTATTTTTACCCTTATAGTTGGGTTTTCTCTTTTCTACAAAGGCATTTATACCTTCTCTGCCATCTTCTGATGTAAAGGCAATCGAAAAGGAATCCATTTCCAATGTGAGACCAGATGCAAGGTCCATATTGAGCCCATTATCAACACACCTCTTTATAAGAGCAAAGGCTGCTCTCGGTTTAGATGCCAGTTTTTTTGCAAATGCTTTCGTTTCTTCCAACAATATAGCTTTTTGTACAACCTTATTAACAAGGCCTATACGATAGGCTTCTGCCGCATTCACATTATCTCCTGTAAAAAGCATCTCCTTTGCCTTCGCAACCCCGATAAGCCTTGGAAGCCTCTGGGTTGCCCCTGATCCTGGCATAATACCAAGGTTTATCTCAGGCACACCGAATATCGCATCATCAGATGCAATCCTGATGTCACAACATAGGGCAACCTCACAACCACCACCGAGGGCAAGCCCAAAAACTGCAGCGATTGTTGGTTTTTCAATACTTGTAAGTTTATCAAAGGTTCTCCTCGGGGCACTCCATAAGAAATCGAGAGTTTCTACTGCAGACTTGCCTATTACATCCTTTACATCGAGACCTGCTGCAAAGGCCTTTTCACCACTGCCTGTTATAATAATTGCACCAATTTCATCATCCCTTTCAAATTCACAGATCGCATCATAGAGTTCCAGATATGATTTTACACTCAAGGGATTTACTGGAGGTCTATCAAGCTTGATGATGCCAACAGGTGCTTCTCTCTCGATTATCAAAGTTTCATAGCCCATATACGGCCTCCTTACATTCTCCTTATTTGGTGTAATCGTACCATCCTTTGCCTGTTTTCCTGCCAAGAAGGCCTGCTTTCACCAAGTTTCTGAGCGGCAGGGGTGATACCCATTTGAGTTCTTTATTTAATGCTTCGTAAAAATAATCCATAACGTGGAGATTGATATCAAGCCCTGTCAGGTCCATCAGTTCAAAGGGACCCATCGGATAGTTGAGACCAAGCTTTGCAGCCTTATCGATATCCTCTTTCGATGCAATACCCGCTTCGTAAAGCCTTATCGCTTCGACGAAGTGTGGAACCATTAGCCTGTTTACCAAAAAGCCTGCAATGTCGACCTTTACTTCCACGGGCTCCTTGCCCATTTTTTTTGATAGGTCCATTGTCACCGCAACTGTCTCATCGTTTGTCTTGAAACCCCTAATAACTTCAACGAGCTTCATAAGCGGAACAGGATTAAAAAAATGCATACCCACAACCCTTTCGGGCCTATTTGTAGCAGTTGCAATCTCTGTGATAGACATGGAAGATGTATTTGATGAGAGTATTACGTCTTTTCTTGTAAGCTCATCCAATTCTTTAAACACCTTTTTCTTTATATCCATTACTTCAAGAACAACCTCAACAACAAAATCCACATCCTTCAGGTCTTCCATCCTGGTTGTTCCCTTAATTCTTCCCATGATTGCACCTTTTTCGTCTGCCGTCATCTTTCCCTTTTCTACACTCTTTGAAAGAAACCTGTCGATATTCTTCATACCACCTTCAACAAATCTGTCTTCAATATCCCTCATCACGACATTATAGCCTGCCTGAGCAGCTACCTGGGCAATCCCGTTTCCCATAACGCCTGCCCCCAAAACTCCGATTGTCTTTATATCCATATTATCCCTCCTAATTTGTTAAAAATTAAAAAATTCACATGCTGTATATCTAACTATTTTATATTCAATATGTCAAATATTTTTGATAAAGGAAAAAGAATTTAAAGGGTTCGAGAATTCAAGGATTTGAGTGTTTTTACCTGGCCCCTCGACCCCTTGACCCCTTTTGCCACTGAAGCCGTTCTGCTAAGTGAGTTACCCTGGTCTTAAGGTTGATCAAGTATGCTGGTTCTGGTTGCTTAGGACCAGGATTTGTGTCATATTCTTCAGCCTTGATAAGATTAACAACCCGGTCTATAGACCCTCCCTCAACCCGTAAAAGTCTTTCCACCTTAACCTTAAAATCTTCAGCTGCGTCAATTGACCGGGCAAAGAAGTCTTTTACTGATTTACCAACGAAAACAAAATGGTGCCCCTGACACAAAACTTCTACGTCTAAAGCAGCAAGACGCTTGAGTGAAGCCATATACCCATCATAGTCAACCAGGAAATCGCTCACAATGTTCCCCGTCTGACCGAGGCAGCCAGCAGTCTCTGTTGCAATAAGCATCTTTCTTTCGGGTATGTAATAACTAAACATGTCTCTGGTGTGACCGGGGGCTGCAAAGACCTGAACACTTAGATTCTTTTTTAGGTTGATTATTTGCCCTTCTTTAAGGATCATGTCCACCTCAAAGGGTTCAAACGGTTCCCCCATTAACATGCCTTCATCAATCCCTTCCATGGGAGCTATCAAATGGATTGCATTCTGGCTTAAGGAAATCATCAGTTTTTGGGCATTTGGGCGTTTTATAATCTCAGCAGCCCTTCTTGAAGCAGCTATTTTTAGGCCTGGAAAGACCTTTTTGAAATATGATGCGGCACCGCAATGGTCATAATGAACATGGGTTAAAAAGAGTATTTCAGGGCTTTTCAGGGCTAATATCCTTCTAATATCCCTCTCGTATATCCTGCCCATGCAGCAAAAACCAGCCTCGAAAAGAACCGGCTGTTCTGCCACAAAAAGATAGGTAGGTGACCATGCAAAACCAGTAATATACAAACCATCTTTCACCAGTCCGGTTCCATTAAAAATCAATGATACTCCCTATATTGGATTGGATATGAAACTTGGAGGTTATTATATCAAAGCCTTGCCTATCCTGCAATAACTTTATATTGCTTTCTTTCTGCTTTCTGCCCTCATCATGTATCATCCACATTTTATAAAAATAAGCTTGACATGAAAAACCTGCTTTGTTAATATAGTTTGTTAATAGTTTCACATTCTGAAGGAAAGGAGAGAAAAATATGGATTTCAAGATATCTGAGGAATTAGAATCAATGCGCAAAATGGCCTATGACTTTGCTGTAAAGAATATTAAACCTACAATGGAAGAAGACGAAAAGGAACACAAATACCGTCCGGAAATTATGAAGAAGATGGGTGATCAGGGAATGTTTGCCTGTCTGGCCCCTGAAAAATTCGGCGGGCTTGAACTTGAAGAGGGGAATATGGCAGCAACCCTCATGGCAATTGAGGTTGCCAGAGTAAGCCCCTCCTGGGGTCTCCCCTTCAACCTCCAGATGAATGGTCCCCAGTCAGCTCTTCTGAAGTTCGGAAGCGATGAATTAAAGGAACAGTTTCTGCCAGGATTAATCGCAGGAACAAGTGGTGGTTGCTTTGCCATCACAGAGCCAAATTCAGGCTCCGATGTTGCCAGTATGAAGACAACAGCAGTAGAAGTTGATGATGGTTTCATCCTTAACGGCACAAAAACATGGATATCAGGTGTACCATACTGTGATTGCGGTATTGTTTATGCCATGACGGACAAGGCTGCAAAACATAAAGGTATGTCTGCCTTCTTCGTCGATTTCAAAACACCCGGTATTACCCAGAGGGCAATTACGACAAAACTCGGCTTACACTGTGCTCCCACAGGTGAGATCTTCTTCGAAGAAGTAAAGGTTCCAAAAAGTACTCTCGTTGGTAAGTTGGGTCAGGGCTTTGCCATCTGTATGGCCATGCTCAATGTGACAAGATTAAGCTCTGCTTCAAGGGCAGTAGGTGTGGCACAGAGTTGTATTGAGGAAGCTGTAAAATACGCTAATGAGAGGGAACAGTTCGGCCAGCCCATAGGCCAGTTCCAGATGATACAGGAACAGATTGGAAGGATGTATGTTGAACATGAAGCAGCGAAGCTGCTTGTCTTAAGGGCTGCATGGCAGAAAGACCAGGGGATGAACAACACCCTTGAGACCTCCATGGCAAAATATTACGCTGCTGAATCTGCAAATTTCTGCGCCTCTGAAGCAGTAAAGATATTCGGTTCCTACGGATTCTCTTCAGAGTATCCTGTAGAAAGATATCTGAGAGACGCAAAATCCTACCAGATTGTTGAAGGTACTTCAAACATTCAGAAGATGATAATTGCCCAGTTTGCCCTGGGTTACAGGAAGGCTTAAATAGCAAATTTTAAGGAGGTATATATATGGCTACAGAAGTAACGGTTCCGATGGTTGGAAAAATAGTAAATGTTAGTGTTAAGGTTGGAGACACAGTCAATGAAGATGATCAGATAGCAACCCTCGAAGCAATGAAGATGGAGATGCCCATCGTTTCACCGACAGCTGGTGTGATTAAAGAGATACTGGTATCTGCAGGCCAGGAAGTTGAGGCAGACACTGTGCTTGCCATTATAGAATAGAAGAGTGGTGATGATATGTTAGTTGCAGGGATTGATATAGGTTCTATTACAACAGAAGCCCTCCTCTTTGATAAAGATATGGGTATTGTCGGTTATACAATACTCCAGACTGGAGCTGATTCAAGAAAGACTGCTGAAATTGCCCTTGAAAAGGTTCTTGCATATCCAGGAAAGGATACATCCGATATATCATATACAATTTCAACCGGCTGCGGGAGAAAAAGGGCTGCCTTTGCAAAAGAATCTGTTACAGAAATTACATGCCTCGCAAAAGGTGTGAACTATCTGTTTCCTGATGCAAGGACAATCATTGACATTGGCGGGCAGGATACCAAGGTAATAAGGGTTAACGAAAAAGGGCGTGTTGTTGAATTCGAGATGAATGATAAATGTGCAGCTGGCACAGGCAGATTCCTCGAAGTAATGGCAAAGGCGCTGAATGTGGACCTTGACAAGATAGGTGACATATCATTAGGTCACAAGAAAGATTTAACGATAAGCAGTATATGCACCGTTTTCGCAGAATCAGAGGTTATTTCCCTTGTAAGTGAAGGAGAAGAACTGGAAGATATCCTTTATGGTATCCACAGGGCTATAGCTGACAGAACCATGGGTTTGATAAACAGGCTGGGTGGTGTTGAAAAAGAGGTAATAATGGCTGGCGGTGTTGCAAAAAACATCGGTGTTGTAAAAGCACTCGAGAAGGTCATGAACACCCAATTAAAAATTTACGTTGAACCCCAGATTATAGGTGCACTCGGCGCAGCCATACTCGCCCTCGAAAAAGCTTAAAAAAACATCCTGAAACTAAAAGAGCCAGCAGATTATGCTGGCTCTTTTTTTCTCACTCCTTATGTTGACAGGCAAGGTCCTGCCCTACAAACTTTATTACTTCTTTCATCAATCCATTATCAGGTATCCAGCATCGTCCCTCGTCCCTCAAGGATCTCAAGCTGTTGCCTGAACCGGTCCTGTACCCCCTTTTCTCATTTTCTGCATAATAATTACAAGAGCAAGGCAAACAAAACCGATAACATCCCCTAAGCGATGAGGATACACTAATCCTAAAGCGCCTATTATGGTTATCACACGTTCGAGAATATTCGACCTTTTCAATAACCAGCCAGAACAACCAGATGCAAGCATACCTATCCCAAGAAATGCAGCAAAAATAGTCCAGATTCCTGCAGTTATGCCAACACCTTCCCAATGCAGCAGCAAAGCCCTTCCTGCTGGTAGTAGGGTAAATATAAAGGGAAGAAGGAAGGCTGTAATCGCATATTTCCATGCCATCATTGTAGTTTTATATGGACTACCCCCCGTGATTGCTGCTGCTGCAAACGGTGACAGGGCGGTGGGTGGAGATACCTCTGAAAGAAGGGCATAATAAAAGATGAACATGTGGGCTGCATATTCCGGAACCCCGAGCTCGGTAAGTGCAGGGGCTACGATGACCGCAGCAATAATATATGTTGCGGTGATTGGAACAGCCAATCCAATAATCCATAGAATGATAGCTGCAAAAATTGCGGTAATGACAAGGTTTCCTCCAGCATAACCGATAATAATTGTTGACAGCTTCAGGCCAAGCCCTGTTAAACTGACTATTCCGACGATAATACCTGCCGATGCACAGATAGCAGCAACGTTTAGTACACTCACTGAACCTTCCTTAAAGGCCTGGATAACCTTCGGTACTGTGAATCGTGTATCTTTTCTGATAAATGATGCTAAGAAACATGTCAAAACAGCAGCAAGGACCGATAACTGGGGGGTAAACCCCTTTACCAGAAAAACCACTATGGCAATAAGGGGAAGAAAATGAAAACCGTACATTTTAGTGAGCTGTATTAATGTGTATTTCTTTTCAAATTTGACAGCTTTTAAGCTAAATTTTTTCGCATCAAATTCAACCATGAGGAGAAGCCCCCAGTAGTAGAGCGCTGCAGGTATTAAGGCAAGTAATATAACATCAACATAACTGATTCTCAAAAACTCAGCAATAAGGAATGCCGCAGCACCCATAACCGGTGGGGTTGTTATTGCCCCCATACCACCAGCAGCAAGGAAACCGCCAGCGTTATCCCTGTCATATCCAGCCTTCTTAAGCATCGGGTATGCAACAGAACCAATTGCCACAGTATTTGCAACCCCAGAACCAGATGCCATAGCCAAAAAATAGGAGGTGGCTACCACTGAACGCCCTGCTGCTGTTGGTTTATGACCCATGGCAGTAAAGGCAAAATCTACGTAAAATTTACCTGCCCCTGAGACTGAAAGGAAAGCCCCGAAAATACAGAACATAATAATGATTGTCGAAGCTACGTCTGTTGGAACACCAAATATACCTTCAAGGGTCATATACATGTGACCTATAATTCGGTCAATATCATATCCCCTGTGGGTCCAGGGGGCAGGAATCCACGGTCCTACATACGCATATATAAGGAAAACAACGCATACGATAGGCATGATCCAGCCCGAACTTCTTCGGGTAGCTTCCAATATGAGGAGTATGAATAGGACCCCGAAGATCTTATCCCATAACTCAGGGGTGACTGCCCGATAGATAAAATCCTCAAAGTCGATAAGCATATATGCGATACATGCAAGCCCTGCCAGGGCCAGGATGATATCAACTAAGTTTATCTTTCCCTTGTATTTTTTAGCCATCGGGTAATACAAAAAGGAAAGGGCAAGTAAAAAGGCAACAAAAACGCCTCGAACAATCTGGGTTGTTACAGGTCTGACTGTAGTATATATGGCAAAGGCAGACATTGCGACCGCCAAAACAGTGATAACAATATTCCAGAAACCGGTTACCTTTCGGGTAACCCCTTCTTCTTCCTCTATTAGCTCCTCTAATTTCTTCTTTTGCTCTTCAGTAAGCTCCCCGGTTAAATTATTTTTTACCGCACTGTTCTCTTTTTCTTCCATAACTTGCCTCCGCAGAGAATTCCTGTAATATAGCAAGAGATAGACCTATAATCAGGGTCCACTATCACCAATAATCAATACCTGACTTCTTATAAGGAAACTTGTATTAAAAACAAAAAAGACACAGGAGGTATGTTAAACTCCTGTGCCTCAATGCCCATCTCAAACCAGAACGTTAAACCCTTTCTCCTTAAAATATTTTGCTGCTCCCTTGTGGTATGGCACAGCCTTATCTCCTGACCCGTCTTTCAGATTTATATGTAGAGCTTCTTTATGGATTGCAGCCAGTTCTTTCAGGTGCTCAAATATAGTTTTCACAATGTTATATGCTAATTTTTCATCCATATCCTGGTGGCATACCATGAGATTTCCAACTACTACAACAGGTATATCATGTTCAATACCAGTATAAACCTTCTTTGGAATCACTGATTTATAATACATAGGTCCATACTTCTTCACCATCTTGCCAATAAGCTCATCATCTTGAGGAATAAGTACCATCTTTACACCAGGGGAAGCAGCAAGGTCAAGAACTGATGACGTGGGGACGCCACCATCCCAGAAATAGGCATCTATCTTACCATCTTTAAGTGCGCCTGCAGACTCCCCCGCACCAAGCCTATCCTTCTTTATATCCTTTTCATGGTTAATGCCTCCAGCCTCCAGAACCCTGAGTGCTATCACTTCTGTCCCACTTCCAGGAGAGCCGGTAGATACCCTCTTTCCTTTTAAATCAGCCACTTTTTTAATGCCCTTTCCTTCAAGGGTCACCACATGCATTAAATTCGGATACAAAAATGTCAGTGTCCTTATGGGAATCGGTCTACCTTTGAAGTTTCCGATACCTTTATACGCATCATATCCTGTATCAGCCATAATCTCGGCCATATCGGATTTTTTTGCAGCGATGAGCTTACAATTATCAACTGAGGCCGATGTAACTTCAGCTGCTGCCTCCACGCCTGTATATTTTGTAAGGATACTGGCTATGCCACCTCCTATAACAAAATACACACCTCCCATGCCTCCAGTGGCTATAGATATTCTCTTTTTTGCCTGGGCAAAAACTTTGCCTGTATTACCAAGAAGCATGGCACCACCAAGGGCACCGGTCAATTTAAGAAAATCACGCCTTCTCAGTTCCTTATCCTTTTCAAATAAACGGTCAAAATCCATTCTTTACCTCCTTATAAAGAAATTAGTTAAAATACCTGTACAAAAAATCAACTAACATGCCAGTTTCATCTTATGGCAATGATATATTTGTTGTCAACAGTTTTCTTGCCCCCCCCTCAATAACCTGAATCACTAAATCAAAAACCTGTGTTTCATTACCTATAACACTATCAGCTGACATGTATAAAAAGCTTGACAACAATGAATGGTGAAAGCAATATATTGACTGAAATTCAGAGTTTTGCAGCATACAAAATAATATATAGATAGAGATAAAGGAGAAAATTAAATGAGCGCATATCCTGAAATAGCGGACAAGTTGATGACCCCAAAAGAAGCTGTGAAGAGATATATTAAAAATGGCAGCCAGATTGCTCTCGGAGGATTTACCATAGCGAGAAATCCCATGGCAATTGCGTACGAAATTATAAGACAGGGGCTCAAAGACTTACATCTTGTGTGCCATTCTCATGGTCAGGCACTCGATGTTTTGATTGGTGCTGGCTGTGTGAAGAGGTTAGAGATAGCCTATGGTGGTAACGGGAGGTATGCCCCCACCTGTATTCGATTCAAAAAGGCTATCCAGAGGGGAGAAATTGAGTTTGAAGATTATTCCAACTATCAGATGAGCTTACGATTTTTAGCCGGTGCTCTGGGAATACCATTTATACCGACAAAGTCAGGTCTCGGCTCAGACCTCATCAACCTTGAGGGATTTTCAAAAAAGATCAGGAAAGAACGGAAGGTCGCATCGAGGAAGTATGTCGTGATAGATAATCCTTTTAATGGCGTTGAGGATAAAGTAGTGCTACTTCCCGCCCTCACACCTGACGTAGCACTCATACACGCACAATATGTGGGAGAAGACGGCACGGTAAGGATAAAAGGTCTTACCTTTACCGATATAGAACAGGCAAAATCAGCAGATATAGTCATTGTCACATGCGAGGAAATTGTGCCCCGGTCATTTATCAGGCTTGACCCTGACCAGAACTCGCTCCCACCTTTTTTTGTCGATGCGATTGTAAGGGTCCCGTATGGTGCTCATCCAACGGCATGTTATGCATTTTACGATTATGACCCGAAACACCTAAATCTCTATAAAAAGGTAGCGGAAGATGAAGCCCTCTTCAAAAAATATCTTGACGAGTGGGTATACGGGGTTTCAAGCCACGAGGAATACCTTGAAAAGATCGGCTGGACGGCACTTTCGAGAATTAAGGCAAATCCTGTATTGGGTTATGCCCCTGGTCTTGATAGGAAATAAGGGAGGATACAAAGATGACTCAATATACAGACAACGAAATGAAGGCAATAAGCGCAGGCAGATTTATTAAAGACGGTGACATTGTGTTTGCAGGGACAGGGGTGTCGATACTTGCGGCTACAGCAGCAAAAAGGATTTATGCGCCGAAGGCGGTTGTCTTCTTTGAAACAGGCGGGGTTGATCCATCCCTTGAAGAAATACCCATGGCTGTATCAGATTCAAGGGTAATGAGCGGGACTTGTTTAAATTCAGGTTTGATAGATGCCTTTTCAATAGTCGGGCACAGAAAATTCCATACAATTGCTTTTCTCGGGGCAGCCCAGATTGACAAGTATGGAAATCTCAACACAACGGTCATCGGGGATTACCATAGACCGAAAACAAGGTTCTCCGGAAGCGGCGGGGCATGTGATGTTTCATCATTCGCCTCCGGCGTAATCACCTTCATGCAGCACGAAAAGAGGAGATTCGTTGATAAACTTGACTATCTGACAAGCGTGGGCTGGTATAAGGGTGGAGATTCAAGGAAAAGACTCGGCTTGCAGAGAGGTGGAGCATTTGCAGTCGTGACAAACCTCTGCGTTATGAAATTTGATGAGGAAACAAAAGAAATGTATCTTGCCGAATACTATCCGGGTATCACCATTGACAGAATCATTGAGAATACTGGCTTCACGATAGATATCTCGAGGGCAGTTGAAGCATTACCACCATCAGCCGAAGAACTAAGAATTTTAAGGGAAGAGGTAGACCCTCAGAAGTTGATATTATAATAAGGCAAACTTAATTTAAAAAGTGACGGTTTGTAAGGAATACATCTCTGGGGGTTTATTGTGAAGTGGCATCAGATGGATATAAAAAAGGACGGGATACTACACCTTGAAATTTGTAAGCCTGATGAAATTCTTGAAAAGAACCTTTTCTTTGTCTTCGTATGGGATAGACAGGGCGAGAACTTTTGATAGTTCGCCCTTCATGTAACTAAAAGGAACATCAGAACCGAATAACACCCTTTCAGAGCCTATGGTTTCGATGAATTTTAGAATTGTACTCTGCTGTGCAAGGGCTGTATCGAAATGAATAAACTCCTTATTCTTAAAACTCTTAAGGAAATCCATGGGATTTCCACCGAGCATGCCGAGATGAGGGATGATAAGTATAAGTCCATCAAACATCTCTACAAATTTTTCCGTAAACGAGAGTTCCTCTTCAAAGATAATCGGCTTACCAATCTTTCTTAGTTTTTCAATCAATTCCGGCAGCACCTTATCCTCAAGCACCTTGTAATTGGAGGCTGAATCCTGCCACCCTCTCATCCAGTGCCATTTGCCTCCGTAGTATGCCTCAGGTATGGGGTCAAAGCCTTCCCTGTCGTAATCTTCTCTGATGTAGTGATACGGGATAAATGTTTTTATTTTCTCTGTCTCATTTAGAAGCCTTATGTTTATTTCATTGCTTGAAATCGCCGTGGAGGGAAAGGGGATGATAGCAACATGTGTTATGCCTGACTCCTCCTGCTGATGCAATAATTCCCTCGTTGTCACATCAGTACCCATTGTAATTGATGGTCCCCAGTGTGAGTGACTATCAATGATGTACTCGAAATCCATGATTGCAAGTGAATACCATAAATGGTATGTTGTTGTAAAGATACAGTGAAAAAAAAGGATTCGAGGGGTCGAGAGAACGTCACTTGAACCCTGGAATCCTTGAATCCTTAAGGTATAATTAAACAGGATGGTATTGGATAATCTAAAAACCCCGTTACTCACCGTGGACATTATCATCCGCTACAAGGGTGGGATTGTTCTCATTGAACGGAAAAACCCGCCCCCTGGATGGGCACTGCCCGGAGGGTTTGTCGATATCGGTGAGTCCCTGGAAGAGGCAGCCATAAGGGAAGCAAAAGAAGAGACCTCTCTTGATGTCAAATTAATTGAACAATTCCACGCCTACTCAAAACCGGGTAGGGACCCCCGATTTCATACGGTATCGGTGGTATTCATAGGGGATGGGGAAGGCATACTTAAAGGAAAGGATGATGCGAGAAAGGCAGGGATTTTCGGCGAAGACTCCCTACTAGGACAAATCGCCTTTGACCACAGAGAGATTCTTACCGACTATTTTTATTATTTAAAAACAGGCAAAAGACCTGCCTTATTCAATCCCAGAGAATAATATGCATTTATTTTTCCCCCAGGATGAGTAAAACATTTCGTTTAAAGAACAACTCATCATCTTTAATGATAAAATATTTTGAAATCCCTTTATCTTCCAGTCCAAATTTTAGCAATTTTTCGATTTTTCTTATACTGCTTTCAGACTGATATGCATGACGCAGATATTCTTGAAAATTTAGCTCAATCTCTATCTGAAACTCATTTACAATTTTTAAATCATTAGCCTTAAACAAATCTACAATTGACTCCAATGATAAAGCTGAATTGTGACTTATATCTATTGCTTTTTCCATGCCTTCAAAAAAATCGTTCGTTTTTTTGTCATCATACGCGACAATATCCTGAATACCCACTCTACCAAGGTTTTTACAGCATCGCAGCATCTCTAAAAATACCTGGGAATAGTTCTGCATATGATGAAACGCTGATTTAGAAACAGCTATTGAATATGAATTATCATCGCAGGGAATTTTTTCTACATTGTGACAGATAAATTTTACATTCGTTACATTGTTACTTTCAGCCTGTTCATTTGCTAATTTAATTTCTTCATCTGAAATATCTATTCCCAGAACATATTTTATTCTTTTCGCTGAAAATATTGAAAATTCACCTGTTCCACAGGCAACATCTAACATGGTGTCATTTTCATTCATTCTGAAAAAATCAAAATGGGCCTGCATATATTCTATATTTTTCGTAACAGACCAATTACTGAAGCTTTTTGCCTGTCTGTTGAATTGCTTTTTTATAATCCCCTTTAACATTTCATCTACTTCTTAAGATTTATTCTAATCCATTTTTAAGATTATCACCAATAATTGAATATACCGCGTGCAACGCATTTTTATAGCGGAGAGCGTGGAGCGTATATAATTTTGCATTGTATTTTTAACTAATTAAGCAGGGAAAGGTAATAATACAGAATCAAAACTTATATTTCAAGACGTGACCCTTATTCTATCTTCCTCCCTTTTATCACATCAACCATGGTGTACTGCGGCTGGCAGAAGAGTTTTTTAATTTCCCCTCTAAACTGGTCCTGGGTGATAGGGACTTCGTGGGTTCCTATGACTACTTTTATATCCGGGAAGTTCTTCTCAAGTAATGCCTTATACTCATCCTTGAACGGGCATAGTGTATCCATACAGTATGTAAAATGGATTGCATCAACCTTGAATTCGGTCAATGCCCGAATCCTGTTCAGGAGCTTTTCATGTCCGGTCAGTGTAGGACATCCTGAGCAGCTTACAATACCGACTAAATCGAGCTTCTCATCGTCTTTGTACCGCTCAAAGGCGCCCTTTCGCCTCCGTAAATCTGCCAGACAGCTTACAGAGGAACAACCCAGATCCTGTGTTGCGTTTGAACATGCGAATATGCCGATTCTCGCCATTTTTACCTCCTTTTTTAATACAAATCAGGACATTCGCCTGACCTGTTTATTTCATTATTGCAATGCTATCAGGGGGGAAAGAAGTTGTCAAGCAATGTTAAAAAGTTACCTGTAAGACACGAAGGACGAGGGACAGGATTATAGAGTAGGCAGTATGCAGTTGCTGCTTACTCCTTACTGATGTTAGTCAAGTGAAGCTACAGCCTTCTTTATCCTCTCCACTCCCTTTTTGATAACTTCCATAGAGGTTGCAAAAGAAAGCCTCAGGTAACCTTCTTTGCCAAATTCGACCCCCGGGACAACCGCTGTATGGAAGTCTTCAAGGAGTATCTCGGTCAATACTGATGAAGAACCTATTTTTTTGCCCTTATATTTCCTGCCAAGGAGTTTATTAAAGTTGGGAAATACGTAAAAGGCACCCTTAGGATTGTAACAGGTCACGCCTTCAATGCTACGAAGTTCACTCACCAGGAAGTCCCTTCTCTTTTTAAATTCACTGACCATCGTCTTGATAAAATCCTGAGGGCCATTTAAGGCTACAACCGCTGCCTTCTGTGAAATGGATGTCGGGTTTGATGTGCTCTGGCTCTGTATATTTGACATAGCCTGTATAATCTCTTTAGGTCCTGCGGCAAACCCTATCCTCCATCCTGTCATTGCGTATGTCTTAGAAACACCATGGGCTATGATTGTTCTTTCTTTAAAAGAAGGATTAATGGAGGCAATGCTCGTGTGTGTATATTCATCATATGTAAGCTTTTCATATATCTCGTCAGATATGATATAGATATTATTCTCCACAGCTATTTTTCCAATCTCTTTCAGGTTTTCCACGGAATATACCGAGCCTGCCGGATTCGACGGGTAATTCAGCACTATCCCTTTTGTCTTTTTTGTAATATGTTTTTTCAACAACCTTTTTGTAATCTGGAAATCATCCTTTTCAGATGTATCGACAAGCACAGGTTTTGCCCCGGCAAGCTCCACCATCGGCGGATAGGATACCCAGTATGGAATTGGAATGATTACCTCATCACCCTTTTCAAACAGGGCTTGAAAGAGGTTGTAGAGTGAATGCTTGCCACCACAGGAAACAATGACCTCATCCCTTTTGTACGTGAGATTATTGTCTCTTTTAAACTTTTCAATGATTGCGTCCTTTAAAGGGTCTATTCCGGCTGCTGGTGTGTACTTTGTAAAACCTTCGTTAATGGCATCAATCGCCGCCTTTTTAATATGGTCTGGAGTATCAAAATCAGGCTCCCCTACTCCAAATCCTACAATGTCCAACCCCTGAGCCTTGAGGGCCTTTTCCTTTGCATTGATTGTTAGGGTTGGTGATGGCTTGAGTGAACTTGCTCTTTTTGATAGCATTTAAAACTCCTTTGGTTTTATTATGATTTCTCTCACCTTTATTTTAAAAAGCCTGTTAGAAGAATTCGCCCTTATCACACACGCCGTATCTGCACCCCTTCCAGTTCCTGCTATGGCAATGACATCAGAAAAGGGGATTAACCCGCTATCTGCAGCCATTGCAACAATCTCCACACACACCTTTATCCCCTGGGAAAACATCCTCAGGGTGTTCGCCACAAGGTCCTGCTCAGAATAGCCTGTAAGTTCACGAATTGCCGTGCCAAGGCTCCTCAAGACCATTGGGCCTGTGAGTACCTTTATGCCGCTTTTTATGAGTCTTCTTCTTATATCCTCTGAAAACTCCTGATGTCCTTCTTCTGAAAACCCTGTATTATGTGTTACGACAACTATATTAAACCCTTCATTGACGTACTTTTCAAGTACCTTTTCTGCCGTATAGCCAGTTGTTGAGGCAATGACGATGTCTTTGATATCCCTCTCTTTTGCATACTGAGAAGCAACCTCAAGGGTTTTTTCAGTATTCTCTATTCCTGACTTTTCGTGATACATTCCTTAACCCCATCGTCGATTTCGGATTCCAGATTGCGGATTGTCCCGCTTTTGGCGGGATTAAAGCTTACAGAACTTAACTCCGAACTCTGAACTCCGAACTTAAAACCGCGGTGCTACATACCGCTGGAGGATACTATTTACAATATCCCACGCTTTATTGTCAATCAGAATGTTTGCATGGTTTACAGGTAATTTGAAGAACATTTCATCGGGCGTGAGAGGGGATTTGCAGGATTCAACGCATACAAAACCATCTCCCTGCCCCTTCTTCCATTCCCTGATGGTGTGCTTGCCAAAAAGTTTTTCTGCTGAACCCATGACGTTGAAGAAACATGTTGTGAAGTATGAAACTGAATCACCACATATATCAAAGTGCGGGACATGTTTTTCCATCTCAAGTCTCTCTGGCCTGTTAATTTCCTTTATCAAATCAGCATAGGTGCATAGCTCTCTTATGGGGACAATATGCCTTTTGACAGAAGGGGATACAAATTGAATAAACTTCTGATGCTTCATCGTATAGTCTGCAAACCCGCTGCCGTAGTGTGGTGTTGATAAGCATATCAAGGCCTTTGGATTTAAACCATGATGCTGTATTGCCCGTCTTGCCACAAGCCCGCCCCTCGAATGGGCTATAAAGACTATATCCTGGCTATCAATAGAATCTACAAGGACCTTTAGTTCAGCTGCTGCATCGTCAACCGTTCCATGGATATTTTGCGTCCAGCTTGCGATATTATAATTCTCCTTATTGCACCTTTCTGCGAGAGGTATAATCTCCTTTTCTTCCTTCAACAGTGTTTTAAAGGAGATAAACAAAACCTTCACTTCAAGGGGTGCAAACCATACATTCTCTGTAACCCCAAGTCCGTGAATGAGGATTACCCAAGGTTTTTCATTTGAAGTTTTTATTATCATTGATACGTTTTCACAACCACCTTAAGGATATGTTTTGTATCCTTTTCCACCTTGTACCTTTCATCAATCCTGTAACCAATAATCCATATAATATCCTTTTCTGAAAGGAGAAGGGGAATATGCCTTCTTCTTTCCTTTGGAATCTTCCGGGATATAAAAAAATCCTTTAACTTTATAGAATTTTTCATGCCGAGGGGGAAAAATCTGTCACCTTCCAAAAATGTTCTTACGTATAAATTCCCTATCTTACCCCTGTCGAAAAAGGCAATATTCCGGTCCGTTGGAATCTCCACAAGTTTATTGGGGTATGGTGAGACATCGAGATAGAGCATAAAGGGCTCGAGCCTATTTTCCCCGATTTTGACCGGAAATACACTCTTTGTCACTGTAACACCAGGTTTCTTTGTAAATTCAAGTTTTTTGTATACCTTCTTTACCCTTATGCCATGAGGCAAGATAAGTGTGAGATTTGGTCTACTCCCCATTATGACCTTTTCTATCAAACGGATATGTTCCCTCAGGGGGATAAATTTTGATTCCATCTGTGTAAGTACATTCGCTATTGCCCTGAATCTTGTTTCCCTATCTATATTTTTCAGGGACTCAACCTCTAATAATATATCTTCCCCTTCCAATTGTCCTTCCTTTTTCAAAAATTCCATTGCCCTTTCCTCAAACAGATAATTAATCATGGTTAAATCCTGCAGTAATAAAAAAATCTTTTCTTTAAATGCCGGGTTCAACCTTTCCATTAACGGGATTACATGTTTTCTTATGAAATTTCTCTCATATATATCCTTTTTATTAGAAGAGTCCTCCACAAAGGGGACTGAACAATTTTTTGCATATTCTTCTATTTCAGACCTGTATATGTAAAGGAATGGACGTATTATATTCCCCCTCTTCACAGGGATTGATGAAAGTCCCCTTATCCCCGTCCCCTTTAATACCCGCAGAATAAAGGTTTCTACCTGGTCATCCATATTATGGGCGACTGCAATTTTATTATAGTTATGCCTACCTGCCACCTCTTCAAAAAAATCATATCGCAACGTCCTTCCCGCATGCTGTATAGACATACCGGATTTACCCGCATACTCTTTTGCATCAACCCTTTTTATGTAGTACGGAAGGGAAAACCTACCTGCAATCGTTTTTATAAATTCTTCATCCCTGTCCGATTCCTCTCCTCGCAACAGGTGATTTACATGGGCTATGCCGAGTTCGAAGGGTATCTTATCTCTGATTTCAATCAATATAAAGAGTAATGTGGTTGAGTCTATTCCTCCTGAGGCCCCAAGAAGGATATCGTCTCCCTTTTCTATGAGCCTTTCACGCTCAATGATTTTTTTGACTTTATCAACGAGGTTCATATAAAAATAGTGAATATCGAAAAGAGCAGGATCCAAGGATTCGAGGGTTCAAGGATTTGAGCGATTTTAAAACACTTGAACCCTTGGCCCCTTGACCCCTGGAACCCTTCTTTAAAGATTGTGTCACGAACATGAAGAACAATTTGATGAACCACAGCTTGCACAGGCAGAGCCTTTGTTTGATGACGATGATTTAAACTTATAGCCAACGGAAAATCCAAACGTGGACATCTTTCTTTTTGGCCTTTTTTCCCCACATGCCGGGCATGTTGGCTCATCATCTGTAAAGACTATGAGCTCAAATTCATTTCCACATTTCTCACATAAATATTCATATATCGGCATCTTAATTTCCTCCCTATGTCTTTTTCGCCCTCCTTACCTCACCTGATAGATCATTGATAAGCCTTTTTAACGATTCCATGTATGGTTCCATTTTATTATTATCCATATCCATAGAGAATGCCCTTTCAGCAAATATCAGTGACCTCGTAAACCTGTTTTTAAAATAAAAATAAAAAGCAGATGCATACATATATAAAAATAATGCCTTCTTGTTCTTGTTATCAAGGTTGGAAACCTTCTGGAACAATCTTCGGGCAAGTTCATAATATTCACTCTCAAGGTAACTATTTGCAGCCTTAAACACCAACAATAACCTTTCGCCCTGATACATATCGTTCAAAAACCCTTCAAAACCCTTTTTTCCATATATCTTTGTGAGGGTCTTCTCATTTTCAAAAATAAAGCGCGGCAATAGATAGTTGTTTTTATACAACCCTATAAGGTCCTTCAACTGCCCGGCAAGCTCTTTTAAAAGAATCCTTATCTCTTTTAGACCTTCTTTCAATCTCTTCTCTGCCTTATTGATAAGAATTTCAATCTCATGGACTATCTTCCTTTCAGGGCTTGTGAGTTCATTTAATGCTATGTCAGACCCAGGCTTGTAATACTCAAACTGATACAGGTTTTCTCTTAATTTCATCGCTTCATGAAATGTATATCCTACCGTTATATCATACAGTTTTTCCTTATAGGTGGCTTCGTCTGAGTTTCTGAAAAGCTCATGGCACATTTCCTTTAACCTATAAAGACAGCTTTTGCCTCTGTCATCAACAAAATCTTCTATCTTTGAGAAAGAAAGCTTGCCTTCCTTGAATAGTGTTTTGCACTCCACACATTTTGTATAAACACAGATGGATTCTTTAATCAGGTCTATCTGCTTCTTTTCTAAGTTTGTCATCTTTATCATCACCTTGATTTCCTTTTATAAGCGCTCTTAATTCATCGCCATCGATGGTTTCCTTTTCAAGCAAGGTCTGTGCTACCTTCTCCAGAAGCTCTTTCTTTTCGCTCAGCATAGTATTTACTTTTTGATAGGACTCGTCTACTATCCTCTTTACTTCGTTATCTATCTCCCTCGCTGTTTCTTCACTGTAGTCCTTTATCCCAAAAGTCGGATTTATATCTAAGAAAAGAGGTTTTCTTTCCCTCTCAAAGGTCATATACCCGAGTTTTTCACTCATACCATATTCCTTCACCATAGATTTTGCAATATCTGTTGCCCTCATAAGGTCATTTTGAGCGCCTGTAGAAATATCCCCGAATATTATCTCTTCTGCAACCCTTCCACCAAGAAGGACACATAATCTATCAAGAAGTTCACTTTTTGTCATAAGATACCTGTCCTCGGTTGGAAGTTGCAGTGTATATCCCAAGGCCGATATGCCTCTCGGTATAATAGAGATTTTGTGCACCGGATCTGTAGTACCAAGAAATTCTGCCATAAGTGCATGCCCTGTTTCGTGATAAGCAATTATCTCTTTCTCCTTTGGGCTCATTACCCTCTTCTTTTTTTCGAGGCCTGCCACAACCCTATCGATAGCCTCTTCAAATTCTTCCATACTCACTAAAGTTTTTCCCTTTCTTGCAGCGAGCAGGGCTGACTCATTTACCAGGCTTGCAAGGTCTGCCCCCACAAACCCCGGTGTCCTTGCGGCTACCACCTTTAGGTCAACATCCTTCCCGATCTTTACACCGCGTATATGGACATTCAGTATCTCTTCCCTGCCCTTTATATCCGGCCTGTCAACAAGGACATGTCTGTCGAACCTCCCTGGTCTAAGCAGCGCCGGGTCAAGGATTTCAGGTCTGTTCGTTGCCCCCATAATGATTACACCTGCTTTTGTATCGAAACCATCCATCTCGGCAAGAAGTTGATTGAGTGTCTGCTCTCTTTCATCGTGGGAAGAAAGGGGATTCATACCCCTTGCCTTACCAAGCGCATCAAGCTCGTCTATGAATATGATGCACGGGGCCTTTTCCTGAGCCTGGGCAAAAAGGTCTCTCACGCGCGACGCCCCCACGCCAACAAACATCTCAACAAAATCTGAACCGCTCATGCTGAAAAACGGTACCTTTGCTTCTCCGGCTACCGCCTTTGCAAGAAGCGTCTTTCCTGAGCCAGGAGGGCCAACAAGAAGTATACCTTTCGGTATCTTTCCCCCAATATTAAGAAATTTTTGCGGTGTACTTAAATATTCTATTATTTCCTTCAACTCTTCCTTCGCTTCATCCACGCCTGCAACATCTTCAAAGGTAATTTTTATCTCATCTTCACCATATATCTTCCCCCTGCTTTTCCCAAAATTCAGGATGGATGAAGGGGCACCACCCATCCTCCTCATGAGAAGATTCCATATAAGTATGATGACAGCAAAAGGTAAAATCCACGATATAATAGCCTTTATAATCTTGTTTTCATAATAGCCTGCAAATTTAATGTTGTACTTCTGCAATTCTTTGACAAGGTCCGGGTCCTCCACCCTGCTCGTCAAGAACTTTATCTTTTTACCATCATCGAGGGCAAGCATACCCTGGACGGTTTCGGTGTTTATCACAACATCGCTGATCTTCCCTTTCGCAATAAGCTCTTTAAACTCACTATAGGGTATATTTTTGACTTCACTTTTAAAAAAATAGCTGTTGATTACTATTATGGCAATAAAGGCTATGATGAAATAAAGAAAGGTAAAACCCTTTGTTTTCTTATCTTTGTCTTTAGCCCTTTCTTTTAACTCAAGAAAGATGTTCTTACTTTTTTCTTGTTTTGACCTTGCCTTTCTTTTTCGCATGATAAAGTCTAACAAAAAACCGTCTGTTTTTAAATATGTTTTTAAGAACCGGGCAGTAAGCAATAAGCATTAAGCCTTCAGTCCTCTCTCAAGAAACCTATTGACACCAAACAAATGTTTGGT
>Ga0209610_1000235_pt1 | contig 28927 bp, 31 predicted proteins | sample LakKivw275mmetaG_FD_184137 | JGI IMG/M metagenome (GOLD analysis project Ga0209610, IMG submission 184137) | Anoxic lake water microbial communities from Lake Kivu, Rwanda to study Microbial Dark Matter (Phase II) - Lake Kivu water 275m metaG... | ecosystem: Environmental > Aquatic > Freshwater...
GTCATTTGGGACCCGGAAAGGAAACATCGCCTGACCAAAGAGAATCTGCACATGAACGTGGATCACAGCCCCTACGCGGATGTGACCGTCAAGGGCTACCCCGCCCTGGTTCTGCAGCGAGGCAAGGTGATCGTGCGCGATAATCAATTCATTGGCAAGGCGGGGGCCGGTCAATTTCTGAAGCGTAACCCGATCCATCTATAGAAGGAGGCAAACCAATGGCTCGAATTGTTCGCGGCGCGCTGCTCCAGGCAACCTATACGGGCGACCAGGAGACGATGATCCAAAAGCACGAAGAGTACGCCCGCCAGGCCGCCGGGCAAGGCGCGCAGATCATATGCTTTCAAGAACTTTTCTACGGCCCCTACTTCTGCCAGGAACAAAATGCGAAATGGTACGAACTGGCCGAACCAATCCCGGATGGCCCCATCGTCAAGCGTATGCTGAAGCTAGCCAAAGAAACCCGAATGGTGTTGATCGTCCCCATGTACGAGCAGGATGGCGTTGGGATTTACTACAACACCGCCGCCGTCATCGACGCGGATGGCTCTTACTTGGGCAAGTACCGCAAATCCCATCTTCCACACCTGAGCGGCTTCTGGGAAAAATACTACTTCCGCCCCGGCAACTTGGGCTACCCGGTCTTCGACACGGCAGTCGGCAAGGTGGGCGTCTACATTTGCTACGACCGTCACTTCCCAGAAGGGGCGCGCATGCTTGGCCTGCACGGGGCCGAGATCGTTTTCATTCCTTCTGCCACCTCGCGCGGCCTGTCGCAGCATCTGTGGCGCATCGAGCAGACCGGTCACGCCATCGCCAACGGCTACTTCGTCGGCACTATCAACCGGGTGGGCATCGAAAAGGAACTCGGCACCAACGATTACTACGGGCAAAGTTACTTCTGCACACCGCGCGGCGAGTTCGTCGGTGATGTAGGCGACGCTTACAAAGAGGAACTTATCGTGCGTGACCTGGACCTCGACCTGATTCGCGAAGTGCGCAACACCTGGCAGTTCTATCGTGACCGCCGGCCGGAGACATACGGCGACATCGTCGCGCCATAATTATTAAAGAGGAGACTCCCATGCCCACCGAATCCGCACAGCAAGCCCTCGAAATCCTGCGCAAAGGCAGCGACACCTTCCAGTGGTACGTCATCCCGCTGCTGGCCTTCGTCTTCTATGTCTACACCGTGGAAGCCGAGAAGCGTAACTGGAATCTGTTCCTGGCCGGATTGGCCTTCTGGGGGATGGACTGGTTCAACGAAATCTGGAACGGACTGGTGATGCACTTCACCAACTACGCGCCGGTCTGGGGCGCGCCCGGCCGCACCGCCTTCCTCATCCTGGTCGGGCTGAACATCGAGATCATGTTCATGTTCGCCGTCAGCGGTATCATCTGGACGAAGATGCTGCTGCCCGATAAAAAGGCCAAAATCCTGGGCATTCCCAACCGCTGGTTCGTTGCCATCGGCGGCTCGGCCTTCTGCGTCTTCGTAGAATACTTGCTCAATTCCGCCGGCGCGCTGACCTGGGATTATCTCTGGTGGAATCGCGGCGCGCCCTGGCTGATCTTTCTGTTCGGCTACCTGACCTTCTTCGTGGTCGCCTTCTGGGTGTATGACATGGAGAAGGTGAAAAACAAGCTCGTCACCGTGGGAACCATCTGGGGCGTGGACATTCTGGCCCTGATCCTGTTCATCCCCATCTTGCATTGGATTTAGCCTGACATGAGTCTCCCGGAGTTTCCGAACCTCCGGGAGACTGGATTAACGGGTGAGGTGGACAATTGCTCGGCAAGGGTCTGAGGCCGCCGCCGAGCATGGCTTTCATTCAGACCTCGTGCACTAAATCGCTCAACTCACGCCTGGGGGTGATGCGCGGCTTCTTGCCCGCGTAACCGATTGGCAGGATTGCCACCGGTGACAAATCCTGGGGGATGCCGACCGCCTGGCGCACTGCTTCCTCATCGAAAGCCCCCACCCAAACCGTGGATAGTCCCAGCGCGGTGGCAGACAGCATGGCAAAGGTGCAGGCGATGGTCGCGTCCTGCACCGAGTAGAGCTGGACGCCGCGCTCTTTGTACCACACGGCCGAACGCGTCGGATTGGCGCAGAAGACCAGCACCACCGGTGCCTCGGCGATGAACTCCTGCACCAGTGCCGCCTGCACCAGCGCGGACTTGTGTTCTGGTTTGGTGATCCGATAGATTTCATAACCTTGCAAGTCCCCTGCTGAAGGGGCGCGGTTGGCGCTTTCCAATATCTTTTGTATTTTTTCTGCTTCTACCGGCCGCTCGGCAAAGGCACGCGTGGAATGACGTTCGTTGACGACTTCGAAGAAATCCATTCTCATCCTCCAGGTTTTTTGGCGGTCAACCCCTCACGCAGACGGGTCAACAACTCGGCCATTTCTACCTTCTCCGCGACGGTCAAGCACGACCAAGGCGCAAAGAAGTAGCGATCCGTATCCTGCTCTATTTTCTCACGAAATGACTTTCCCGACTCGGTCAAACGCGGACTCGAATCTGGCCTCGCCAAAAAACCGCGTCCCCGAAGCTCGGCCAGCGCACCGGCATAAACCTGCGGCGGGTGGCCGCGCCTTGCGAGTTTTTCGCAAACCGTTGCCAGCGAGTCCGCTTCGCCGCGCCAGAGTAAGGTCAGCGTTTCGAGGGTCGCGGCACCTAAGCCGCTCGGCTTCCAGGCGGCGATGTGGGCATCGTCGCGGTAGGCGTGCAGGCAGGAGACGGCCTGCTCGAAATAAGGCAGCGGCGGCTCGGCCTCTGGCATGATCCGGTAACTCAAGCGCACCGACCAGTTGTCCGGCGCGGTTGGAGTATCCAGCGCGGCGCGCACCAGGCGTCCCGCCAGCGCGGCCAGCCGGCTGGAGTCGGCGGGCGGGAGCGGATCAGCTTGGGCCATGAGAGCGCGCCCAGCCGCGATCAGGTGCAAGGTCTCGGCACGTGCCGAGGGAGGCAGGCTGAACTCGCACTGCGGGGCTTCGATGAAGAATCCCGCCCGGGCAACCGTCTCCAGTTCCCTTAGGTAGAACTCCGCCGCGGTGTAAGGAGTGCGCACGCGCAGGCGGTTAGGGGTGATCGTCTCCGGCTCGAAGGTGAGGGCAGCAAATAGCCAACCCAACCCGCCCGGCGTCAGCCCGTGTTCAGCGGCGTAACGGTCGAAGAGCGGGGCATAGAACGGGATGATGGCCTGGTGGGCCGCTCGGGTCAGATCCCACAATTCTGGATTTTCCATATTAAGACCCTCGGACGACCAGCACAGAGCAACCGGAATAATGCACCAGCTTGCGCGAGACGCTGCCCATCAGCCAAGAGCGGAACTGGCTGAGACCGCGCGAGCCGGTGACGATCATGTCTATCTGCTGCTTCTTGGCGTATTCGATGATCTCGGTCGCAGCATCGCCACGCTTGAGGACCGTGGTTGCGGACAGGCCATGTTTCTTCAAAGCTGCTGCCGTGCGATCCAGGAGCGCCTGTGCGGCTTGCTCCTCGCGTGCACGCTGGGCGGCCACTTCTTCCGGTATGGGCAGCGGCTCCACCATCGCCAGCCCAGAATAGGGCGGTTCGGCAACCACGACCGGGAACGGCGGGGGCGGCAAGACGTGCATGACTTGCAAGTTCACCCCGCCGGGGAGCGGGAAATTGCCCAGGTATTTCACCGCCTGCTGGCTGTAGGGCGAGCCATCGCTCACTAGCAAGATGCGCCGCAGTTTGTCGTAGGGGGCGCGCACCACCAACACCGGGCAGGAGGCGTACTCGACCACCTGCTGGGCCACTCCTCCCAAGAGAATGCCGAGGGTGGCCCGCAACCCCTTGGCGCCGACCACGATCAGGTCAGGCTTGTTCTCCTCAGCGTATTCAACGATTTTCTCGGCCGGAGAGCCAAGCAGTAGTTCAGACTTCGTTTCCAGGCCTCTGTTGGTCAAGAGAGCGCAGGTCTTTGCAACAGCCTCTTCAAGAGCCGTGACCTCCGCCGCCTGGGTGGAGGCAAAGACCCTGAACACGGTGATGAGACACTTTGGCGGCAGGGGCAGGTCACCCAACAAGGCGACAGCCGCGCGGGCGTGATCCGAACCGTCGTCAGCCAACAAGATATTGAACTGTTGTTTCTTCCTTGGGGACATCATGAGCCACCTCCTTTCGTTCGTCTCAGAATAAATATTCACTTCCCCCACTTATACTTTACCACAATGGCGCGTGAATTTCTACTCCCTATACCCTTTGACGCGGCACAATTTCTACTATATACATCACCTTGCAGGTCGCGACGTGCACAAGCCACCGACCGCCTCCCTGCTCGACTTGCTTCCGCCCTGGCCGTGGTACATCCTCTGGATGGAGGCCATTGGCCTGGTGGTCATGTGCCTGATCCTGTACCTGCCGTTCGCGGTCAAGGATTGGCACGTCAAAGCCAGGGCGACGTAGCCGGACGTTTATTATGCCACATGCCACGCGCATCGGCGCGGGGCTTATGATTCTCGAAACATGCCACTTGATTTTTGTCTCAAAGTCTCTATAATGAACTCATAGCCAAAGGATTGAGCCATGCCAAAATATCTCAAATTCGTTGTCACTCTGTTCGCCCTGATCCTCCCCCTCTCGGCCTGTTCGTTCGGCCCGCCGCCCTCGTGCGGTGATGTCATCGGCGGCACGGCGGACACGGCCAAGTTCAACCAGTATTTCATCAGCATGGCCCTGATCAGCCAGGCCAGCGGACAGCCCGGGCCGGAGGGCGAGAATGGAGCGCAATATTCGCCCGGCGAGGCGCTGGCCATCCGAGCCGAGAGCAAGTCCGAGGTGGCGGTGCGGGCGTGCATCCAGCCGCGCGGCGGGGGCACGTCCCTCGCGTTCGACCAGACCCAAACCATGCCGCAGGGAACAGGCACCTTTTCTATCGGCACTTTCCAAAAAGGGACATTCGTCATCCGTGTGATCGTGGACGGGGTGTTGGTCAAGAACTTTCCATTCGAAATCAAATGATCTCAATTAAGACACAGATTTCACGGATGCTGCGTTTCTTGTTAGTTGGGCTGTTGTTCATCGCGCTCGCCGCCTGCCAGTCGCAGCAGGCTGAAACGGAAGCAATCCCTACCGCAAGCCTCCTCTCTCCTCCCTCCTCGCCCTCCCCCTCCTCCGATAAATGGTCATTGTGGACGAACGGCACGCAACTGCGCGGGGCGAACACCTGGCAGCGTATCGTCGTGCCGGAGCTGGACGGACCGGATTTTCTCGGCAGCGGCTACATCGGGCCGCCCTACACACAGGCCGATTTCGATGCACTCGCCTCGCTGGGAGCGAACTACGTCAACCTCTCCACGCCTGGCCTGTTCACCGAGCGCCCGCCTTACGTTCTGGATGAAAAAGTACAATCCAATCTGGATCGCATGATCGAGATGGCCGCCAACGCCAGCCTGTTCGCAGTCATCACCTTCCGCACCGGGCCGGGGCGCAGCGACTTCACCTTCTACCGCGACGGCGCGGGCGTGTGGTTCGACCCCGACCTGCTCATCGAGTGGGTCTGGACCGATCAAGAGGCGCAGGACGCCTGAGTGGAGATGTGGCAATACACCGCCGAGCGCTACCGTGGCAACCCGGCCGTCGTCGGCTACGACCTGATGTGCGAACCGAATAGCAATGCAGTGGCCTTCGACATGTACGACCCCGAAGAGTTCTATTCGCAATATGCAGGCAGCCCCTACGACTGGAACCAGTTCTACCCGCGCATCGTGGAAGGAATTCGAGAGGTGGATGACGAGACGCCCATCCTGGTCAGCGCGATGTCCTGGGGCGCGGTGCGCTGGCTGCCCTACCTCGAAACCGTTGACGACCCGCGCATCGTCTACACCGTCCACCAGTACGAGACGCAGGAAGGATACACCCACCAGCAGCCGCCCACCGTTAACACCTACCCCGGCGAGTTCGACCTGGATTGGGACGGCGAGCCAGAACCCTTCGACCGCGCCTGGCTGGAAGATTTCCTCTCCATCATCGCCGATTTCAAACAGGAGCACAACGTCCCGGTGGCAGCCAACGAGTACGGCCTCATGCGCTGGGAGCCTGGCGCGGCCGACTTCATGTACGATGAGATGGATATTTTCGAGGGTCTCGGCATCAACTACGCCCTGTGGGTCTGGGATCCTGACTGGAAGCCGTGGGCGGAAAGCGCCACCGACTTCAACTTCCGCTACGGGCCGGATCCGGAAAATGTCACGCCTGTGGAAAATGACTTGCAAGATGTCATCGCCAGCTTTTGGGCGCGCAACGCCATGAGACCGTCGAATTTCGGTCAATCACCATAAGTGTTCGCGAAAGGATGCAGGATGTGCCTCTATCGCTTTTTCGCTGTCACATGCCTCTTTTTCTGGCTTTCGGCCTGCACGTTTCCGGGCGTGATGGAGACCGCCGCGCCCGAAGAAGAGAGCACGCCGCCCGCCGGGCCTGCCTTTGCCACTCTGCCTCCTACTCCCTCTGTTCCGCTCTGTGCCGACCCCTCGACTGGGCTCGGGGCAGGCCCTCAGCCGCCCTTCGTGACCGGGCTGGAGGTATACCAAACGCCGCGGATGGGCGAGCCGCAAGCACGAGTTCCCTTTTGCGATCCCATTTTCGGGGCTTGCATCGTGCGCGTCACCGATCGTCATACCGATCTCTCGCCAGATGACCAATCCACTGGGCTAAAGAACGAGTACTCGCGCGTCCAGTCCTTCAACATGGATAGCAGCCTGATTCTGGTACGGGGCATCGAAGCCACCTGGTACGTCTACTCCGCCGCCACGCTCCAGCCACTGGCCCAACTGCCAATTGACATTGACCCGCGTTGGAGCGCCACCGATCCGGATGTCATCTACTACACCTCCGAAACTCGCCTGATGGCCTACAATCTGCACAATCTGCTCGGCGAGCAGATCGTCGTCCATGAGTTCGCGGACGATTTCCCTGGCCAGAAGCTGGCCGCGGTCTGGACGCGCTATGAGGGCAGCCCCTCCTGGGATGGTCGTTATTGGGGGCTGATGGCGCAGGATGAAGATTGGCAGGTCAGCGCTTATCTCGTCTACGATTTGCAGACGGACACGGTGATTGCGACCCGCGACCTGCGCGCCTGGCCCGAGGACGAACGCTCGGCCGACAGCGTGACCATCTCCCCGCTCGGTGACTATTTCCTGGCTTACATGGATAAGTACTGCGATTACGGTCAGTTAGGCACAGACGCGCATCCCTGCGGACTGATGGTCTACGACCGAAATCTACAAAACGGGCGCGGCCTGCTCCGTCTCATCGGCCACTCGGACACCGCCCTCGACTCGCAAGGCCGCGAAGTGTTGGTCTATCAGGATATTGATGCCGACAACATTGCCATGCTCGATCTCGAATCCGGTGTGATCACACCGCTCTGGCCGATAGATTTCAGCCACACTGCCATCGGGTTGCACATTTCCGGGCGCGCTTTCCAACGCCCTGGCTGGGTTGTAATCTCCACGCACGACGGCGACCCGGCCTCCTACACCTGGATGGATGACTCGGTCTTTGCCATCGAACTCAAGCCGGGCGGGCGCGTTGTCCGGCTGGCGCACACCCACTCGCTGGTGGATGAATCCATGGAGCACGATTACTGGGCCGAACCGCAGGCCTCGGTCAATCAGGATTTCACCCGCGTCCTGTTCACCAGCAATTGGGGCCGTTCCGGTACTGGCGAGGTGGAGATGTACATGATCGAACTGCCAGCGAATTGGATGGAACAAATCCCATAGGCAAAGAGGAGAAAACCATGACAAGCAAAGCAACAGTAAACGATTTCATTTCCCAGAGATCCCTCGCCGTGGTCGGCGTTTCGCGCCGCGGACAGAAGTTCGGCAACATGGCTTATCGCGAACTGAAGAAAAGCGGCTACAAACTCTATCCTATCCACCCAACCGCCGAAACGTTGGAAGGCGACCGCGCCTACAAGGATTTCGCCTCCCTGCCCGAACCCGTTGGCGGCGTACTGGTCGTCGTCCCGCCAGCCCAGACCGAGAAAGTGGTGCGCGCGGCAGCCGCAGCCGGGATCAAGCGCGTCTGGATGCAGCAGGGATCGGAGTCCGAGGCCGCCATCCGATTCTGCAAGGAGAACGGCGTCAGCGAAGTCCACGGCGAATGCATCCTGATGTTTGCCGGGAAGTCGTTCTTCCACAAACCACACCGTTGGGTATGGGGCTTGCTGGGAAAGCTGCCGAAATGAAAACAGATGCTCACCCTGTCCACCCCCCGCGCGGCTGCAGCCGTCTCATCTGGCGCTTGCCCGCCAGTCTCTATCGCCTGAGACTGGGCTGGCTGCTGGGCAGTCACTTCCTGTTGCTGACCCACACCGGGCGCAAGAGTGGTTTGCCGCGCTATGTTGCACTCGAAGTAGTCCGCCGCGACAAAGCCAGCGATACCTATTTCGTGGCAGCTGGCTTCGGCGAAAAATCCGACTGGTACCTCAACCTGCAAAAGACGCCGCAGGCCGAGATCCAGTGCGGCTTCCGGCAGGTGAAAGTTACGGCGCGCCGATTACCGCTCGAGGAGGCCGAACGCGAAATTCGGAAATACGCCTGCCGTTTTCCCTTCGTGCTGCGCCTGTTGACCCGCATCGCGGGCGTCCCGTTCGATGGAACAGACGAAAGTTTGCGAAGTTTAAGCCGGTCTGTACCGGTCATTGCACTTTCGCCTTCCGCCACGAATTTCACGAAAATGGGACTGGAGGCATGACATGAAAAACAACCGAAACCTCTTCCGGGGTGTGCTGATCGTTTGGCTGGCAGCCGTCCTCTTCCTCACTGCCGCCACGCCACAGCAAGCGCTCAATCCCCACCCGCCCGACCATGTGGTCAAACTCATCTTCATCCACCACTCCACTGGCGGCAACTGGTTGGCCGACCCATCGGAAAACGAACTTGGCGGCGACCTGGGCCGCGCTCTGATGGAGAACAATTACTACGTCAGTGCCACCAACTATGGCTGGGGCCCGGATTCCATCGGCGACGCCACCGACATTCCCAACTGGCTGGACTGGTTTCGAGGACCCAACAGCGAGACCTACCTCAATGCCCTGTATACTGAGAGCGGGCAGAATTTTGGTGACTTTGGCTCATGGCCGCGCCTGTCAAATGACCCGGGCGGAGAGAACGAAATTGTCATGTTCAAATCCTGTTTCCCGAACTCAGACCTGGAGGGGAATCCTGATGATCCACCCGACCCGGAGGGCTGGCTGAGCGTGAGACATGCCAAATACGTGTACAACGAGATACTGAAGTATTTCGCTGCCCGGCCCGATAAACTCTTCATCATCATTACTGCCCCGCCTTTGAGCGCAGGGAATACGACGCCCGAGCACGCCGCCAACGCCCGCGCTTTCAACAACTGGCTGGTCGAAGACTGGCTGGCGGAGAACAGCTATCCCTACAACAACGTCGCCGTCTTCGATTTCTACAACATCCTGACCGACCGCGACGCTCATTACCGGTACCACAACGGTCAGATCGAACGCATCCTCGGCGACCACAATACCCTCGCCTACCCCTCCAGCGACGACCATCCCTCCAAGGCCGGCAACCAAAAGGCGACCGAGGAATTCGTCCCGCTGTTGAACATCTTCTATTACCGCTGGCAAGAGAACGCCCCTGCCCAACCCGCCGCCAGTGAACCGCCGCCTCTCGGCAGTGAGACTCAGGCCCCCATCGCCCCGCCTCCATCCGGCCCAGCGCAGACTTCTGGCACGATTGACGATTTCGAGAGCGGCGCGCCCGCCGGCACATCCGGCTGGGAGGCCTATCGGGGCGAGACCTTCCCCACCCGTTTTTCCTGCACGGCCGCGAGCGATGCCGTCCATAGTGGAACATCTGCGCTGAAACTCGATTTCGACGTTCCAGCAGGAAGTTGGGCAACCTGCGTCCTTTCCTATGGCAACCCGCAAGACTGGAGCCGCAGCAAAGGTTTGTCGTTCTACCTGCGCGCCGATCAGCCGGCCATCCATTTCAATATGCTCCTCTACAGCGGCACACCCGAAAGCCAGGAGACATATATCTATTATCTCGATACGCCGGAAGAGAGCGTGAACGGCTGGGCGCGGATCGAGGTGCAATGGGCCGATTTCGTCCGCGTGGAATGGGAGGCCGATGCCGGCACATCCTTCGCTCACCCCGAACAGGTTGGGGGGCTTGGCTTTGGCTTCGATGGCTATGAAGATAAATCTAACACTGGCGTCATCTGGGCTGATGATATCCAACTGTTGAACATGGGATCTGGACAGCCCTCAGCCGAGGAAACCGAGCGGCCGCAGCCGGATGGCAGTGGGGGCGGGCTGCCCTGCCTGGGTTCGCTGCTCCTGCCGCTGGCGATGATCGGGATGGCTTTGCTCATTCGCAGAAAATGAAGGAGAACCGCCGCGCCACCTTCCTCCCCTACCAGCCCAAAACCATTCTCAACAAGGGCAAACGCGCCGACCACTGGTTCTGGACGCGTTACAGCGCCTATCCCTACATCGGCTGCCAGCACGGATGCGAATTTTGCTACTGCCGCGAGCAGAAATACTCCCCTTACGATGATCCCAACGACTTTGCCTATGTCATCAAGGTCAAGGAAAATGCGCCCGCTCTGCTGCGCCGCGCTCTCAGCCGCGCGCCGGTGGATTTGATTTTTACGGGCGACTACCAACCCGCCGAGCGCAAGTTCGAGGTTTCGCACAAGATGCTGGAGGTTTGCCGCGACCTGGGCTTCCCAGTCTTCGTGCTGGAACGCGCACCGCTGGTGCTGCGTGACCTCGACCTGATCCAGGCCGTCAACGCACGCGCCCCCTCAGTGGTGGCTTTCAGCATCATCTCCACGCCCGATTCGCCCAATTACGACAAAGTCTGCCAGATGGAACATCTTGCCCCGCCAGCCGCGAAACGTTTTGCCGCCATGGAAAAGTTTGCCGCAGCCGGCATCCTGACCGGCACGTGCATGATGCCCATCCTGCCCGGCTTGTGCGATGACGAGACCAATCTGGAAGCCGTCGTCCGCTGGACGGCGGAGCATGGCGGGAAATTCGTCCTTGCCTCCAGCTTGACCCTTTCCGACCAACAGAAAGATTATTTCTTCGGCATTCTGCGCCAGCGCTTCCCTGATTTGCTGGGGCTTTATCAACGCATCTACCCGCCGAAAAGTTACGCGCCGGCCGATTATCCCTGGCGCAAGATCGCCCGGAAGATCCGAGAGTCGTGCGAAAAGTATGGCATTCACGACCGCGTGCCGCGCCCGATCATCCCCGGCGACAAACGCACCCTCAACAAGCGCATCGTCGAGAGATTGGCTGATCAAGTTCATACGATGGAATTGAACGGCGAGTCGAGTTACCGCATCTGGGCCTACCGTAAGGCAGCCTGGGCCATCGAAGACCTGGAGCAGGATATCGGATTGATCTATCGCAACATGGGTCTAAAAGGCTTGCAAAGCATCCCCAATGTCGGGCCGTCGCTGGCGCACACAGTGGAAGGGTTGCTAACGCAGTAGGACGGGATTCGACCCCCCCACACTTCGAACCACAGGAGGAGCAATGAAAACCAAATATCCTGTTACCGTTTTCGTCGTCGCCTTGATCCTTTCCATGCTGTCATGCAACCTGCCGCGGCCGACCGCCGCGCCGGCATCCACTGCCGGGGAGCAGCCGTCCGCTTCGCCCGCGCCGGGATCAGCGCCCGTCGGCATCTGGATGCCCTGCTCATCCGGCATGTATGGCGGCATCATCGAAGCCATCGCTGCCTCACCGGATTACGCCGACGATCAGACCGTCTTCGCGGCTACCATGGGCGCCGGGATATTCAAGTCCACCGATGGAGGCGGCACCTGGCAGGCAGCCAACAATGGCATGTGGATCAAACAGACCACCTCGCTTGCCATCTCGCCGGATTTCGCCAATGACTACACCCTCTTCAGCGGCGGGCTGCACGTCGGCGTGATGATCTCCACCAATAGAGGCAATTCCTGGCAGCCGGTGAACAACGGCATCACCCTCACCCATATTTACGCCCTGGCGATCTCGCCGAGCTACCCGGAAGACCACACCCTTTTCGCCGGCTCGGGAGGCGATGGTATCTTCAAGACCGTTGACTCCGGCACCAATTGGACTGCGGTGAATGCGGGGGTTGGCAATCTCAACATCATCTCCCTGGCAATTTCCCCCGCCTACCCCGCCGACCGGACGATCTTCGCGGCCACCAGCGGCGGCATTTACCGCTCCACCGATGGCGGCGATTCGTGGCAGGAGGCGAACAACGGCGTGAACACCACCGATGTCCGCTCGCTTGCCTTCTCGCCCGGCTTTGCGGACGATCACACGCTGTTTGCCGGAACTGGCAGCGGAGGGATTTTCGTCTCACACGACAGCGGCGATACGTGGACACAGACCGGCCTGCCCGGATGGATCAAAAAGGGCTGAGACGTGCCGGATATTCTCATAGAGCAACAAACTATCAACATATCATAGAAGGGTTTTCTTTTGTCGTCTATAATAAGCGTAACTTTTTACCCAGATTGGCGTAAATACACATGAGGCTTTTTAGACAATAGTTATTTGAGGAGAATGTTTATGAACAGAAGAAATCGTACGCAACTTGCCCTCGGCCTGATCCTCATCCTGGTGGCGGCCTGGCTGGTGGTAGCCAAGTTCCGCCCTGACCTGGCTGCATGGCTCAACTTGGCCTTCGACTGGCCGATGTGGGTGGTCATCGCCGGAGGCATCCTCCTGCTCATCGGCCTGTTGACTGGTGCGGCAGGGATGGCTATCCCAGCTTGCATCGTAGCCGGCATCGGCGGCATCCTCTATTACCAGAACGCCACCGGCAACTGGGAATCGTGGGCTTACACGTGGACCTTGATTCCCGGTTTCGTGGGACTCGGCACGCTGCTCTCCGGCCTCTTGGGTGGCAATTTCAGATCGGAAGCGCGCCATGGGCTGAACCTGTTGGTCATCAGCGTGATCCTGTTCCTCGTCTTCGCTGCCATCTTTGGCGGATTGGGCATCTTTGGCCCGTACCAGGAATTTGCCCTGGCAGGAGTGCTCCTCCTGTTTGGCTTGTGGTTCATCCTGCGCGGCCTGCTCCAAAAGCGCCCATAGGAGGCTAACATGCGTCGCAGTTATCTGTTCTGGGGCAGTATCCTCATCCTGCTCGGCGCTTTGTTCTTGTTGAAAGCCCTGGGCATCACCAACGATGTGTGGGGCTATTTCTGGTTGCTGGCGGTGGGATTGCTGGGGGTGTGGTTCATCGTGCGAGCCATGTGGCGTCCAAAAGGCGCTGAGGGCGAGCAAGTTGCAATCGAGTTGAAAGGCGCGCAGCAGGCCAGTCTGCGCCTCAATCACGGCGCTGGTCGTTTACACATCGGGAGCGGAGCAGGAGCAGGGATGCTCCTTTCAGGGGATTTCGGCTACGGTCTGGACTACAAGACCGAGATGGACGGCGACAAGCTCGAGGTGCGAATGCGCTCGGCGTCCAGCTTCGGCCCCTTCATCGGCGAGGGCTACGACTGGAATCTCAACCTGACCCGCGAAATTCCCATCTCCCTGACCATCAACACCGGAGCCAGCGAGTCCAGAATCGACCTGAGCGAGCTGCGTGTCCCGTACTTGAAGCTGGAAACCGGCGCCAGTTCCACCACGCTGACCCTGCCTGCCCAATCCGGGAATACACTGGCAGAGATCAATGCCGGGGTCGCTTCGGTGGATATCTGCGTGCCCGAGGGCGTGGCGGCGCGCATCCGCATCAAAGAGGGGCTTTCAGCCCGCAACATCAACAGCGCCCGCTTCCCGCGCCTGGAAAACAACGTTTACCAATCGCCGGATTACGACCAGGCGGCCAACCGCGTCGAGTTGAACATCGAGACTGGCGTCGGCTCAATCAGCATTAAATGACTGAGGACAGGCCCCCGGTGTCTATTGGGACACTGGGGGCCTAATCCTCGAAAGAGATAGGATAATATGAAACGCATAGACTTTCGCATCGTAATCGGTGTCTTGCTCATCTTGGGCAGCATTTTGGGATTTCTCGAAAAGTTTGGGGTCATCCAACGCGGTTGGGATCTGTTCTGGGGAACCATCCTGGGGCTGGCCGGCATCGCCTTCCTTTACATATTTATAACCAACCGGTCGCAATGGTGGGCGGCCATTCCAGGTTTCACACTGCTCGGCATGTCCGCCTCTTCCTTTCTGCTCGACAGGCTTGGCTGGGGTGGCCTTGCCTTTTTGGGCGGCATCGGTCTAGGCTTCTGGGCAGTATACCTGACCAGTCGCGAGCGCTGGTGGGCAATCATCCCTGGCGGGGTGTTGATCACGCTCGGCTTTGTTTCTGTTCTCTCAGACGTTTACGGCATCCTCAATACCGGCGGCATCTTCTTTATCGGCCTGGGGTTGACCTTCCTTTTAGTGGCTCTCCTGCCCGGCACGGGAAAATCGAGTTGGGCGTTTTTCCCAGCCACGGCTCTCATCATTTTGGGCATCCTGCTGGGTACCCCCTTCCAAGGAATCCTAGACTATGTCTGGATCGCGGCCCTCTTCGTGGGCGGCGCGGCTTTGATTTGGCAATACTTCCGCGCCAGGTAAATGCAGACCAGATAAAGCACAAAAGAGGCCCGGTTTCTCAGCAAAACCGGGCTTCTTTTACTCATTCAAGAGTGACACACGCACATACTTAATAAGTCGCTGAGATTCGGCATCAATCTTATCAATCAGCGCAGCAGCGTTTGTCATATCCCCTTGTCTCGTCTGCTGCTCCAACTCGGCTGCCAGGGAGGAGACGATACTGGCCTCGAAGTTGGCCGATAGCCCTTTCAGGCTGTGGGCATGGCGGTTAAGGCTGGTCACGTCACCGGCCTGCAAAGCAGTTTTCATCACCTCGATTCGTGTGCTGAGATGGTTAATGAACTCCCGGCTCATTTCGGAGAGGAACCGCCTGTCGTTGTCGAAACGTTTCAAGGCTGCCTCGACATTCATGGGAGGCCCTTCAGCACTTTCCCCGCCTGCTCTCTGCTCGCCAGGCGGGGAAATGGGTGCAACCGTCCCAGCCTGAGCGCTTCGCTCGCCGAACAAGCTTATCCTGCGCCGTGTTTCGGCCGCGCGCTCCGCCTCTTCGTCCCGGGGCTTCGCCCATCGGTCAATAGCTGTGATCAATGCCTGCGGTTGGAGTGGCTTGGAGACGTAGTCGTCCATGCCGGCCTCGATACACCGTTCCCGGTCGCCCTTAAGAGCGTAGGCCGTCATCGCAATGATCGGAATATGGCCTCCCTTGCTCATTTCCCATTGTCGAATACGACGTGTGGCTTCAAAGCCATCCATGACAGGCATTTGCACGTCCATGAGTACGGCGTTGTATTGTTCTTTCTGGATTTTCTCGAGAACCTGTTCGCCATTCACGACGGAATCTACCAAATATCCAGCCTTTTGGAGCAAGAAGATCGCCAATTTCTGGTTGATGGCATTATCCTCCGCCAGCAGGATGCGCATACCCTGGTGTTTCTGCTCTGCGAGGGTATGGCGCGTGATCAGTCTACCCGTTCCACCTTTTGGAGGTTTATGACCCAGAACAGCGATGATGGCATCCGAAAGCATCTTCTGCTTGACCGGCTTGTGCAAATAGGCTGAACAACCCAAGGCCTCCAAACGTTTGACATCCCCACGTTCGCCCATAGAAGTCAGAACGATGATCTTAATATCCTGGCTGGTCGGGTCGCTTTTAATAGCACGCACCGTCTGCTCGCCATCCATTCCCGGCATTTGCATATCCAAAAGGATCAATTGATAAGGGTCCTTGGCACGGTACGCGGCGCGCAACATCTCCAGCCCTTCGGGGCCACTTTCAGCTGTAGAAACTCGGCAGCCGAACCCTGTCAATATCTTGGTCAAGATCATGCGACTGGTGGCATTGTCATCTATGCACAAGATATTCAGGTTAAGCAAATCCACAGGCGTGGGCGGCTGTTCGACTTTTTCCTCTACCTGCTTCTCGAACTCAATCTCAAACCAAAATGTGCTTCCCTTTCCAGAAACACTTTCCAAGCCAATTCTTCCTCCCATGGCCTCAACCAACTGCTTGGAAATGGTCAGCCCGAGACCCGTACCACCGTAGCGGCGCGTGGTCGAGCCGTCCACTTGCGTGAAACGCTCGAAGATAGCGGCTTGCCGGTCAGGCGGAACGCCGATGCCGGTATCCTGGACCGAGAAACGCACCTTCGTTCGCGCCTCACTCTCGGAGACCGGTTCAGCGCGGATAACGACCTCACCCTGCTCGGTGAATTTGATCGCATTCCCCACCAGGTTGACCAAGATCTGCCGCAGCCGGCCCGGGTCACCGCGCACCTCAGAATAGACATCCTGGTGGATCAGGCAGGCCATTTCCAGACCCTTATCATGAGCGCGCTTGGCCAAAGTGTAAGCCACATCCTCGACTGTAGTGCGCAAATCGAAGTCAATCACCTCCAGATCAAGACGCCTGGCTTCGATCTTCGAGAAATCCAGGATATCGTTCAGGAGGGTCAATAGCGCTTCGGCGCTTTGAAGGGAGGTGTTGAGATAATCGCGCTGTTCGGAGGTGAGAGGTGTATCCAGCGCCAATTCCAGCATCCCGATGACGCCATTCATCGGCGTACGGATCTCGTGGCTCATATTCGCCAGAAACTCGCTCTTGGCGCGGCTGGCCTCTTCCGCCTCGCGTCGAGCACGCACCAAGTCCGAAATGTCGTGATAGATGCCTAATGTACCCACCCTTTCCCCCTCGACGATGACGGGCACGCCAAAGACTTCAACATCCACCGGCGAGCCATCCCTGCGGCGACGTTTGAAGATGCCATGCACCAGACCGGTCATGGCTTGTTTGGTAAAGGCAGTCGCCTCTTCGAGAGTATCCGGCGTGGTGACCAGTGAGTCGATATCTCGCCCGACGACCTCTTGCGAGGTGTAACCGTAAAGCTGTTCGAAGGCCGGATTACAGGATTGGATCTTTTCGTTGTTGTCCAACACGATGATGGCGGCAGGACTGTTCAATACCAACGCCTCGAAGAATTGTTTTTGGCGCAGTACCTCGGCTTCGGCTTGCTTGCGGGCAGTCAGGTCGTGGAGGATATATAGCGTCCGCGCAGCCATCCCCTTCATCTCTATCGGATAGATTGAAACATCGTAATAACCAGACAGGCAGGGAAAAGTCATTTCACCACTTTGCCTGCTCCAGCCCGCTTCATTTTCGCTGCAACCAAACAGGGTCTGCGTGAGAGGCTGGCCGATAATCTCCTGGTACGTCTTGCCCAATTGTCTCGTCAGGGCCTTGTTGCAACGGGCGATCAGATCTTTGTCGTCCGTCAGGATGATTGGGTCTGCAACGGCATCGAAGGTGGTCTCCCACTCTTTCTTTGCATGGCTGATGAGTGTCTCCGTTTTGCGGCGTTCGTCCACCTCACGTTGAAGATCCTGGTTGGTCCGCACCAGCTCTGAGGTCCGCGCCGCAATCGTCTGCTCCAGGCCGGCATTCAAACGGATGAGGCTTTCTTCGCGCGAGCCGTAGAACCCAAAAGTCAATCCCAAGAAAAGAGGCACCGTATCAAGTAACCATAACAACGGATGGTCTACTTGAGTCATCAGCACTGCCCCAAAGTTGAGCACCGCTCCGTCAATAAAAGCTTGCAAAACTGTGCCAAAGATGGGGAAAAGTGTCCCGATCAAGGCACCGACGAGGGCAAACTTGATTGTGAGGGAAAGGCCAGTGAATTTCTTCATCGTGATCTCCACGAATTACGAAGAACCAGAATAACATTAACACGGAGCATAACCACCGTGGCATGTATGATTTAGTTTAACACAAAATGACAAATCAATGTCGTTCATCGCCCCCACGCCCAAGCATTGCCTCGCACCGAAGGGATTTTTTGCCCTCTCAAAGAGGGGCGCACAGATCAGACCGCCTCGACGCGCTCGATATCCGGGAAAAACTGCCGCACCGTCCCCTCCACCCATCCATGCAACGTGGCTGGTGAAAGTGGACAACCCAGGCAAGCTCCTCCCAGCCTGACTTTTAAGACTTTCCCATTAAAATCAACGAATTCCACTGATCCGCCATGGAAATGCTCGATATAAGCACTCAATTGTTCGATCAAACCCTTCATCTGAGCTTCTTGTGAAAGGGGTTTCGTTTCTGTCATTCCTCCAACCTCCTCGAACCTGTTCGGAAAGCCGACCGGCTGGCGGATGCCCTTTGCCAACAGGGAAGTCACTTGTGTCCGTCTGCTCTCCCAACGTTCAGCGATCACGTTCGCCAGGCGGTCGAGAATCACCTTGCCAACCCCAGGATGTTTCTCACATATTGCCCGTAAGTCCCTGCTGCGAACCTGTAGAAATTCACAATCTGTGGTGCACACCGCGCCGGAAGTATACGCCACATTCCCCAATGCTGCCGACCAGCCAAAAACGCCGCCTCGTTGGACACGCGTTACGGTCATCATAGGCCCATCATCTGGCTTATAGCGGATGAGCACCTCACCCTTCACGACGAGATAAAGATATTCGGCGATATCGCCTTGCTCAAAAATAACTGTCTCAGCAGGATAAAACTGCGACCTAAAATAAGGCGTCAACAGTTGCACTTCTGCCTTGCTCAGACCATCAAAGAATGAGAATCGTTCCAGTACATTAAGTATCATTGCATGGATATTATTCAAACCTACCAGCCCTTTCAAGTGGCGAACTTCCTAAATTGAAAGACATTTGTCCCTCATTTGAGCACATTATGTCATAGGCATCGGGTATACTGTATGAAATGGTATCTTTCAACAAAGTGGGCAAACGGGGATGTGGAGGCGGCTCTGCACCCTTCGGGTATGCAGTCCGCGACCGCCAGCGCATCCCCACTTTCTCCTGCTTGTTGAGGGGCTACTCTGCCTGCAACTTTTGATTTCGGAAAACATCTAATGAGTGAGAAACTCCTCCCGGAACTTTCCCTTGACGCACTCAAGTCTGGAGATCGAGATGAATTCGCCCGGCTTGTGGATGCCTACTCCGGGCCGATATACCGCATGGCGATGAAAATGCTCGGCGACGGACAAGACGCCGAGGATGTACTCCAAAACACTTTCCTCAATGCTTTCAAGCACATCCGCAGCTTCGAGGAGCGTTCCAGCCTCGCCACCTGGCTCTATCGTATCGCCGTCAACGAGGCCCTGATGATGATTCGTAAGCAGCGGCCCGAAACGAGTCTGACGGATACCAACTTGGAAGATGATGAAGGCGAGGATTATTCCCCGGTCCAATTCGTGGACTGGTGCTGTCTGCCCGAAGGTGAATTGCTCTCCTCCGAGGCCAGGAACCGCCTCGACCAGGCCATCCAGCGCCTGCCGGAGAAACTGCGCATCGTTTTCATTTTACGCGATCTCGAAGGTTTATCCATCGAGGAGACCAGCCAAGCCCTCAACCTGGGCCAGACTGCCGTGAAGACCCGCCTGCTGCGAGCGCGCCTGAACCTGCGCGAGCAACTCAGCAGCTACTACGGCGAACGCCTTCGGGATAGGAGTAAGGCGAAATGACAAAGTCAGTGGAATGCAAATCTCTCTTGGAATCGCTCTCCGATTACGTGGATGGGACGCTCAGCGAAGAGCTGTGCGAGGAAATTCAGCGGCACATCGCCGAATGTCAAAACTGCCAGATTGTGGTAGATACGTTGCGGAAGACTGTATACCTCTACCATGCGACTGCCAGCGAACCGGAGAACGTTCCGCCGAAAGTGCGCGATCGCCTCTTCCGCAGCCTGAACCTGGAAGATTATCTCCAGCATTAAGCAACTTTTCTGGCTTCTTTACATCTAAAAACTCCAAAGGATGAATAAGACGCAGCTTCCCTTCGTAGTAAACGAGGCAGTACGTACCGGACCTCAGGCCGGTCGCGCCGATCCGATCCGGGCCGGCAGCCTCTGCCCCAACTGCAAGAAAGGCAAACTGGATTACAACGGGATGCTCGACCTGGAATGCCCCGTCTGCAGTTATGTGCTTTCCGGTGGAGGCGGCTGCACCTGATGATCCGCAATCCGCCCCGTGCGGGCACATCATCCCAAGGAGAAATGTATGGCAGAGTTGCTCAACGATAATGTCAAGGGACAGGTAAAAGAAGCCCTTGCCCAGATGCAGCACCCGGTCCAGTGCTCTTTTTTGATTCCAAAGAGAATTGTGATTTCTGCAATGACACCCGCCAACTGGTTGAGGAAGTTTGCTCACTTTCGGACAAGCTTGGTTTGAGCAGCTATGATATCCAGTCTGACGCGGCCGTGGCGGCCCAGTACCACGTAGACAAGGCGCCCGGGTTGGTCATCGCCGCAAAGGACGGCGAGGCAGTCACCGATTTTGGCATCCGATTGGCCGGTATTCCTGACGGACACGAGTTTGCATCGCTTATTCAGGATATTTTGCTGGTCTCCAGCCGGGACTCCGGTCTGGGTGACCAGACGCGCGAGGCATTGAAGGGACTGAAAGAGCCTGTCAACCTGCAAGTTTTCGTCACTCCTACCTGACCATATTGCCCGCGAGCCGTGGTGCTCGCTCACATGCTGGCGCTGGAAAGTCCGCTGGTTCAGGCAGAAATGGTCGAGGCGACAGAATTCCCAGAATTATCCGAAAAGTTCGGCGTCAGCGGCGTACCGCACACCACCATCAACAGTGGCAAAGGCAGCGTGGTCGGCGCCGTCCCCGAGGCCAACCTGCTGGCCGAGATCCTGCGCTCAGCCGCGGCGTGATTAGTGCCTCTCGTTGTCGCGACCTCCAATCGCCTACACCAAAGCCAGACAGTTGCTCCATGACGAGAAATTCGACAACAACACGAATGAGGAATTTCTTCCTGATCTTCGTGGCCGCAGGATTATTCCTGATCGGCGCGGCGGTCATCTTTGCCCTGCCGCGCGCCCAGCAGGAGGCCGTCAATGACAGCGGTCTTTCCGCCATCCCTGCAGAAGTGAACTTCCCCGCGCCGGATTTGGCCCTGACCGACTTGCAGGGCAACATAAGCTCTCTCGCCGATCACCTCGGCGAGGTGGTTTTGATCAATAACTGGGCTACCTGGTGCCCACCCTGCAAAGCTGAAATGCCGACCCTGCAAGCCTATTTTAGAGACCACGCTGCTCAGGGTTTCCTCATCATCGGCATCGAAGCCAGCGATCCCGCCAGTCAGGTGACGGCCTTCGTCGAGCAATACGGCATAACCTTCCCGGTCTGGCTCGATCCGCTTGGAAAGGCAGTCGAGGCTTTCAACAACTACAATCTTCCCAGTTCATACGTCATTGACCGCAGCGGCGCTGTCCGCCTGGCATGGGTGGGAGAGATCAGCCGTGAAATGTTGGAAAAGTACGTGACTCCCCTCGTGGAGGAAAAATAATGGATGCAAAAGTGACATGGCAGCAAGGCCTGACTTTCACCGGCACGGCCGACAGCGGTTTCAGCGTTCCGCTCGGCGCGGACCCGGCCGTGGGCGGCGCGGACGACGGCTTCCGCCCTCTGGAGCTGATGGCTGTCAGCCTGGCCGGATGCACGACCATGGATGTCATCTCCATCCTGAAGAAAAAGCGGCAGGAGGTGGCAGCCTTCGAGGTGTGCCTCCGTGCCGACCGGGCGCAGGAACACCCGCGCGTCTTTACCCACATCAAGATCGAGTACATCGTCACCGGCCGCCATGTTGATCCGACGGCTGTGGAACGTGCGATTGAGCTATCCAAAACCACGTATTGCCCGGCTCAGGCCATGCTCGCCAGGGTGGTCGGGATCGAGCTGAGTTACCGAATTATCGAAACCGCTTGATAGAGATAGCGGCGAGATGATGTCTCGCCCAGCATTATTTTCCAGCCTGCACCTGACTGGCCAGATCCGAACACTCGCAAGCCGTCACGGTGTGGTTGTCACGGGTCAACGTCCCCTTGTAGGCCGCGCTTCCGTTGTGAGCGATCCAGCCTTCCAGGTTGAGCGCCAGCGGCCCGTCCGCGGGGATCCACTCGCCATTGTACTTGCGGGCGATGTGGATGTGCGTTCCAGTGGCCTGCCCGCCTTCACAGGAGGGATGCCCGACCGGGTCGCCAGCTTTTAGCACTGCACCCACTGGAGCGCGCCCATCCGTGCCGATATGCAGATAGAGGATCACCCAGCCGGTACGTTCATCGCCATCGCCGTCGCCGTCTAGGTCGAGCATGACGACGCCATCCCCCGAGCGCACAACCACACCGCCGGCCACGGCGGTCGCCCACTTGTCCGTAGGGAGACAGCCGCCGACCGAAGCCGGGGGCGCAAAGTCAACTGCGGCGAATGGCTCCCCCTGACCCCAGCCAGTGTGCGGCCCGCCGGTATAGGTCCAGGCATCACCAGCCGGGAAAGGGAACAAGAACAACGGCTGTTTCAGGCTGACTGGAATATGAGGAGACTCCACTGCCCAGGGATCGCCGAATAACTTCTGGAAGGTGTATGCCAGGCCATCGGGACCAACGGCGTGCTCATATTCATCCTTCGGATATAGGCGTGAGAAATAATACTGGACGCCAACCGAGGCGGCATTCTGCCAGGGGTCGGGCCGTTCCAAACTGCCGTCGGTGTGCTCGAAGGAAGTCAGATGCCCTGTCCGCCAGCCGTAGTAGCCGTTGTTGAGCGTATTCGCTGCCCAAATAAGTTGCATATACACGCCGACATGCGCAAGGTCTTTATAACCGAGCGGGTAAGGGGTGAAAGGATGCACAGGGTCTGAAAGCGCGCCTGCTTGGTATTCAAGGAGAGCCAACAGCAAGCGCGGGCTGACGCTGAAGTTCTGGGCAACATAATCCACGATCTCCGCGCCGGAACGCCAGGCGCCTCCAACGTAGTCGCGGAAATCCTTCAACCAGCCCGGCTGCCCGGCGACAAAAGCCGAGGTATCGAATCCAACCATTGACGGGCCGTTCACGAACTGGTTGTCCGGGATGATCTTGAACGAAGTACCCCACAGCGGCAAATAATAGATGGGAATTTTCATCGGCATGCCAGGCGGCATAGTAGTCGCATCGGCTGGGATATCAGGATTGGCCTCTCGGATTTGGTCAACATTGGTATTGAAATGGGCCGCCAGCGCCGGGAGCGTATCCCCCATCTGGGCGATGTAATCCACCAATTCACCGGGATTATAGCCCGGGCGCGTCGGAATGGGAGTCGGAGAAGGCCCGGCAATCTGGGTCGGGATAACGGTAGCAGACGCCAGGTCCGCGCTCGGCTCCTGCTGCGGCAAGCAGGCGGACAAGATCAGGGAGGCGATAACAAGAAACAGGAAAACACGAGAACTTGAGTTGGCAAAGATTCGTAGGGCGGCTTTCCATAGCCGCCAAAACGGGTGGCGGGTATCGAAACCCGCCCTACTACGGAGGGTTTGCGTAGTCGCGACTTCAGTCGCCTGCCTTCCCGAACGACTGCCTGCCCTGGCAGCCAGGCCAGGGAAGTCATCACTACAGTGGAAAAACAGTAATTTGATTCTATTCACGGGAAGTCTTATTCACCCGCGGCACGGAGAATCTGGGTCTCGGCAGAACCGTCAGGCTTGGCAACGACGGTCTTGTCGCCTTTCGTCAGCGTGCCATCGTAGGGTTTTGCACCAGCGTGCGCCACCCATCCGCTCAGGGTAAAGGGGAACGGTCCATCGGCCAGCACCCACTCGCCGTTGTACTTACGGGCGAAGTGCAGGTGCGTACCTGTGGCGATGCCTCCTTCGCAGGAAGGGTGGCCAATCAGGTCGCCTGCATCCAGCCAGACGCCGGGCGGGATGCGGTCTTTCGTTGCAACGTGCAAGTAAAGTAAATCCCAGCCGGTTTGCTCGTAACCGTCGCCATCCAGGTCCAGGACGACCACCCCCGTCGTCGAGCGGACGACAAGCCCGGCGGCAGAGGCCACGATCCAGCGGTCGGAGGGAACGCAGCCGCTCACGTCCGAACCCGGCGCAAAGTCCAATGCGGCCATCGCGCCTTGCAGCCCCCAGGCCGGATGCGGCCCGCCGCTGAAACTCCACAGTTGGCCGATCCCAAAGGGCAAGGTCAGCGTCGGCTGGGTCAGTCCAGGCGAGAAGAGCGGCCCGACGGCCTGTGCCCGTTCCCATGGATCACCGAACATCTTCGCATAGAGCGCCGGGAAGCCGACGTTTGGGTCTATGGCTTGCGCCCACTCCATAAAATTGCGCGTTTTCGAAAAGAAATATTGAATGGCAACGGTACCGGCGTTCAGTTCCGGAGAGAGGCGGATGGTCGTCCCATCCGGGAAGGTCAGCTCGGTCAACGTGCCACCACGCCAGCCATAGTAACCGTTCGATAGCTCTTGCACCGCCCACATCATTTGGCGAAAGAGGCCTCGATAATAATAATCCACGTAACCGAGAGGATAATCCCCCTGGGCCAGGTTGGAGGGCTGGCCGGTCACCCAGCCGCTCTCATACTCGATCAGGGCCAGCAGCAGGCGTGGATTGATCGAGTTATCGAGGGCAATCCGCTGTACCGCCTGCGCACCATTGTTCCAACCAGTGCTGACCAGGTATTCCCGATAGGTGGTACCCAGGTAGCCGCCCGCCTTGGTTACATAGGAGTCAATATCGAAATCCATCGCCGAGGGAGAATAGACCACCTCGCTGTCGGGCATGATCTGAACGTTGGGCGTAGTCTCGCCCAGTCGGTTGGGGATGATCAGGAGCGTAAACGGGGTAAGCAGCCCGGTTTCCAGCAATGTATCCGAAGAGGTGATCTCGGAAGCCTCCACGCCGAAGTGCGCCGCTACGGCCGGCAGGCTATCCCCCACCTGGGCATAGTACAGGAGCGGCGCGCGCTGTGTGGCTGAGATGAGGGTCGGGGTAGGCGTCGGAGGAAATGGCGTCGCGGTGGGAGTGAAAGTCGGCTCTGGCGTCCAGGTTGGGATGGGCGTCGGCGGATCGGCGGTCCAAAAAACGAGCTGGGTTGGCGTCGAGGTCTGGGTCGGCCCATTCATCCCCCATAGCGGACCGCAGGCGGAGAGCAATCCGGTAAAGAGCAACAAAACGACAGCTTTGCGCGTGCAAGAAAAAGCTGGCTTCATCGGGGAAGATTATACCGCAGGCCGCTCTCACCTTCCCACGCCCCCTTCCCAAAGAATGATCAAACCCCCGGTGTCTTTGAGACACCGGGGGCCTGGTCTAACATTGGATGTAATTGATGGAGTTGTTCTAAAGGAAGAAGCGCCCTCCCGGCGTCTTCGGGACACCGAGCGTTTGACCTAATGTTGGATCTGATTGATAGGGTCATTGCCGTCGAAAGCTTCGACGGTCACGCCGTTGCGCGTCAGGTAACCATCGTATTCGACGCCCGTGCCAGATGAAACCCAGCCATCCAGGATGAATGGGACGGAACCATCCGCCGGGATCCACTCACCGTTGAAGCGGCGCGCCAAGTGAACATGTGTGCCATTGGTAAGGCCGCCCTCGCAAGAAGGATGGCCAATGCGCTCCCCCGCGCGAAGATACGTGCCCGCGCGGACGCGGTCGCGGCTTTCGACGTGCATGTACAGCACCGTCCAGCCGGTCTGCTCGTAACCGTCGCTGTCAAGGTCTTGCACCACTGCCCCGTTCGCAGCGCGCAGGATCAGGCCATCGGCCACAGCCGTAACCCAGGCCTCGCTGGAAACGCAGCCAAGCGCCTTGCCGGGCGGAGCAAAATCCAGCCCTGCCCAGGCCGAACCTTCGTCCCAGCCGCCGTGCGGCCCGCCGGTGAAAGCCCAGATTTCGCCGCTCGCAAAAGGTAATTGCATCAGCGGCTGGACCAAATTCTCCGGCACGATTGGCTCGATAGCCAGGTCGAAGGGATAGCCAAACAGCCGGGAATAAGCTGCGAACACGCCATCCGGCGAGACATCCATCAACCAAGTCGGATAATCGTCCAATTGGGCGAACAGGTTCTGGATGCCGGCCGTCCCGGCGTTGAGCGTCGGATCAACCGGTACCACGCTCCCGTCGGCTAAAACCCAACTGGAGATAGCGCTCACTCGCCAGCGATAATATCCCTGGTTGAGAGCGTTCGCTGCCCAAGTCAACTGACGATACAAACCAGCGTGCCAGTTATCGTTGAATCCGAGCGGCATATCCAGCGTGGCCGGGGCCGGGTTCGGATTCGTTACCCACCCTGAGCAATATTCCAATACTGCCAACAGCAGCCGTGGATTGACCGAGTAGTTTTGCGCCACAAGGCGAACGATCTGAGCAGCACTCAAGGTTTCGCCATCCACATCCTGCTGGTAGCCTGCCAGATAGCCAGCATTACTGCGGATGAAAGCCTCCAGGTCTAGCGTGACGCTCATCGGTCCGTACACAAGCTCGGAATCGGGGATGATCTTGAACGACGGCCCTGCAGGCTGGGGCGTGGGAACAGGAATTTGCAGCGTCTGACCCACATCCAGGGTATTCGGGTCACTCAGACCGTTGGCCTGCATCAAAGCCCCGACGCTGACGCCATAACGCAGGCCAATGGCCCCCAGCGTATCGCCCGGCTGGACGGTGTATGTCTCCGGGCCGCTGCGCGGTGTGGGTAAAAAGCGGGGCAAATCCGGCGTCGGGGTTAGGATGGGCGAGCCGGGAACCCGCGTCGGCAAAAGACGGAACGAGGCCGTGGCGGTGGAACCGATCATCGAAACGGCGGTCAGACTCGGGGTCGAGACCGCTCCAGATGGGTTCCAGGGAGGCGAGTCAGGCGCAGGTCGCACACAGGCAGCTAGTACAAGGAATAAGCCAAGTGTCCAAATTTTTGAGCGCATTGGGCGATTCTAGCACAAGAATTTCTGCTACAATGAACCTGACAAGCCACTACGACAAACTTGACGATCATCATGAATCGCTCTGCAATCCCTGTGCTAGACTATAGAAAAGCTTGCCAGACCTGCATCCCGACAAGTGAGGCCTTATGACGAATCGCAAAATTACTTATAAACCGATCGCGCCGGAAATCCTGGAATTGGCACAAACACACGGGGAGAATCGCGAGGCCATGCTCGAAATCCTGACCGAACTCGACCGGCGCGGCCACCTGAACCCTGAAACCATTTCCGACACGGCGCGGGCATTGGGAATTCCAGCCCATCTCGCTTACGGCGTGACGACTTTTTATTCCGTGCTCTCGCTCCATCCGCGCCCGTTGACGGTCAGCGAGACCGGCATTTCGACGATCACGCCCTTCTCGAGTCTTTCCCATTGACCTGCTCGATAGCGCAGGAAGTGGGATGAATGGAATGTGGGTCTTATCAGGAAGTCTCAGCCTCCCCGGGGCATGTGGGCATAGAGTTCGTATTATGCAACTTCAACCTTCACAGCGCAGACTTTGTATTCGGGGATCTTGGCAACCGGGTCAATGGCAGAATTGGTCAAAGTGTTGGCTGCGGCTTCGGCAAAGTGGAAGGGGATGAACACCACGCCGCGCTTGATGTCGTCGGTGACGCGCACGCCCAATTCAATTTGACCGCGCCGGCTGCTGACGCGCACCACCTTGTGCCCGTTCAGGCCAATTTTCTTGGCATCCGAGGTGTTGATTTCGATGTAGGCTTCTGGAACTTCATTGTGCAGTTTTCCCGAGCGGCGGGTCATCGTTCCAGTGTGGAAGTGGAACATCGTCCGGCCAGTGGTCAGCACATAAGGATATTCCTCGGTGGGCATTTCATCGGGTTGTTTGTATTCGAGCGCAAAGAATTTACCCAAGCCGCGCGAGAATTTGCCCTTGTGCAAGAAGGGCGTACCGGCATGATCCACACTTGGGCAGGGCCACTGCAGGGAACCCAGCGCTTCCAGGCGTTCATAGGTGATGCCGCCATACGACGGTGTGACCTTGTTGATTTCTTCCATGATGCTCTTGGCGGAGTGGAAATCGAAGCCCTGGGCTCCCATTTTCTTGGCAAGTTCGCAGATGATGACCCAGTCTTCTTTGGCCTCTCCCACCGGTTCGATGGCTTTGCGCACGCGCTGGACGCGTCGTTCAGTGTTGGTGAAGGTGCCGTTCTTTTCTGCAAACGATGCGCCCGGCAAGACGACATGCGCCAGTTGCGCTGTCTCGGTCAGAAAAATATCCTGCACCACCAGGAATTCCGTGTTTTCCAGGCATTGGCGGACATGGTTCAAGTCCGGATCGGAGACCATCGGGTTTTCGCCCATGACGAACAAGGCGCGGACTTCCCCTTCGCCGGCGGCATGTAGCATTTCGGTGACGGTCAGGCCGACCTTGAGCGGGCCGGCGCTGCCCCACGCTTCTAGGAATTTCTTTTGGACTTCTTCAGAGGTCACTACTTGATAGCCGGAGTAGACGTTGGGCAGTGCACCTAGGTCGCAGGCGCCTTGCACATTGTTCTGCCCGCGCAGCGGGTTGACTCCGCTGCCAGGGATGCCCACATTGCCGCACAGCATCGCCAGGTTGGAAGTAGAGCGGACATTATCTGTGCCGGTGGTATGCTGAGTGATGCCCATGGCATAGACGATGGCAGCCGGCTTGTTTTGGGCGTAGGTGCGTGCAATCTCGCGCAGGGTATCAGCCGGGACGCCGCTGATTTCGGCGACTTTTTCGGGCGTATATTCGGCTACCAGCGTCTTGAGTGCTTCGTAATTTTCGGTGCGTTCAGCAATGAATTCTTTGTCTTCCAGGCCTTCGCTGATGATGACGTTCATCAGGGCATTGAAGATGGCGACATCACTGCCAGGACGGAAGGTATGAAAAATATCTGCCCAGTGCCCAATCTGAGTCTGACGCGGGTCTAGCACGATGACTTTGGCGCCGCGCTTTTTGCCTTTGAGGATGTGCGTGCCGATCAAGGGGTGAGTTTCGGAGGTGTTCGAGCCGATGATGAGGAAACAATTGGTGTCCGTCTCGAACTCAGGGATCGAGTTCGTCATGGCGCCGCTGCCAAAGGATCCAGC
>Ga0209610_1000236_pt1 | contig 28718 bp, 29 predicted proteins | sample LakKivw275mmetaG_FD_184137 | JGI IMG/M metagenome (GOLD analysis project Ga0209610, IMG submission 184137) | Anoxic lake water microbial communities from Lake Kivu, Rwanda to study Microbial Dark Matter (Phase II) - Lake Kivu water 275m metaG... | ecosystem: Environmental > Aquatic > Freshwater...
AGATGGTTATCATCGGTTCCTTGCCCCAGTCGCCTCTGTGAAAGATTATGTCTGGCACCCTGCCAATCGCCTTGATGGCCTCTTCAGCCCCCCAAATGGTGGATCTCCCTTCTGTGGACTTGACCTCAGGTGGCTCTCTCGTCCTGTCGTAGGAGGATACTGTCAGCTTCAGTCTCTCACAAACTCGCAGTATCTTCTCTGAGAATCTGATGTTCATTCCAGCCCTGACCGTGGGCTCAAACCTCTGGGCTACAAGGACTGTTGCAGCAACATGTTTGGACGCCCCAAACTGTGGAGGTGCTGAAGCATATGCCCGCTTACCTATTCTCACTATTCTGCCAGGTATGGCTGCAATATCATCAGGTCCTGTTGCGGATGAGAGGGCCATGACCATGTTTGTTTGAGACTCAGGTATGAGACGATAGAAATTAGGGTCGGCCTCAAGAGTCTTCAGGGCCTCTGAGATGTTCCTTGTCACCCAGTATCTCTCGGCCTCCCTATAGAGTGGAGCTAAAGGATTGACTGGGCCGTGTCCTTTACCAAGTTTGAGGCCGAATCTTATTGCGTCGCTTACAAGCCTCTTTGCCGAAGCAACGGCTTCAACTATCTCCCTGCCTTTTGCTATCTCTGCCGCTATGGCTGCTGAGAAACTGCAGCCGGTTCCATGTGTAGCGTCTGAGCTTACACGTTCGGCTTCAAATCTCTTTACGATCCCGTCGACGTATAGTACATCGACCGCACTGCTGCCTTGGATGTGACCCCCCTTTACTACTACGGCTTGAGGGCCGAGGCTTGAGATCTTCTTCGCTGCAGCTACGGCATCATCGTAAGACCTAACCTTCAGTCCCGAGAGGGCCTCAGCCTCTGGAGCGTTTGGAGTCACGACCCTCGCAAGAGGGAGAAGTCTATTCTTTAGGGTTTCTACAGCGTCAGGCTGAAGGAGGACCGCGCCGCTCTTGGCTACCATTACAGGGTCCACCACGGTTGGGAAGGTGTATTTCTTGATCTCCTCTGCTACAACCTCAACTATTTCGGAAGTATGAAGCATCCCGGTCTTTGCTGCATCAACCCCGATGTCTTCGGCAACAGCCTCTATCTGGGCCTTCACAATCTCTGGAGACAGGTCTTGGACAGCAGTCACTCCCAATGTGTTCTGCGCTGTCACCGAGGTTAAGGCACTCATACCGTGGACGCCCAAGGCGGCGAAAGTCTTGAGGTCGGCCTGAATTCCCGCCCCGCCGCCTGAGTCGGACCCAGCTATTGTCAAGGCCTTTGGAATGGTGCGGGTGCCCAAGAGGTAATCTGAAGGTATCTTCATTTCTTCACCTCCATCGCCAGCCAGTAGATGAATGCGGCGACAATGAAGCTTGGAACAGACGCGCCGAGCCAAGATGCGTAAGCCACTATTGAGTGGTAACAAACTACACCGATCAACCACGCACCAACGGCACGAAGGTTTAGGCCTCCTCTGTACCAGTAGCCACCGCCAGTTCTGTAAAGGTCTTCAGTCATGTAGCTTCTGCGTTTTACGAACAGGTAGTCGGTGACCACCACACCAAACAGCGGTATGAACAATGACCCTATCAAGAGAAGGAAAGATTCGTACTTCTCGATAGGCAGTAGCAGGGCCACCATCATACCCACTAACCCGACAAGGATGATGAGTAGCTTCTGTGAGACCCTTGGCCAGATGTTCTGTATTGAGACCGCAGCGGAGTAGATGTCTGCGAAGCCGTTATCCGTCTCGTCAACAAGTATGAACAGTAGGGCTGGAATGCCGAAGGCAACAGTGGCTATGGCCTGTACAGGATCCGAGACACCCACGCCCAGAACAAAGAGGGTGCCGAGTGTATAGAACAGGAAATTGGCAACGAAATACCCTGAATATGTTCCCTCAACAGCACTTTTCGAATTCTTCGAGAACCTCATGTAGTCTGCAGCCAAGGGCATCCAGGAGATCGGCATCGCGATGACAAGGTCTACAGCCAAGAGAAACGGCAGACCCCCCTGAGGCTCCGTGGCCAACAACTCATGGAAGCTTCTCTGTGAGAGTATGTAGTACACTACCCAAATCGATGTGCCATATACGAGCCATATCGCGAACCTCTCAAGCCAGTACCTGACTATTACCAGCGGTCCACCAATAGCCATGGCCACACAGAAGACCGTGAACACAACGATCCAGAATGTTATGTTTGTGTAGCCGATCGTTGCAGAGCTTATTGTGTCCGCAGCCTTCGCCATGATAATTATCTCAAACGCGGTCCAACCCACAAGTTGAATCAGGTTCAGGAATGTTGCAATGTATGAACCTCGAATTCCGAAGGATGGTCTAACCGTGACCATGGTTGGGATAGCGTATTCGCTACCGACCCATCCCACCAGTACAAGAGGTATGTTCCCAACAGCCGTACCTATGATTATCGCCAACAGAGCCTCCTGCAAACTCAGGGCTGGGACAAGCAGTGATCCAGCCAATAGAACCAGTAACCCAACGCCCAAGCTGGACCAGAGGACAAAGTAGTCGAAGAAGCCGAGATACCTAGACGCCTGCTTTACAGGCTCTATTCCCCATTCCGGAGGCGCACGAATCTTCGGAAGCTTGAAACCTCTCATCTAACATGCAGACTGCCTGCTGGGGGAGTTCAATCTACAGGAGACTTGGCATGAAGAGTGGTCAACGCATCATCCCTCCGCCGGCATTATCCGGATCAGGTCTAAGGGGTCGATGGAGTCGAAACCATCCTCTCAGCCGGGTCTATCCAGCTCCCCCGATGCAAAACTAATCGAGTAATCTGGAATTATATAAGCCTTAGGTGGGTATTGCTGCGTATCAGTGCCCTCTCTTACTAGAGCCGTTACCCATCTGAGAAAAAATTTTTTCTTCAGATCGGCGGTTCCGGTCGTCTTTCAAGACACATAAAAGCTGAGTGTTCTATCCTTTGAACGGATTGTTCCAAATTCTAGTGTTTTATAATCTAATATACAATACACATCTCACGTGACTTAACATGAAGATTGGAAGAGTGCCTCTATTCGCTGGAATATTGATGTTCTCGTTTTTCTTCATCCCGTCCACTCATGCTGATAGGTGCATCCTTCCCATAACTGATGTTGATGTTTACGGTCCTGGCCAGAAGGCGATAATAGCTTGGAACGGCGTGACGGAGCGTTTGATTCTTTCGACAGACCTCTACGCCAGTGTTGACACTAATGTTCTAGAAATCCTTCCGCTTCCATCCGAGCCGACTGTGGAAGGAGGTAGTTTCGAATCATTCGAGGCAGTTCAACGCTTGATGATAGAGAACCGGCCCCAGTTAGCCACCCCTGAAGAACTTGGTAAAGGTCTAGAGATAGTTTTCCACGAGAGGATTGGAACACATGATATCACCGTTGTCAGGGCGACATCTGTAGAAGAATTGCTCAGATTCATGCTCAGCTACACCCAAAGGATGAACATACCCCATGCCCCGCCTATTCGAGAAAAGACAAGGCTGATCCTAGAGGATTACTTGGCTAGAGACTGCAACTATTGGGTCTTCGACCTAGTCGACCTATACTCATCCCCAAGGAGTATTGAGCCAATCATATACGAGTTCCAAACCCAAAGCCTATACTATCCCCTAAAGGTTTCAGCTACAGCGGAGGGAGATACAGAGATAATCCTGTATCTGATAACTCCAGACTCCATAAGCGAAGATACAATCCCGCCCAAGATGAGGATAGCTCGCTACCTTCCAAGTGACCAAATAATTCAGTTCCAACTTACGCAGGATGACCTAGCTATGATAGATAAAGGAATTACATCTCTCTTTGGACCCAGACCGTTGGCTGAAGTTCCATCTACATCTCGAAGTCCGTTGGTTTATCCTCCGTTTTCAGTAGCGTGGTTCACTGCTATCAAGTATGAGGGCCCCCTAAGTGACCTAGACTTTGACCTTGAGATTCCACTACATCCAGTTCCATCCCATTCAATCAAAGTCAATACCGGCAAGTACCAATGCAACTTGGGAGAAGTTGTCGAGATAACAGTTGACTTTACTCATCTACGCACAAAATTCTTTGAAATCGAAGTCCTTCACTCCCACCAAATTCGGCTGGAAATATTCGACTTGAGCGGCGTCCTAATCCAATCTTGGCAATGGATTACAAATGATGATCTACATGAGACGGTTGCTTGGAAGCCCAACCGAGCAGATAGCTACTCTGTGAGGGCAAGCTCATGGTGCAACGGGGAGAAGCTAGAGGTAAGGGATCAGACGACAATGACTATTCTCAGTCAGCTTCCGTATCTACCTCCAATCTTACCCCGTCTAGAAGTTAGGTGGCTCATCTACGGTGTGATCATAGCAGTAGCATGCATGCTAATAGGAGCTGGTGTAGCCTACCTCTTACTTAGATCTCGTTTGCGATAATTGACGACTGCAAGAATTTTCTAGATCAGAGATCCTGAAGAGCGGTCGAAGTTTCTGTTCCCTTATTGTTAATTCGAAATCTTATCTGACTAACCTTTTTATAGTTTAGAATTAGGCTTTATGCAAAGAGTCTGTGACTGTACTTGCAGAAAACATCTCTCAGCGCTAGGCAAGTGTCTCTTGTAGCAGTCTTCGCCGCCCTCTCAGTGGCGGTGATAATTTTCCTGCCAGGTATCCCGATGATAGGTCTTCCAGGAGCCCGAATCACCCTCGACGCTTCAATAGCTCCTGTCTATGGTCTGGTTATCGGTCCATACCTTGGTGCATCAGCTGCACTGCTTGGCGGCATAATAGTCGCTGGCTACAAGGGTTGGCCCGTTTTTGCTGTTCTAACCTCTTTCTCTCCAGCCATATCAGCTTGGGTGGCTGGGATGTTGACAAGAAAGAGTGTCAGGGTTGCAGGTCGCGAGGTCAAGGGATGGATATTCGCCGCCTCGACAGTCTTTATCCTGATAGCTGGTTGGTACGTGACCTGGGTCGGCCAACGTGCACCTCTATATCCAGTCATACATTGGACTGGCCTAGCTGTGATACTTGCACTCAGAGGAAAGATTTCAACCCTCTATGAGAGTGGAGGAAAGAGGGGATTATCCCTAGCCATCTTTCTATCTAGCTATTGCGGCCTGATCTCAGACCATATGCTCGGCAACATCATATTCATTTCAGGATTGGGTTGGTTCATTCCCCTAGAGGCTGTGGGCGGCATCTTGGCTTCCATGGGCCTCCCAGATGTGCCAGCACTATTCATGTTTATGCTGCCAATATCAACCGTTGAGAGAATTGTGATGACGGTTATTGCAATGATCTTCGGAACCGGCTTAATCCTTGTGTTAAGGTCTTCACGCCTAAAGCCAGATTAGTTTGTTAAATAATAGGAGAATTTTCACGCCCGACTCGTGAATGTCGAGGTTCAGAGATGTATTATGATGTCAACTTTTTTCGCAATTCTTTCGACAAGTTCTCGTTCCACGGCTGATACGCCTGTTCCAAGGTCATTCTCGAGGTGCTTTCCATAGTAAGTGTTGGCCACGAATGTTTCTGACTTATTCATGGCCTCGAAGACTTTCTCCCATCTTCCTGACTGAAAGTAGAGGGAAAGGTCGTTGATGAATAATATTGGTGTTGGCTCGTTCAGGTATGCGTCTAGGGCATCCTCGATCACTATGCGGTTCTCTTCAACCTGCCGTATTAGATCCTGCTTGTCTCTGGCTGAGTATCTGGGCGCATTGACCTTGGTCGGTTGAAGAACTCGGATTGGCATAGGTACCTTGATCATGTCAGTCATTCTTCCTCCAATGGTAATTTCCCTATGAACGGTCTTTTCCGGAGCCATATCGACGACTGTTATCTCATTTGGATTCGTCGTTCTCAACACGTCTTTGAGCAGTCTTACTGTAAGAGCAGTCTTCCCGGCAGAAACATCCCCCAGTATGAGGGTTCTCCTGTGGATCAGAGATGATAGAGAATAGACTCGGAGCTTAGACTGTAGTGGAGACGCCATGTTTCTGGCTCCTTTACTCAGAATCCAATCAATAGAATACGCATGCCTTTGTTACTCCATTCGGCGAGATTTATCTACCCAACTCTATCCAACTAAGACGATTCACCCAGAGATATCAGGCCTCTACTCTTTCTCATTACCAGAAGCACTATCAAGCCTAGGATGCATCCTGGAATACTGCTGGCCAAGAATGCGATTAGAAACACCTCAAGTGGAAGCATTGACTTTATCAAGCCAGACTGGAATGCCGCGGGTGCTACCAATAATCCGCTGATAACAGCTCCAAGCGCGGTTCCAATTGGTTCCGTTAGGGCTGCGTAGTCTTTTCTCCAGAGGTACCGATAGACAACACCGACAACAAGAGCACCTGGGATCCCTCCTGGAAAAGCGAATATGGTGCCAGTCCCCAAGGCAATCCGTACAATCGCAGCTATCACAGCTACGATCATGGAGTACCATGGACCCAGCAGAACACCTCCAACTCCATTTATCATGTGCTGGGCGGGATAGACTCTGGTTGGGCCGATTGGGAAAGAGAGGGGTGACAGGGCAACAGCGGTGGCAGCCATAACGGCTGTCGCCGCAGCTTTTCTGGACGGTGCCCGAACTCTGTTACTTAGCATTAACTACACCCAGCAGATTCTCTCGGGACATCTTCCGGTACGATCAAGAGCCTCTATTTGCTGGCGTGCTAATAGTATTTCTATTCGAACTTCATGAGAATCGATGTTCCACTGAAAGTTTATTAAATTGGCCACCAAGAATTAGCGAGGTATTCCAACTTGGTAAGTCGTGTAGCTATCGGTATAGCTGTTGTTGTGATAATTGCGGCAGTAGGGGGGTACTATTACCTGTCGCAACAAGCTACAACAGTTCCAGTGACTACCACGCCAACAAAGACAGCAACACCGACCCAAGCTTCGGATGGTGAGAAACTGTATGAAGCCAACTGTGCTGGATGCCACGGTGCAAAAGGTGTTGGTGGAACGGCTATAGCCCTCTCAGCAAGCAACGCAAACAGAACTATAATAGAGAAGGGAAATCTCGACAAGGGTATGCCAGCGTTCGAGAATAAGCTCACTCCAGAAGAGATCTCGGCAATACTGGATTACTTAAGGTCTTAGGGCCTCGCTCATGCGGACGATAATCTAGGCTCAATATACTTTTTTTGCTCGGCATTTCTTGCGTCAGATTTTGAGTCAGTATCGTTTGAGCATTTCAAGCCACTCCTTTTCTTACGAGTTGTTTTTCGACCGCGTTTCTGAGCACATTATCCATATCTTTTCTCTCAAATATTCTCCACTTCTTCCATCATGTCGGGCCTTTTCATTCGTGGCCTGTGAGGGCTGTTGGCCTTTTGCCTTGCAACTCAGCTGCGGCACGTAAAGCTTTGCCAACTTCACCTGCTTTCCTATACATCTAGCGAAGCGATCTGGATACCTGTAGTCTATTGTCAGGTGGTGGTCGAAGACGATGTCTCAGCCCAGCAATATTGAGGGAAAATAATGATCGAGGCTAGTGAGGAAACACACATCTCTTTCGGGATTGGCTGATCATAGAAGTCTGGCCTGCATGGAATGTTTTAAATCCAACATAGACCGAGATAAACTGTCATTTTTAGATAGAGTAGGGAGAAAAAAATGGAGAAAGAAAGAAGAAAAGAAGTTTTCGTGCGGAAGACTTCAGGACTCATCAGGAACTTGTCGGCTTGGGACGCATTGGTCTTCAACCTCATGGTCATGGCCCCCACAGCTGTCCTCATCTACGGTATTTGGGCTTCAATGATCTGGCCGGGAGTGCATCTACCCACAACAGCGCTCATATGTATACCAATATCTATAGTCGTAGGTCTCTTCTACGCAGTATACTCTACCACGATGCCCCGATCAGGCGGAGACTATGTGTGGGTGAGTAGAACCCTCCACCCAGCAATAGGTTTCATGATCAGTTTCTGCCTCTTCATGATCGTCTTGGGCGTCGCAGGCTCGTATATTCCTTGGTTCACGCAATGGGCTCTCTCTCCGATGCTCGAAGCAAACGGATTCGTAGACGCCGCGGCTTTCGTGTCTACAAATGAGTTCAGCTACGTGTTTGCCGTGGTCTTCTACCTTATATGCGCCGCCATCATGTCAAAAGGCTCCAAGGTAATGTCGTATGTTCTTGAGGTATTGTTCGGCTTGGTCTTTCTCGGCTTCATCATATACAGCGTAACCTTGCTAATGGGCGGCTCCGCCCAGTTCGCAGCCAACTTCAACGCTCAGACAGGGATGAACTATCAAGCCGTCATCGATAAGGCCATCCAAACCGGCTTCCCAGGGAAATTCCTTATGGATGCAACCCTTCTAGGATTCTCTTTCACCCTGATAAACTTCCTCGGATTCCACTGTTCAGTATACCTTTCAGGTGAGGTCAAAGAAGTACGTAGATCCCAACTGATAGCCATCGCCGGAGCGGTCATCATCTTTGGGTTGATAACTTGGATAGTATATGAAGTGACATATCAGGGGATGGGTGGCATCTTCGTCGGCGCCCTCTCCTACCTTGCAGCAATCGGAGACCCATCATACACACTTCCCTTCGTACCCTTCCTCATGCCGTATCTATACCGATACGCTGTCAGCACCCCTGTCTACACCTTCGTGCTCTTCTGCTGGTCTATGATGATACTGGCGGCCATAATGACATACATTGCGATAGCGGTTCGTCTGACCTTCGCCTGGTCCTTTGACAGGGTCTTGCCGACAGCGCTGTCAAAAGTCGATAGACACTACGGAGCACCCTACATGGCCTTGATCTTCGTGACAATAGTTGCAATCCTACTTCAGATAGCTTGGCTCTGGACACCGTTCCTATCCTATTTCGCATACATCCCACTGGTCTGGATGATATTGCAGATAATCACTGGAATCTCAGCACTCGTATTCTCACGGGTCAGGAAAGACATATACGAGAAGGCGCCAGCAATCGCGAGGGCCAAGATAGGTCCACTTCCAGTCCTAGCAACCTTAGCCGTGCTCGCAATAATATCCGGGCTATACATTGCATACGCCAGTATGCAGCCAGCGATGATAGGAGCGATAGACCCCAGCGTCTTAACGTTCTCCTTTGGCCTATTCGTCATAGGTCTAGTGATCTACGCCATCTCATCGATCTACCACAGAAAGGTCGGAATCCCGCTGGAGCTGTCCTTCAAGGAAGTCCCGCCGGAGTAGGTCAGAGCAAGACAGAGACTTCAGAGAAATCCGCATTCTTCCCAACCTTTATTTTTTTCGAGAACCAGCCTAGACCAGCACATATACCATGTTTGAGGTGCGAAACATTTGAGCAAGAGACGTATCTTCTTCGCCACGGATATACATGGGTCTGAAGCCTGTTTCAAGAAGTTCATGAACGCAGGCAAATTCTACAAAGCAGACGCTCTAATCTTCGGTGGAGACCTCACAGGCAAGACTATCATACCTATCGTCGAGGATCCAAAGGGAGTATTCACCTGCAAATTCCTAGGCGAGTCCTTAACGGTCAAGGGAGAAAGAGAAAGAGACAATCTAATCCAAAAAATTCGATCAGTAGGCTCCTACTTCTACATCATGGATCGCTCAGAATCAGAAGAACTCTCTAGAAACCAAGAGAAGGTGAAGAAACTCTTCACCCGTCTAATAGAGGATTCGGTGAGAGAGTGGATGAAGCTCGCTGATGAACGACTCAAAGATACAGGAATAAAGTGTTATATCACTCCAGGTAACGATGATGATGCCTGTATCGACCCAATTCTGAATGAGTCTGAATCTGTCGTCAATCCAGATGGGAAGGTCATCAGCATACTCGAAGACATCGAGATGATCAGTCTGGGTAACTCGAATATCACCCCGTGGAGGTGTCCAAGGGACATTACTGAGGAGGAGTTGTCTCGGAAGATAAATAGCCTAGTAACAGAGGTCAGCAACCTCGAGAAATCCATATTCAATATTCACGTTCCTCCATATGGTACAGGAATCGATTCCGCGCCAGAACTTGACGAGAATCTGAAGCCGAAACTAGAGCCTGGAGGCGAGGTCAAGATGGCGTCGACTGGCAGCACAGCAGTCCGAGAAGCGATACTAAACTGTCAACCTCTGTTGGGGATTCACGGCCACATTCATGAGTCCAAGGGGTTCTTCAAGCTGGGTCGAACCCTATGCATAAACCCTGGAAGCGAATATCAGGAAGGAATACTGAAGGGGTTCTTGGCCGAGTTATCTGATGGAAAAATCAAAGATTTCATGTTCACCGCAGGATAGGGCGAGCAAAAACTTTATCTCAGTAGGGAATTTTCAGCTAAAGATCCTTTCTAATCTACATCATCGATTGATAAAGACGTTTAGTTCACAAGTAAACGGCATATATTCTTTTGTTGTACAGTCAAACATCTCTGTAGGGTTCAGCGCACCAACTCTTCAACACTTCTCCACCACTGCTTGCTAGTACCCTTCTCTGCCCCCCTCATCCATTTTCGAGTCTTTGGCTTGCTGTCGACAACGGCCAGTAGCCTACTTATCTTCTCGGAGATATCAGCCAAATCCTCATGAGTTAGCAATCCTGTTTTGTGGTAGTCTTTTGCGAAATTCTTTACTCTACTGAGGTTAACTTTTGCATCGTACCAGAAGCCCCAGTCTTGGGCCAACAATGTCGCGACATATTCGGCGTTGATGCTATCTCGTTCTTCTTCCGAGGAAATATTGTGAGCCCGGAAGATGGTTAATATGTCTTTGATGTCTTTCTCAGCTATGTCATGAATCTGGATTTTCTCCAGAAGTATGTCTGTTGGAGTTATCGTGGGGGAGTCTAAGCTTAAGCGGCCTTTTCCCGGGTCGCTACCGAGATAAACATCGTGGCTGAATTTCAAGTGGTCCAGGAAGATGTCAACTTGGCAAGCGGCCTGAGGATGATGGTATACTAGGCGTTCTTTGCCACGCATTAGAAGGGCTTGTGGAGATACCTTGAACTTGAGCTTATCCTCCATTATCTTCCTTATCTTATGCCTCTGCTTGCTGTAACCTATGAGGTCTATGTCTGTGAAGCTGCCTGCCCCGCCAATCCTCTTTAGGTTCACATGTAATGATTCTTGGTCTGGGCAATGAAGCCTGACTGCTAGGGCGCCGATGAGTCTCAATACGACTCCGTCTTCTTCAGCCTCACGAATGATTTTCAAAGCTTCTTCAATGAAGGTTTGGTCGTCAAACATTTAGATGAACCTGTTCGCTATTGGTCAAATAATGCTCTTCAAGTCACCTTGATGACTCCTCTTAAACAGTTAGGAGTATCAACAATTGGAGTGTCTTCACTCTCAACATAGTATTTGGGCTCTATGTTGGGGGAGAAGTTGTATGACACTTGCGTGGCTGATAGTCTCTTTGCCTTCGAAGCCATCCGGTTTCCTCCAGAGTAACATCATTTCCGTTAACACGCTATAAGCTTTTAATCAAAAGACTCATTTCTCGTTAACACTTCTTATTTGTCTGCTCTAATACCGTCGCTAGTTTTCCAAGATACTGAAAAGGTGCTAGAGGCGTTCTTCCAACCTCGACTGAGCCCTGTAGGAGAAGAATTCGCTCATGAAAATCTAAGGTTTCCCGCATGATGTTGCGTTCATAACGAGACTAAGTTTCATTACAAATAAATCTATGATATGAGAACAACTATGAGAACGACTGCGACACTAACTATGTGACAAGGAAAGGATTTGACAGAATATCATACGTCCATCTACGATGGAGTGCACTTACCTTTGGTTCTGCCTCTAGATAGATGAGACACGTTTTTCACGCATTAGAACAAGAAAAAATATTTGGCGAAAAACCTGGCTTAACAGCGATATAGGCTATCTTCTCTTCCTAGGTGCCTTCTTCTTTGCTGTTTTTCTACCGGCTTTCTTCATTGGCGTTCCACAGTATATTAGGTCACACTCTGCGCAGCCACATATTTCGTCTACGACACATACAACGCCGCACACATCTCATTTGTATAGGTCACCTTTAGAGACCAACTCCCTTTCCTCCGGTGGTTGCCCTCCCGCCTCTTTTATTTAAGGCATTTGTCAGAGAAGTGTACGTAGCACGCTCTATAGGATTTGTTCAGGTCGTGGGTATTGGGTAGTAACTAACCGTGAGAGGCCGAGTAGTGGAGGTGAAAAGACTGGACAAGAAAATTGTTGGAAGCGTACTAGTAGTTACAATCGTTCTTATCTCAACAACCATTTACATTCTTGCTTGGCATGGCGATGGAACAAGAGACCACAGGTACGCACAGATGACTAGTGAAGCGTCAATTACTCTACCGAGACCAAGATACGACAGTGAAATCTCGATCGAAGAAGCTTTGCTGAGGAGGCGGTCAGTCAGGGAATACACTGGTGAACCATTATCACTCCAAGAGTTGTCGCAGCTTCTGTGGGCAACTCAGGGAATCACGGGTCCTAGGGGCTTAAGGACAGCACCCTCTGCTGGGGCCCTCTACCCACTTGAGATCTATGTTGTGGTTGGGAATGTGGAGGGCTTGGATGTGGGAGTCTACAAGTATAGGCCTCACGAACACTCGATTCAGAAGGTTCTGGAGGGCGACAGCAGGAGTGTGTTGGCTGAGGCTGCCTTGGGTCAGAGTTGGGTTGGCAGGGCTGCGGTGGACATTGTCATAACGGCAGTATATGAGAGGACAACTGGAAAGTATGGTGAGCGAGGGGTGAGGTACGTGCATATGGAGGTTGGACACGCGGCGCAGAATCTATGCTTACAGGCCACCGCATTGGACCTGGGCGCAGTCGCAGTCGGAGCCTTTCATGACGAAAAGGTGGAAGAGACCCTTAACCTACCTGAGGAGGAGAAGCCACTGTACATAATAGCGGTAGGGAGAAGAGGAGCATCGACTAGCGGTTCGGCTGATTGAGTCTCCACTTTCCAGTATTGGGATATTTGGAGATCCATCGTCGGTGCCAAGGATTGGGTTGAATATATGGCGGGTAATAGCGGGTTCTCCCATTGAACGGGCTATTCACTCCAAGGGTGGACGGTTCGGTCTACGCTGACTTCTGCAGGGCCTGTAGACGCTTCACAATGTTTGGGTGTGTTGACAATAGCTCAAGGAATCTATCTGCTGTGCTTACCCTTCTAGACAAGATCTCTTGGACAAGCTGCTGGTCGGTTTTGAACATTCTGGTGCCGGCTATCGCGACTTGATCACGTTCAGCACTGTCGGGGTCCTCAATGAACAATGCCTTAAAGCTACTTACGTTTCCGACCTCTTGCCTGTACCGTTTCATTTTGCCTGTGGAGGCAACGATCTTGGCTAGGGCTTCAGAAAGCTTTCGTGACCCGTCCTCAACAATGGAGACGCTTCTCTGGTCAGCATAATATTCTCTGAGCCTGCTAAGAGCTAGGACGAATAGGGTCAGTATCCAGTATATCGCCATACACGCGATTCCGATGAGGACCGGTGCAGCTCCTCCACCTTCCCTCTGTCTTCCTCCGCCATACCATGCGGACAGCATCATTGAGTAGCCTATGAAGTAGAAGATGGCAGGCAGAACAGATGCGAACATCATTATCTGTACGTCTCTATGTTTCAGGTGGCCTAGCTCATGGCCTAAGACCGCCTCAACCTCCTCGTCTTCGAGTTCTTTGAGAATCCCAGTCGTTACTGCAACTCGATTGCCAGCTATAGGTGAGCCGTAGGCGAAGGCGTTAGGGATCGGAATGTTCGCTATCATGACCTTCGGCATCTTCAGACCTATCTTTCGGCTGAGTCGTCCTACCATACTGTGGAGCTTGGGGTTTTCTGACTCTGAGACTTCCTTCACCCTGTATAAGGCGCCTATGAGATATGGGGCTATGAGCCACTGGATTATGTTGAATCCGACTACAAAGAATGCTAGAGCTGCTATGTCCATTATTCCCATTAGACTCAGGACGACTGTGAAGAAGAATGTGGAGACAGCTATCAGTAGGGCAAGTGTCCCTATCATGGTAAATCGGAGTTTAACCAGACTCATAGTGATCCTCCTATTTTTTCGGGGTTGAAATTTGATGTTGGATTATTTAAAGATCTTCCTGTTCAACAATTGCTGAACACTAGTTCTGTGCCTTGATATTCTGCTTTGCCTTCGTTGGCTTTGTGGGAGGTCACGACTTCAGTGCTGTGGCACAACCATAAATCAGGGTTCTTATAAGATAGGTTTGCTTGCATGTTGGTGTGGCTATGGGAAGATTCCAAATCGCTTCTGACGAGGAGATCAAGAGGGGAGGCACTACTGACGTTTACTTTGTGAGAACCAAGGAGATACTGCAGGCCAAGGGATTGGCGAATATTGATGTTGTGATGGAGGCAACCGCCGGCGAGTTACCCAACAGTTGGCCTTGGGCCGTGCTCTGCGGGATCGATGAGGTTGCCTACCTCTTCCAAGGCCTACCTGTAGATGTTTATTCGATGGGTGAGGGGGCCATCTTTAAACCTAGAGACCTGCGTGGGGTACGTCTACCTGTTATCACTGTTGAAGGGAGTTATGGAGAGTTCTGTCATTATGAGACTCCTATGCTCGGTTTGATCTGTCAAGCCTCAGGTATAGCCACAAAGGCGGCTAGGGTCAGGAAGGTCGCTGGTGACAGAGTTGTGATGTCCTTCGGCATCAGGAGGATTCATCCCGGGCTTTCCAGGATGGTTGATCGAGCCGCCTATATTGGAGGATTGGATGGTGTCTCAAGCCTTTCAGGAGCCGACGCTATCAGCAAGAAGCCTATGGGAACCATGCCCCACGCCCTCATAATAGCCTTCGGCGACCAAGTCAAAGCTTGGAGAGCCTTTGATGAGGTTATGCCTGAGGAGGTTCCGAGGATCGCATTGGTAGATACTTACTTTGACGAGAAGACTGAGGCGATCATGGCTGCTGAGGCCCTGAAGGATAGGTTGCAGGGAGTCAGGCTCGACACACCAATGTCGAGGAGGGGAGACTTCGCGAGCCTCGTGAGGGAGGTTAGGTGGGAGCTTGACACTAGAGGTTACAGGAAGGTCAAGATCTATGTCTCAGGCGGGTTGAATGAGGAGAATATCAAGAGATTGTGTGAGGCTGGAGCTGAGGGCTTCGGTGTTGGGACCTCGATCAGCAACGCTCCAACAATAGACTTTGCACTTGATATTGTTGAGAGGGGAGGGAAGCCTGAGGCGAAGAGGGGGAAGTTTAGTGGTAATAAACAGGTTTGGCGCTGCCCCAAATGTCTGGAGGACTTGGTCTTACCGGTTGCTGAGAAGCAACCAAAATGTTTGAGGTGTGATGGTTCAACTCAGCCTATGCTCAAGCCTCTCATAAAGAAAGGTGAAGTCGTAGGAAAACTTCCGACGGTAGACCAGATAAGAGAGCATGTTCTTGCACAATTGAAGAAGATTGATCTATGATCAGTCACTGTTTGAGAAGTACTTTTGAGGAAGCACAAGGGTTGGATGGCGTAAACTCTGCCTGAGGAGAAATGGACTTGGAGAAATTTACAGTTGTAGTGGTCTTGGTAGCTTTGATAGTAGTCACATTAGTATTTGCGGTGGTAGGTATCAGAGACTTCTATTCGTTCCTGATGGATATGGGTTATGTCGGGGCCTTCTTCTCTGGTTTGATTGGCACAAGCTCACTCATGATCTCGATACTGCCCCCGCAGGTGGTTGTCTTCGTTCTTAGCGACCCAACCTTTGGCTTCAACCCGCTCCTTATCGGAGTGGCGGCAGGTATCGGAGCAGGGGTAGGACAATATGCCCACTACTATATTGGCGAGGGGGGAAGATACGTCATTCCAGAGAAGTATAGGGAAAGAATAGACAGGTGGAAGCCGAGATTTGAGAGGTATGGTGCCCTCCTCATATTCCTCTTCGCGGTGACCCCCCTATCTCCAGACGACCTAGTCTGGATTCCCCTAGGTATGATGAGGTATCCCAAGAGGAAGGCTCTCGCAGCCTCGATCACCGGGAAGACAGTTATGTTGGTCGCTTTTGCATATGCAGGCTACTACGGCCTCAACGCAATCCGCAGCTGGCTACACCTTTAACCCCATCAAGCAAGGTGTAGTGACTGATTCTGGGCCAATCCTATACTCATTCAGTTTATCACCTCCTAAAATCCTAATAGAAAGAAAAGGGGGAAGGTAGCTCGGTCTGGGCTGAGAAAATGTCTTTTACACCTGAAGAACAAAAATATTATGATCGTTGGTTGGAATGAATAGGTTGTATAGGTTTCTGCTTCCGGCTCTGCTTGTAGCAGTCATTGCTTCAGGGTTAAGCCTTCCAGTCTAGGCGAACGGGATTGCAGTATTCGGTATAGAGCCTCAGACCGTGAGTGTAACTGTTTGCAGGAATTTTGACGTGGGCATCTCGATCAAAGATCTCACTGTGCCGATGGGAGCCTTTAGCTTTAGCGTTGCATGGGATCCAACATACATGGAGTGTGTGGCCCACGATTTTCATGAACATGGAGGCTGGACCGTTACTCACGAAGATGTCTTTGATGATCACATTATGATCTTAGCGGAGGGTGAGGCTTGGACTGAAGACGAGTCATGGGCAACCTTCACTTTTCACTGCTTGGCGGAAGGCACCTCGTACATAACGGTTGAGGGTTGGGTAGAGCCAGTACAGCAGCTGAAGGTATTCCTTGATCCAGTCGAGGGTACTGTCAACCAAGTTGAACCCGCACCCGTAGGCGGCATTGTTATGCCAATCAGCAAGCTTGAAGTCTTAGCGCCCTACGTGGCTTTGGCAGGGCTGATCGCAGCAGTCACCATAGTAATAGTGAAGATCAGATCAAGAAAGCCTGAGTAATCTAGCGAGAAGGCTAGGTTACCCAAACCTCTTTATTGCATTAGGTTGAGAGCTTACTCTTCCTTATTATTGAGCTGCGGTACCATAGATTCCTTTTCTTTCAGCAAATCAATTTGCTGCCAAAGAAATTAGATCTGAAGCGTTCATCCTAGGGCTATGATGCTACTTTTGTAACTGTTGGTCCGAGTCCTTCGACGTTCTCTTCGTTAAGGTTCTTGTAAATTGTCTGAAGGCCATTTCCTTCCAAATAGCAAGCCAAGCCAAAACCATGGCAGACGCGACCCCAACCACTATTACGCTTTCTATGAATCTCCCAAACCTAGCCGTCAGGGTTGACGCCAAGAAAGGTAGGGCTGTAAAAATAATCACTAGACCCACTAACATCGTGGCCCAGACAAATATGATGACTAAAACCAAACCAGCTATCTCTCTCATCGGTCACCACCACAATATCAACATCTGGGTTGCGACAGCCAAGACTGCCGAGACCACTGATAGGGCTATCATACATCTGGTGACCTCATATTCCCTCATGGGATGTCGGGCAAGAATCATGCGTGCAAGCGTTACTGGTGCCTTAGGGTCAATGTTAGCTTCAAGCGTGCCGTCAGGTAGAACCCTTATGGGTCTGGCTGAGATCTCTCTTCTTTCATACAACCTACCAACAGCCGCCAGACCGTAGAACGCGTTCATTATGTGGGGCATCATAGCCACAACCGCGGCCACCTCGACACGGCCAAGGATCGCCAAGACACCTATGGCTGAACCAATATAGAGGCTGCCGATGTCTCCAGCAAAGACCTTGGCTGGGTATCGATTGTGAATGTGGAAGGCCAAAAGGCCTCCGAGCAGTCCAGCTCCAAGGGTAGCTGCCTCCACCCTGCCGGCCAAATATGAGCAGATAATAATGGCTGCGGTGGCCACTGAACAAGTTCCAGTCATGGAGCCGTTGAAGACATCCAGCATATTGACCGAGTTCGCTGTCACAGCCAGAGCAATCGGAATCATAATGGGATAGATCACTGTCAGTCTTGTTCCTCCTATGAATGGGAGACTTGGATGGGGGTAATAGACTGCCAAGAGGAGGATTGGGGCTGCGCCCAAAGCTGTTAGGAGGGGTTTCAACTTTGGGCCTATCGCAACCAGTCTGTCGAGGGCCCCAACGACCGCGACGACTAGAGTCGCGGCCACGAAGGCTGCAACCTCCAAAGACTCCCCATGGTAGAGAAGGGTCGCTACAAGTGTTGAGATGGTTACACCGCAGACTATGGATAGGCCGCACATCTCAGGTATGCGTGGCCTCTCTGGCTTGTGAACATCAACCCCAACTATTCCACGTTTGAGCATGAGTCTGGATATGGGTGGGATGAGGAGGAGGGTGGCTGCGAAGCCGACGGTCAATGTCAAGGCCGCAGAATAGACTTCTTCCAGCAAGTTCAGCTTCGCCGGCCGCTCTTCCTTATTATGTTTGATAGAATCTTCTTGTATCTTGATACGAGGTCTTGAGCCTTCTCTGTGGACTTTGCCTCTGCGAAGAGTCGATAGATCGGTTCTGTTCCGCTTGGCCTGACAAGTATCCAGCTTCTGTCCTCATGCCAGACCTTGACTCCGTCAATGGTCTCGACTTTAATACCTTTGACCTCTTCTCTGAGCTGCTTGAGTACCTTGGATTTGAGCCTCTCAGGACATGGAACCCTGTCTTTGACATTGAAGTATCCGGGAAGCCTCCCCATGAGTGTTGATAATTTCTCTCGACTGGAGGCCATTATCTCAAGGATCAGGGCCGTGGCCATGGCTCCATCCCTCACAGGGATGTGTGGCGCATAGAAGATTCCACCGTTCTCCTCCCCACCAAGCTTTGCCCCTATCTTGGCCATTGTTCTTGAGACGTTGATTGAGCCGACAGGGGTCCATACAACCTTGCCTCCATACTTTGACGCCACATCCTCTATCACACTGGATGAACTGACAGGGGTCACTATCTCTTCCCCAGAATGGTTCTTGAGGTAATGTTCAGTTATCAGGGCGAAGCTTCTATCTCCCCAGTGAACCAGTCCACCACCATCTACGAATATCGCCCTGTCTGCGTCGCCGTCGTGGGCTACGCCTAGGTCGGCTCCGCTTGACCTGACGATCTTTGAGAGGGTCTCAAGGTTTGCCGGTGTGGGTTCAGGCAGCCTTCCGGGGAATGTTCCGTCTATGTTCGAGTTTATCGTGTTGACTTGGCAACCCAGCTCTCTGCATAAGTAGGGTGTAACCAGTGTGCCTACTCCGTTGGCTGGGTCTATGACTATCTTGGGTCTTGACCTGCTGATTGTTGATTCGTCAACTTTTTCTCTTATGGCCTGCCTGTACGCTTCAAGTCCGTCGTGCACCGGCAGTCTCTCTCCCAAACCTTTCCAGTCACGCAGCACAGCTTCCTTCTTGAAGTAGATCTTCTCTATGAGAAGTTCTCCTTCAGGTGGGAGTTCGATCCCGTCGGAGTCTATGACCTTTATCCCGTTGTATTCTGGAGGGTTGTGGCTTGCGGTTACCATGACCGCGCCGTTGAAGCTGTGGGCCTTTGTCAGGTACTGTATCGCCGGTGTGGGAGCCAATCCAGCCTCGTAGACCGTGCAGCCGGCGCTGACCAGTCCAGAAGCGGCCAGGTCTGCCAGCATAGGGCTGCTCGTTCTGCCATCCCAGCCCAAGAGGATCTTGGAGCGTCCTATTGTGCGGCCGAAGAAGGTTCCTATGGCCTCGCTCAGTTGAAGTGCAAGTTGAGGAGTCAACTCCTTGTTGACGATTCCTCTGACGCCGTTCGTTCCAAAGAGTCTCCTTGCTGGTGTAGCCTTCAAGGTCTAGGTCACGATTCCCGGGCGGTCTATGCTCCTGTTAACCTCCTTATATGGGCATACTCTCACATCATTCTTGAGTGTTAGGTTGCTGCGGATCAGTACGTGGTCACCGATAACGCAGCCTTCACCAATCTTAACATTATCTTCTATCACCGCGGCTTCACCTATTATGGAACCCTTAACGATCGAGTTCCTTCCCAACCTCACTCTGCCAAACAATATTGAGTCTGAAACCTCACTTCCTTCACCTATCACAGCAGCCTCGCCGACTGAGGTGTTTGGGCCGAGAGTCGCACCCAACTTCACAGTCGATTTCGAGCCGACCGTGAGCGGGGGCTTCAGCTTCGCGTCACCCTCAACCTTGACTCTATCAGCCAATATCGGCCTTCTGTCAGATATCTTGGACAGATATGCGTTGTTCGCGTTTCTGTATCCTTCAAACCTCCCAATGTCGAATCATTCACCTCTATACTTGTAGCCGTGGAGTCTCCGGGAAGAGGCCAGAACCGGGAAGACCTCCCTTTCGACGCTGACCTTCCCTCTAGGAGTTATGTAGTTGAAGACCTTGTTGTTTAAGACGTAGACGCCGGCGTTGATCCAGTTGCTCGGCGCATCCTTTGCGCTCGGTTTCTCAACGAACCTAGTGATCCTGATAGAGTCGTCGAGTTCAGCAACCCCAAAATGTTTTGGGTCTTTGACCTGGTACAGCATTATGGTGGCCGTCGCGCCGGTGGAGGTGTGCTTCTGAAACATCTCGTTTATGGGGGGTGAGGAGAGTATGTCGCCGTTAAGGACAAAGAAATCTTTGTCCTTCCGAAGGAATCTCTCAGCCCTCTTTATTGCCCCACCGGTTCCAAGAGGACTATCCTCCGTGGAGTAGTGAAGTTTGACTCTTCCAAAGCTTCTTCCGAGGTGGTTCCTGATCATTTCCTGCATGTAGTTTGTTGCTAGAACCGCCTCGTCCACGCCGTTCTTTGAGAGGCCCTCGAGCGCCCACTCGATCATGGGTCTGCCGGCGATTGAGAAGAGAAGTTTGGGCCGGGAACACGAGAGAGGTCTGAGGCGTGTTCCGAAGCCTCCTGCCAAGATTAACGCCTTAATTTGACTCAACCCCTTCTTCGACTAAGACATTGAGGACCGTTTAAGCTAAGATTCCGCCGGTACCGTTGAGATATTGTTTTCTATTCTGGGATTGATGTCGATCTGGGGTGGTGTGGACACTCTTGAGGGGGGTGTACGCTCTAGTAATCTCCTTGAGTGAGCAGGTTCTTGTAGAGGTTGGGCGTTTAGGCAGAGTGAAACTGGGCGCTGGAGTGTACGTCTATGTTGGGTCTGGATTTGGCTCTGCCTCCTCATCGGTTGAGGGAAGGCTTACGAGACATTTCCGTGGGGCCAAGCATAAGCACTGGCATATCGACTATCTCCTAGGCAACCCGTACGCTGAGCCGGCTGCGGCTCTCTTCTCAGAGGCTAAAGAGAGTCTGGAATGTCGCCTCGCAGAGAGTATCTTAAGTGATCTTGGGGCGGAGGTGGCGCATAAGGGGTTTGGCGCCTCCGACTGCTCCTGCCAAGGACACCTAGTGCACCTTAGGGGTCTTGAAGTCGAGGCTACTGAGAGTCTGGTTTGGAGGAAGTTTGAGGAGTTGGGGCTTAGGCCGAAGAGATGGTTGCGATGAAGGCTAGATCGCTTTAGCCTCCTCCCACCTCTTCTTGAAAGCGTCCTTGAATATTCTTATCAGGCCAGCGTTCTTTGTATAGTTGGGTCTGTAGTAGACTGGTCTCTCAACACCCACTTTCTTCGTCGCCCAGATCAGGAAGACAAGTTCTTCATCGTCAACTAGGGTTCCTCTGACGGGGTACCACTCCTCGGCGCAGTGGCGGACCTCCACACCGAAATTTTGCAGTTCCTTAACCCTCTTGGTTGTGTATTTGTCCTTGACCAGCATCAAGACTTCGGCTCTTACCCCGCGGCCGAGAGCCTCCCGCAGTTGACTTCTAATATTCTCGTACCAATCGAACCTCTCGGCAAAGATGAAGATCTCGCTTCTTGCCTTTGAGATCAACTCGATCGTCTGGGTCTCCATTGAGGGCAGATCCTTTATGGAACGTATTATCTCCTCAGGCCTCACACCCATCCTCTTCTCCCAGTAGAAGGCGTCGAGTGAACTCTCTAGGTTTAGGGCCGCTTCCTGAACCTTCTTCAGTTCAACTTCGAGGCTGAGTTCCTTCTCGCGGAGAATATTTGATAGGAAGTCTGCTGGGGGGTTGGCTTCGATCCTGTTGCTGTTGATCGATATTCCGCCCTTATCTGCGAGGCTTCTCACAGCGCGCTCCGCATCTTGGGGGGCTAGGCCGAAACTGGTGAGCACGTTATCGATAGATTCACCTCTCGGCCTCTCAAGAAGGCTGAGATATATTGCAGACTCGTTATCAGTCACTCCGAGGAAACGGAATAACTCAAGGTCTTTAGATCTGGAGTCTGTATCCGATTTAGCCAAGTTTCCAAACCATTCCGTGTTTACGAGAAACTGGAAGAACCTGAAGATAGGGTACTCTAGAGTAGTTTCTGAAGATTCTCCTCAATAGTCTTTCTGGGGACGACCCCGACCAAGTTCTCTACGAGTTTTCTGTCCTTTATGAAGAGAAGGGTTGGTATGCTCATGATGTCGAACTTCTGTGCAACCTTTGGGTTTTCGTCAACATTGACCTTTCCAAAAGTCACCCTTCCAGAGTAGGCCGCTGCGAGATCGTCTATTATTGGGGCTATTGCTCTGCATGGTCCACACCAAGGGGCCCAGCAGTCGACGACCAATCTGGGATTTTTCTCGGCGGCAGCATCGAAGTCTGAGTCTGTCAGAGTGATCAGTAAGCCTGACTTCCTGATGCTTGAGCCTGATTCTTCAACCATGTCTTATCCAACCCTCAAGTAGTCTATGCAACCATCTATTAAGCCCATTCCCAATTTACTGGAAAGAGGAGAGTTACGATTCAAGTTGACGGTCTTCTGTTAGATGCTTACTTTCCAAGTTTGGCTCTGGCTGCTCTGATAAGGCCTGTTGGCCCTGTCATCATCATGTCTCCTGCAGGTGTTGCGAAGTGGGCTTCGATTCTGGCCTCTTGGAGTCTGGCCCTGTTTGGGCCTGTCACAGCCACAATGTCAATCTTTGGGAGTTTTGTCGGTTCTCTTATGTAGAAGGCGCCGTGTCCCCCTTCCCTGAATACTGAGTCGTCCTTCACCTCTCCTCTGCTGAAGGCTTTCAGCAGTGCCTCAAGCTTAGGAGGTGGCAGGAGACTTGTATGGTGTTCGAGTAGGGCAAGAACCTTCCTTTCTGAGACTATTGAGGCTGTGCTATGCTCGTTTCCAATATTTGCCGCCAAGACCGTTCTTGAAGTCTTCACTTTAGGGTCTTCGAGGCAACCCAAGATTGCTGCGATCGAGGTATCCATCACTACGGTTTGGGCCTCGGGAAGCTGTCTTCTCGAAGACTTGACTGCCGAATTCATTCTGATGAAGTGGTTTGGTACTTCATCGCCGCTGTAGGCTAGACTCTCAAGTTCAGGATAGTCTGCAAGTCTCTTCTTCATCTCGTCTATTCTAGATCTTCTGTTGCTCAGGTTGTTTCTGGGGGCGCCGTGGTCCTGAACAGCTATCGCTGTAGCCTCCACGTCTGTGATGTCTTCTTCGAACTGGTCTAGGAAATGCAGTAGAATGTTGAAGTTTACTTCTTGAATCTGTAGGGTCTCACCCTTGAAGTCTTTAGGCGGTTCCTCTCCAAGAACAATCTCGAAGCCTTGGTTCTTGACTTCTTCTAGGCTGTTCCTGACAGAGTAGGCCGCGTTCTCCGTCATGACGACCCTCAAGCCTTTGGCTAGGTGTCTCTTGGCGGCATCAACAAATCTTCCCCCGCCTATGGTCTCCCCTTTGATGAAGAGGTCTGTTTGGAGTCTGGTGTAGTAGCGGGTCTTCTTTCCGTAGACGAGTGAGGGGCTGGGCAAAACCATCTTGACACAGTCCTCAAGCTCCCTTGAGTCGTCGTAGAGGAGAACGTCTTCAGTCCCTGCACCTATGTCCAAGGCAATGATCCTCAAATCTTGTCAGCCTCCAAATGTGCTTAAGGAATGGCTGTATCTAGGTAATTAGCTTCTCTCGGAAGGTCTGAACCGTCTTCCTCATGAAAGTTTAATATTCTCCCTTGAGTGAAATATCATTCTGAACATTTGGGTGGGAGTGACCTATAGAGGGTAAGATGCAGCCTGCTGACAAGTTGAGGAGGGAGATTGCCAAGTCATATGACTCCAACCCCATGGGTTGGAGCGTACTTGTAGGCAGGGATAGTCGAAACTTCAATCAGATTCTGATCTCTCACGGCTCCCAAGCCTGGATGTTGAAGGAGGAGTTGATTAACCCCTACAGGTCGGTCGGGTTCGGCGTCGAACTGGCCGGTGGGGTTGAGGCCTTGAGGGGTACTGTTCCTCAACAGTTCGGTTTGAGGCCGCTCAACAAGAGACAGATTGGGGAGCTTGCCGACTTGATGAGGATGGAGGAGTCTCCTAGAGACTTTCTCCTGAGGGTGATGAGGTCCAAACCCGTGCCCACAAGTGAGGTTAGGAGTCCTTTGGTGGTTCAGGGTCCTGTCGTTGCAACTTCGAATCCTCTGGGTCTACTCTCTGATAAGCATAGGGAACTTGACCTCAAGTTGAGGGAGGAGCTGGAGAAGCTTCTCTTGAGAAAGTATCCGCAGACGGTCATTCCATACCTTTAGACAGTTTCTTGACCGCCTTCTTCTCCGGTTGGAGAATCGTTAAGTAGCTTATTGTAGTATCATTTCAGCCTCGTCGATCATGGTGGCTGAGTGAGGGTGTTGTAGGATGGTTTCGAAGAGTCTCCAAGTGACGATGACATCGCTGAACGCGGCGCTCTACGCTACTCTAGGCTACATGACCTTTCTTGGAATCTTCGCGCCCATAGTTGGGGTTGTACGTTTCTGGGGTATAGCCGTGGTGGTTCCAGCAGTCTTCGCAACCCTCTTCGGTGGGGTGGTTGGGGGGGTTGGGGCTGCGATAGGGATCTTCATCAGCGACATGGCCATTCATGGAAACGCGCTCTTGAGCTTGACCGTCGGGGTCCCATCTAACTTTGTGATGTTCTATCTGATAGGGAGGCTTGGACAGGCCAGGTTGAGGATGACGGTTCTGAACTTGGGGGTTACGGTTGGATCTTTGGTCATTTTGGTACTCTTCCTGGCAAGGTGGGTTATGGGATCAGAGTTCACCTTGGCGGCTACGATAATCCTTTCGGGATTCACGGTGGCGAGTATAGTCTTGACCGTTGTTCTGGCGAAGTATTGGACTGATTGGAGTGGGTTCGCGGTAGCGGCGGTGATTGGGAATGCAGTTGGGAGCGCAATAGTCGGTCTGGGCGTATGGCTCTTCAGCCAGTTCTTCATTCTCCCTCAGAATCTTGGCCATCAGCTACCGTTCACAGCGGCTCTGATATGGTTCGTCTGGACCTTCACGAATCAGATGCCCTTCCTGCTTGTCTTCGGTCCGCCCGTCTTGAAGGTTTGCTATAGAGCCTTTCCGTCACTAGTTCAGAGGACACCTGAGGCTGCTGGGACTCCGTAAAGTATTATAGAAGATACTTTAGATGTGATTTGAAGAGCGGGGGTTGCCAAGCCAGGTCAAAGAACGTTGGTAGTACCGACGTTTGGAGGCGCAGGACTGAGGATGCGCTCCTGTGCAGCAGAACTCCTGTCCCGTAGGGGTTCGTGGGTTCGAATCCCACTCCCCGCACCAAACCTCGGGTTCGACACGGTAACGGATTCTGCGGTCTCGACGTTTAAATAGGCTCAGGAAAGACCATTTGGTGTCGGTCGTGCATGATGGAAGGATTGACATTCACAATTACAGGCAGAGGCTGAAGAGAGCAACACGATTCCATGTAGGAAAACGATTCTCACTTCACACAGTCAGTCCTAGATCTGAAATGGGAAAGCTATGGGGTCAAATCCCGACCGGTCAACCACAAGTCTTATCCGGGTCCTTTTTCGGTTCGAGCTTTTTGTCCAGTAGTCTGAACTAATCCATGCGGGGGCCGCTGGACAGTTACCATTTTGCTCTAAAAGCGTACCAACTGATCAAATCATTCTGAGATCTGAGGAAGTCGTTGATACAGCGTTGGATGAGGTCCTGCTACCGCGCTTAAGAATCTTGACGATCAGATCGATATCTTGCCAAGCAGTGTTGATGAGCCCACTCCTGATATCTCGATTCGATGTAAATGAAAGAATCTAGCGGATGGATTTGGGAATCCAAGACTTTGTTCTAGATGAAAAGGCAAGCCCTCTCACAGCATTAGGTCCAGAGCCAAGATAACCACTAGGCCTGCGATCAGTCCGAAGCTTGCCAGTCGCTCGTGACCCAGTCTATGTGATTCAGGTATTATCTCATCACTGATGACGAAGAGCATGGCGCCCGCAGCGAAGCCCATGGCAAAGGGAAGCATGGACTTAGTGAAGGAGACAGCGAGCGCCCCAAGCAATGCTAACGGTGGTTCAACAAAACCAGAAGCAACCGAAGCGATGTATGCAAAGCGTCTGGAGTAGCTGCGTGTGGTCAGAAGAGAGAAGCCGACCGACAGCCCCTCAGGCATGTTCTGCAGACCAATCGCCAACATGAGGATCACAGCAGCATCTATGTTCCCGGAAGCAAATCCGATGCCTACTGCGAGACCCTCAGGCATATTATGAATCGTTATCGCAATAACGAAAAGCCAGATTCCGCGAATCACACTAGACTTTGCGCCCTCATATCCAATGATCAAGTGCATGTGGGGGAGCAATCGATCTGCCAGCGTGACGAGTATGCTTCCAAATACAATTCCAAGCAACACTGGCACGACACCCCCCACCTTTATGCCGGGAAAAATGAGGCTCGTAAAGCTGGCTCCTAACATTATGCCCGCTGAGAAGCCTAGACCTATATTTAGCATCTTCTCTGGCACCTGCTTGATCAACAGGACAGGTGTCGCACCTACCAAATTGAAAAATGCACAAATGGATCCTCCTAGCAAGCTAAGCACTAGAGGATTGTCGGCACCTAATAGCGAAAATATTTCAGCTAAGCTCAATAGCCATTTCGGACCTCACATCTTAATACGTCAGCTTTCTCTTATTTGAATCTGCGAGCAATATGGCCGAGTCTATTTCATCGAAGACTGTTTTCGTGTTGGAATAGTTCGGTTTTGGACTGTTAGAGATTTCGCGATTTCTTGGGGTTTATCCTTCCTCCACAACTGTTACAAATACCATTGAGTTCGAGGCGTTGCCCTGTCACCGCGAATTCTGCCATCTCAGAAATTCTCACAATCATTTCTCTAGCAATGCGATCCTCAATGTCGGTTACTTTGCCGCATCGATAGCAAACTAGGTTTAGATGTGGCTTCATGTTAGGATCGAATCTGGCCTCTTCTTCAGGAAAAGCCAATTCCTGGATCATGCCTAGCTCCTTGAGAATATTGAGTGTCTTGTAGACGGTCGCAACACTGACTGTAGGGTGCAGCTTCTGCACTTGTCTGTAGATTCTCATCGCGCTTGGGTGATCTCGACTGAGGAGGGCGGATCGACAGATGGCTATGCGCTGGGGGGTCACCCTGTATCCTTTACTGCGAAGAACATCAATTATGCGAGGTTCGGACATTCTGGGTGCATTCATATTGATTATTAGGTAATAGTGACTCTTAAATACGTTGACTGCCAAATCCATACCCAGTCGACAAAAAAACAGGAGGTGATAGAATGGCTAAGGTAGCACGTGAAATGGTAGAGAGATCTGGCATAAATGTTAACCAGCTATTGGAGTTGCTAGTTAAGAATGCTGCAGCGGAACTTACCACTTACTACTACTATACTATTCTTAGATGCAATCTGATAGGATTAGAGGGAGAGGAGATTAAGGAGATTGCAGAAGCGGCCAGGATCGAGGATCGCAACCATTTTGAGGCTATAGTTCCGCGGATATACGAGCTTGGTGGCAAACTCCCAGAAGATATGAAGGTTTTTCATGATGCTTCGGCTTGCCCACCTGCCAAGCTACCCAAGGACCCCACCGACATTAAGGCAATGTTGACAGTGCTTGTGGAGGCGGAGAGATGTGCAGTGCGGGGATATACCCATATCTGTAATCTGACTACTGGTAAAGACCATCGAACATATGACTTATCGTTGGCGATACTCAACGAGGAAATAGAGCATGAATCTTGGTTCTCTGAATTCCTAGGCGAGGGCCCCTCAGGCCACTTCATGCGTAGAGGCGACACTTCTCCCTTTGTGTCCAAGTTCCTGAAGTAGCTTCAAATTAGAAAAAGAGATTCATATGAAATCCCTCTTTTTTAGTGAACCAATTATGCGAGGCTTGCAAGAATGAAGGTGTTCAGCAAAGAGGAGCTTGCTCGGTACAACGGGAAGGATGGAATTCCAGCATATACGGCATATAAGGGAAAAGTTTACGATGTATCTGGCAGTTTTCTTTGGAAAGATGGTAGTCATCAAGCTCTTCACATTGCTGGTGTGGACCTGACGGATTCCATTGAGTCAGCCCCGCACAGTTCAGAGGTGCTTGAGAAGTTTCCAGTGGTAGGAGTCCTGCAGTGAGCCTGGCGCGCGCGTTTCTCATCGTGGCCGGGTCGACGGAGTAAGGGGGACAGTTGATATTCGTTCCGTACCACTTACATTTCGGGTAGGTGCACTTCAACAGTACCCTTTCATCTATCATCACCTGGCTGGCTCGGATTATCTTGGCGTCAGAGGCTCCCAGGTCCAAGGCCATCTGCCTGTATCTCTCAAGGTCTTTCTGCAATGTTTCAGGAGGAACTTTCGAGACTATCCTTCTCACCATGCGGATGTCCCTCACCGTAAGTCACAGGACACCGTTTGATAAAAGGGAGACTGACGGGGATGGTGGGTTGAGTTTAACGTGTGAGTTGTTTCACTCACCTCCCCCGGCTTTTCCAGATTCTGTCTTAAGAAGAGCAACCACCCCCCCGCCCCTAGGGGGTTATTCAGCGGCTGAATTCTGTTGAGC
>Ga0209610_1000238_pt1 | contig 28615 bp, 28 predicted proteins | sample LakKivw275mmetaG_FD_184137 | JGI IMG/M metagenome (GOLD analysis project Ga0209610, IMG submission 184137) | Anoxic lake water microbial communities from Lake Kivu, Rwanda to study Microbial Dark Matter (Phase II) - Lake Kivu water 275m metaG... | ecosystem: Environmental > Aquatic > Freshwater...
GTGTAATATTTTACATTCCTTCTCAACTCGACAAATCTCGGCTTTTGAATCTTTCTCCGTCTGAAAAGGTAATACGAATCCTTCGTCGACGGAAGAATCCGCGTCAGGGTTTTCGCGAAATCCGTGGTTGTTACCGCAACAATTTCAATATCCGTCGGCTTCAGTTTCAGGTAATCCAAACACGCCTTTATCGAATTTCCGGGAAAGCCGACGTCCAGTTTTTTCTTTGTTACTCGTTCCTCATTTATCGCTACCAGAACCCTGTTGTTTTCCACAACGCATGCGCCAGCGTCGTGCCCGTCCCACACTCCAAGAACATACATCTTATATACTTCTTATAAATACCAGTCCAGTTTTAAAAAGTGTTAATGCCCTCCCAAAACCGAAAATCCGCAGCATTCTGTACAACATTCTTGGCCGCATGTAGAACTCCCTGTACGCTCTTACTCTGAACTCTTCAAGTTTAAGTTCTTCTTTATTCGGTATGTTCCCATAGGAATACTCGAATTTGGACCAGTCTACTGCATTGTGCTTTTCAATACTTAACTCGTCAAACAATTCGGAGCCGGGAAACGGCGTTGCGATGTAAAACTCCGCGAAATCGAGCGGCAGTTTTTTCGCAAATTTTAGCGTGTCCTTCATGGTTTCTTTGGTTTCCCCCTCCAGCCCGAAAATAAAATGCCCGACAGTAACGATTCCGGCATCATGCGCGTTTCTTATGGTTTTTTCCGACTGCTCAACCTTTATGCCCTTCCGTACGTTGTCTAGGGTTCTCTGGCTGCTTGACTCGATGCCAAACGAGACCATCCAGCACCCTGCTTTTTTCATTTTTTCCAGCATTTCCATGTCCACCGTGTCAACGCGGGAGTTGCAGAACCAGGAAATCCGCAAATTTCTCTTTATGATTTCATCACAAAGTTTTAGAACGAATTTTTTGTTCAGCGTGAATGTTTCCACAAAGAAAAAGAAATTTTTTATTCCAAAACTTTTTGCGTATTCAATCTCCTTTATCACGCTTTCCACGCTTCTCTCCCTGTATTTTTTCCCGTAATACGAAGTTGAGACGCAGAACTTGCACCCGTACGGGCAGCCCCTCCCGGTCATCAGGAGAACATACGGCTCGTTCTTTATAGGAACGCGGTATCTTTCCAAATCCACGAGGTCCCATGCGGGAAACGGAAGTTCGTCCATAACAGCGGGCGCATGGTCTGGATTTTCGATGATTTTTTCGTCCCTCCTGTAAACTATACCACTCACTTCCTCTGGCCTCATGCGTACCAAATCGGAAATCACAAGTTCCGGTTCGCCTTTCACAACAAAATCCACCTGTTCGTATTTCGCGAGCTCACGCGCGAACCGGGTCGCATGCACTCCGAAGAAAACGCTCTTGAAGTTATGAATCTCTTTAAGTTCCCTCACGACCTCAAGGTCGTTGTTTATCGTCGGTGTCGTAGTATTCACAACAACAAAATCCGGCTTGAACGCTATGAATTTTTTTTCAACCTCATCCATCGGAATTTCTTCGCCAACCGCATCAAGCAGCATCACCTCGTTTTCGTTCCTCAGCAACGCCGCAATATACGCTAAGGTAATCGGCGGATAAACCGACTGGAACACGGATGCGGAGTGCTGGCACCTGCTCTCCTTCACGTACTTCTGTTCAGCCGGCGGGTTTAAGAGTAAAACCTTCATCCTTCAACTTATAGTAATACTAACTAAAATCAAGAAACGTAATAAACCTGAGGGTCATATTGCGCAAAAACATCAACCTTTGGCCCAATAATGGTCTTTAGCAATTTCCAATTTTCCGGAGGGCCGTATGCGCACTTTGGAATCCTGTCTACATATTCCGGATCAAGACCGTAACCCCTTGAACCCTTTGTAATCACATAGGCATCCTTTATCTCGTCGCAGTTCTTGACGCATTCTAGGCACTTTATAAGGTTCATGCGTTGGTACTTGAAGTAAAAATTCAGATGCCCACCAGTTCCGGGGTCGCAGTAGATGGGTTTCTCATCCAAATCCTTCAACAACCCGTAAATCTCCTTAACATCATAGGTGCTCGCATCGAGGTAAATCTTCATACCGGTCATATAAAACAGTGAAGTCACGAGGAGGAAAATCACCGCAGATACGAAAATGAATCTACACAGTATGCCGAGCATACCCCTACCTTTCAGACCAAGACCTAGCACATAACCGAGAATCAGGATCGATGGTATCTCTATTATCGTAAGGTGCCTGTAAAGTCGGTGTATAGGTATATATTCCGTTAAACTCATCGAGCCGAAATTGGACCACGTGAACAGGACTACTGCCCATAACACAAGAACATAAGCATTCTTTTTTCTTGCTACCAAAACGTAGAGGATTGCAGGAATTATGAGATAATAAAACAAACCGTAATGAACCTCGTATATGTTGTCCCACCTGAAGTTATTTTTGTTATCGAGGTTCAGCAATCCTCTTGGCAGATAACCCAAATCCGAGTTTATTCCTGCTGCACCCTTATGGTAAAATGATGTCACTACCCTATACCTCAACGTCATATCCTCAAAGCTGCCGCTCCTCACCGAGTAAAAAACCCCCTCAAGCAGAATAACCAGAACTATCCCGGCGAAAAACCAGGCATAGTTGAACTTTATCTTTCTCTCGCTTGCCATCCTGTACAGCATATAAGGGATAAAAAAGAACAGAATCATCAAACCGGATTCCCTGACGAGATACGCAACCCCAACAAAAATCCCTGACAGGAAGTAGAGTTTGTTTTTCTCGCCGTCCTTTTCGCGCTCACCGGCCAGAAAAAGAAACACGGAAATCGCCATAAAGAACGCTATCGGGACATCCGGCATTATCCATGTAGCGTTGATGACGTCCAGCGGGTAAAAGGAAAGCAGGAACGCCGCTATAAGCCCGGTTTTTTTGTCGAACAAAAGTTTTCCAATGCAAAAAATCAGCACAACATTTCCAAGCGAACACAGCAGCGGATAAATTGTTGCCGAGAAATTGCTTACGCCAAAAATGCTGAAGAAAAACGCAATCGGGTAGGTGGTCATTGATCTCAAACCAGGAAGATAACGCGGAACGTCTATGCTGCCAGTCGCTATCCTGTACGCGTCCCAGCAGTATCCGGGGTCGTCGGACCAGTTCAGACCGATAAAAAAATATAATCTCAAAGCTAAACTGAATACCAAAATCGCAAGCAGTACATGTTCTGGTTTCATCCCCCTCAAATCGAAATTCATCTTAAATAAGAATATACGGAAGGTTCCCTAAAATCATCGGATAAGCTTCGCATGGCGTCCAGCAATTAGGACACTTTAGTTTTTTTATTATCTCTTTAGTTTTTTCTGTTTCATTACGTGTTAATATTTTTTTCAACTCATAATCAAAACTTCTGAGGTTGCCTAAATTTTTATTGTAGATGGTGCAAGGAAAGACATTCCCCAAAGGGTCAATAAAACACGAGGACAACAATGCCTTGCATGGCAGCGGTGTTTTTCCAGTTTCCGCATATCTCCTTGCGAGTTTTAGGTATAAATCCGGCAGCATAACCGCGGGATTCATGGAAACGATTTTTTTCGCATCGCACAGATTTCCGATTTCTATCGCCAGGTTATCCTTAAACTTTTTTTCATTTTCCAGATTGATGTTTGAGTAAAAATGTTCCGATGTGTGGAAAACGTTGACATGGAAATCCACAGGTAAAATTTCCGGGATTTCTTTCCTTACGGCGTTGTACGTGTCACGGAACTTTCCAGTGTTCCAAGGGCAGAGCGTGAACTCGAAAAAAACATCAAACCTGCGTCCTGACAGACTTTTCAACTTTCTGTAGGTCTCCAGACTCTTTTTCCATCCGCCAGGAACGCCACGAATCTGCTCATGGATTTTTTCGGGACCGTCCAGGCTCACGGTGACTATGCATTTGGGAATCCTCAGGGATAATATCTCCTTGACCCTTTCATATATTTTTTCACTCAAAAAACCGTTTGTCGGAATATTCAAAAGATAAAGATCACTGCACTTATCTTTCAATATCCTTGCAATGTTCACTATATCCTCCCTGAGAAATGGTTCACCACCCGTCAAACTGACCCATGAGAAAAAATCCGCGTTTTCAAAGATTTTTTTAATTTCGTCAAGCGTCAGTTCGTTTTCCGGCTTCTTCTGCCATATGTTGCATATCCTGCAGCGCGAGTTGCACTTGTACGTTACAGCGAAATTCAGTTTGTAAGGGAATTTTAACAGATTCAAATTAGAACAAAAAATTTTATTGAACAGCGAGAATTGTTTTTTCATTAACATTCTTAAATCTCCCTGACAATCCTCTTCAGTATCCTGAAGCCGTCCCTGAACGTGTTCAGCTTTGCCTGCCCGGCAGCCCTCGATTTTTCGAAACTCGGAACTTCCAGAACACGAAGTTTTTTCTTTGCGGCCTTTATTGACATCTCGGTTTCGATGCCAAAACCATTTTCTTCTAGTTCCAGATTTCTTATTATGCTCTTTCTAAAGGAGCGATAACCGTAACACAAATCCGAATACCTCATCCCCCAGATTGCATTCACAAGAAACACGAAAAACTTGTTCCCGATTTTCCTGTACCACTGCATGTCCTCCGAGCCTCCGCCCTGTATGAACCTCGAGCCCATGCAGACATCATACCCTGCGTTAATCCCTGCGACCAGAAGTTCAATCTCCTCGGGAATGTTCGAGCAGTCCGCATCCATGGTTATCACGATGTCGCCAGTTGCAGCATCCATACCCGTTCTCAATGCAGAACCCTTTCCCTTGTCGTCGTAAAGGATTTTCGCACCGTAGCGTTTTGCGATTTCAACGGTTTTGTCTTTCGATTGGCCGTCAACCACAATAATCTCATCGATGTTGCTTGGCAGCGTTTCCAGAACCTTCTCGATGTTCTTTTCCTCGTTCAGTGTTGGAATGACAACAGATACTTTCATCTTTTGACGAATTTCAAATAAACAAAAATCGCCACAAGCAAGAGCAGCATCATGCCCAACCCGAGAAATACCGGGCTTGTGAGCCAGTCCTCATTGGTGTCATCAGCTGATTCAACAACGCGTATCAATCCCGACGCGAGTGCAGAATAGTGCAGTTCGTCGTCGTATTCCAGCGACGCAAAAACCGCATAGTTGCTGTTCGGCAGCGCGCCGAAGTTGGAAACTTCGAAAGAGACGGGTTTTTCCTCATGAGCGTTCAGCTGAATCTGCTTTTCCTTCACGTCCACCGTAAGTTCATCCGGCAGGAAAAGTTTTGCGTTTACCTGATGCGGCTTTTCATCGAAGTTCCTTACTGTCAGCTTGAGCGATTTTGCACCCTTGCTGACGTTCAGCGTTTCCATGGACCCGTACAACTTAGAGGAGGTGTGCACCCTGTAATTTATCATAACCGGGGCCAGCGTCGAGAACGGATAACCATTCACATCCTTGTAATGCGTGACCATGACGAGGTGGTAACTCCCCACCCGCGTTTCCGGGAGTTTTACAATGAACTGTCCGACGTATGGTTTTTCCGGTTCTAGAGCACCAACGGGTATCTCATTCGCCTCAAAACCTTCGGGAACAACAAGCGAAAGCACAACGTCATACGCCGGCTCGTCGCCCTTGTTGATTATGGAAACGTTCACCCACGTGCTGCCGCCCATCGCGGTTTTTTCCGTCTCCGTCGTCGTGGTGAGCGTTATGTAGGTTGCGCTGCACGCCACGGAAAAAAACACCAGAACCAGAATTGCGTGTGCGATTTTCATTTTCTAATTTGTATTTAGTTATAGTATAATAATTAATATACGGTTCGAGAAACCGCGATATCCTATAATCCCAGCCAAAATAATCAAAAATGCGAGTTATAAGCGGAAATAAGGAGGTATTTTTTGCGATTTTTATCGTTGCAATAATGTTGCCGGCATTTTGTTCTGCGCAGGGTGACGAGTGCAACACCGAAAATGTGAATGCTGCAACCGCCGAGGAGGTAAACGCCTTCATAGTGAATTACGCCGGCGGCACAGGGAAATCCTTCATGGAGGGCCATGGACAGTACATTGTTGATGCCGCCAAGGCATGGACCCTTAATCCGTGGTTCCTTGTCGGAATAACGAGCCACGAGAGCACTGTTGGGAAGGCAGGAACCGGCACGATAACCTACAAAGCACAGAATCCCGGAAACATCAAGAGGGATATGGGGTACAGGACAAAGGAACCGAATCCCCTTAGTGGATATACAAACTTCAACGGATGGGACCAGGGATATTTGGCTATGGCGAAACTCGTACGTCAGACGCATTTCGACAAGGGCAGGAAGGACTACAACGCCATGGCAAATCCTGCAATCTGCGGCGATGAGTGTTACTTCCAGGAGGAAGCTGGCCATCCGGAATACGGAACCTGGCAGGACTGGGTGAGCGACAACAAGAAGGTCTTCGAGCTTGCATGCGGCGGAACCATGACGGGCGGAACCATCACTACAGGCGGGACCATGTGGACCAGCGAGGCGATACTCGCTATGGTCAAAACGACAATCGCAAAACTCGTGTGCCTGCCGCTGTGGTTCATGCCGTTCATCATTCTTGCAATGATTGTCATGGGGGCCCTGATGATAGTCGGGCGCGGTGACGACCCCGGACAGAGGGAGCGCGGAAAACGTCTTATAAAAGACGCGATTCTCGGGGCATTCGTTGTTCTCGGTTTCGTGAGCCTTTCAGGAATCTTCGTTGACGTGAGCAACTGCTGGAAGGGCGAGTGGCCGATATCGGATACAGCGATAAGCGGCAGTTTGCCACCGGGCGTCGGTGCTGGTTCCGGCAACACCATCGTGCTGGACCCGGGCCACGGCGGTGGTGATTCCGGCGCGACAGGCGGGGGGATGAGGGAAGCGGACGTAAATCTCGACATCGCGAAACGGGTAAAGACCATACTCGAGGCTCACGGAAAGACCGTTCTTCTGACCCGGAGCGACGGCTCTACAAATCCGTCGTTCCAGGACAGGGCCAAGGTGGCGAACGACGCGAATGCGGATTTTTTCGTGAGCATACACAACAATGCCGGTGGTGGCAGCGGTTCATGGACAATTGTTTATTGTTACTGTAGTTATTGCAAAGAGGCAGGCGGAACAGTTCCCTGCAAGGATGAACCGAAAGTGCATTATTGTCCCGTTGATGAGTGCGGCGTCAAGAATCCCTCTTATGAAAAAAGCCGTGACCTTGCAAGGAGAATGGGGACGAACATGAATAACGCACTTGGGAGAGGGATTGTTGTAAATGGCGGGGAACTGGGAGTATTACATTTTGTAAATGCACCCGCAGTCCTGGTCGAGTGCCTGTTCATCGACAACGCAGCGGAGCAAAAAATGCTCAAGGACGAGCAGACGAAACAGAAGATAGCGCAGGCGATAGCGGAGTCTCTATTCTAATGAAACTGAACTAAAGTTTGGGCCCAGCCGGATCCGCAATCAGAACCAATGGTTCAACAAAGACGAATGTCTTTGTGAACACAAATTCTTTTGAATTTGTTGTTCTGATAACTCCTGTTGGAAACTTCGTTTCCAACCATAATTTGCCTCCGGCAAATTTTCTTTCTTTTTTTCGTAAACGTTTTTTCTTTCTTGATAAGAAAGAAAAAAGGTTTGGGCCCAGCCGGATTCGGACCGGCGATCTTCGCCTCGTTCCGAACCGCGGGAGGGAAATCCCCCCCAGTTTGAGGGTTTTAAGCCATTGATTTCTCTGGCTTAAAAAATTTCGATTGAAATCGAAATTCCTCCTGACCCCTCCCCGAGGGATGCATATTGCATCCCTCATTTTTCTTTTGGGGACACTCAAAACAACGCAAATTCCTTTCAGGAATTTGGTTTCCAAAACTGCTTTGCAGTTTTGCGAACTTTGTGTTTTGGTGCGCCGAAATCCACCGGATTTCGAGCGTGAAACAACTTTTCTTTTTCCTAAAAAGAAAAGGGGTTCTCGTAAAGGCGACGTCATAACCGACTAGACCATGGGCCCGTCGCGAAATAACTAATGCATTTTATAAACTAAAAATTAAAGGTTATAAGCATGAAACCTCAAACACCGTTACTCACCGTAGATGCGATAATCCTGAAAAAAAACTCCGTAGCCCTCATCAGGCGGAAAAATCCGCCGTTCCAGGGCAGGTGGGCGTTGCCCGGTGGTTTTGTCGATGTTGGCGAAACCGTTGAGCATGCGGTCGTGCGGGAGGCAAAGGAGGAAACCGGATTGAACGTAAAAATCGAAAAGTTGCACGGCGTTTATTCAGACCCGAAGCGCGACCCGCGCGGGCATACGGTCGGTGTGATTTACGTATGCAGGGTTGTTGGCGGTGAATTAAAAGGATTGGATGATGCAACTGAAGCAAAATTTTTTAGCTTAACAAAACTTCCGGAACTTGCGTTCGACCATGCGAAAATCCTTGCTGACCTAACAAAGTCTTAGCAGTTTTTCCAGATTTATGTACCTCGCGACCCGTTCCTCCATGCGGTTGAGTTTTCTTCCGCGCGGTGCACCGATTCTGTTCATGACCGCCTCGAGTTTTCCTACGGCCGTGAGGGTGTCGTAATTTGTTAGCAGCACCGGGACTTTCTTCTCCTCCGCACGTGACAAAACTCTGACGCTCGGATGCAGGTTCCCTGTCAGGATAAGACACTTGGTTTCCGTCTCAAGCGCGGTGAGCAGGATGTCCGAGCGGTCGCCGCCGGTTATCACGGCCTTGTCTGTCAGCCTCCTGAAATACTTGAGCGCATTCTGCGGCCCCATCGCCCCGATTATGAACGAACCCACCAGGGTATCGGGTTTGTCCCTGCATGTTAAAATTTTTGCGTTTATTATCTCAGCGATCTCCTCGACGCTTATGGACTTGAGGATGCTGTCCTCCGGAAGCACGCCTATCACCCTTACCCCTTTCTTCTCGAGGAACGGCACGACCAGTTTTTTCACATTTTGCATGCCGTCCTTCGGCACGTCAACCAGTACAACGCCCGCGATTCTTTTCCTGCTACCGATAATCCTCACGTCCCGCAGAACCCTGTCTATCGCATGTTCAGACTCGTATTTCGATATGAGCAGGATTTTCGCGCCAACGAGTTTTGCAACGTCCGGATCCGAGAGGCCAAGCATCATTCCCGCGGAAACCTCACCGGTTCCCTCCAGGATTACAACGTCCCGTTTCTCCGAGATTTTCCTGAACGCCTTCCTTATCTCGTTCCTAGGGTTTTTTCCTGTGCCTTTGAGGACGTTCTCCACCAGCCTGTCCGTGAGCAGAACCGGAGACAGAATTTCCGACGGCTCTTCAAGGCAGAGTATGTTCTTGACTTTCCATGCGTCATCATCCGTGAGCCTTCCGTTCACGTCAACAATCCTGTTCCCGATGGGTTTCATGTACCCTACCCGCTTGCCTTTTTTCATCAGGTTCAGCGCCATCCCTAGGCAGATGGCCGTTTTCCCCGACTGCGGCTCAGACGAGCAAACAAAAAGTTTTTTCATTTTTTGCCCTCCAATATTATTCTTGCATCTATCGCACAACTTCCGGAACCTTCCGGAAACACCATGAGCGGATTTACGTCCAGCTCCACGATTTCCGGAAAGTCCGTAACCAGTTGCGACAATCTTAAAAGCGAATCGACAACCGATTTTATGTCTGCAGGTTTTTCACCCCTCATACCCCTGAGTACCGGATACATTTTCGTTCCTGTAACCATGTCATTTGCCTCGTCCCTATTCATCGGCGCAACCTTGAACCTCACGTCCTTCAGCACCTCGACGTAAATCCCGCCCATCCCGAACATCATGACATCCCCGAGTTTAGGGTCCCTGTTCGAGCCCAGAATGACCTCATGGCCGCCGGTAATCATCTCCTGCACAAGGATTCCATGTATGCGTGCTTTCGGGGCAAACCTTTTCGCGTTTGCCAGTATGCGGTTGTATGCGGAAACGACCTCATCTCGGTTGACGTTAACCATGACGCACCCGATGTCCGACTTGTGCACTATATCCCGAGACATGATTTTCAATGCGACAGGATAACCGACAGCATCCGCAAAACTTAAGGCATCTTCCGGATTCTTCACGAGTTTGTATCTGCACGTCGGTATCCCGTATGCTTTCAGAATCTCCATCGCTTCGAAACCGAGGTTTACAACACCCCTCACCATCGCTTTTCTTATTATCCTCTCCACTTTGTCCCTCTCAACACTGAAAACTTCGGGTTTTTTGTATTTCCGTTTTTTGATTTTGGTGTATTCAACCATCGCACTCATGGTTTTTGCAGCCCTCTCCGGATACGGATAATTTGGTATTCCGTTTTTCTTCAGAATTCTGATTCCGGCAGAAACGTCAACGCCGCCCATGAACGAGCACAAAACCGGCTTACCGGTTTTTTTAGAGACACCTGCGACAACCTCGGCAATCTCCTTCGCATTGGTCATGGCCTGCGGCGTGAGCAGCACAATGACGCAATCAACGTTCCTGTCAGCAACAACGGTTTCAAGTGTTTTCTTATACCTTTCCGCATCCGCATCGCCGAGCATGTCAACCGGATTGTAGATGCTCGATGCGGCAGGCAGGAAATTTCTGAGTTTTTTTATCGTGTTGTTTTCAAATGCGGTAATCTCCAAACCGTAACTCTCACAGGCGTCCGTCGCGATTATGCTCGGCCCGCCGGCGTTCGTTACAATCGCGACCCCGTTACCTTTCGGAATCGGCTGTTCTGCAAACGCTATCGCGTAATCAAAAAGTTCCTCTGCAGAATCCGCACGCATTATGCCGCACTGCTCGAACGCAGTGTCATAGGCGCTGTCGGAGCCGGCCAGCGCTCCGGTGTGGGATGCGGCAGCCCTCGCGCCGGCAGATGTCCTCCCGCTCTTCATGAAGATTACCGGTTTTTTTCTCGAAACGCTTCTGGAAGTTTCCATGAGCGTTTTCCCGTCCTTGAGGTCTTCCAGATACCCAAGTATAACGCGCGTGTTGCCATCCGCATTGAGCATTTCCAGAAACTCGTTCTCAGACAAATCCGCCTTATTCCCGAGAGAGACGAACTTTGAAAAACCGACATCCTCGAGTTTCGCCCAGTCGAGTATCGCGGAGCATAAGGCACCGGACTGTGACATCATTGCGATTTTGCCTCGGCCTGGCATATGCGATGCAAAAGTCGCGTTCAAACCGGAATAGGTATTTATGATGCCAAGGCAGTTCGGCCCGACCATGCGCATCCGGTGTTTTTTCACAATCCTTAGGCATTCGTTTTCTAGTTTCGTGCCTTCAATGCTGGACTCCTTGAAGCCTGCGGAAATCACCACAACCGTTTTTACGCGCTTCCTTCCGCATTCTTCGAGAACCTGCGGCACGAATCTTGCAGGAATTGCAATAACCGCAAGTTCAACCCTGCCCGGAACCATGGAAATGCTGCTGTAGCATTTCAGTCCGAGAATTCTGCCTGCTTTGGGATTTATTGGAAATACTCTTCCCTTGAAGTTTTTTTTGAGGTTGTCGAGTATGCCCCACCCAACCTTCCCCCTATCCCTCGAGGCGCCGATGACTGCCACAGACCGTGGCGAAAAAATATCAGACATGAACCTACTTTGTCAATTCAGTTATCAGGTCGATGACCCTGTTCGAGTAGCCCCATTCGTTGTCATACCACGATAATACCTTTATCAGGTTTCCTCCAATGACCATGGTTGCCGAGGCGTCAAAAATGCTCGAAGCCGGGTTTCCGATTATGTCGGTTGAAACGATCGGATCTTCCGTATATTCCAAAATGCCTTTCAGTGAACCTTCGCTTGCATCCTTCATCGCCTTGTTGATCTCCTCCTTTGTTGCGGGTTTCTTCAACACAGCCACCAAGTCAACGAGACTTCCATTTGGCACAGGAACACGGACCGCAATGCCATCGAGCTTGCCCAGCATGCTTGGAATGACCTTACCCGTTGCTTTCGCAGCGCCGGTTGATGTCGGCACCATGTTAACACCCGCTGCACGCGCTCTTCTAAGATCCTTGTGCGGGGCGTCCATAAGTCTCTGGTCTGCGGTATACGCATGAATCGTCGTCATCAAACCCTTTTCAATGCCGAATTTTTCCTCAAGCACTTTAACAACCGGCACCAGACAGTTGGTGGTGCAGGATGCGTTGTCCAAAACCGTTGCGTCCTTCGGCGGCTTGTTCACGCCGAGAACGACAGACGGCAGTTCGCCCTTGCCGGGCGCCGTTATGATAACCTTCTTTGCGCCTGCTGTAATATGTTTTGCAGCATCGTCCCTGTTCGTGAAAATTCCCGTGGACTCGACAACAACGTCTATCCCGAGATTTTTCCATGGCAGAATCGCAGGGTCGCGTTCGGCGAATGTCTGTATCCTCTTGCCGTCAACCTCGATGTACTTGTCGCCTGCAACCACCCCGCCCGGAAACTTCCCGTGTATGCTGTCATACTTCAGCAGGTGCGCAAGCGTCTTTGTGTCGCACAGGTCGTTTATCGCAACGATGTCAATGCCTTTCTTCTTCACACCAGCCCTTAAAACAAGCCTACCAATCCTTCCAAAACCATTTATCGCAACTTTAACCATTTTGCCACCTCAGAAATAGTACTTAATAATTTACGGATGTTCATAAAAATCAAAATAAATTACCTTTGTTCCTTCAACAGATTCACGATCTTCACAAGCGTCTCCTTCGCATCCCCGAACATCATCATCGTCTTCGGGTTGTAAAACAGTTCGTTGTCCTCTCCTGCGAAACCCGGGCTCAGGCTTCGCTTCAATATGATGATTGTTCTTGCCTTGTCCGCGTTGAGTATCGGCATGCCGTAGAGCGGGCTGTCTTTTTTGTAGCGCGCCGCAGGGTTTATGACGTCGTTTGCGCCGACTACGAAAGCCACATCCGTTTCCTCGAAATCGTCGTTGATCTGGTCCATCTCGTAAAGTTTTTCATACGGAGTGTTAACCTCTGCTAGCAGTATGTTCATGTGACCCGGCATTCTGCCGGCAACGGGGTGTATCGCATACCTTACCTTGACGCCTTTTTTCTCCAGAAGCGTTACCATCTCGTGAAGCGCGTGCTGCGCCTGCGCCACTGCAAGTCCATAACCTGGAATGATTATGACTGAATCTGCCTTTTCGAGCATCATGACAGCATCCTGCGGCGTGTAGCTTGTGACCCTGCGCTGTTCGGTCGCGCCGCTTATCTCCTTGCCGACTTTGCCGAACAGCACGTTCGTAACGCTCCTGTTCATCGCCTTGCACATAAGCCTCGTGAGGATTACTCCCGAAGCGCCTATAAGGGCGCCGCTGATAATCAAAACGTAGTTGGATAAAACGAATCCTGTCATCGATGCCGCAAGTCCTGTGAATGCGTTAAGCATCGACAGCACGGCAGGCATGTCTGCCCCACCTATCGGTATCACATACAAAACACCGATGAGTGCTGAAAGGAATGTTAAAATTACAAGCTGTGCCAGTGAGGTTGGATTCATCACAAAAGCAACGCTAATGCCAAGAGAAATCAGCAAAATTATAAAATTCAGTTGTTGCTGTATCGGGAATATTATTGGCGTGGTCCTCATTACTCCCTGCAGTTTTGCATAAGCTATCACGCTTCCTGCGAACGCTATCATGCCGATGATTATGCTTAGAACAAGTGTGATGCTGATGTTTATCGTCGGTTCGGCAGTCATGCGCACGAACTCTGCCAGAGCAACCAGCGCGGACGCCGCACCACCACAACCAATCAGAACCGCAACCATCTGCGGCATCTCCGTCATCTTGACCTTTTTTGCAAGATAAACGCCGATAGCGCTGCCAAGTACCAGTCCTGCAATGATGTAATCGTAATCAAGAATTTTTTTGTCGAAAAGCGTGACAACAATCGCGATGAGCATGCCAACCGCTGCAAGACGGTTTCCTCCGCGGGCCGATTTCGGCGAACTCATCATCTTCAGCCCGAATATGAACAAAACCACGGAGACGAGGTATGCGAAATTTATTGCATTCTGGTTTAAACCTATCATCCGGTTCACCTGTTCTCTCTTTTTTTGAACATCTTGAGCATCCTGTCCGTCACCATGAAGCCGCCTACGACGTTTATCATCGCAAAGATTAGGGCGATAAAACCAAGAACCGAGCTGAGCGTGCTGTAACCTGCGCCCGCACTTATTAAAGAACCTACAATTGTGATGCCAGCTATTGCATGCGAACCCGACATCAATGGTGTGTGAAGAAGCGGAGGCACTTTACTTATCACCTCAAAACCGACAAAAACGCTGAGCATGAATATGTAAAGCAATATGAGCAGTTCTCCAATCACTTTGCTTCACCTCCCGAAAAAACCCTCTTCACAGTTTCGCTTATGATTTCCCCTCTGTAGCATACGCAGCACCCGCCAGTAATTTCATCTGAAAATGGCGGTTTCGGTTCCCCGTTTTGGTAGATGTGCCTGAACAGGTTTGCGGTGTTCCTCGCATACATCTGGCTTGCATGGAACGGCAGATGTGTCGGCAGGTTGGTCGGCCCGACAATCGTCACGTTGTGTTTTTTCACGGTCTTTCCCGCCTCGGTCAAGGCACAGTTTCCGCCCTGTTCGGCTGCAATATCAACGATAATCGAACCTGCAGGCATGAGCTTTACCATTTCCTCGGTTATCAGAATGGGCGCTTTTTTTCCGAAAACCTGTGCGGTGCTTATAACCACATCGGTTTTAGGCAGCCTTGAGCTTATCGCCTGCTGCTCTCTTTTGATGAACTCTTCGCTGGCTTCCTTTGCGTAACCCCCCGCAGTTTCAGCATTCTTTGGCAATTCCATCTCAATGAACTTTGCTCCGAGACTTTCTATCTGCTCTTTGACCGCAGGCCGCGTGTCAAATGCCTCAACTTTTGCGCCCAGACGTTTTGCTGTTCCGATGGCCTGCAAGCCCGCAACACCTGCACCAATGACAAGAACATTCGCCGGAATGACTGTCCCCGCAGCAGTCATGAGAAGTGGGAAAAACTTCCCTAAATGGTCTGCAGCCATGATAACCGCCTTGTATCCCGCCACTGTGCTCATCGAGCTCAAGGCGTCCATGCTCTGCGCCCTTGATATCCTCGGAACAAGCTCCATCGAGAACACGGTCATTTTTTTTGCAACGAACTTTTCGACTAGGTCTGTGTTTACAAGAACCCAGAATGCTCCGAACAATGTTATCCCATCGGGCATGAGTTTCAGTTCATCTTTCTTGGGCGGTTGGATCTTGAGTATTACATCGGCGTTCTTGTATAGCGTCTTTGCATCTTTAACGACTTCTGCACCGGCATTAATATAATGTTTATCCAGGAAAGACGAGTTAACGCCGGCATTCGATTCGACAAGGACCCTAGTATTGCACTTTAGCAGGTCCTTGACCGTCTCAGGCACAACCGCAACCCGCGTTTCCCAGTCGTTAGTTTCACGTGGTACGCCAACCTTCAGCATTTTGGAACAAAAGAGATAACAAATTCGAATACAGTATTATAAATAAAAGTTGCTTGTTGACGGGTTAGTATTGGAACTATTAAATCCTTCTAAGTTCTCCTCGCAGGGTCTCACAGGTAACAAATATTTTACAAGCCCCGACCATACCTATCCTTGAAGATGCCAGCGAGACCGTCCGCAAGCACTATCCTGGCTAAATTCTCATCTCTGCAGGCGGGAAGAACCTTGCCAACCTGTTCCTCATGTTATCCCTCTTCCTTTCATTGAGGCCGTCCCACACAATGTCACACAACCTGTCGAAATTCCCGGTTTTTTGGTTAATCCAAGCGTCCAAAATTGCATGGTTTTGTTCCAAAAGTCCAGAAAGCTCCTTAACACAGGTAACCTCACCACGGTCCATAAGCGCATGCACGACCGTACCTTCATGCGTCTTGGGCTCGTCGGCCAGAGGCTCTCTCTCCAGTATCTCCCTTACAATATCCGCAACTTCTCTCGACCCGCTGTCACTGACCTCTCGAACAGACGGCAAACTTCCGGTTACAATCTTACCATGTGATGTTTTTGTCCCCATTGTATAGTCTACTACGCATTTCAACTGTGCTATCCCCCCTGATCTATTACACTTTGGTTGAAGTGTAATAAATATCAGGAGGGATAGGAATGAAACTTTCAGTAAACCAAAGGTTCTGGATTGTTAAAAGACGCTTGCAGGGTGCAAGCGTCGTGTTTATCTGTAAGCAGGCGAAAATCAGCAGGTATACGTTTTATTACTATTGGCGCAGGTTCCAACATGATAGCTGGGGTGGTCTTGGATTGAAATCACACAAACCACACACCATTCATCGGACTCCACAAGAGACAATAGACTTGATATTGCACTTACGCAAAACCAACGGCTGGGGTCCGTCAAGGATTGAAGGCTACCTCAGACATCAAAAACCCGACTGTGTTAAGCCCATCGGCCACAACACCATCTACCGGATAATCTGTCAGGCCGGCTTGAATAAACCAATTGACGAGCCTCGTAAGACTTGGGGCAAGCGAAGATTCCAACGCAGTAAACCGAATGCGTTATGGCAAGTGGACTGGAAACTTACCCAGGATGACAAGTGGATGGTGACATTTCTGGACGACTACAGCAGGTTCATACCAGGCAGCGAAGTCCATGAAAATGCGACAGCGGAGAACACGATTGACCTGTTCAAGAAGTGCGTTACAGGATTTGGTGTTCCAAAACAAGTGCTTACCGATCAGGGTGTGCAGTTCCACACTGCACAGGAAGACGGAATCACAAAATTCGACAGGTTTTGTAGGCGTAGAGAGATACAGCATATTGTCGCAAGCAAGCGGAGACCGACAACCATAGGAAAAGTGGAACGCTTTCATGGCTCTTATGAAAGCGAAGCATGGCGATTTTCATCGCATCAGGATTACATTCGTTACTACAACTACGAACGTCCACATCAGGCGTTAAACTATTTAACGCCTGCGGACGTATATTTTAAGCGAGTGTAATATATCTCAGGGGATAGCACACTCCCATGTTTTTCGGTTATCTCAACCCGCCACCAATCCCGCTGAAGAATTTTTTCACGCGGGATTCGCTTTCCTTCGGGTTTGCGTTTACAAATTCCACCGTAAAGCATACGCTTTTTTTGTCTTTTGGTATCTGGGCTCCGGAGTAAACGTCCTTCACCTTCACGGAGGTTATGTTCTCGTCGAAGCTTTTCAGCAGTTCCGCGACAAGCGAATCGTCCACGCTTGAATTCAGAAGCACAGAAAAATCGCGCGTGACGGTTCCGAACTTCTCTGCCTTGAACTTGATTTTTTCCTTGTCCCCGAGAATGCGCAGGTTGGATAGTTTCAGAGCGGATTTTTTGCCCCTGTCGGAAAGCACGACCTCGTCCGGGGTTACGGAATCCACCACGCCGAGGTGTTTTTTTCCAGAGTATATGTGCTCCACGCAGATTTCCTTACCGACGGAATTTTTGAGCAGCTCGAGTTCCGAAACCAGCGAGGATATTGCCTTGTCCGAGCGGCCCATTGCACGCTTGACATCGCCGAAGTGTTTCGCGGCTGTGGTCATCATTTCGACAAAGGCGTGCTGGTCTTTCTTCTTCACGATTCTGCTGAGCTGCTTTGCAACGTTGATGAAATCGCGGTGAACCTTCGGTATCACGGGGTTCTGCATCTGTATTTCTGCGTAAAGTTTCGGGTCCTGGCCGATGATTCTTCCGACCATGTCCAGCATGAGCTCGTAAATCGGGGATGAAATCTTCCTTGATTCCTTCACGTTGAAATTCAGCTGCTCGAGGGTTTTTCCTATGGAGATGTATGCGAAGTGCGTAAGCCCCTGAACGACGGCCATGTTCCTGTCGTGTTCCTTCGGCGTGGTTTCAAAAACCCTGCACTTGTGTTTTTCCAGAAATTCCCGCAACCACTTCAGCCATTTTTTTCCGCGTATCGGAGTTAAAACAAAAACCTGGCCCTCTAGATTTCCGACCCTCGGTCCGAAAACAGGGTGCGTCCCTATGATTTCAACTCCCGGCTTTGCGAATTTTTTCATTGCTTTACACGGATCTTCCTTTATGGACGTGAAATCCATGAGCAGGGAATTTTTCGGAACGTGCGGGGCTACTTCTTTTATAACGTCAAGTGTGACCTCGATTGGAACCGTTATTATGACAATGTCCGCGTTTTTTACAGCATCAACATTGTCCCTTTTGTACCCTACTCCAAGTTCTTTAGCTACGTGCTTTCCTTTCTCTTCGGTCGGGCCGGTAATGCAAACTTTGTGACCTTCCTGCTTGAAGATTTTGGCAAAAAGTTTACCCATTCCGCCGTATCCGCCGATTATGGCAATTTTAAGCTCCATAGTGTTAGTAATTCGACTACAAAGATTAAATCAAAAAGATTTAAATTTGCAGTATAATTACTAATGGATGGCATCAGAAGGCATGATTTCTTCGAAGCTGATTAAGGACATTCTTGTTTCGGTAGGCATTCCGCTGTTCCTGTTTATTTGTTTCATGGTTTACAGGCAGATCAAAAAAGCTCGTGAAAAAAGATACGAGGAAGTAACGGACCTGAGGGACATGCCGGAGGACGGCCCGCGCGCGGGCTATGTCGGAAGAATTGCCGAAACAGACAGAAAAACCTTTGTCGAACTTGATGAACTGACGAGGCACGTTCTTGTAGCTGGGGCGACGGGTTCAGGAAAAACCGTTGCCTCGCAGGCGATTGTTGAAGAGGCGCTCGAGAGGGGCGTTTCTGCTGTGGTTTTCGACCCGACAGCGCAGTGGAGCGGCTTTCTCAGGCCGAACAAGGATGCAGGCATGTTCAGGCTGTACGGCACTTTCGGCATGAACAAGAACGATTCACGTGCGTTTAAAGGAAACATTTATACGGTAACGAATCCTAACGAAACCATAAATGTGATGAAGCACGTCATACCCGGAGGGATAACGATTTTCTGTTTGAATCGGCTTGACCCCAAGGACATAGAGACCATAGTGGAGAATTCTGTAAAGGAGGTTTTCAGGGCAAACCTTCCGGAGAGCAAGGAACTCAAGCTCATGATTGTGTATGAGGAGGTTCACCGCCTGCTTCCGAAGTTCGGAGGCAGGGGCTCGGGGTTCATACAGGTAGAGCGCGCGTGCAGGGAGTTCAGGAAGTGGGGCATCGGACTCGTGCTTGTGTCGCAGGTTTTGAGCGACTTCGTTGGCGAGATAAAGGCGAACATCGGCACTGAAATCCAGATGCGCACGCGCTATGAGGACGACCTAAACAGGGTCAGGGCGAAATACGGCGAGCAGGCGCAGCACGACATAATAAAGGTTAACGTTGGCACTGGGATGGTGCAGAACGGCAACTATAATCGCGGCAAACCCTATTTCGTATCGTTCAGACCACTGAAGCATAACCACTCCCGGCTTTCGGACGAGGAGCTTGCAAAGTACAACAATTACAACGCGGTACTGGACGAGCTCAAGACAAAGGTGGACGAGATGAAGAGAACAAAGGACGTGTTCGAGCTGGAAATCGAGCTCGGGCTTGTAAGGGACAACCTCATGAAGGGCTCGTTCGATGTCGTGGACATGTATCTTGAAACCCTGAAGCCGAAAATACTTGAGGAGTACGATAAAAAATAAAGCACTATTATTTATGCTTGCGGGATGATTCTTTAATGGGATGGAACACAGGTCGTTCACCAAAATCGAGCATGAGTATCACAATCTCGGAAACGATTACTACAAAATCGGGGAGTTTGACAAGTCGGTAGAGCACTACACGAAGGCGCTGGATATAGACCCGAAACTTCTTGAAACGTATTTCAACAGGGGGCTGGCGTACACGAGAAAACAGCAATACGACCTCGCGATAAAGGACTTCAACAAGGTTATCGAGTTAAATCCGAACCTTGCGGAGGCTTTTTACACACGCGGTTTGGTATACGAATACAAGAACAACTACGAGCAGGCGATAGCAGACTATGAGAAGGCCCTGAGGATAGATCCGAACTACGAGCGTGCCAGGGAGCAGCTCAGTATTGCGCACGGAAAGAAGGCAGGTATGGGCGGAGGTGGTGGAGGGGGTAGGTCGTCTGGTGGTGGCGGTGGTGCAGTAACTGCAGATGGGGGGGAGGATTACGGTTTAACAGAGTTCGAAATACTCAAGAAGCCGAACATGAATTTTGGGGATATCGCGGGGCTTGAGAAAACTAAGGAGGAGATTATAGATGCTATTGTTTACCCGCTCAAGTATCCGGAACTTTCGAAAAAATATGGAAAGCAGGCCGGCGGCGGTATAATACTTTACGGACCTCCAGGATGTGGTAAGACGTATATCGGAAAGGCAACTGCCGGGGAGGCGGACGCTTCTTTCATAAATGTGAAGATAAGCGACATAGTGGACATGTATGCGGGCAACACGGAAAAAAACATCCACAACGCATTTGATACCGCAAGGAAAAACAAACCGACAATTTTATTCCTCGATGAACTTGACGGGATGGGTGGGCGAAGAGACAAGATGCAGCAGAGTTTTGAGAAGCGTTCCATAAACCAGTTCCTCACGGAGATGGACGGCGTTGAATATTCGAATGAGGGGGTTTTGATCATGGGTGCGACCAACGCGCCGTGGGACCTCGACCCTGCATTGAGAAGGCCGGGAAGATTCAGCAAGCTTATATACTTCCCGCAACCGGACAAGAGAGGCAGGAGGGACATTCTGCTTTTGAATCTGAAAAATCGCCCCGTAAGTTTGAGATTAAATCTTTGGAGGATTGCGCGCGCAACCGAAGGTTACTCCGGAGCCGATTTGAAGGAGCTGTGCAACGCGGCTGCGGCAGTCCCTTGGAAGGAGGCGATAAAAACCGGGAAGGAGCGCGTTATAACGTTCAAGGACTTCCGAGAGGCGATGAAAAAAGTCAGACCATCGCTGCCGGCATGGTACTCCTCTGTCAAGAAATACCTCATTGAGGAGGAGGAAGAGGAAGAAGAGGAGAAAAAAGCCAGCAGTGAAGAAGGCGGAGGAACGATGGTTGTCAAACACAAAAAAGAGCAGGAGGAACTCCTTGGTGAAGAGGAGAGGATGCTCTTCAACGACCTGATAAGCGACATAAAGAAGTACAACTCCACCTGGTACAAGACGTTCAGAAAAACGAGGACGACTTTTGCAAAGTACGGCATGTGATTTCTGATGCTTTCACCACTGAAAAAACTTGGGCTGAAGAAGAACTGGATTTATGAGGTTGTTGTGACAACCGGAAAAAGCGCAGCGCCAATGGGTTTCTGGACACCGGATTTTGAGAGGGTGATGTTGAGAGTATACAAAACGTCTGGAACTTACAGGAATATTCTTCACGAAAGAAAGTTCGCGATAAATTTTGTCGAGGATGTTGCGGTTTTTTATTATTCTTTGTTCAAAAAAGAAAAATTAAGATTCAAAAAAATAAAAAATTCAGATGCCCCAGTTCTCGCAAATGTAAAATCGTGGATTCTGCTGGAAGCCGTTGATGTTCATGACCTTGGTGATAGCGTTGAAATAACCGCAAAAATAAAAAAATCAAAAATAAGCAAAAACACGCGGCTGATAAACCGCGCTGAATTTCTCGCATTGGAGTGCATGATAAAGGCGACGAAACGGGGGGCGAAAAAACCGGAAATTCTCGAATATTGCGAAAAAATAAAAAAGGTTGCTCCGAAATCGGAGTATGAAAAAATTGTTGAGGGTATGGTAAAATGGTTAAAGTAATCGGCATAGACCCGGGAACGCGGAGTTTCGATTTTCTCGGGCTGGATGATGACAAAGTAATTTTGGATACCTCAATTTTATCCGACGATATTGCAAAAAAACCCGAGAAACTGATTGAAGTCCTGAAATCGGTTGGCAGGGTTGATTACATTGTCGGGCCTTCGGGTTACGGGTTGCCTGTGAAAAGGTTGAGTGAACTGGATGAGAAGGATTTCTTTTTGCTCACTTTAGTGAAAAAAGAGGAATTGCACAGGGTTTCCGTTCTGCTTGGGATGCAGAAATCTCTCGGCATGTATGTGAAGGAAGACCCGCCGATGTACTTCATTCCCGGCGTAATACACTTACCGACAGTACCGTTTTACAGGAAGATAAACAGGATTGACATGGGGACTGCGGACAAGCTTTGCTGCGCGGTTTTGGGAATAGTTGACCAGGCAAAGGAAAGGGACATAAACTTCAAAAAAACCTCGTTCATACTTCTGGAAATCGGCTTTGGTTACACCGCCGCGATTGCTGTCGAGAACGGGCAGATTGTTGACGGCATTGGCGGAACCACGGGTTGCCCGGGTTTCATTTCTTCCGGATTCATGGACGGAGAACTCGCATATCTGATGGAAAAATTCGACAAGACGGTTTTGTTTGACGGCGGCGCGGCATCGCTCGCAAAAACGAATGTTCCGGAAGAACTGCCGAAACACAGGGATGCGTGGGAATGTTTGATTGAGAGCGCTGTAAAGGATGCGCTGATGCTGAATGCCGTTGTCAGCGAGCCGAGAGAAATCCTTGTTTCCGGAAGATTATCGAGGATGCCGGAGGTCGTGAATGAGGTTGCAAAAAGATTGTCGCATGTCGCGCCTGTCAGGAGAGTAAAAGGAATGAAAAACGTGAAGGCAAAGGAGGCAGCGCAGGGCGCAGCGATAGTTGCGAATGGGCTTGCGGGTGGGAAACATAAGGAACTTGTGGAACATCTAAAAATCAAAGAGGCGAAAGGCACGGTTCTGGATTATGTCGTGTTGAAGGACGCTGACGGGATAAGGAAAAAATACGGTTTGTAGGTCAGCCGGAAAAAACCGCACCTTTGTTGTTTGCGGATGTTGCAAAAACAACGGCCCTGAATTTTTTGCTCACCAATTTCTCAAGTTTTCCTGCATTTTTCTTTTCAATTAGGCCGTAAACCGCCGGCCCCCACGAGCTCTGGCCGGCTCCGTGTGCGCCGTTTTTCAGCATGAATTTTATTATTTTTTCAGATTTCGGATTTGCATAAGTCCCACCCTGCACTTCGGAAAAATACTCGCCGACTTTTTTGTCTATTTGCGATAGAGCACTGCCGAAATTCTTTATATTTCCTGCTTTCAGTGAGGGGATCAATTTCAGATTGAGCAAACAGTTTATCTCGGATGCGGTTTTCGGATTTCCGGGAATGACTTTTTTGAACGCATCTTTCTCCTTATTACCACTGAATCCTTTTTTAACTTTAGGAATTACAACTACAAATGCCCACTCTTCGGGAAAATTATGCCGAAAGATTATCGGTGGTATTTCATTTGTGTTTACTTTTTTGCCGGCATCAACAAGAAAGCCGCCGTGCTCGAATGCCCCTAAGCCGATTCCGGAAACACTACCCCTCCCCATGGCTTCTGCAATTGCTTTCAATGATAAATTTAAATGAAAAAATTTCGATAAGGAAAATCCAATAGCAAGAGCAAGTTGGGTTCCAGAGCCCAACCCAACATGTTCAGGGATAGTTTCCCTTACGTTCACCCTTACATTTCCTTTTATTTTAAATTTTTTAGAAAAAGTTTTTATTAGAAGAATAATTTTATTTTTTTGTTGTCCGACCACTTCCAACCTGTCCGACTTTTCAACTTCAAGAACCACGTTCGGCCGGTCTATCGCGACGCCTATGCTTCCGAATAATCTTCTATGCGCCCCGCTGAGGTCTATCACGCCAAGGTGCAGCCTTGCGGGTGTTTTTACAATCATTCTGTTTAATATTCAAACAACGGATAGATAAACATGCAATGCCCGAAGTGCGGCAGGGAGTCCAGGGGGTTATGCATAGACTGCCTACTTGAGGAACGGCCGATAACCGTGAAGGAGCCGGAGCTTGAGCGCTGCACCGGATGCGGACTTTACTGGCACAAAGGCAACTGGACGGAAATCGGAAAAAACGAACTTGCAGAAATCGTAAGGAAAAATCTGAAGGTTCCGCACGGGATTAAGATAGAGGAGTTGTCCATAAAACCGGATGAAGAAAAAAACTATCTAAAACTTGATATAACCCTCCTTGGAAATTATAAAAATAAAAAATTTGAAAAAAAACTTGAAACGAAAGTAAAAATCAAAAAGACCCAGTGCAAGAAATGCTGCAGGATGAGCGGCAGTTACTACGAAGCGATTCTTCAGGTGCGGGGTTTCGAGTTTTCGGACCTTGACGAGAATTTTGTTGCGAAGGCGGTCAAGGTCGCGGGCGGAACGGATTTTTACATAAGTTCCATGAACTACGCGCGCAAACTGAAAAACCATCTCCGGGATGCGGGGTTTTTCGTTAATGAATCGGAAAAACTTGTGGGCATGAAGGAAGGCAAAAACCTGTATCGGGTGAGCATCTCGGTAAAGCCGCCGGCTTTCGGGGAAGGCGATGTCCTGAAGTACGGGAACGAACTCCTCTACGTGAAAAAACTCGGCAGGGTCGTCGGGGTCGTGGACCTGAAAACCGGCGAGAAAAAAGGCATTGATATGAACAAGCTGAAGAAACCGGGGATTGCTGCGAAAAAATCGGAACTGCGGAATGCGCTGGTTTCCGCGGTTTCGCCGAAAGGGATGCACATAATTGACACTGAAAATCATGAGGTTTATGATGTAGCACGGATTGAGGATGCACAAAGTGGCGATACGATGAATTTCGTAAGAATTAGCGGAAAAATTTATGTTATAAAAAAATAATGATTTAGTTTTTCAACTTTCTCACAACCGCATTCACCTGCTCGACCGCCGTTCCTATGTATTTTTCCGGGTCGAGGGCGGAATCCAGTTCCTTTTCCGTAAGGTGCTTTCTTACCTTCGGATTTTTCAGCAGGATTTCGCGGAAGGTTTTTTTGGATGAGTAGCTTTCCATCGCACATTTCCGGACAAGTTCGTGCGCATCCTGCCTGCCCATGCCCCTTTCCGCAAGTTTTATCATGACGGATTCGGCCATGACCTGAGGTGTCATGCGCAGGTTTCTTTCTATGTTTTTGTGATTGAAAACTAGGTTTTTCATGAGGTCTATCGAAAGATTTAGGATATAATCCGTAAGGATGCATGATTCAAGTATTGTGATTCTTTCCGCTGATGAGTTTGTAAGGTCGCGCTCGTGCCACAGGGGGATGTTTTCGAGAGCCACAAATGCGTTTGCCTTTATTACCCGGCTTATTCCGCATATTCTTTCCGCATAAATCGGGTTCCGCTTGTGCGGCATGGTTGAGGAGCCGACCTGTTTTTTTCCGAAGCCCTCGGAAACCTCGCCGATTTCGGTGCGCTGCAGGTTTCGGATTTCGGTTGCGATTTTGTTGAGGGTTTCCGAAATCAGGGCAAGGTCGAGCATGAATTCAGCATGCCTGTCGCGCTGCAAAACCTGATTTGAAACGAGTGCGGAGTCTAATTTGAGTTCTTTCATAACTTCCTGCTGCAACCGGACCGCATTTTTTCCGAAGGCCGCTTGCGTTCCGACTGCTCCGGTCATTTTTCCGACAAGCAGACGCTGTTTGCATTCGTTTACTCGGTCAAGGTGCCGCTGGACCTCGGAGGCGTAAATCGCGAATTTCAAACCGTAAGTTGTGGGGACTGCATGCTGGCCGTGGGTTCTGCCAATGCATACGGTTTTCTTGTGCCTTTTCGCAAGACCCAACAAAACTTTTTTGAGGTTTTTTAGATCATCTGAGAGAAAATTAAGAAATTCTTTAAGTTGCAAAGCAAGCGCTGTATCGGTTATGTCATTGCTCGTTGCACCGAGATGGACGTATTTTCCGGAATCGCCGCACTGTTCGCTCAAGGCCTTGACAATGGCCATGACGTCGTGGTTTGTTACTCTCTCGATTTCGTTGACGCGGGCCAGCTTGACGTGCCTGGTGCTTGCTTTTTTCGATATCTGACACGCGTCCGCATTTGGGATATTCCCAAGTTTTGCATGCGCCCTCGCGAGTGCCGCCTCGACATCGAGAATTTTCTGCAACTTGCTTTCTTCGTCGAAGATTTTTCTTACCTCTGCTCTGCCGTAACGGTTTTCGATTGGGTGTATGCTCATTTTATGCCCTTCTGGCTCATTGCATGTGGTAAATCAATGTAATACGTACCCTTGCCGACTTTTACGACCAGCGGCTTGCCGCTCATGAGGGAACCGATATCAACCTCGAACTTGCCTTCCTCGATGCGCTTTATGGTCTCGATGTCCAAATGGATTGGTTTTTTGAAGTTATTGGAGACGTGTGCAAATTCGCGGTCGAGCCATTCGATGTCGGTTTCTTTTTTTGACGGTTCCACTTTTGGCTTTGGTGTTTCGTAGGTTTTTCTTGGTTCTATGCGGGCTGGTTCCCTCGGCAGCGGCTTGCGCTCCTCGCGTATGTATAGTAGGAAAATCTTTCCGCACTCGCAACTGCCGCGCTTTATCAGATTCTTCAGCTCATCGGAACCTTCCGGATAAATTTTATTGCAAACGGTACATTTGTAGGGCATTATCTTTCACCAGCGAGCAGGGAAATCTGCTGTGGTTCTTTCTTTATTTTCTTGACAAGTTTTGATGGTCCAATGATTGTCAAACCGCCGGTACTTCCACCGAGCATTTTTATGAGACGTTCGCGCAATCCGCCTTCCGTCTTTTCACGCAGGGTGGAAACCTCTATTCCGGGGAATTTATCATTCACACGTTTCATGGTTTCCTCGATGAGTTTTGTTTCCTCATCATAAGATAAACTTTCCTCAACCACAAGAATCTTGTTCTGGCTGATTCTCTCCAGGATGTAGCTCATCTTCTCCTTCTCCGTTTTCTTTCCCAGCATATCCGATGATATGAATTCTATTTCAACTGCCATTTTACCTTGAGTGCTTTGCTATCGTGTCGTACAGATTATTTATGTTCTTTCCGGTTAGGGCGGAAATCTCCACAACGGGGTGCTGCGGGAACGCCTCCCTTATCTGCTGGGGCTTTGATTTTTTTAGATCTATCTTGTTCGCAACCAGGATGACGGGAATGTTCCTCGCCTCGAGATTCCCGATTATGGTGATGTTCACCTGCGTGTACGGATCCTCTGTGGAATCCATAATTACCAGAGCAGTATCAACGTTATCCAGCCACTTTATCGCTTCAATCACGCCTTTCGTCGCCTCCTTGGCGCGCTGCTGCGCCTCCTCTGCAGACATGCCGTAAGTCATGAAATCCTCGTAGTCGATTTTTGTCGCTATTCCCGGCATGTCCAGCAGGTTCATGATGATTTTTTTGTTTCCGGAATGTACGACAACGCGCTCCTTCTTCTGGACCTCGCGCGTTTCGTGCGGGATTTCGGACACCTTTCCAACGGGTTCGCCAGTCCAGTCCATTGAAATCTTGTTTGCGAGTGTGGTTTTTCCGGCGTTCGGCGGACCATATAGGCCTAAACGGATGAGTTTTTTCCTGCCAAAGATTCTACCAAACCATCTCAATAATTTTCGAAACGGCACAGCACCACCTTAGAAAATGTTGAATATTAATGAGAATAGGAGTATAAAAGATGTGGGGATTCGAGTGTTTGGATAGGGTCATTTATAAACCATAAAGTCCATAATAGTGAATCCCATGGACTGGGTGTATGGGGATGTGAACTGCTGACAGTTTGAACCCGTGAAACGTGAGGGAAAAATGGGTTACTACAAGTATGTTGGAAATGCATACAGAGGAATAGGAAAAAACGTAAAAACAAACAAGGTTCTGAACGAACTTCTGCAAGAAAGAAAAAGAGAATGGCGCGAGGGCCCCTCTGTTGTTCGCGTTGATAAACCGACACGCATTGACCAGGCAAGAGGCTACGGCTACAAATCGAAACAGGGTTTTGTCATCGCACGCGTGAGGATACGTGCCGGCGGTATGAGAAAATCCAGGCCTCGCAGCGGAAGGCGACCGAAACGCATGGGTGTCCTGAAGATAACTCCGAGAAAATCCATCCAGCGGATTGCCGAAGAACGCGCCCAGGTCAGGTTTCCAAATCTCGAGGTTTTGGGCTCGTACTGGCTGCTTGAGGACGGAAAGCACAAGTGGTACGAGGTGGTTCTCGTGGACAAACATCATCCGGCGATAATCAGCGACCTTGACGTGAGGTGGATTACGGAAAAGCAACACGAAAAACGCGTCCTGCGCGGATTGACACCTGCGGGTAAGGAAGGTAGGGGGCTGACGAGGAGGGGCACTGGTGCTGAAAGGGTCAGGCCGGGCATACGGGCGAAAGGGAGAAAGGCGAAATAAGTTAATTATCTTATTATTCCATTTTTTTAATACTTTATTTCCTCGGGCCGAATCCCTTTTCTTAGAAAGAAAAGGTATTTTATCCCCAAAAGAACTTAATTACGAAAAATCATAAATTCACTAAGGGCCTGTATCTCAAAACCTTTTAAGAAAAGGTTTATCAAAACAGGTGCGGCGTGCGCTCGCTTAGCCACACTTAACAAACAAGGATAGATAATCATCAATCGGGCCTGTAGCTCAGTTGGTTAGAGCGCTCGACGAGCCCTTTTTCTTTATAAAAGAAAAAGTGCTTCACCCCAAAAAGAAAGAATTTTATAACAAAATCAATATAATAAATCCATGGCGCCGCGAGGGCCTGTAGCTCAGTTGGTTAGAGCGCTCGACTCATAATCGAGTGGTCCGGCGTTCGAATCGCCGCAGGCCCAAGACCCCTTTCT
>Ga0209610_1000239_pt1 | contig 28615 bp, 23 predicted proteins | sample LakKivw275mmetaG_FD_184137 | JGI IMG/M metagenome (GOLD analysis project Ga0209610, IMG submission 184137) | Anoxic lake water microbial communities from Lake Kivu, Rwanda to study Microbial Dark Matter (Phase II) - Lake Kivu water 275m metaG... | ecosystem: Environmental > Aquatic > Freshwater...
TTCGTAGGCTGTCATCTCAAGCTCAACAGCTGCCTGGCCTTCGTAATCTATTTCGCCTCTGATGCCTGTCAGAGCTGAAACGGCATCGAACAGACGCCCCATGCTGGAGTTCACCGGCGAGTTGAGACCGGTCTGGAGTTGCCTTTTTATGAGGTCGATTTCAACTGCGTCGACCTGTTTCAAGAATGCCATTCTAGAACTGAGTGAATTTTCGCCCAGCAATTTGATCAGATACCCGATGGCAGTCCGGTACGGCCTTTTTATAGCGGCGGCTCCACCGGGCAGTGGCAAATACTCTAAATGTCCCAGCCTCTGGAAATTCTTATAGTCAGCCACCATAAATTCGCCGCCCCAGATTCGACCATCGCTGCCATAGCCGGTCCCGTCCAGAGCTACACCGATAACCGGAGAATCGATTTTATTATCAGCCATGCAGCTGACGATATGAGCATGATGGTGCTGCACGGGAACAAGTTTAAGATTGCTAAATTGACCACCCAGCTCGAGGGCGAATTTGGTGGAAAGGTACTCGGGATGCAGGTCGTAGCCAATGATTTCAGGTTCGATACGGAACAGCTTTTTATATAGAGCCAGCGTGTTTTCGAAGTGCTCCATGGTTTCCATATTTTCCATGTTCCCAATGTGCTGGCTGACGAAAGCGTAATTGTCCCTGGTCAAACAAAAGGTGTTCTTTTCTTCGGCGCCGTAACCGAGTGCCTGTTTGGCTTGAAATGGAAGGTGGATTGGGAAAGGAGCGTAGCCCCGTGCCCTGCGGGTCAGTTGGACTTCACCTCTCTCAACGATGGTTACGCTGTCATCATATCTGGCGTATATATCGCGATTATGGACCAGAAAATAGTCGGCGATTCCAGAGAGACGAAGCACGGCTTCATTGTTGTCCTTGCAGATGGGCTCTTCGCTGATGTTGCCACTGGTCATCACTAGGGGCAATTTCGACTCCCTGAGCAGCAGGTGGTGCATGGGCGTGTAAGGCAGCATTAGGCCGAGGTATTTCAAATTGGGAGCCACGGAGCGGCATAGCCCGGACTCGGGCTTCCAGGGCATCAACACGATAGGACTTTGCGGCGATGTCAGAAGTTTTTCCTCTGCCTCGGACACCCGACAATATTTCTTGGCTTCATTTAAATCAGCTACCATTACAGCTAGCGGCTTGAAAGGACGCCTTTTCCTGCGGCGCAGGAGCTGTACAGCCTTATCACTGGCGGCGTCGCAGGCCAGAAGGAATCCGCCAAGTCCTTTGACGGCGATTATTTTCCCCTCTTCGAAAAGCCGGCTGGCAGAAGCAACGGCGTCTGTGGTTTCAACATGATTTCCCCTGGCGTCGAGCAATTCCAGCCTGGGACCGCATTTGGGGCAGGCGTTAGGCTGGGCGTGAAAGCGGCGATCCATCGGATTGTCATATTCTGCCTGGCAAACAGGACACATGGTAAAAGAGCGCATCGTCGTCTTGGGGCGGTCATAAGGTATATCCTCTATTATGGTGAACCGCGGGCCACAATTGGTGCAGTTGGTAAATGGATAGCGATAGCGTCTGTCTTTAGGATTGAAAACTTCGCTTTGGCACGGCTGACAGGTGGCGATATCCGGAGATACCAACTGGTATTTACCCTCTTCGGCTATGCTGTGGCGGATCTCAAAGCTGGTGTAGTCCACTGGCGGGTGATAAGTAACAGCGATGTTCTCAATGCGGGCCAGCGGTGGTGCTTTTTGCTGAAGTTCGGATACAAAGCGTTCCAGGTTATGGCTGTCACCCTGTACTTCTATCTTCACGTCTTCGGAGGTATTACAAACCCAGCCTTTAAGGCCATGTCTGGTAGCTAACTGGAAGACGAAAGGTCTGAAGCCTACTCCCTGGACGACTCCCCGAACGCTGATCCGGGCTAATTCTGTGGTTTCAACTTTAGCCATTAACAGATGAATTTTACTTTAAATTCGTATCTGTAGCAAATACGAACGAAGCTGATTTTCTGGTAAAAATAGCACCTTTGCCAGGTGGACTTTATGGGCTTTTTAACAAACACTGTTAATGTGCGGCCTGAATGATGTGCTAAGCTAAATATGATTGACACTGATTCCATCGCGTGTTAGGATAACCTAGTTATCCGATGTACCCCTCCGATTTACTGGTGGAGACATATTGATGGACACGGCTATCATTGCTGACAGCATCTCGTGCATTCCAGCGGATCAGCGGGAACGTTATCAAATTAAAATCGTTCCGGCTAACGTATTTTTTAACGAACACGTTTATCGCGATTTAATAGAACTGAGCTCGGAGAAGGCGTACGAGCTGCTGGAAAAAGCTCCTGAATTCTGGAAAACGTCGGCACCTTCGCCGGAGGATTATATTGAAGCCTACAGGGAACTGGCTAGGTCAGTTCGGAATATACTCGTCGTGACCATATCTTCGAAGCTGAGCATGTTTTACTCCAGCGCGCTTGCGGCCAGGGACGTATTCAAAGACGAATCGCCTCAAACGGCAGTCGAAGTCATGGATAGCCGGACTGTAGCGGCTGCCGAAGGACTGATTGTTCTAGCGGCTGCCAGGGCTGCTGCTAGGGGTATATCGTTCAAGGATGTAGTTGCTATTGCCAACGGCATCAGGGAGCGAGTAAAATTTATCGGGCTTCTGGAGACCATCCGTTTTGTTTACAGGACAGGTAGAATTCCGAAAGTTGCCTCTGACCTGGGTTCCATGCTCTCTATTAGACCTGTGCTAACGGGAGTCAATGGAAGCATCCGTTTAGCTGGCGCTGCCAGAAATAAACAGAACGGCATGAAAAAGATGCTTCAGATGATGAGTATCGACGTCAGCAAGACAGAGCCCGCGCACGTAGCAGTGATGCACGCTGAAGCACTGGAAGAAGCTGAAAAGCTTAAAGAGATGGTAGTGGCCAATTTTAATTGCGTAGAGATTTTCATTACCGACTTCAGCCCGATGATGGGTTATGCTACCGGTCCTGGCACCCTGGCACTCGCATACTACAAGGAAGACAAACTTGGTAGCTAATATTGCTGCGGTTGTCCTTGGTTATCTATTAGGTTCTTTTCCATCCGCCTTTCTCGTCGCCCGTCTTATTGGGAAAATAGATATCAGGTCGGAACCAGACGGAAGGATAAGCGCTTCGGTAGTTCACAGAAAACTTGGTGTCCTCCCCTTTTTACTTGTTGTGGTCCTGGATGTGGGCATGGGTGTGCTGGCAGTCGTGTTTGCTGGGCTGCTCACCGATTCCTTGCCTATTATACTAGCTGCCGGCTTTATGGCAGTAGCCGGCCACAACTGGCCGCTTTTCCTGAAGTTCAGGGGTGGCCTAGGTGCTACCACAACGTACGGAGTTCTGGTCGCGGTGGCGTGGTGGCAGACTTTAATCGCTGTAGCGGTGGGCGGGATAATCTATTTTACCACTAAAAAATCGGGTTTAGGCACGGTAATATTGATTGCTGTCATTACCGGCATCTTAATTGCACAATATATCCTCCACACGGGACCGCTTATCTTGGTCTTTTATCCCTTGATTCTGATATTGCTTATGATTATAAAAAATTTCCAGATCAAAGTAGCGCCAATAAAGCCCTGATGGCTCACTAATTCCGCACGCGATTACATTTTTTCTAACAGTACCTATTTTCTTTTAATAAACCTGCGTATAAAGCTGAAGTACTTCGTTCGGGTCATTTACGGGGCGCCCATTAAAAAGTACTGCGGTATCGGCGATGGCGTGAAAAGCGCATATGGGAAGGTTCTCTTCAGGTACCCCCACTTCACGAAGTTGCATCGGATGTCCCACTTTTTTCATTAGGGCTTCCACAGCATCAGCAGCCGCCAGGGCGGCATCATGCTGCGTCATACCGCTGGTGTTAACTCCCAGGGCTTGTGCTACATTAGCCAGCTTGTCGGCAGAGTGGTCGACGTTGTACCTCATAACCTTGGGAAGCACGATGCCACAGGCTACCCCGTGCGGCACGTGATGTAAAGCTCCCAGGGTATGAGCCATGCCGTGAGCCAGACCGACCTGCGCAATGGTAAATGCCCAGCCCGCCATGGTGGCCGCTATCTGCATATTGAGCCGTGCCTTCTCATTCTTGCCATCGGCCACTACCAGGGGCAGGTTCTCATTAATTAAACGAATGGCCTGCAGGGCCATGCCGTCACAGATGGGATTAGCCATGGTACTGGTCATGGCTTCAATGGCATGTGTCATGGCGTCCATAGCCGTACTAACCGTCATTTCTTTGGGCAGGGACATGGTGAAACGCGGGTCGAGAATAGCCACATCGGGCATTATTCGCCGGTCGACAATGAAGAGTTTGCGTCCCGCACTCTTGCTGGTCAGCACCGCCACATTTGTTACCTCGCTGCCCGTTCCCGCGGTTGTTGGAACTGCTATGTGAGGGGTCTGAGGTTCTGTGAGCACCAGAAAGTTCAGATGGTCATTGGCCTTGCCGCCGCTCTTCAAGGTTACGCAAGCGCCTTTAGCGGTATCCATTACGCTGCCGCCGCCGACACTGACGATGCAGTCTGCTTTCAGCTCGCTGGCTACAGCAGTGGCCGCATCCACTGTTTCCAGGTCGGGGTCCGACGGAATATTATCGTACATGCCGACATAGAAATCGGCAAGTGCGTTTTTGACCAGTTCGGCGAGCCCCGCTTTTTTAACGCCAGGGTCGGTAAGAATCAAAGCCCTGCGGCAGCCGAGGTCGACAACCGCCTTGCTGATTGAAGCCAGCGCCCCATGGCCGGCAACTACACCAGTCGGGCAGTTGTATCCAAAACCGTCTACTTTCTTGTAGTCCGATAAAAGCTGGAAGTTCATATTGGTTTTGGCGTCTGCCATAGAGTTAACATGTATCCGCTTGACTTGTGTGTATTCGTGCAGGCTTTCCAGACCGAATTCGCGGCCCAATCCGGATTGCTTATAGCCGCCGAAGGGACAGTAATCGGAAAAGATGTGGTAATTATTAATATACATTGTTCCGGTACGGACTTGGTGGGCTATACGTTCAGCTCTGGCCGTGTTGGTTGAAAAAACTCCGCCCGCCAGGCCATAAATGGAATCATTGGCTATTTCCACGGCTTCTTCATCACTGTCGAATTTAATGATGGATGCAACAGGACCGAAGATCTCCTCCTGGGCGATGCGCATCTTGTTATTGACGTTGGCAAAGATGGTTGGAGCGTAGTAATATCCTCCCTTTATACCTGTCGCTTCTACACGTTTGCCACCCGTGATTAGCTCCGCGCCCTCATCTTTCCCTATCTTCACGTAGTTTTCAACCGTGGCTAATTGCTGTTTGCTGATAAGTGGACCCATATGAGATATCGGGTCCAGCTGATATCCGACGCGGAGAGATTCCGCCCGTTTTTTCATCTTTTCCAGAAATTCATCATAAATCTTTGATGAGACCAGTACACGTGAACCCGACGAACAAACCTGTCCCTGATGGAAGAAATTGCCGAAGGTAGCGCCATCTACTGCCAGGTCCATGTCGGCATCGTCAAGTATGATATTAGCTGACTTGCCGCCCAACTCGAGCGTGACCTTTTTAACGGTACCTGACGCCAGACTCATGATTTGGCGACCGACTTCTGTGCTGCCAGTGAAGGCTATCTTATCCACGTCTGGATGGGTGCAGAGAATCTCGCCGAGCTCTCCACCTGGGCCGGCGATTACATTGAACACGCCATCAGGTATGCCGGCCGCCTTGGCAGCTTCTGCCATTATAATCGCGGTTAGAGGAGTGTAAGAAGCTGGTTTTAGAACTATGGTATTTCCCATGCACAGGGCAGGTGTAATTTTCCAGATTGCAATGTACATTGGATAGTTCCAGGGGGCAATGCCAACGCATACTCCAATCGGCTCCCTGCGGATATATTCGCGGGCCGGTGCAAAAGCATTGCCTGATACAGGAATTTCTTCCTCCCACGGAAATTTTGTGGCCGCTGCCAGGCTTAGATTACGTAGAAAAGTAATACTGACTAAAGGCATGAATTTAGCCAGTGAAATTACCTGACCTGTGTTCATGGATTCGGTTGTAGCCAGGCGCAGACCTTGCTGTGCAATCTGGTCGGCAAAGTCCTGGATTTTGGCCATACGAGCTGCCGGGGTAAGTCCGCTCCATTCTCCTTTGTCGAATGCCTTACGTGCTGCGGCAATAGCGTTCTCCGCGTCAGACTTTCCAGCCTGTGCCACTGTCGCAATGGGTGCTTCGGTGCCCGGGTCAATCGTCTCGAAGGTATTTCCGCTGGCTGCGTCCACAAATTCGCCATCGATAAATAGTTTATACTGCTCCATTTGAATCCTCCTCCTAATTTAAATTATTAGTGTTAATATTTGCTAGTAAGCTAAAATTTAATGCTGCTAGCACCGAATCCGTCCCACTCACCTATCGGCTTGCTGGATTTCAGCACAAATCCTTTTCTGCTTGGTCTGTCAACATAGGAAATGGTCACTTCACCCACGAGCCGATAAGTGGCAGGGTCAATGACGAAAATAAGGCCGTCAGATTCGAGGCTCAAGTCACTGTTGGAGACGGCGTCAATACGCAGGCACAGAGCAGAATCGCAACATCCGCTAAAATTGAGTTCAATGCGGATAGGTCTTTGAATATCTGTATCGGCAAGTAAAGATTTGATAACCTGGCTTACGCCCGGCTCCAACTTTATTATTGAAATGTTTTTACCCCTTTTCTGACTCTTATGAATTATTGAGTGTAATTTAAATATACAATCGCTATTCCGAGGCGTAACAGCTGTTTTTAATGGCTTCGACGATTCCCTGCCTGGCGGCATGATAGGCCAGGTAGATGGCGCTGGTGATGGCTTTAGCCCGGCTGCGGCCGTGTGCTATGACAACATTTCCCTCCAGCCCCAGTAGACAGGCTCCTCCGTACTCTTTATAGTCCAGATTTTTCACTGTTGCCTGTAGCTGTACGTATTGAGAAAGGGCAGCGCCCGTCAGGTAGCGGTCGATTTTGGCTGTTTCCCCCATCTCCAGCAAACTCTGTATCACCTGAGAATAGCCTTCTATTGTCTTTACCAGTACATTACCGGTGAAACCATCGGTAACTATGACATCGGCTTTACCCTGCAATACATCAAAACCTTCTATGTTACCGATGAAATTCAGGTCGGTCTTTTTCATAAGTTGGTATGTGTCCCTGGCCAGCGTATTGCCTTTTAATTCCTCTTCGCCGACGTTTAACAAGCCCACTCGCGGCGATTCTATGCTGATAACGTTTCTCGCCAGAATAGTCGCCAGTTGGGCGAACTGTACCAGAAAGATGGGGCGGCAGTTGACATTGACACCACAATCGATAATCAGGCTGGGTTGCGGCTGATTGAGGTAGGCCACCGCACATATCGCTAAACGTTCGATACCCGGCACCATCTTCAGGTTAAGAAATGAAGCGACCACTACTGCGCCAGTGCTGCCGGCAGAAACAAAGCCATCAGCAGTACCGTCTTTGACCATCCTGGCGCCGACACATAGCGAAGAATCGGGTTTGTTCTGGACTCCCTGCACCGGGTCTTCGTCCATCTCGACGACCTGGCTGGCTTCGACTATGGAAATGTTCAGCTTTCTGGAATAACGCCGGAGCAGCATCTCGATTACAGGTTTGTTACCGATGAGAGCGATCTCTACGGGGAATTCCCTGGCTGCTTCAATGGCACCCTTGATGACCTCTCTGGGGGCGTAGTCACCGCCCATTGCATCTACAGCAATTAACATCTGACTACTCCAAGATATCGAATCCCGCTGAAAATAGACTACAAATTGCAAGCCGCGCAGATGGCTAGGAACTTTAGCGTCTCCGCTTTATTTTGTCAAGAACAGCCACGCTAAGTCTTTGAAAAATCATATGTAAAAAGCCTATAATTCGTAGATTGTCATTACGTCGTTATATGGTTGGTTATCATGCACGAGCTCTCTATAACACAAAGCATTATGGATATAGTCTTGACCCAGGCCAGGGCGGCTGATGCCAGGAAGGTCACTAAAATAAATCTGGTTATCGGTGAGCTGTCAGGGGTGGTCAGCGATTGCGTACAGTTTTACTTTGATTTTCTTAAAAAAGGTAACGTGGCTGAAGAGGCAATTCTTGATTTTAAACAGGTACCCGTGGAGCTACGCTGCCGGAATTGCCAGACGGTATTCAATCCCAATGACTCCGTCTGGGTCTGTCCTAATTGCCAAGGCACCGGTCTCGACGTAATTAAGGGACAGGAGTCATACGTCGAGAGCATTGAAGTGGAGCAATGAGGCGGATGGTTTCGCAGATATTGTCTCCACGCCATTAAGATATGAATACACCGGACATAATTATCAGGGATAAGGGCAACGGTGAGGGCATGGTCATCCGTTATAAAACTACCCGAGGAACGGATATCTTCGGTATGGCCGTACCCAATATATATGCTGACGCCGACTGGGACCTTGGACCTACCTGGTGTTACCTGATTGCCGGGCGGAAAACAACGCTAATCGATACCGGAAGACTGGGCAACTTCGAGATTCTCAGCTCATTACTGACCGCGACCGGTAAAAAACTTTCGGATATCGACAGGGTAATCATCAGCCACTGCCACGAGGACCACGACGGCAACGTAGCTGAAATACTATCGGCAGCCAAGGCTGAACTAATAGCTCACGAGCTCTATCCATCGATGATTTCTTATCACCTGGAGGCGAACGACGACGTGCCGCATCCTGAGTTCCCCGGTTCCTGTCGCCTCTGTGTCATGCCCGAAAAGTTCTACAAGGACTGTTTGCCATATCACCGTAAGAGAAGTGTGGTGAAGGTGGATGTTACTGTTCAGGATAACCAGATACTGTCTGAGAATGGCCTCAAGTTCTTGTTCACTCCCGGGCATACTCCCGACTCAATTTGTGTGGTTCTTGAAGACGAAATCATCTTTACCGGGGATACCGTGCTTCCGGAAATCACGGCCCACCCTTCTCTATCGGCTGAATTCAAAGTCAATGTCAAGATTTTGCCGCAATCATATCGCCAGTCTAACTCTATTTACGGTTTAATCAATTTCATCAGGTCTCTAAGCAAGGTAGCCCGCTTTAGTAATCGACCTTTTGAGGCTACCTTTCCGGCACATCGGCTTTTTTATAATGGTCAGTTCAACCTGCTTGACGGTGGGCAGCGGGCCAGAGAGATTATCCAGTTTCATATTGACCGCTGTCGGGATATATTAGAAATCATAGGCAGTAAGCCCACCGACATAAAGGAGATTGTGGCGAAGCATTTCCCTCCTTCACGGTTAAAGGGGACAGGCCAATTGCTGGCTGAAAACGAAGTCAGAGCACATATCGAAGTTATGGAGGAATGCGGTGATATTAGCTGGCGGGCGGGTAGCAAAGACGTCGTTATCGCTACCGGAACAAACAATTGTTTGGACACCCTGGGCTCTTATTTGTAGCCGTTAAGCCCATCTCTTAATAACGTGCACCGCTGTATCCCTGGAGCTGGCCGTTATTTTTCGTCCAATGCTCAGGCCAAACTCTTCGGCGGACCTCTTGGTCATCACGCCGAGCAATGGAAAACCGCAGTCTACTTCGATTCTGACCTATCGGCCGATGCCCCTGGCTATTCCTTTAGGGCAACAGGCTGGGAAAGCTTGGAACTTACGGGTTTATAATATGACGATTTCCACCTTACAATACTTGACAGGCATAACGACAAACACTTTCTATGCTTGATAAGAAAAATTTAAAAACTTTTTTAAAATTATGTGGACGGAAGCTATAAAACGGTTGCATTTATCGTTGACCATCTATTAAATTTAGTGATAATATTGTCGATAACCTGAAAAGGATTTCAGTGAGCCTAAAGCCGCAATTAATATTTCCAAAAGGCCTAAATTTTCGCGGGCAAATACTGGAATTATTAATCACCATTTTCTTGTCTGTTGCAGCATTAAGCGTCCTGGTTTTGACCTTATTCTATTATAGGGCCGTGCCCTTCGTTTCTCCCCAATATCTTCAAGTAAATGGCGGGCTGACGTTTATCAAGGTTTTTGTGCTTATACTGACAATTCTTCTCATACCTGGGGCCATTGTCTCGTGGTACTTGCTTCGTGTCAGTAGTAGGCAGAAATTATTGAAGGAACGAGTGGAATTTTATGCTCAGCTTTTTGCCGCTACTACGGATTCTATTATGGTTCATGATTTGAATGGCAAATGCGTTTACGCCAATGGCCGCGCTTGCCGGTTTTATGGGTACGATGAAGAAGAGTTGCTGAGGCTGAATCTTTATGAGCTTAATGCTCCCGAGCAGATGAAGATGGTTGAAGCGAAAATTGCCGAGTTGATGGAGAAGGGGCAGCTTACGTACGAATCGCTCCACGTGGGAAGAGATAAAAATCCGGTCCCTGTAGAGGTCAGCAGTCTCATAATCGATTCAAAGGGGCGGAAGCTTATAGTGAGCGCGGTCGGTGATATTAGTGAGCGCAAGCGGACGGCGGAAGAGCTAAAGCAGACCTCGCTAAGATTACAAAGGGCGATCGAAGGCGCAATCAACGCCGTGGCCTTAACCACTGAGATTAGAGACCCGTACACCGCCGGCCATCAGCACCGTGTAGCCAAGCTAGCCTGTTCCATAGGTAGGGAGCTGGGACTTTCCGAAAAACAGATAGAGGGCATACGCGTTGCGGGCACGCTGCATGACATCGGTAAGATATATGTGCCTGCAGAGATTCTGAGCCGGCCGGGCCGACTGAGACAAAATGAAATCAACCTAGTAAAGGACCACGCACAGGTAGGCTACGACCTGCTAAGTACTATCGAGTTTCCCTGGCCAGTCGCCCAAATCGTCCTTCAACACCATGAACGTATGAACGGCTCGGGGTATCCATATGGGCTTTCCGGCGATGAGATTCTAATAGAGGCCAAGATAATTAGCGTGGCTGATGTTGTCGAGGCTATGGCCTCGCATCGACCCTACCGTCCGGCCCTCAGCATTGAAGAATCTCTTTTAGAAATCTTACAGCAAAGAGGCGTGCTCTACTGTCCGGAGGCCGTAGACGCCTGCATTAAGGTATTCACCCAAAAAGGTTTTACCTTCTAAGAGGCCCGCAAATATTCTCGTATCTTATCTGCAGATTTCGTCCGTTTCCGTCGCTTCGATTGAAAATTTTAGTAAGCCAATGGTAAAGTAAAGCAATTCTAGATTTAGTTTGAACCCATGGGGGGAAAAGTGATTTTTCCGGAAGTTAAAGGCCGTCTGAGAGAGGCTTTACAAAGACAGGGCTCAATCTACTTCAGCTGGGCCGATGTCATTTTAAAGTATCCGTGGCTGTGCATATTTAATGCGCTACTGGGCTGGCGGGCAGACCGACAAAATCGAGCCATAATCCATCTAATTGGCGATAGTCATCTGAGGCCTTTCTTGTTCAGGACACCTTTTTTACTACACCATATATCTCAGGCAACCGCCTATAATTTAAACAAGGATGATAGCTTCTCGCAGTCCAAGAAATATTTGAATTCATTTCTACCGACAATAAACAAAGAGAGGGACGTCCTGCTGCTGGTTTTCGGCGAAATAGACTCCAGGGTACATATTTATCTTCAGTACGAGAAAAAAAAGAGAAAGAGGAGCATCGAAGACCTCATAGATAACACAGTTGAGAGATACGGACAAACGATTATGAGGTTAAAAGATGCAGGATTTGCCGTATCGGTTCACGGCATACCGCCGGCAGCGGAAAAAGATTTTGAATCTGATCTGCCGTTTCTGGGAAGTCCAGAACAGAGGAGTGAAATATCCCGATTGTTCAATGAAAAGCTGCGTGGGTTTTGTCGGAAAAACTGTGTCCCATTCATTGACATGCAGTCCATTGCTGCCGACGAAAAAGGCTTCATGAAGAAAGAATATGCAGCTGATGAAGTGCACCTGAATAGTAAGGTTGTGCCTTTTACCCGTGAAATAATAGTTCAGGCGTTTAGCGGTAACAAAAGATTTTTAACGGTCGGGTAAAGCCGTCGATTAAAAGCTGGTAATTGCATCCAGCTTGATTTCGGGATAAATCTGCTGAGGCTTTGGTGGCATGGGGCTATAGACCCAGTCGACCAGAATATTGCCGCAGTACACACCGCCTATTTTTTGTATACCTTTATAGACGCCCCTGAGAAGTACATCCTCCATATCGAAAGACATGCAGAAAAATGCCATGCTTGTGTTCGCGGGTACAGCCTCGATTTCTTCCTTGAATGCCGAAGCCGCAAAGATTAAATTCTCAGTGCCCGAAGTTTGTGCCTGGATGACAGGGATAATAACGGGGTAACCATCCTTTGTAATATACGAAAGAAATTTCAGATTGGAGATTTTATCAATGAGCTGTTTTGCCCAGGGGTTAAGTATCTCCGCACCTGGTTTCTGGCGAGACAAAATCTTTGCTGCTATGGTTTTCAGAGCGGCCTGTACAACGCTCCCCATGGGCAGCGGCTGTTTACCGTACTGCTCTACCAGGTCAAAGTAGTAAACCGTGTGTATGCCGAAATAAGAGTTATAGCGGAACATGGGCATATTATTGAACATGTCGAATTCCCGGCCGCCTCTTTCAATGTGAGTGAAGTTTGCCTTGCCCCGCCAGGTATTTCTGTCCAGCGTCAAAATGAGAAATCCGACCTTCGTATTTTTTCTAATATGCATTTTACTTAAGCCCTCGGAGAACTGGCCGAAGACAAGCCCAGTGGGCGAGCTGGCGCAAAGCGAGGAAAGCAGGGTAATATGCGGCAGGCCTTCCTGGTTTATGGTGGCCAAAAGACCCACTTTCATCTCCGGTTCAAAACTTTTAATATCAGATTCGGAAAAAGACTTATGAACTTCTGGTCTTTTAATCATGGACATCTCCTCTATAAATCTTCAACCTTGGTGGGGCCCGTGGCGAAAACGATATCAGGATTCACCCCGGACTTTTTAGCAAGATTTTCCATATCAAACACCATTTCTTCTGTCATTAGTGGAGTTGCAGCATATTGCCAGTCGATGTCTAACCTCCGATATTTGTCGCGGCATAGGTTATTAAAGGCTAAAAGTTCCCAGCGCTGTGCGATGCCGCCCAGTTTTCTAGCGATAAAAGTCCCGATGCCGCTTATGTTATCCGGCCTGGCTGTAGCACCGGGGATAAGTGGAGTCCTAATCCATAGCACTGTTTTCGGGGCATTATTCCGGATATAATCGCGGATGTACAGGAGGTTCTCCAGAATCCTTTGATTATGCTGCCCCGTGAAGGCCCGGTGTTTTTCGGCGCCCATCTCTTTTAAATCGAACAGCACCACGTCGATATAAGGTATCACTTTATCCAGAGAGCTTGTCGAGCACAATCCGCAGGTGTCGATGGCGGTGTTGATTCCATTTCCTTTGAGTTTCTGGAGCAGCCGTGCTGAGAAATCCGGCTGCAGAAGCGGTTCGCCGCCAGAAAGAGTAACACCGCCGCCCGATGTCTCAAAAAACACCAGGTCTTTCACTAGTTCATGGGAAAGCGAATCCACAGTCGCTGTCTTGCCCAGTAGCTCCATGGCGTTTGCCGGGCAGGCCGCGGCGCAATCGCCGCAGCCGTTACATAGCTTACGGTCGATAACAACTCTCTGTTCCGTCCTGGTAAGGCAATGCTTGGGGCATGTCTTTACACAGGTACCGCAGCCTATACACCGGTTTTCAAGCCACTGTATTTGAGGTGTAGCCAATATACTTTCAGGATTGTGGCACCAGAGGCAGTTGAGGGGGCAGCCTTTGAAAAATACGGTAGTGCGTATACCCGGGCCATCTTCTGTAGAGAATCTCTGCAAATGCAGTATACATCCAGTCCCTTCCTTGACTGTACCGGTCGTAGCTGTGGCTTCTACTGTTGCCCGGTCAACGATGTCAGTTCCCATATTAAACGGCCTTGTTAAATCTGATGGCTTTCGCGGGCTATGATTTCGTTCTGCAGCTCTCTGCCGATGGCGGTGAAATAAGCGTTGTAGCCGGTAACGCGTACCAGTAAATGCCTGTAGTTTTCCGGATTTTTCTGCGCGTCCCGCAGCATATCGGCGTTGATCATATTTATCTGCAGGCAGGTACCTCCGTTTTCCAGATAACCGCGCAGAAATGCTTTAAATTTTTTCTTGTGTTCCGGGTCACGGATAAGCGACGGATTGAAGGTTATGGTGTGGCTGGCACCATTCGGCAGCAGGTTATAGAATTCCAGCCAATCTCCTTTGCCGCCGGCGTCTTTACCTCCGATAACCTTACCCACTGAATTGACGTTAGCCGTGGGCCCGTTTATATCCGCGCCGTTTGATGGGCAGATGGCGTTAGATAAAAATTTGCCCTTTGTCCTGCCATCGGGGCTTGCAGGCAGGACATAACCATCGGAAATCCAGTAGTTCCAGCTAAGCATGCCGGGACGGAACTGCTTGCCGGTAGGTTTTGATTTATATTTCCAGGTTTCTTCCGTCCACAATTCCATCACCTTTTTTCCTATTTCGTCAGCTGCGTCGTCGTCCCTGCCATATTTTGGTGCCTTGTTCTGTGCCTGAGCCTGCAGCACTTCGTACCCAACCCAGTTGGCTTTAAGCGCATCTATCAGCTCTTTCATGGTGCAAATCTTGTTATCGAAGACGAGGTATTTTATGGCCAGTAAAGAATCCACCGTCGTACCGTAGGTCACCGTCTCAAGGGTGGTGAAGCTCAACCTGGCACCGCCTTCGTTAATATCTTTGCCTTTTTCAGTGCAGCCTTCGACTAGGCATGACAGATAAGGGGTCGGTAGGAATTTAGCCCTGACTTCGTCCGTTCTGCCGTAAAGGTCAGCAATCTTTTTAATAATAAATTTAGTCTGTTTGATATAGGCGTTCCAGAACTCTTCCCAGGTTCTGAAACGTTGCGCATTACCCGTGGGCCAACCGAATAATCTGCGAGGTTCCGTTTTGCCCGCCATAGGATCGGTGTACGGAATCAGGTCATAACCGCCGGTAAGCGCCAGCTCAACCGCTTTAAGAAGGTTCAGGTTAATATCAACTGTGCCCGAGCGGTCGTTGCCGCACATGGTGTTTTCCAGGCATCCCACCGGGGCATAATCGTAAACATTGCCCCGATTGACCAGCTGTTCCACTCCGGCTTTTTTAGCCTCAAGCATCATGCCGGCTATAGAGCGTTCATCGAAGTTTATCAGGAACGGCGCACCCTGAGATGATGAAATCATGTCTATGACTTTGTCGTAAAGCTGGTCGGGCGTATTTCTGTGCAGCCTGATGTTTGGTTTCGGCTCCAGAATGGGCGTTAGTTCGTCGATGACTTCGAGCATGGCGTAGGTGAGGTCGTTGGTCATATCTTTGCCATCCGGTCCCATGCCTGATAAGGTCACGACCTGGCCGAAGCCGGAGGTAATGCCCTGGTTGCCGCCGGTGCGAATCATAGCGTCGTAAGCGGTATTGCAATGAATCCAGAAGCACTTCAATATGTCTTTACCGAATTCTCTGTCCATGCCCTCATTAATAGATTTTTGCCACAGCGGGTAAAGGTACTGGTCGACGCGACCGAATGAAAGCCCTGGTCCGGGGTAGCTTTCATCGCTCATAACCAGCATATGAGTCAGCCACAGGGACTGCACCCCCTGCCAGAAGTTTTGTGCCGGCTCCCAAGGCACTTTTTTCAATATATCCGACATCTGAAGCAGTTCGCTCTTTCTGGCAGTGTCTGGTTCATGGGAGGCAAGGTCGGCACAGAGCTGGCTGTACCTTGCGGCTACGTCCTGGGCCATAGTGGCTGCGGTCAGCATCGCCCTTAACTGCGCGCCCCTCTTATGCCTCTTCTCACTTTCCGGCAGCGCATTATAGTAACGTTCAATATCAGCATAAATGCTTTTCCAGCCTTTTTCGATGACTGCCGCATAATCGGGTATAAGATGGCCACTGGTTGCTCCGACATTCCCGTAACCGTGATTATGCAGCCAGAGTATGGCTGCCCTGACGCCCTTCTTGCCATAGACCATCCTCCGGTACCTCATTGCTTCCTTTTCATTAAGGCAGGTAGAAGCCTGGAGGTTGAAGCGCCCGCCGGCAATCAGGTCGCCGGGAAGAATCTCATGGGGCATGTAATGAACCATGACTTCTTTGATAAACCAGGCATGGCGTTCGGGCAGCGACCACTTCCAAAAGTCGTCGTGGAGTTTTACTTTCCCGGCCGTCTGTTTAAAGGCGCCGGTGAAAGTGGAAAAGAAGGCATAGGTCTCCGGGACTATGTAGTACTGGCCTTCCTGAAACTGGAAGTCCCAGGGAGTCCCGGTGGTCCATCCGGTAAACTCGTTGTTCCATTTGCGGTTCAGGCCCTGGAAGTAATAATCGCGGAGCCATTTGATTCGAGGCGAAAGATTCTTAGGCTCCTTGATGGTATACCGTGGTTTTTCAGGTATGGTGGTGGTCATGATTTTTACCCCTCCCTTCAAAGACTATTGCTATCTCAGCTTAGCGAACCGGACAGAGAAATGTCTGTCTGGGTGAAATATAGCACAGCAGCCGATAAACCGCCAAACTACGTTTTGGTCATTAAATACGCGAGCCAAGTTTGACAAAAATAGACTGGATAACTAAAGTTAGTCACCGGTGTGTCGATGCTTCAATTTTTAATAAGTAACTGGCTGTGGATATCGATAGCTCTAGTAGTGGCGGCTTCGCTGGCAATATTCTTTCTGTCGAAGCCGGTAAGGGTCGGTCTAAGAACCCTGGGCACCATCGTCAGCCTGGGCATCAGCTATAAAAAGAATACCGGCGACGTGCCGGGCGACGTGACGGTTGATGAGATTACCTTTCGTTGCGGCAGGCGAGATATTCAGGCCAATCTCTATCGTCCCGCTGATAAAAAACGTCATCCTGCGCTGATACTGGCCCACGGCGCCATTAAGGGCGGAAAAGACGATAGAGCGCTGAGGTTCGGCGGGCAGAGTCTGGCTAAGGCCGGCTTTATCTCGCTGGTACCGCAGCTGGAAAATTTAAACCGGCTCAGGCTGCATCAGAACGATATCGACGCGCTCGTGGCTGGCGTCAAATACCTCTCGGCACTTGATTGCTGCAACGGGAAGATAGGTCTCATGGGCGTCTGCCTCAGCGCGCCGCTGGTTTTCCTGGCGGCCGCCAATGAGGACGTAAAAAAGGATGTGACGGTTATCACCTGCTGGGGTGGCTTCTACGATATCAATGAATGGTTGCAGGCGGTTATGGCACTTCAATACATAGAAGACAAGGAGGCCAAGCCGTGGAAACCGCGCGACCTGCTGATACAGGAAGCACCCAGGTGGCTGGTCGAGCTGACACCGGATGCTGGAGACAGGGCTTGCCTCCAGCAAATGCTGGATGGCCAGAAGGATAGGTCTACAAAGAGCCGTCTCTCGGCTTCCGGACAGGCAACCTGGGAACTGCTTTCAAATCGAGATCCGGGCAAGGTAAAGGTTCTGTGGCCAAAGCTCGACCCGAAACTGCGGCGGACGCTCGATAGTCTGTCGCCTCATACCAAAATCGGCAAGTACGGCACCAAAATCGCTATTATCCACACTTTCAATGACGATGTTATACCCTGGGTGGAATCGACCAAACTGCTTGACGCCATCGACGGGAAGAATATAATTTACTTCAGGATTTTTCGCCATTTCTATCACGTCAGCATTGAAGACTTATTAAAGGCGCGCATCTCCAATCTCCACCATGTCATTGCCGAGGCCGCCCAGTTCTATCGCTATATGTACTCTATACTTTACCAATTATCTTAACGACTGGATGCCGTGCACCGGCTACTTGACACATCTTCTGCCGAAGTATTAATGTAGTACGTTATGAAGACGAAGAAATGGGACTGGGCTGTCTTTTACGCTCTATGGCTGTTGTGGATATTTCTTATACCGTTTATGTATCTCCTGGCGGGTCTTAAGACCCGGAGGAATTAAATCTCCGGTTACTGAAATTGTTTCGCCCATTTTGACGGTGGCTAAAGATATTAACAATTAAATAAGGTGGTGGATTATGAAGCACAAAGAGGGTAGATTCACCGGATACAAAGGGCTCAAGCTTTACTATCAGTGCTGGCTGCCTGATAAAAAACCCAGGGCTGTAATACTGGTGGCGCACGGGCTGGCTGAGCACAGCGGACGCTACAAGAACCTGGTCAATTACTTCGTCCCCAAGGGCTATGCCGTCTACGCCCCCGACCATCGCGGCCACGGCAAATCGGAGGGTATACGTGCCTACGTCGACAACTTTAATGATTACCTGATTGACCTCAGAACATTCTTCGATAAGGTTAAAAAAGAAAATAAAAATGCCAAGATTTTTCTTTTCGGCCACAGCCTGGGCGGTACCATAGCCGTTGCCTACGCCATCGAACATCAAGACGAACTGGCTGGCCTAATGGTTTCCGGCTCAAGCCTGGTGTCAGCACCCGGTGTTTCACCGGCACTGCTGGCTATGGCCGGAATAGTATCGGCGCTGGCCCCTAAAATGGGAGTTACTCTACTCGACGCTTCACTTATCAGCCGGGATGAATCCGTCGTCGATGCCTATGTCAACGATCCGCTGGTATTTCGCGGCAAAATTCCTGCCCGGACCGGTGCCGAACTAGCCAGGATGTGGAAACAGCTGCCCGACGGGATGCCCGGGATAAAGCTGCCCTTATTGATTATGCACGGCATGGCAGACCGGTTGTCCGACCCACGCGGCAGCATACTGCTTTATGACCGGGCCGGCTCAAAGGACAAGACGTTAAAAATCTACGATGACTGCTATCACGAAATATGTAACGAGCCCGACCGCGAGCAGGTCTTCGTCGATATGGAGAACTGGCTGACGAAGCACCTCCGATAAGTTTTCCTGACCGAAGTTATTATTTTTCGAAGAGGAGTTTAACATGGCTGAATGTCACTATCGCAAAGACGCCGTCTCCAAGCTGGGTAAGCTGTACCAGTTGAAACCTGAAATTTTGCAGGCTTTTATGAATTTCGACGGCAAGGTCTTCGCCGAGGGAAACCTAAGCGTAAAGGTTAAGGAGCTGATTGCCCTGGCCTGCGCACACGTTACCCAGTGCCCCTACTGCATTGAGGCGCATACCCAAAAAGCGAAAGCGGCCGGTGCATCAGAAGGAGAAGTGGCCGAGGCGATATTCGTGGCGGCGTCTCTGCGTGCCGGCGGCGGATTGGCTCATAGCTGCATCGCCATGGAGGCACTGGAAGAAAAGTAAAACTGCTCCTTTATGGTTACCCTTTTGCTCGCCGGATGATATCCCAGTAGGCTCCCCGCTGGCCTTCTTCTATCAGCCGGCACAGAAATTCATCGCCAGCGTAGTTGTAGCTTTCCTTATCCGAAGGCGCCGCCAGGAACAAAAAACGGGCGTCATCGGCAACAAGGCTTTGTACCAGTTCTAACGGCCTGTTGACCAGCTGAGGAGATAAATAATAGACCGGCCGGGAAGGCGAAATCGATCTGGGATGGAGCCCCCGACGGTTAAAGCCGGTAGCCACAGCCTTACCTAAAGGAGTGTCCGGATAGACGCGGACGCCGACAGATATGCCGGTGAGAGGCACATCCAACTCTTTTATTTTGTTGATGGTTGCGCCTACCGTTTGCTCAGTCTCCCCCGGCCCGCCTAAAAGCAGGTCGAACATGAAGTTTATGTCTTCCTGGCGAAGTATACGCACCAGTTCCGCAACGTCTTTTAAATTGTGCCTTCTGCCCAACCGTAGCAGCTGTTCATCGCACAGGGAATCAACGCCGAAGTTAACGCCGGCACAACCTGAGCGTTTCATAAGCTTGGCCAGCTCCTTGTCAAGTGAAATCGGCGAGCAATAGCTATACCATCTGAGCTTGTCACTCAATCTTTTGCTGATAATAGCTCGGCAAATCTCTTTGGCGTGTTTTACGGGCAGGTTGAACTCGCTGTCGCAGAAATGCAGCCAGGATATGCCCTGCTCAATAAGGTCCTGAATTTCCTGGACTACAATATCGGGCGGCCTCAGCCGCGCCCTTTTCCCTTTGGCTATGGGGTCGGCACAGAAAATGCAGGCTTCCGCACAGCCCAGCTTTGTTTCTACCCCGACCATGGCTCCCAGCCGCTCATATTTTCGATTGTCGAACAGTCTGCGGCGGGGATGTGGCAGACGATTGAGGTCAACGTCCAGCCTTGGATTGCAAACCACTTTGCCATTGCGCCGGTAAGCGATACCGGGTACGGTCGAAACGTTGTCTCCGGCGATAAGCGACCTAACCAGACGCAGCGCTGCCTCTTCACCGTCGCCGTATATGCCCATATCGGCGTTGACGGCCTCCAGAACCGCGGCCGGCATAACTGAAAAGCCAACGCCGCCCAGTACAATTGGTGCTTCGGTGTATTTCTTGGCCTCCGCTACAACCTCTTTAATCCAGGGTAAAAACGACTTTTTAGAAACAAAAGAAGAATCGTCTATATTGCGTACGCCAATCCCGACGGCCAGTGGTTCGATACCGTTAAGCCGGCTTCTGATTGCTTCATGCCAATCGGCTTCAAAAGCCAGGTCGATGATGTTAATCGGGATTCCTGCCTGGTTTAATGTTTCAGCCACGTATTCCAGGCCTACCGGAGTGACCGGCGGTCGCGTGATATTCGTATTTATTAAGACGAAAGGCCTTACCATTGGTATTGTTTTAAAGCGTAGCACGGTGGTCGTAGTTTAATCAAACGACCCGCGAGGCTATTAGCCAGTTTAGACTTGTGTTATACTGTTTTGGTTTTGTAGTCGGATATCGCTTATGCCAGCCAAAAGCTATATTCTCGTTATCGACCAGGGGACCACGGGAAGCGCAGCTTTATTATTCGGTGAGTCGGGGCAGGTAGTTTCCAGCGCCGACCGTGAGATACGCCAGATTTATCCCAAGCCCGGCTGGGTGGAGCATGACCCCGTAGAAATTTTCCAGACCTCCCTAGCCGTGGCCAAAGAAGCCATGCAGCAGGCGGGGGCGACGGCATCCCAGATAAAAGGATTGGGCATAACCAACCAGCGGGAGACGACCGTCGTCTGGGACCGCCGCACCGGTAAGCCCGTGAGCAACGCAGTCGTCTGGCAGTGCCGCCGTACGGCCCACATTTGTGAAGACCTCAAGCAGCAGGGCATGGTTGAGCCCGTCCGTAATAAGACCGGCCTGCTAATCGATGCCTATTTCTCCGGCACTAAACTGCGATGGATTCTGGACAACGTGCCCGATGGCCAGCGCCGTGCCGAGAACGGCGACTTTCTCTTCGGCACCGTCGATAGCTGGCTGGTGTGGAACCTGACCGACGGCGCCGTACATATCACCGACTACAGCAATGCCTCCCGCACCATGCTGTTTAATATCAATAATCTGGAATGGGACAAGGAGCTATTAACCAGTCTGAATATTCCTGAACCAGTCCTGCCCAAAGCCGTGCCTTCAAGTCAGGTTTATGGGGAAACCGCTTCCGGACTACTGGGCGATGCCCGCATTCCCGTGGCCGGCATCGCCGGAGACCAGCAGGCGGCGCTGTTCGGCCAGGCGTGCTACCAGCCGGGCATGGCCAAGAATACCTACGGCACAGGTTCTTTCATACTGCTGAACACGGGGGAAAGGCCGATACATTCTGAAAAAGGACTGCTTACCACCGTGGCCTGGGGTCTGGGAGGCAAAGTCGCCTACGCCATGGAAGGAAGCGTCTTTATTACTGGCGCTGCCGTTCAGTGGCTGCGCGATGGCTTGCGCCTGATAAAAAGCGCCGGCGAAAGCGAAACATTAGCGCGGTCGGTTACCGACAACGGCGGCGTTTACTTTGTGCCGGCGTTCGTGGGCCTGGGCGCTCCCTACTGGGATATGTATGCGCGCGGCGCCATCGTTGGACTGACTCGAGGCACCACCGGAGGACATTTAGCCAGAGCTACGCTGGAGGCCATCGCCTACCAGGTAAGGGATGTGGCCGACGCCATGGTTGCCGAAGCCGGCCTCAAACTGCCGGTGCTGCGCGTCGACGGCGGCGGCACGGCTAATTCGCTCATGATGCAGTTTCAAGCCGATATACTCGGCATACCCATACAGCCGGCAGCCATAGCCGAGACCACGTCTCTGGGTGCCGCCTACCTGGCTGGTTTGGCAGTTGGCATGTGGCAGGACACGGACCAGCTCAGCCGTATGTGGAAGGTCGCCAAGACCTACGAGCCGAAGATGTCTGACGACCAGAGGGAAGCCCTCTACGCCGGCTGGAAAAGAGCCGTGGAACGGGCCCGCGGCTGGGCCGAATAAGTTCGGGAGTATAAGAGGGGCGAAGCCCCTCTGTAATCCACCATTTCCCTCTCCCTTGATGGAAGAGGGTCAGGGTGAGGGTGAAATAGATTATCAATCGGAGAAGATCATGAAAAGAGATTTGGATGCCATCGCTAGGGAAAAATTCGACCTGATTGTGGTGGGCGGCGGCATTATCGGCACCGGCGTTGCCCGTGATGCCTCTCTGCGCGGTATTAAGACACTGCTTATCGAAAAAGAAGACTTTGGCTATGGCACCACATCCCGTTCATCGCGCTTGATTCACGGCGGGCTGCGTTATCTCAGGATGCTGGAGTTTCACCTGGTACGTCAGGACCTGCTGGAGAGGGAAGTCCTGTTGAAAATTGCACCACATCTGGTGCATCCCTTCCCGTTCATTATACCCGTACCCAACCTTTACTACGATGTAGCTCTGGGTATAGGCGTGCGCATGTACGACGTGATGGCCTCAGGCAGGTCGTTACCGTCTCAGCAGCACCTTTCAAAGCGCGAGGTGCTGGAAATAGAGCCTGAACTGGATGAGCTTAAGGGGCTGAGAGGGGCTTTCATGTATTATGATTGCCAGGCCCCGTTTACGGAACGGCTAGGCATCGAGAATGTGCTCAGCGCCGCGGAAAACGGCGCCACCATTGCCAATCATGGTGAGCTTATCGGTTTTCTAAGAAGCGGCAACGATGTGGCAGGTATACAAGTCCGGGACTGTCTGACCGGAGAGACCTATAAAGTTAAATCGCGGCTGGTAGTCAATGCCGCCGGCCACTGGGTAGATTGTGTCAGGGATCTACTGCGTGGCAGCCCTGCGAGCACTGTCCGCCGCACAAAGGGCATACATTTGCTGACTCCCAAATTGACCCAGAAAGGGCTGGTGTTATTTTCTCCCGTTGACGGCAGGCTTTTCTTCGTTATGCCTTGGCTGGACTACACGCTGATAGGCACCACAGATACCGACTATAGGGGCGACCTCGATGACGTTTGCGCTGATAAATCCGACGTGGATTACATGCTGACCAGCCTTAAGCAGGTCTTCCCTAAGCTGCGGGAGGAGGACATAATTTATACCTTTGCCGGATTGCGCTCGCTGGTTCACTCCGGCGGTGAACGGCCGTCCGATATCACGCGCGAGCACCGGGTGCTCGACCACAAACTAAAGGACGGCATCGATGGCCTGGTCTCTGTGCTGGGCGGCAAAATAACTGCCTACCGCGCCGTAGCCAAAGACACCGTCGATACGGTCTGCCGCAAGCTCGGAGTCAAAGCCAAATGTACCACGGCCGATGTGCCTTTGCCGGGAGCACCGGCCGTATCTCAGAAACAAATGGCTGAGGCTGCCAGGCAAAGCACGCTACCACTGAACACCGTCAGACATCTGGCCGCTCTTTACGGGTCGCGTTTTTCGCGGGTTCTAAAAATCGTGGCTAAGGGAAAAAGCGGCGGGCAGCGCCTCTGTGCCCATAGTCCGGATATACTGGCACAGGTTGAACATAGCATCAAAGAGGAAGGCGCACTGACCGTGTCCGATTTTCTGCTTCGCCGGACCGCGGTTGGGCTTATGTCGTGCCAGGGACTGGACGCGGCGGAGACAGTGGCCCAGGAGATGGGGCGGCTTCTTAAATGGAGCCAGGCAGAGCAGGGCCGGCAGGTTCAGGAATATTTGGGCCGGGCCGCATTGGGTCAGTATTTCAGGTCTGGGTCTGTCAAGAAATCAAAACAAATACGGAAGGTTTGACACGCTCCGCGTGGTGTGTTAATTTTTAAGTCCGTGGCAGCGTAGCTCAGTGGTAGAGCAGGGGACTCATAAGCCCTTGGTCACTGGTTCAAATCCAGTCGCTGCCACCAAAAAAATAGGTGAAGGGAGGGTAATTAGATGTCTAATCCATCAAGTCCAATCGATCTGGGTAATTTATTTCAGTCAGTTATCGGTACGCTGAACCAGAACAAAGAAAGCCTGAATAAAGCCGACACCAACAACCATGATCACGGGGATAACATGGTTAACGTCTTCCAGCTAATTAGCAACGCCATGAAGGAAAAACAGGGGGCAGATCCATCTAGCCAGTTAGCGCATGCTGCCGAGGTATTGAGTCAGCAGAAAAGCGGATCAGCGCAGCTGTATGCCAAAGGTCTGTCACAGGCCTCCCAGCAATTTGCAGGCAAACAAATGAATTCCGACAATGTTATGACGCTGATACCGACTATATTGGGAGTAGGCGAGGCACCTGTACGGCAATCTGCTGGCTTAATGGTCTCACCCTTTGACGGTTCCTATGTCTCTGGTAAATCCATCACTTTTCGATGGAAAGCCTCACCGGGAGCAACCAAGTACTGGTTCACGGTTAGGAGGACTAAAGATAATTCCAGCCGCATCAGTATTTGTTTGAACCTTAATAGGTTGGTCGTAGATGAGTCCGACCGCATCACTAAGGGTGCGAACGATATCCTCTCCGTTACTAAACTTGGCTTTATGAATGATGGCACTCAATACAAGTGGAACATCGCCGTCGGCGAAAGCGAAGACGCGGAACCAGCGGAGTACATGACCTTCATCAATGGTGCGCCTCCGCCACGGCAGGAACCACCACAACAAGTACCACAGCAGCAACAGCCAGACGCAGGCGTCGGCGACATAATAGGTTCGCTGCTTCGCCAGGCACAGCATAAACCACAACAACAACAGCAGCCAGGCGGGGGTATAGGCGATATAATAGGGTCACTAATCCGCCAGGGTCAGCAGAAACCGCAGCAACAGCCTGGCGCAGGCGTCAGCGACATAATAGGTTCTCTGCTTCGCCAGGCACAGCAGAAGCCGCAGCAAAAATCCAAATCAAATGTCGGTGTTAATCAGGAAGAAATTGTGAATGCCCTTGTCTCCAACAGCCCTATGGGAGATTCTTATAGATCACAATCCGGGTCTCTGGTAGCCAACGCGCTAATTACAGCGGTCCAGAGCATGATAAGTAAGAAATAGTAGATTGTTTCATAAGCTAATTTAAGGATGTCTGATGGCATCAATAAAATCAATATAAGGAGGGTGTAGTTATGTCACTTAATCTGAGCAAGTGGGTGCTGGGCGTTATAGCCATCGTGGCCGGTCTTCTCTGTCTATTCTGGTTTTCCGCATTGCAGTGGATAGTTGGAATCTTCCTAATCGTTTGGGGTATTATCACGTTGGTAGGCAAAAAGGCTTAGTTCGTCAGTTTATCGCAGCTTCGGTCCTACACCAACTTCGCATATACGTCATCCGTTAGACACGGTGTTGTGCCTATATTATCGTTTGTCTTAAAATTCGGTAAGTAAGTAGGAACTCATAAGCCCTTGGTCACTGGTTCAAATCCAGTCGCTGTCAACAGTCCTCTGACAGCGGGGATGCTCTATATTTAGAGCAGGCGGAATATCGACTAAACTAAATTTCTTCGATATCCGGCTTACCGGGTAAAATTATGTTTCATTTGTGAGGATGAAAAATGATACATCAGGTTCTAGCCCTGTTTGCAGCTACAGAGGTTTTTATTTATGTCTTCATAGAGCTCGTTACCCAGCTCGAATCAGTTCGAAGGGTAATCGTCCAGAAAGCCAGATGGTATGATAGTGTCATTTTCATCTTATTATTCGGTGGATTTTCCGTATTTGGCACTTACACGGGCATTATTTTGCCTTCGGGAGCCATAAGTAGTATCAGAGACCTGGGTCCACTAGTTGCCGGATTGGTTGCCGGTCCCTTGGTTGGACTGGGAGCGGGTTTAATCGGTGGTATACACCGTATCCTCCTCGGCGGATTTAGCGCCGTTGCCTGCGGCATCGCTACTATTTTAGCCGGATTAATCGGCGGTTTAATTTACCTTGTTGCCAAGAAGAAACTTGTAAGTATCTTTCATGCTATGTTGCTGGCAGTCGGCGTTGAATTTGTCCACGGCTTGACTGTACTGGGGATAGCCCGTCCTTTTGATGAAGCGTTGAAAGCCACGTATACCGCTATACCGGCGATGATGGTAGCTGATGTCATGGGCATTGCTATATGCTTTATCATTGTGGAGCGCGTATTGAAGGAAATTAAGGCGAGTCAGGCTAAAAATCGCGGGAGACGAAAGCCAGGCCGATAACTTTTGTCATCTGAGGCTGTTTGCCCGCCAGGCTATAATGCCAAACACCAAGGTACCGATTAGCACCATTAGTCCAACTATGTAAATAGTGAGAACTCGGTCAGATACGCCGATCACCTCGAATTTCCGGGCTTCCGACCATTGGCTTTCATAGCCAACGTCATCAACGGTTTTTACACGCCAGCTATAAGCACCGGGAGTTAAAACATCGTCTCCGGATAAAGTATAAGACGTACTGCTTAGCCCCTCTTTAACTACGGGTGATGCAAGGTCATAAGTACGGGTAATCTCAAGGACATAACTTTCATTGCCGGAATCAGCCGTCGATGTCCAAACAAAAGTGGCCAGCCCCGGTTTTACGCTTTTAGGCGTGGAAACACTCGGGTAACTAAAAATCCCTGCCAAGTATCTTGCCGGCCCACAAATCACATCAATTGGCGAGCTGAAAATCTCAAGCTTTACCCCCGGCACAGGTGACAGTAGCTGTGGTGCCGGCAGCTGGGACTTTTCAACGAAGAAGTTTGCCTGAGCAGAACTGCCGTCACTACCCGCAGCGTCTATCACGTAGTCTCTGGTTTCCTTTACCTGCGGGACCTCAAAGACTGCATTAAAACTGCCTGAGCTGTCGGCGACTGCAGCTGCAAGTTCGGGACCGTCAAAAGTTATTCTTATTGACTCATTATCGGTGAAGCCCGTGCCCATTACCGTCAACTTGATGGTCGTTTTTCTGGAAATTGGTTCGATGTACGTTTGTGAAACCAGGCCTATTTCCGGAATCACCTCAAAATAACTGTCACGTACGACGCCTCTAGGCGTAAAATCGCTGCCGAAAACACCCACTGTATGGCGCCCTTTAGTGCTGGGTGGGATCGTCGCCGTGCTTTCCCAGTTGCCAATGGTATCGGCTATCAAGTTGCACTTAATTATTTCGCCGTCATAAGTAATGGTAATGCCGTCCTCGCTGGTTCGAAAGCCAGCCCCGGTTAGGGTGATCTCCGTGCCTATAGGCCCGGACGTCGGTTCTATTTCTGCAGTCGGAATATATGTACGACTGCCGGCAGCTCTGACTGTATCGGGTTGAAAGACTAAAAGCTGGAAAGGGAAAAATAAAATGATCAGGGACAGGACCCCAGATAAATATTTGGTACGCATCACTATAATTGTCCAGTCATAGTAAAACGATCGTCATCGAATGCTAAAATCAGGCGCGGCCTTCTGTATATTTATAACACCCACCAATCCATAAGTGCAATCATCTTCCAGCATTATTTCTACATCGAATGCAAAATAACTGTCATTTGACCTTAAACCTGATTTTCATATTATATCTTATGCTGAGCATGATGCCGACGAATAAGAAAGAAGCCAGCAATACCAGCACTATCCATCTCTGGTATGGGTACAGTATCGCATTCTGCAGGAAAAGCGCACAAGCCGTGCATAGCGCAGGAAGAATAATCAGTCCATATAACAGGAAAATAATTGTTCTGGAAACGAAATTTATTTTCTTCAGGCTTTTTTTGAGGAGATATTCCATGATATAGTCGCTGGCGAAAAACATCAGTACCGTGGACAGGAGGAAGGATATCTCGGGTATTCTGGCAATCAGATACGCTGGTAACGAATCAAGTGAAACCATATTGTAATCCATTTGAAAATAAAAGGCCTCCTTTAGCGCTCTAATTTGTTAGGGGATCTCTCAAGGATGCAAACAAGCTGCCATTTTTTGCGTGTTTTTTAGGCATTGTTTATGGCGCCTACATAAAGTGGCTTCTCAGCTGGTCCGGGGAGTGGTGACTGAATAGTGCCGGCGGCACATCCAACATGGTGAAAGCACCTTTGTACCCGGACTGCTGCAATCTGAAAGCAGCGCGGGCGCAGGCTACCAGGACGCTGCCGGTAAAGTCCGGGTTGCTCTCCAGCTGGCACCGATACTCCAGAATTTGCTTATATTCACCAGTTGATCCGGATGTCAGCACAAATCCGCCATGGGGCAGGGCGGCGTGGCTTTTCAGCATTTCCTCCTTAGTAATGAAGACCACTTCGGTATCGTATTCGGCGTAGTAATTCGGCATTTCTACGATCTCTTTTCTTATCCGCTCGCGGTCGGTGCTTTCCTCAGCCACAACATATACCAGTCGCTTATGCATTTCTTTTTTGGAAAATTCCGGAGTTTCTCCACTCCTGACCTTATTGATAGCGTTATCTATGGGC
>Ga0209610_1000240_pt1 | contig 28549 bp, 24 predicted proteins | sample LakKivw275mmetaG_FD_184137 | JGI IMG/M metagenome (GOLD analysis project Ga0209610, IMG submission 184137) | Anoxic lake water microbial communities from Lake Kivu, Rwanda to study Microbial Dark Matter (Phase II) - Lake Kivu water 275m metaG... | ecosystem: Environmental > Aquatic > Freshwater...
CTCCGGGTGTTATTGATTCGACGGTCGTTATCGATACATTGGAAATTCCGGTGGCCTGGGACATTCACCGCAAACTGAGTTCGTACAAAACCGCCGTACATTTCCAGTACAAATGGTCTCCCTGGGAAGCCCTGACCATCCTGGCCGGCGCCCGTTTCGACCATTATGCACTGACCAAATTCACCAGCTGGGCACCACGCATCGGCCTATCCTATCAGCTCTCGCCGGTGACGAAAATCAATGCCGGTTTTGGTCGGCACTACCAAACACCGCTGGGCATTTTTATGGCTTTCAATTCGGCCAATAAAAAATTGAGAAGCAAGTATTCAGACCAGATTGTCATCGGGGTCGAGCATCTTTTCACCCGCGATATCCGCGCCACACTCGAATTTTATACCCGCCAAATGCGTGATATTCCGGTCATGGCTTCCGACCTGACTCCCGATTCGCTGGATAATTCCGAGATGGAGCTCGTCAATCACGGCCAAGGTCACGTGGAGGGACTTGAATTTTTCCTGCAGAAAAAGCTCTACGACCGCTTCCACTGGATGTTCAGCTATTCCTACTATGTCGCCAAAGCCAGTGATCCGCGTTATACTAACCGCGAATATGACGCGGATTTCGACTTCCGCCACGTTCTGACCCTGGTTTTCGGGTATCGCGAAAAGCTGAAAGATAAACCCTGGTACCATGCTCTCCAAACCAAATGGTGGTATCGTCCGACAGCCTGGTTATTACCTTTGGGTGATGAAGTCGAATTCAGTCTGCGCTGGCGCTATTTGGGTGGTAAACCATACACACTACAGGATTACGACCCCTATACGCAACGCTGGTATATCTCTGCCCATCAGCCACTGCACACTGAAAGATTTCCGGCCTATCACCGCCTCGATCTGAAACTCAATCGCCGTTATATTTTCAATAAAGTTAATTTGGTCACCTACATCGAAATCCAGAACATCTACAATCGCGACAACATCTGGGATTATTCCTACGATTCCGACGGAATCAAGGAGACGGTGTATCAATATAAATTATTCCCCGTCGGGGGCTTTATCCTGGAATTTTAAAACTTCCATAATCTAGAAATCTCGCAAATCCACCGGCCTTATCAACGGACCGCTTGGTTAGCGTTTTACTCTTCATTTTTTTCTTGCTTCCGATTGCCTCTCCACAGTAGATTATGTTAGTGTTTACTAACTTAACCAACCATCAACCATGAATCAACCCACCAAACGCCAACAGGAAATTGTTCGTGCGGCTATCGTACTGATCGCCAATCATGGCTTTCAGTCTTTCACGACCAAAAGGTTAGCGCAGGAATTGGGCGTAACCGAACCGGCTCTCTACCGCCACTTTGCCAATAAACTGGCGATTATGCTGGGCATTCTGGCGCATTTCGAAGAAGTCTCATTACGAATTCGTCACTCATTCGACCATCCCCAACACAGCGGGGTACATTTGATCGAACTGTTTCTCCGTGATCGTTATATGATTTTCAGCAACGACCCGGAACTGGCCAAGGTGATGTTCGCAGAGGAAATATTTTTAGACGAGATTCGGCTGGCCCCGAAAATCCTGCAAATCATGGACGAGCATCGCACTTTGCTGATCAAAGCCATCCGCCAGGGGCAAAGTGAAGGCACGATTCGTACTGATATTACCTTCAACCAGCTTTTTCACCTTATCGTCGGTTCGATGCGTCTCATTATTGACCGGTGGTGCCTGAGCGGCTATGGATTCGACCTAAACACCGAAGGCCTGCAGCTCTGGGAGGCGATTAAAAAACTGATCACACCAGCCAATCCGTAACATGATGTTAATGAACACTAACTATTTACTCAGGGACAAACATGAAAAGACCAATTATCACGATCGACGAGACTAAATGTAATGGTTGCGGTTTATGCATCCCCAATTGTCCGGAAGGTGCGATCCAAATCATTGACGGCAAGGCCCGCTTAATCAGCGATTTGTTTTGCGATGGATTGGGGGCTTGCCTTGGTCATTGTCCCGAGGGCGCTATCAGCATCATCGAGAGGGAAGCGACGCCTTATGACGAACGGCAGGTAATGCGCAACATTATTGCGGCAGGGCCGAATACGATCAGAGCCCATCTCCAGCATCTTCTCGATCACGGCGAACTGCAGTACTACGATCAGGCATGCACCGTTCTGCGGGAAAATCAGTTACCCGTGCCGATCGCCGCTACCTGCGCTTCAGGGTTATGCCAGGCGGCCTTGGAATCTCCGCAGGCATCGGCTATGCCCGCAATCGAAAGCAGGCTGCATCAGTGGCCGGTGCAGTTACAATTGCTCAATCCTTTGGCGCCATTTTTTAATAACGCTGATTTACTGATCGCCGCTGATTGTGCACCGTTTGCCTACGCTAATTTTCATCAAGATTTTTTATCCGGTCGTATCCTGATCATATTTTGTCCAAAGCTCGACCAGACGATCCAAAATTATATTGACAAACTGACCAATATTTTCAGCCTGCATCAGATCAATTCCATTACCATTCTGCGCATGGAAGTTCCTTGTTGCGGAGGCGTGGAACTAATCGTTCGGCGGGCATTGGCTCAGGCTCACAAGCACTACCCGCTTACCACCAAAATCGTCACCATTAAAGGTCATTTAAAATAAGAAGGGCTAATATGACTTCAACCAATCCGATTCTTAATTTCCAGCAAATGCTGAACTATCAATCGCAGGCGATTGTCAGCTCCGTGATTCTCAAGGTCCCGGGTGGCAATGTCACGCTGTTTGCCTTCGATGCTGGTCAGGAACTCAGTGAACACACCGCCCCATTCGATGCTTTGGTGCAGGTTATCGACGGGGAAGCCGAAATCCGTATCGATGGTCATCCATATACTCTGAGTGCCAGCCAGGCGATCATCATGCCCGCTAACCATCCGCACGCCGTCAAGGCATTATCCAAATTCAAGATGCTCCTGACCATGATCAAAAGCTGATTGGGTTGTTTTAAGGGACCGGTATTTCCTGTACCGCTCAAGAAATATCTCAAAATTAGTCTGAAAGATTTCCCGAAAAACCAAGTCATGATCATCGCCGGTCAATAACCGATGCAGGTAGGCGATAAATTGCTCCTCGCCAAAGTCTTTGACCAGGTCTTCGACTATTGTCGCGAATTCGGAATAGATGAACCAAATTCGGTTGGGCATTAACATCACTTCGGAATTTTTTCCGGCAGAAAACGCCCGCTGCTCCCAGTCGCGCGGATCAAGAAAGTAACCCTTTTGCAGATAGGCTATGGTTTCCTCCCGACTCAAATAACCATCAACTCCGCGTTGGCAGGCACTATAGGTCGCCACGCCTTCGAGTAACCAGTGCGGAAAATGCCTGAATCGAATACCCGGCATGTTCTGATACAGGATAGTGTGGGAAAGTTCGTGGCGCAGGTAAACATCGAGGTGAATTGTGCCTGTCAATCCGTCATCCTGTCCTTTTGATGACGCAAAAATCCGTCCTCGTACAGGATAAGTAACAAAGCGCGTCTTGGTACCGGTCAGACGCTGCATTTCTGCCTGGGTTCTGCAGAGAACCAGTTCAGGTTTGTGCTTAAATTTCAAATGATGAAAATCCTCTACTTGAGGCAGGACTTCTTGCATCGCGAGGAAAGCTTTTGGATGTGCTCCCCGGTGATAAAAAATGACGATTTTCTCCGTCTCCAGACGGCGAAAAGCCGGCATAAACGGCATCAGACCGGCCAGGCGTCCCCAGCCTAAATGGTAAATTACAACCATGCCTGACAGGATCAGTGTTCCCCGCAGGATATCCGGTACGTGCTTCGATAAGACGGCGTTCACAGTTAAATATTAACCAATCCCGTTCAGGCAGACAAGCAGACCGCCCCGGATGGATTTCATTCGAATGAACAAAAATCATTACAGCTCTGCCGTTATCAATTATTTGTTCGATAGTAAGCAACCTTATGGTTCCGATGCGGCTTGTTTTTCTGGTCATTTTTCTTTAATTTTTTAAGCCTTTGGGCATCGAAAAATGGATCCGCAAAACGCTGATTATTGCACACAGTCTACCCTGAACCGCCGTCTGATTCGCAAGGATGCGGTGACGCCTTTTGATCACCTGAGAAAGACACCATGCTAAACCCGGAGGAGAAAAGCATGCCGGTAAACGCCGAACTTGAGCAACTAAAACAAGCCTGGGAGCAGGGACTATTGAAAAAAACTTTGGTCCGCAATCCGGAATCCAAGCCGGAGTTTACCACGGGTTCATGGTTACCAATCGAAAGAGTCGCTCTGCCATCGCTGACGACGACTGCCGAATATTGCGAAAAGCTGGGCTTTCCGGGAGAATACCCTTTTACGCGCGGGGTACAACCAACGATGTATCGGGGGCGCCTCTGGACAATGCGCCAATATGCCGGGTTTGGCACCGCCGAAGAATCGAACACCCGCTATAAATATCTCCTGAAACAGGGGCAGACTGGCTTATCAATCGCTTTCGATCTGCCAACGCAAATCGGTTATGATTCCGATGATCCACACAGCACCGGTGAAGTCGGCAAGGTGGGAGTTGCTATTGATACTCTGCATGATATGGAGATCCTTTTTGACGGTATTCCACTCGATAAAGTTTCCACGTCCATGACAATCAATGCTCCCGCGGCCATTCTGCTGGCGATGTATCTCGCCGTTGCCGAGAAACAAGGCATCCCCCGCGCCCAGCTTAATGGTACGATTCAAAACGACATTCTTAAAGAGTACGTCGCACGCGGTACTTACATTTTCCCGCCCAAACCCTCCCTGCGGTTAATTACCAACATCTTTGAATATTGTACCCGGGAGGTACCCAAATGGAATACGATCAGCATCTCCGGTTATCATATCCGCGAAGCCGGGGCTACTGCCGTCCAGGAGATTGCCTTCACCCTTTGTGACGGGATCGAATATGTGAAAACCGCCCTGGCGGCCGGTATGGATGTTGACCAGTTCGCGGATCGCCTGTCATTTTTCTTCAATGCCCACAATGACCTGTTAGAGGAGATCGCCAAATTCCGCGCCGCGCGGCGCATCTGGGCCAAGATTATGAAAACCAAATTCCAGGCGAAAAATCCCAAGTCCATGATGTTGCGATTCCATACGCAAACCGCCGGTTCCACCCTCACCGCCCAGCAATCGGACAACAATATCGTGCGGGTGACTTTGCAGACGCTGGCAGCAGTGCTGGGTGGCACCCAGAGCCTGCACACCAATTCCCGTGATGAAGCCCTCGGTTTGCCGACTGAGGAATCGGTGCGGGTAGCCTTGCGCACTCAACAGATCGTCGCCTTTGAATCCGGAGTGACCAATTCGGTTGACCCCCTGGCAGGCTCCTATATCATCGAGGAACTCACTGACCGCATCGAAACCGAAGCCTGGCAGTACATCGACCGGATTGAAGAATTAGGCGGTATGGTGAACGCCATCGAGCAGGGTTATGTACAAAAGGAAATTCAGGACGCCGCCTACCGTTACCAGCAGGAAATTGAAAACCAGACTCGCGTCATCGTCGGTGTCAACCGCTTTATGGTCGAAGAAGAGCTCCCTCAGGATATCCTGCGCGTCGACCCACACTTGCAGGAGGTTCAAATCACCAAATTGCATCAGGTCAAAGAGCAACGCGACAATCTGGCCGTAAAGACCTGCCTGGAAGCAATCCGCCGAGCCGCTCGTCAGTCGGAAACGAATTTAATGCCCTTTTTAATTTCCGCGGTGCGCGCCTACGCCTCACTGGGTGAGATTTGTGGCGTGCTCCGTGAAGAATTCGGCGAGTACCGTGAATCAATAGTATTGTAGAGGCACGATATGGTAAAGAAGATCCGCATTTTAATCGCCAAACCCGGCCTTGATGGTCATGACCGCGGGGCTAAGTATATTGCCCGCGCGCTCAAAGACGCCGGCTACGAGGTCATTTACACGGGAATCCGGCAAACCCCGGAAGCGATTTCTCGCACTGCGATTCAGGAAGATGTAGACTTCGTCGGTCTCAGCTTACTTTCGGGTGCGCATCGGGAATTATTCCCGCGCGTTGTCCAGCTTTTACGCTCCGCCAATGCCGATGATATTGTCGTTTTCGGCGGAGGAGTGATTCCGGAAAGCGACATTCCCTATCTCAAGGAAAATGGTCTGGCGGCGATCTTCACCCCCGGCACCGCCATCAGCGAAATTATCACCTTTCTGGAAAATACTTCCGCCAAGGGACAGGCTTGATTGCTTTAGCCCACCGGATATTGGACGGGGACATGCGCGGCATTGCTCGCGCGATCTCGGCGATTGAAAATGAGCTTCCTGAAAAAGAAGCGCTGATCGATGAACTGTTCCCGTATTGTGGGCGGGCGGCGGTCTGGGGAATCACCGGAGCACCGGGGAGTGGTAAAAGTTCGCTGGTTGACCTCTTTATCGAAAATAAACGACGCGCTGGCCAGCGCCTCGCCGTAATCGCGGTTGACCCGACCTCACCCTTCTCCGGCGGTGCGATTCTGGGTGATCGTTTACGCATGCAACGCCATGCTACGGATGACTCAGTTTTTATCCGCTCAATGGCTTCGCGCGGCCACCTGGGAGGTTTGGCTGGTGCCACGGCGGACGCCATAAAAATTCTCGACGCGGCGGGTTTCGATCTGATCATCGTCGAGACGATCGGTGTCGGTCAGAGCGAGATCGAAGTGGTCGAACTCGCCGATCTGATCATCTTAATCTTAGTGCCGGGAATGGGCGATGACATCCAGGCTTTGAAGGCGGGCATCATGGAGATCGGCGATTTATTTATCATCAACAAAGCCGACAAGGATGGGGCTGCGAAACTTAAAACTGAAATCGAATACGTCCTGAATATGCCCAGCGCTATTACCAATTTGCCCAAACCCCCTGTTCTGCTCACTTCCGCCACCCTGCCGGAAGGTATTGACACGGCTGTCCAGAAAATTGACGAATGCTTTCAGCAATTGGTTCACAGCGGCGAACTACGCCGCCGCCGGAACCGGCATCTGCAGCGCGAGTTGAATCGCATCGTCATGCAAAAAGTTCGCGCCCTGCTCGACGATCGCTACAATCTGACCCAAGCCCTCGGCGACTGGGTTGAGCAGATCCGCTCCGCTGATTCGCGCCCTTACAGCCTGGTTAATGCCAAAATCGACACTTTCATTAAGGAGTTGAATGGATTATGCTAGAAAAAATTGACCATATTGGTATCGCTGTCAGCCGGCTGGAGGATCATTTAGCATTATATCATGATGTTTTAATGCTCGAATTTTTAGGCATCGAAGAGGTGGCGGAACAGAAAGTGCGCACCGCGATTTTCAGGATTGGCGAGGTCAAAATCGAATTGCTGGAAGCTACCCAGCCTGACAGTCCGATTGCCCGGTTTATCGAAAAGCGCGGCGAAGGTCTGCATCATATCGCCTACCAGACTAATCACATCGGACAGGAAATTAAAAATTTTAAAGAGAAGGGCCTCGTCATGCTCGATGAATTGCCGCGCATTGGCGCCCATCAGATGCAAATAGCTTTTATTCACCCCCAATCTTCCGGGAAAGTGCTAACCGAAATCTGCCAGAATCCGCAACAATCTCAACCCCAGGAGCGGTTATGAGTCGGGAAAGAAAGTTACTCGACCTGAAAGACAAAATCGAGAAGTCGCAGTTGGGCGGAGGCGCTGATGCTATCGCCAAACAGCATGAGCGCGGCAAACTGACCGCCCGGGAACGCATCAACTTACTGCTCGATCCGCACAGTTTTGAAGAGGTGGACGCATTTCGAATCCACAATTGCACCGATTTCAGCATGGCGGAGAAGAAATATTTGGGCGACGGCATTGTCACCGGCTACGGTTCGATTTTTGGCCGGCTGGTGTTCGTTTACGCCTTCGATTTCACGGTTTTTGGCGGGTCGCTGTCCAAAGTCGTGGCTGAGAAAGTCGTCAAAATCATGGAAATGGCCGCCAAGGTTGGGGCGCCGATAATCGGCATCAATGATTCCGGCGGCGCCCGGATCCAGGAAGGCGTGGACTCCCTGGCTGGCTATACTGAAATTTTCATGCGCAATGTGCTGTATTCAGGTGTGATTCCGCAAATCAGTGCAATCGTCGGACCGTGCGCCGGCGGGGCGGTGTATTCTCCCGCATTGACCGATTTCATTGGCATGGTGCGCAAATCGGCGTACATGTTTCTGACCGGACCTAAAATCGTCAAGACCGTCACACACGAAGATGTGACCGCCGAAGAACTGGGTGGAGCGGATGTCCATGCCTCAAAAAGTGGCATCACCCATTTTACCTTCGATGATGAACAGAGTCTGTTTGCCGGTCTGCGCGAGTTGATCTCTTACCTGCCGCAGAATAACACCGAGCAACCGGTTGTCGGAGACACGACTGACGCCATCGATCGTGTCGACGAAGAATTAAACTACCTTGTCCCCGACAATCCCAACAAGCCCTATGACATGCGGGAAATCCTGGTGCGAGTTCTCGATCATGGTAAATTTTTCGAGGTGCAGGCTGGTTTTGCGCCGAATATGTTGGTCGGATTCGGACGCCTCAATGGCCGAACCACCGGGATTGTCGCCAACCAACCGCGTTCTCTGGCTGGCGTAATTGACAGCAATGCCTCCAACAAGGCCGCTCGTTTCGTCCGCTTCTGTGATTGTTTTAATATCCCGATCGTGACCTTTGAGGACGTACCGGGGTTCATGCCGGGCACCGCCCAGGAATTCAATGGCATTATCAAACATGGCGCGAAAATGCTCTACGCCTATGCCGAAGCAACCGTCCCCAAAATTACTGTCATCACCCGCAAAGGTTACGGTGGGGCTTTCTGTGTCATGAATTCCCGGCAGTTGCGCGGTGACTACAGCTTGGCCTGGCCTTCCGCAGAAATCGCAGTCATGGGGCCGCAGGGAGCCGCGGAGATAATCTTCGCCAGGGAAATCAAGGAATCCGAAAAGCCCGCCGAACGATTCGGCGAACTGGTCGAGGAATACCGGGAAAAATTCGCCAATCCGTATATCGCCGCCGCGAAAGGCTACATTGATGAAGTAATTGAGCCGAAAGTCACGCGCTACAAACTGATAAAGACTCTGGCAATGTTGGCGAATAAACGCGACGTCAATCCTCCTAAAAAACACGGTAATATACCCCTGTAAGGACACACTCAAATGGGTCATTCAGAACTATTCATTGCGGTCATGGGTATTGTAGTAGTGTTTGGCGGCCTGATTCTGATTGCGGTGGTTGTTTCTATCTTCAATCGGTTTTTCACGCCCCGGGAATCCAATCCGGTACCCAACCTAGCTAACCTCGACGCACCAGTTGTATCTGAGAATGGCGCAGTAGTTCCGGCAGATCATCTCGTGGCGATTGCTACCGCGATTGAATGTTATCGAAAAATTCACTTCGATATTCTCCAGACCAGGATCACCTTTCAAACCGGTGCCCCCCAGACCGCCTGGCAATTACATATGAACAACACCCAACGCGTTGACCTGAGGAAATAGAATATGAAGCCCAAGACCTTTGAGCTGGATATCAACGGACACAATTACACAGTCACGATTAATGAATTCACCGCCCACGAAGCCGTGCTGACCGTCAATGACCAAAAATACCGGGTCGGACTAAAAGACCTCGGTTTGGAACAAATAGCCGACATTAAGCCGAAATCCACTCCCGTTGTGGAATCCAAAATCAGCAGTGCACCGGTACCTTCGACTGCTCTGCACCGTCCCAAAGCCGTGCTGGACTCGGCAGCGATTATCGCACCATTGCCGGGTCTGATCCAGCATGTCAGTGTGCGCGTCGGTGACCAGGTAAAAGCCGGCCAGCAAGTAATTACCATGGAAGCCATGAAAATGGAAAATGAAATCCAATCCGGGCGTGATGGAGTAGTCAAAGAAGTTAAAGTCCAGGTCGGCGATTCCGTCAATGAAGGCGATGTTCTGATCGTACTCGAGTGAGAGGTCAAGTTACGTTATGGAAATTTTTCTGAAAATCCTGCACACAACCGGTTTGGCCAACATCAGTCTGGGTAATATTGTTATGATTCTGACTGGGGCTTTGGCGGTTTACGTCGCTATCGTGAAAAACTACGAACCGCTGTTATTGCTCCCCATCGGATTCGGCATCATCATTGGCAATATCCCCTCCATTCCCGGCATCCCCATCGGGGTTTTCGACACGGTCGCCAATGGCAGTTCCTCAAACAGTGTTTTCAGCCTGATTTATTGGTGGGTTACTTCCGGGCTTTTTCCGCCGCTGATATTTTTAGGTATCGGGGCTTTGACCGATTTTTCGTCGCTGATTTCCAATCCCAGGTCACTATTATTGGGAGCGGCGGCCCAGATCGGTATTTTTGTGACTTTCACCGGAGCGATCCTGCTCGGTTTTACCGCCCGCGAAGCCGCCTCCATCGGCATAATCGGCGGTGCGGATGGGCCCACCTCAATTTTTCTGTCTTCGCAGTTGGCGCCGCATTTGTTAGGGCCGATCGCCATTGCCGGTTATTCCTACATTGCGCTGGTTCCGCTCATTCAGCCGCCGGTCATGCGCGCATTGATCACTTCCCGTGAAGCGCGTATTCGCATGAAGCCCGCTCGGCGCGTCTCGAAAAAGGAAAAAATACTCTTCCCGATCATCGTAGCTATTCTGGCCGCGCTAATCGTGCCGGGTTCGATTCCCTTGGTGGGAATGTTAATGCTGGGCAATTTACTGAAAGAAAGCGGCGTGACAGACCGACTGGCGCGCACGGCCGGCAACGCCCTGCTTGACGTCTGCACCATCTTGCTCTCTTTTACCGTAGGCGCCAGCACCCAGGCGACACGGATCGTTGACGGAGTGGATGTAGGTTTTCTGACTCCGCGGGCACTGGGGATCTTTTCCCTCGGCTTCTTTTCCTTCATCGTCGCCACTGCCGGCGGATTGCTGTTCGCCAAGCTGATGAATCTGTTTCTTAAGGAAAAAATCAATCCCCTGATCGGAGCGGCGGGTGTTTCCGCTGTGCCAGATTCGGCACGCGTAGTGCATGTTTACGGACATAAATTCGATCCTGACAATCACTTGCTTTTTCACGCGATGGGCCCCAATGTCGCAGGTGTTATCGGTTCCGCGATTGCCGCAGGAATTTTTCTATCCCTTTTCAAATAGAAAATTACGGGAGCAGCCCACAAGCACTTTCCGGGCAATGATTCCGGAGGTCCGCTATTGAGGCAGACGGGATGACAATTCCAGGTGCAGCTTTAGAATAAATGCCCGATAGAAAAATACAACAGGTTCCGATCTCTCAGGTCGTATCCATAATCGAGACTGATGGGACCGACGGGAGTGGGAATGACGATTCCCGCACTGACCGCCATCCGGGAATCGCGCCAGTTAAAGTTATCAATCCCCTCCCAGACGTTGCCGAAAGTTCCGTACAGACTATAAAAAATACCGGAAGTCAACGGCGCGCGTAAACCTAAGCCGACTGTCCCGACTAAGTTACCCCAGAGCTCATCCTGATGCCAGCCGGGCAGGGAGTGCAGGCCGCCTAACCTGAATTTTTCGTAGTGACTGAGGGCGACATTGATATAACCGATCCTTATATGGGTCGAAAAAGTGTACTTATCGGAGTAGGTTTCATAGTTCGAGGATTCGACGGAGATGCGGTCAAATTGTTTGAAATTGTCTTCGGATACCGAGTGTTCGTAACGCAGATCGTTGAGGCGTCCGTTGCGTGGCAGGTCATGATCATCAGTATTATCAACAAAAATTCGGGACACGAGGCTGAAGGAGGTATAATCATATTCGCGGAGCGGATCGACGACTGATTTATAGGCGTGAATTTTTTCCAATTTAATACCAAAGGCGGTCAATCCGACGCGTTTTATCTGCAACCCGGCGTTGGCTTCCAGGCCCAGGCGATAATGTTCGCCAAAATCAACGCGGCGGCCGTCATCATACAGGGGGACAGTCTCGTAGCGATAATACAGCGAAGTGTAACCGGTGAAATTGGAAATCAAAATCCGGGTAGAGCGGGCGTCCCATTCGATTTTGCGTAGCAAATCGCTGGCAATGAAAAAAACCTGATTATCTAAACCGGTGCCGAGTAAATTGTTGTACTTAGCCTGGAGGAAGGCGCTGGCTTTGCGTTCGCTGTCATAATGCGTTCCGAAGGAGAACAGGGTGCGGGCTTCTTCTTCCACCTCGACCATGACATCCGCCTGGTTCTGACCCACTTTGCGGAGCGACATGTAGACATTTTTGAATAAGCCCGTACTGAACAGGTTTTTCATACTACGTCGGGCGAGCGCGCTGTTCCAGGGAGCGCCTTCCTGCAATTGCATTTCCCGTCGCATGACGAAATTGCGGGTAACTCGGTTGTTGTTAAAAGTTATACTCCGGATCGTGGTCTGGTTTAGTTCCTGCTGTGAACGGGCCAGGTAATCGGGATCTTTTTTCTGATTGGTGGCGTACGGGCGGATGTTTTCAAGGTAGGGCAAAGTTGAGCGATAACCAGCCTCTACGAGGACACTCACCGAATCAAAATCTGCGGCGGAAATCTGGTCAATTTGCGGGCGGATCAGAACGTCAGCCAGTTCTAAATTCCGAGTATCGGACATAAACGACAGAGTATTCATCGCCTGCCCGAAAATTTCCAATACGTCGAAATTGGGCTTCAGCGGCAAAACCTTACTGCTGGCGTCCACTGCGATGATAAATTCCGCTCCCAGCTCACGGGCGACATCGCAAGGCACATTATTGGTCAAGCCCCCGTCAACTAACAGCATCGAATCATACGCTACGGGCGCCAGGGCGATAGGAAAAGCGGAGCTGGAAGTCACCGCCTTGGCCAGATTGCCTTGTTTAATGACAACAGTCTTGCCGGTCTTGATGTCGGTGGCGACGATCCGCAGGGGGATCGCCAGGCTGTCGAAATCGGCCCGGGCCGCGAATTCGGGATAAACGGTCTCCTGAAAAATGCGCTCCTGCAAGGCCTGGGTCGAGAGCAGATTCTTGGGATAAATGACGTTGAAATTTTCATCAAAGCGCAGAGCAAATAAAGCCGGCAGTTCCATAATTTTTTGAGAAACGAATTCGATATCGCGAAAGGGTTTCGGAGTCAGCAATTTGCTCCAGCGGGTGCTCGTGACCAGCTTTTCAATTTGTTCCGGCGTGTTGCCGCTGGCATACAACGCCCCGACGATTGCTCCGACGCTGGTGCCGACGATCAGGTCGGGATAGAAGCCGATTTCCTCGAGAGCCTTGATGACACCGACATGCACAAAACCGCGGGCGCCGCCACCGCTGAGTACCAGCGCCGTCTTAACCCGGGTTGGTTCCTGCGCCCCCAAAACGGCGGTAATTATCAGCATGGTGATGATTGACCGACCGAGATATGTCGCGGTGAAGCGTGTCACGTTAAAAGTTACTAATCTGCACTCAGTTCACCAAGCGCTTCGCGATGCGCAACGACAACTAAGGCTTATGGGATTAAATATCTATGTACAGATTCTGGCGACGTTCTCAGAGGGCTTTGATTTTTACCACATTGGGACTGACATTTTTAAACTGCGGCATCGCCATCCCGATATCGGCATTGATATAGGTCGGGTCGCAGACCAAATAATTTTTCCCCTCGAAGCTGACGAAATCGCCACTCACGGCGGAGACGAACCGGACCGCCGTGGCCATGTGTCCCGGGTAATGCAGTCCGACGACCTCCAGCCCCAAAAGCTCGCGCACCAGATAGGCAAACATGATGGAGCGATCTTCGCAATCCGAAAAGTCATAAAACACAGTCTCATCTGGGAACAGAGGCTTTTCCCGCCCGAAATTATCATCATCGGTTTTGTATTCAAATGCGGTCTGGACGAAGCGCAATATCAGATTGACGGCATCCGGCTCACTGCGTCCGGTGATAATCGGCTTTAAGGCATTCAGAATAGCGTTTTGTACGGCCGGTGCCGTTTGATAGCTAAAATATACGTCCCAGTCGGTCTGCGGATAATATTTGAAGAATCGGACCGCATCATCACTGTATTTCAGGGCCAGGGAATATTGTTTGCCTCCGTAACTGAAGGTCAGGTTTTTCTGTAAAACCGCATTTTTAAACTGCGGCGCCGCCGGTACCATCAGCGACAGACTGCGATCCGCGCCCGGATATTCGGTATCATAAGTGTAAAGTGCCCCGGTTAATTCCGGTTCATTCTCAAATCGGATCGCGAAATACTGTTGCCCACCCAGGGTGAGATAGGGAACGGAATACACCATGTTCCGGATCGGCAGCAGGAGATAAACGCCTGCGTTGTTATAGCCGACGCGCGCCTTATAGCCGCTCTTGACCAGCATGAACCAGATGAAAAGCCGGATTTCGTTGGGCTTGTCCCCATAAATCTGTTTGCCGGTCTGGTACAGCAGTTGCGCACAGCCGTAATCGTTGAGGTTCATGCGTTTGACATAACCATCAATCTGGGTTTTTAAATCGGCAAAATCGGTGCGACTGAGCTCATCCCAGAAGTTGCTGATAGCCAAATTATTGATGGGTGTGTGCAGAGTGATTTTAGTTTTCTCATCGTACATTAGTTTGATGGGCATGGTAAAATAGTCGAAATTGAGCTCCGTACCCCGTTTGACATCCGGAGGCGGAGGCGGCGGAGCCGGCGGTTGCGCTTTGGGTTCGGGTTCTGGTTGCGCGATGACCTTGGCGGCACCTCCGGGCAGAGGCGGAGTCGGTTTAGGCTCCGCGGCTGGCAGTTCTTTCGGTTTGGGTTTGGGATCGCGCAGGCGGCCCTGGTAGGCCTGAAAATACTCCCAGTCCTTTTTCAGAAAATCGGCAAACAGAGAATCGTCGCGCGCGATGTAGTCACGAACGTACTTTTCTGTTTTTTTCATCTGGGCTTCGGTGCGCTCCTTGATTTTGCGCATCATTTCTTCGACCGGATCCTGCGCCATGGCGCTCCGGCAGATAAACCAGACGATCAAAAGTACCACAAATCTATGCATAAATCCTCCTCGATATTTGAGCAACATTCCCAAGTTATTCCAGGCCATTTATAAAAAGATCAGGGCTAATCCGACCGCCACCACCAGACCGGGTAAAAAATTACTGACCCGGATGACTTTGATTTCCAGAATATCAATCCCTAAACCGATCAGGAGCAAGCCCCCTACGGCGCTCATTTCCGTGACAACCGGTGTGGTTAATACCGAACCGAGAGCTCCGGCGAACAGGGTCAGAGCGCCCTGATACAATAACAGCGGGATAGCGGCAAATAAGACTCCCGCGCCCAGCCCCGCCGCCAGCGCCATTGCAGAAAATCCATCTAACAGGGCTTTGGCCAGGAGCAGGTGCGGTCGCCCGCCCAGGCCCTCTTCAAATGCCCCGAGGACCGTCATCGAACCCATACAGAACAGCAGGAATGCTGTTACCAGACCATCCGTGAATTTCGCATTCGACGATTTTAACCGGCGTTTCAGGAAATTTCCTAACCGATTGATCTGCTTTTCGATATCCAGCAATTCACCGATTATCGCCCCGCTGACTGTACTGCCAATCAGAATCAGGAGGTTTTCCGTTCTCATCGCCATCGAAAACCCCAAGTAGAGCGTAAAAAGTCCAATTGCCTGGAAGGCTATCGTAGTCAGCCGGAGGGGCAGACGAGCATGTAAAAAAAGGCCGAGCATACTCCCGCAGATAACCGTAGCGACGTTAACCAGGGTACCGATCATTGAGAGTCTCTGGAAGGATTAAAAAATGGGTTTCAGGATGACCAAACGTACATCTCGCAGGCATTCTGAAAGGCTGATTTAGACGGTAGGTTGATTGTCGGTTTTTTCAGGAATAATGAACCAGCCGACGATGTAGGTCAGCACTAGTGGAAAAAAGCCGGTCACGATCGTTCCAAAAATCAACGCTAAACGAATCAGCGTCGGATCGAGTCCCAGGAGTTCGCCCAAACCACCACAGATGCCAGCAATTTTCTGGTCGCTTTTCGAACGGTAGATTTTTTTCATAATGCACCCTCACGATTGCTGTTGAATTTTAGGCAACATTTGAAAGTCAGGCAAGAGAGAAATCAAAGAAAAACTGAGCGCCCCGATTTCGACGTTTTTCGGCCAAGAGCTGCATTTTCACTTGAAACCTAAGATTCAAACCCGTATTTTTAAGCTATGCACAGGAGAATTTATGGATAGACGGCAATTTTTAAAGACCTCGGCTTTGTTGACGGGCGGCGCCTTGCTGCCAAAATCCTCCATTGTCCGGGCCCAGGCGAAAGCGCATAACCTAGTTTTGGTGAAAAATGGTCAACCGGCGGAAATGGTCAGCAAAGCACTGGATCTGTTGGGTGGAATTCAGCGCTTCGTCGCCACCGGGGAAGTGGTTCTACTCAAACCGAACATAAGTTGGGATCGCGCACCCGAATATGCCGCCACAACCAATCCCGAATTGGTAGCCGAGATGGTACGGCAGTGCCGCAACGCCGGAGCTAAAAAAGTCATTGTTCTCGATAATCCATGCAATGATGCCCGGCGCAGTTATGCTTCCAGCCGGATTCCCGAATATGCAGAAAAAGCCGGAGCGGAAGTCAAATTCATGCGGGAAAATCAATACGTTGAGACTCCGATCCCGAACGGCACGAAGCTTAAAAGCTGGTTATTTCATCAGGATGCCCTCACCGCGGATAAAATTATCTACCTGCCGATTTTAAAACACCATCGCCTGAGCGGGGCGACCATCGGTTTTAAGAATGTCATGGGACTGATTGGTGGTAATCGCGGTCGGATTCATTTCCCGTTTGCGGAAAATATCGTAGATCTCAACCGGCGCATTGTACCGGTGCTGACCGTTGTCGACGCCATCCGCGTTCTCAAGCGCAATGGTCCGGGTGGCGGAAATCTGCACGATGTTGAACAGATGAATACGGTGGTGGCGGGGATCGATCGGGTGCTGGTAGATGCCTGGGGCGCCCGGATTTTCGGACATGACCCGTACACTTACGACTGGCTCAAACTGGCGCATGCCCAGGGTTTGGGCGAAATTGACACTGAAAAACGACCTCCTTTCATCTTTGATTTCAAGGCATGAAATTTTATAGCCGACCACTTCGCCTCACGGCTCAGTCAGTATTTCTCGGCCTGTTTCTTTTGACCGTCCTGCAGGCAACTTATCCTTTTCAGCCCTGGTTGCCTCCGGAGCTGTTTCTCTGGCTCGATCCCCTAGCGAGTTTCTCGACCATGATTGCCGACCGATTTTTTACACCGGTGCTGTTGCTAAGCCTTTTGGTTTTGCTCAGCCCGCTGGTCTTCGGGCGGGCTTTCTGCGGATGGGTTTGTCCGCTGGGCACGGTGATCGATCTGTGCGACAGGTTCATTGCTCCGCACACGGTGATCAGCTTGCGGCGCTACCGTCCAATCAAGTCGATCCTGCTGGTAATCTTTATTCTACTGGCCATTCTCGGGATACAATTGGCCTGGTTGCTGGATCCCCTGCCGATTCTCTGGCGGACGATTGGAGTTCCGGGAATGGCACTATTCTTTCTGATTATTGATACTTTAATGAGCGGACTGGGCGCAGTGGGAATTTTCCCGACGCTGTTTACCAGGCTTCAGGATCAGCTGGCCGGGTACCTTTTCCCGGTTGCTCGCCCGGCTTTCGGTGGTCTTTTCCTGCCTGTCTTAATTTTTGGGATTATCATCGGTCTGAGCAAGGTGTCCCGGCGGTTTTGGTGCCGTACGCTCTGCCCGCTGGGAGCTTTGCTGGGGCTGGTCGCCAAATTCAGTCCCTGGCAAAGAACGGTGGATGCAGAGCGGTGTACAAGTTGTGCGATCTGCCAGCGTGGGTGCAAGATGGAGGCAATTGAACCGGATATTATGACAACTGAAAAATCCGAATGCATTTTATGCCAGAACTGCGCCCACGAATGCCCCACTGACGCCATCTGGTTTAGTTTCCAGGCGCCGGGACGAATGCGCTCGCCGGTTGATTTGTCCCGCCGGGCATTTATCGGTTCCGGGTTAGGGGCTCTGGCGGCGACCGGTTTTTTAGCCATTAATCGCCCTGATCCGCACCGTTCAGACCGGCTGATTCGCCCACCCGGCGCAATCCCGGAAAATGATTTCAACGCCCGCTGTTTAAGGTGCGGCGAATGCGTCCGGATTTGTGCCACTTCCGGTAAATGTCTTCAGCATGCCATTGGTTACGGAGGACTCGAAAGCATTTTGACCCCCTTGGCGCAGTTCCGGCGCGGTTATTGTGAAATGAATTGCAATCTGTGCGGCCAAATTTGTCCGACCAAAGCCATTCGCCCCCTGGCCTTGCCTGACAAACAAAAAACTAAAATGGGGCTGGCCCTCTTTATCAAGGATCGTTGTATTCCCTACCGGCTTAACCAGAACTGCATGGTCTGCGAGGAACATTGCCCGGTAGCCGATAAAGCCATTCAGACCGAAAAGAGGATCTATCACGATGCGTCAACAGGTTTGGCGCGCGTGGTGGATTATCCCTTTGTCATACCCGAGTTATGTATCGGGTGCGGCATCTGTGAAAACAAATGCCCGCTCAGCGGCGAAGCCGGGATCATCGTCGTCCGGGAGGGTGAGGAGAGGTTGCCTACATGAAAAAACGTTTTGTTCTTTTTCTGATCACCCTCAGCTTCAGCGCCTGCGGTTCAAAATACTTCCTAAAACCCAACGAATATCAGGACTGGAACTGCTCCAAAAATCAAATGTACTCCAGCTCCAGTGCCTTAAAAAAAGTGCTGGCTAATTCCTATGACCTTTATGCTGGCTACCAGTTACAGCGTCTGCTTATCCAGCAGGTCACTTCACCCGATTTCAAGGAAGCCCGCATTGAACTTTTCTACACCAACGATACTAACGGCGCCCGCAACTTGTACCGCCGCTACCAGACTTTCAGCAAGCTCAGCATCGGTGAAGAGGGCAGTCAGAGTCCCGGTTTCGTAGCCTTTTACCGGCAGAATTGCTTTGTCCGGATCACCGCCAAACGGAATCTGACGGGCAAAGACATTCACCTGGTTGAACTGGCCAAATTGATTGATGCTAAACTAATGAAATAACCATGCGTTACTCCCGCCGTCAGTTTTGTCGGCATTTAGGCTACAGCCTGGCAGGTTGTTTAGCTGCTCCCGAGCTCCTGCCGCGGTTGTTGGGTGGCACTGTCAATGCGGATGATGAACGTTTCGCATGCGAGGCGCGCTTTTACACCAAGCTGGACGGTAGAAAGGTGCGCTGTTTGCTCTGCCCGCGGACTTGCCTGATAGCTGAAGGTCAGCGGGGATTCTGTCGCGTTCGAGAAAATCGCCGGGGGACACTCAACACGCTCGTTTACAGCCGGCTGTGCACCATCAACAATGATCCGATCGAAAAAAAACCGCTCTTCCATTTCCTGCCGGGTACCAATGTGCTTTCAGTAGCCACCGCCGGATGTAATCTGCGCTGTAAATTTTGCCAGAACTGGAATATATCCCAGGTGGCGCCGGAATCTATCCGGGCTGAATACACGCCTCCCGAACGTCTCGTAGAATATGCACGCCAGATGCACTCTCCCTCCATCGCGTTCACCTACAGTGAGCCGACCATTTTCACAGAGTACGTCTTGGATACTGCCCGATTAGCCCGTCAGGTAGGGATAAAATGTGTCAGCATTTCCAATGGCTTCATCAATCCCGAACCACTCCGCGATTTATGCACGTTGCTGAGTGCCATCAAAATTGACTTCAAGGCTTATTCGGACGATTTTTACCAGAATGTCACCACCGGACGCTTACAACCGGTGCTGGACACCATGCAGTACATTCACCAGCAAGGCATCTGGCTGGAAATCGTGAATTTATTGATCCCGACGCAGAATGATGACGGCGCACAATTGCAGGCCATGGTGCAATGGATCGGACAAAATCTGGGTGCCGAAGTGCCGGTGCATTTCACGCGCTTTCATCCGCAGTATTTGATGGAAAACCTGCCACCTACCCCGCAAAAGAGCTTGGAAACAGCCCAGGCTATTGCCCGGTCGGCCGGATTGCAATATGTCTATATCGGCAACCTGCCCGGTCACCCGGCCGAAAATACCTATTGTGCCCGCTGCGGACAAAAGATCATCGAACGGATAGGATATAGCGTCCGGTCAGTTCAAGTCCGCAACGGACGATGTCGTTTCTGCCAATCTCCGATACCCGGAGTATGGAGTTGAAATGTTAACACGAGGATTAAAAATTATGCTAATTGCAAACCTGATTTTCAACAATCCCGGTTCGGCCCAGGAACGCCGACCGGCGGCGGCCGGAACATTTTATCCGGGCGAGGCTCAGGAGTTGAACTCGGAAATCGTGCAATATCTGAAACAAGCCGGAGCCAAAGTTTTGTCGTCCCCGCCAAGGGCGTTGATCGCTCCCCATGCCGGCTATGTGTACAGCGGTTGGGTAGCCGCTTATGCCTACAAGGAAGTCCGTGATTATCGTTACGACGCCATTATCATCGTCGCTCCGTGTCATGTCGAATACTTTCCATTTGCGGCGGTTTACGAGGGTACTGCTTATGTCACCCCCCTGGGTAAAGTTGCAGTTGACACTAAGTTAGCCCGGGAGTGCACGACCCAAGACGGGTTGGTACGCCTGGCGGGTAACGGGCACACTTTCAAACAATTTGCCCGGGGTGAACACAGTCTGGAAGTGCAGCTCCCGTTCTTGCAGATTGTCCAGCCGAATACTCCCATCGTCCCGATCGTCGTCGGAACCCAGGATTGGCAAGTACTGGAATCTCTCGGTCGGCAACTGGGAAAAATTGCCCAATCCCGCAATGTTCTTCTGGTAGCTTCCAGCGACCTGTCGCATTATCACTCTTATAGTGAATGCCAGAAAATCGACCGCCGTTTAGTTGCCGCGCTGGAGAAGTTCGCCCCGCACGACTTCTACCGTGGCCTTGTCAATGAGGAATTCGAAGCTTGCGGTGGCGGGCCGATTACTGCGGCTATGATGGCCGCGCAAATCGCCGGCGCCAACCAGGTAAAAGTGCTTAAAGTCGCTAATAGCGGTGATGTTCCGATTGGGGAAAAGTCTCAGGTAGTTGGGTATTTAGCGGCTGTCTTTTACCAGGGACAAAGTCGGGAAAAACACAACGCAACGCTCGGTGAAAAAAAATCCAATCCCGGAACGTTAGACCGCCCGGAACAACTTTTCTTGCTTGACCTGGCTGAAAAGACCATCAGCGCCGCTGTGCATAAAAAACCGCTCCCCTCACCCGCCACGATTCCCGAACGCCTGAAGGTTAAGCGCGGTGCGTTCGTGACCATTGAAAAACGGCACGACCTGCGGGGGTGCATCGGCTATGTGTTACCGATGAAACCGCTTTTTGAAACCGTCATCGAGGTTGCCAGGCTCGCGGCGCTGGAAGACCCGCGTTTCGAACCGGTCAGTGTCAGCGAACTCAAGGACCTCAGCGTCGAAATCTCGGTGCTGACGGTCCCGGAAAAAATCAGCGACCCGAATATCATTGAAGTCGGCAAGCACGGAATTATCATCCGTCGCGGTTTCTATTCGGGACTTTTACTACCGCAGGTGGCTACGGATTACGGCTGGGATCGCGTGACATTTTTAGAGCATACCTGTCAGAAAGCAGGTTTGCCGCGCGATGCCTGGCAAGATAAAAGTACCGAAATCTCCATTTTTTCCGCCCAGGTCTTCAGCCGGGAAAGCGTCGAATAAATTCGCAAAGCAGCTCTGGTCACTTTTCCGTGGCAGTCAGGAAAAATAGCAGTGTCCCAACCGTAAGAATCAACAGTCTAACCAGCGGAATCCCCCAGACCGGGATTAAAAACACCGAAGTAAGGTAAACTCCCGCACAGGCACCGATGATGTCCCAGGCATATAATTTTCCGGCCGTGGGAACGGTGGCTCCCGGTTTTGACTCCTCGATGCGACGCGCCAGAAATGGTAACGTCACTCCGGCGACTACTCCCGCCGCAAATAGTAAAAAGTACAGCATTCCCGCCGTGGAGCGGGCCGAAAGTGGAAGATAGCCCGGCAGACATAAAATTATGGACAACAACAGCAGGGTTAAAAAGATATGCCTGACTGTGAGCTTGCGTAACGCCTTAACTTTAAGTTCCAAGAGCGCCCCACTGCCTGAACCCACCATAAAACACAGCATCAGCATTACCATGCGTAAATACAGACCGCCCACGTAGATCTGGAACAGAATCAGGGACGTGGTTTCAATTGCCATCACGATAAAACCTACCATCAACATGTAGAACGGCCACACCGCCCGGTGATTCTTCCGGTGTCTTAACCACCACAGAACCAAAATTACAGCGATAAAGATAGTCAACAGGAAGCAGATACTGGGAATCTGCCATAGCTTCTGATAGATATTTTTAATCCATCCGCCGGTTTGCTGGTCCCATAAAATCGTGTCGTAATAAAATCCGATCGGAGCCAAAAAAGTATTAATCTCCAAAGCTGATTCACGGGCAATCTGTTCGGTCAGAAAAGCGACTTTAGCAACTGACACCCGGTCACGCAGAAAATGATCTGAAACGTACCGGTTGCTGATCCCAGTGTGACGCAGGCGATCGGTGAAAAATTTATAATCATTATGCAGAACCCGATCCGCGGCCAATAGATGCACGGTCAGACCGGGAATCCAGGTCGTTTGGGCGAAGACTCGCTGGACGCTGTTCTGGATAATCTTGAAAAAAGTGACGGCTTCAGCGACTAAATACTCTTCACCACCCGGAAAACTCAAAGCCATGACACCATCACTGACCAAACGCCTGCGGACCAGATTAAAAAACTCGACCGAATAGTACCGATTCCACTGCGCATTGACCGGCAGAGGGATATTAAGCAGCACCACATCGAAGGTGTCAGGATTATCAAGAAGATAATAGTAGGGATCGGCGATATGCTTTTCGACTAAGCTGTCAGTGGGCTGGCTGAACCGGTCAAGGGTCTCCTGTAAAACACGATCGGCGTGCAGAACGGAAATTTGCTGCACTGATCGATACTTGTAGATTTCCCGATATAGTTCTGCATAACCCGGTCCGATAATCAGTACCTTACGCGGCTGAGAGTGATTCAGCAGTGCAAAGTGAACAAGCTCCTCGGCGCGGGCGACATCACCAGCCACCCATAAGGGTTGACTATCCCCGTAGAGAGCCTGATTATCGGTATATTCAACCGTCGTCAGTGACAGATAAGGTGACTCCCGGAATTCTACGACCCTAAACGGCCGCCATTTCAAGGCATTGAGTCGCTTAGGAAAGCGGTACATTAATCCCGCAATGAGAACGAGCATCAGATACAAAACAATTTTTATCGGTCGGGAACTGCCCCAGAACCAGACGCTACCTACGGCCATCGCCCAGACTGCCAGGCCCAAAATAAACAGGGTAGTCAAACCACTCCACAGTAAGAGTGCGAACAACAGGCTACCGATCGCCGCTCCAAACATTTCAGCGATGTAGGTGAAGTGAATTGCCGATAAGCCGGTTTGGGTTTTCGACCAGGCAACCATCAGGGGAAAAAACAGGCCATTCAATAGACAGGGCCAAATGAAAACCATCAAGGTCCATCGAAAAATTGTCGCATTACCGACCAATGCACTGGTACCGATGCCACTAATCTGGCGCACCATGAAGAGAAGCCCAGCAAAACCAAGTAAGGCCAACAGATAGACCGGGATTACCACGCGTAGTTGCTTGGCAGGATTTGCCGCAGTAAATAGTCGCCCGCCGAGCAGACTACCGATTCCAGTCCATAACAGCCAGTGACCAAGCGCAATGCACACGGTTAGCTCATTACCATGAAAAGACTGGACTGCAATTCTTAAAAATGCCAATTGCCCAACCATGGATAGCAGACCAATTCCCGCGACGCACAGCCCACTTTGGAGTCTTGCTCTGCTTGTGGTCAGGCTACTCATTTGCAGATTAAGTTACTGGGCTAATTGGACGCGCCCCGGCGCCCAGGCCACCCGAAACCCGAGAAAACTCAGGCGGGCGACAGGCATATAGCGCATACGATGTGAAGTATGCAGGGTTTCCGTTCCGTGATACCAGCTGCCTCCGCGAATGACCTTGAACATACTCGCCGCAGGACCGGTGGGCTCGACCATCGTGGAATTTTCGTAGTAATCGCTCTTGTAGTAATCCTGGCACCATTCATAAACATTACCCGACATATCAAACAAACCGAGTAAGTTCGGCGGGAAGCTGGCTACGGGGGCAGCCTTTTTCCACTTATCTTTCTTTTCTACTCCGGAGTAGTTCGCCATGGAATGGTCCATTTCCTCACCGGAGGGATACTTCATTACCAGACCTCCCGAGCGGGCGGCATATTCCCACTGGGCTTCGGTGGGCAGACTGCCACCCACAAACTGGCAGAATTCGTTGGCTTCATACCAGGTCACAAATACTACCGGATAGGAATCGTCGGCATAGTCTTCCTGTTCCGGCATCGCTTTGCCCGTCAGTCGACAATAATTTTTATACTGACCGATCGTCACTTCTGTCAATCCCAAATAGAAATCAGAAAGGGTTACGCTATGGACCGGTGTCTCATCATCCTTCCCTTCTCCAAAGTGCTCACCCATGTCAAACGTGCCGCCTTTCACAAACAGCGCGGGTATTCCGATGCGGCTGATTTTAACCACGTTGAGCCTGGTATCCTCACTTTTACGTACGGGTTCCGGAGTGCGGGCCAGCAAAGCCGTCAGCAGAACGACACCCAGGAATCCGACCGCTTTTTTAATTTCTCCACCGCTCATCGATTGTACTCTTCAATTCCCAATCCCAGCTTGAAAGTAATTAAGCAGGTACATTTTATCAAGCTATTTTTTTTCTGCCGACAACTCGCGACCCCTGCTCTGCAAATTTTTATAACATTTGAGTGCAAAGAATATTAAAATTGCCAGTGGTTCGCAAGTAGATGAAAGGAAAAAAACAAAATGCGCACAACTCCTACCCGGCCGGGTATCCGCGCCCTGCCGCTGGTCATTGCCGGAGCGATCCTGATAGTTTTAATAGGGTGCAGAGGTGATATGTCAAGCCTGATCGTTCATTATCATCGCTACGATAATCAATATGCCGGCTGGAGTTTGTGGACCTGGCTCGATCAGGTCTCGCTCGATGCCCCGGCTTTTAAGCAAGATGGGTTCGGGCTGGTTTTCAAAATCGAGCTAAAAGAATATCCGCCCAAAGGCAACATCGGGCTGTTACCCAAACGGGGGAACTGGCTTGAAAAAGACGATCCCAACCGTTTCTGGAGTCGCAATCTGCCCGGTGAAATCTGGATCTTACAGGGTGACGAAAAACTGTACCTAACCCAGCCAGATACACAACCTATCATCCGGCAGGCATTTCTTGATAGTCCCACGGAAGTGCTATTAGTCTTTTCGCATCCGGTCGTTAAGCAGATTGTTCCCCGCCTCAATCCCATCATTACCCTGTCAAATACAGTAAAAATTCAACCGATAAAAGTGCAACTCATGCCTGCCAATGCTGATTCTTCGAATCTTATCCGGCTCATTACTTCCACGCCGCTCGACCCGGCCCATCTGCCCGCCGAGGTGCAAGCGGCGGATTTCGAACCGTGTCCCATTCAATTGCGACGGATATTAGATTCACCAAAGTATGTCAGCAACGTTCCACTGGGCGCTTTTTACACTCCAAAAGCAACGCGTTTTGCCGTTTTTGCCCCGGGCGCAACAGCCGTTCACCTGCAGCTGTACACTCGACCCAAGGGGGGACGTCCCCGTTCTGTACCCCTTCAGCAAATGAAAACCGGCATCTGGTCAGCGACGGTTGCAGGTGACCTCAAAGGTCAGTATTATGTCTATACCGTCGCCGGTCCGGATCCGGCTTACGTACCCGACCAGGAAGTCATTGATCCTTATGCCCGTTGTGTCACAACCCACGACGGACGTGCCCTAATCTTCCACGATGAAACACCGGTGGCCGATTCGCCGGTCTTTCCCATTCAGGATGCTATCATTTACGAAATCCACGTCCGCGATTTCACCATCAGTGAAAACTCCGGCATGCGTTACAAAGGCAAATACCTTGGTTTCGCCGAGGAAGGTACGCGTCTGCCCGGCACCGATTTGTCCACGGGTCTCGATCATCTAACCGAGCTGGGAATTAACACCGTTCAGCTGTTGCCAGTCCAGGATTTTGAGCACGATAATCAGACTAACAGCTACTTCTGGGGTTACATGACAGTCAATTTCAATTCCCCGGATGGTTGGTACACTACCAATGAAGACGACGCCAGCCGTATCGCAGAATTCAAGCAGATGATTTCCAAACTGCACCAGCGCGGAATCAAGGTCATTCTCGATGTCGTTTACAATCATACCGCGGAGACCAATCCACATGTCCGGTACAATTTCAACGGGCTGGTGCCCAATTTTTACTATCGCCAAAAACCCGATGGAAGCTACTGGAACGGATCCGGGTGCGGGAACGAGGTGCGGTCCGAACAACCGATGGTGCGACGTTTCATCCTGGAATCGCTCAAGTACTGGGTCGAAACCTTCAAAGTAGATGGTTTTCGCTTTGACCTGATGGGATTGATTGACCTCGCCACCCTGCAGACGATTGTCCGTGAACTACGGGCGATCAAACCGGACATCTTCCTGTACGGTGAACCTTGGACCGCCGGCGAAACCCCGATTCGTCCCACCGTCAAAGGGCACCAGCGCGGAGAAGGCTTTGCGGTTTTCAACGACAATTTCCGTGACGCGCTGAAGGGTCCGTGGTACAACACCGAGCCGGGTTACGTCCAGACGGGCAAAAACGTCGAACAGGTCAAGAAGGGCATTATGGGCAGTATCACCGATTTCGCCGACTCCCCAACCGAAGTAATCAACTACGTTTCCTGTCATGACGGACGCACGCTCTGGGACCTACTGGTAGCTTCGACCAGCGGTATGGGATTGCATACCGATACCGAATTAAAGGCGATGGATAAATTAGCCGCGTTTATTATCTTTACCTCCCAGGGCATTCCATTTATGCAGGGTGGCGAAGAATTCCTAAGAACCAAATTCGGGTCGCATAACAGCTACAACCAGCCGGATAAAATCAACAAAATCCGCTGGGACTACAAACAGGAAAACTACGATATTTTTCAGTACTACAAAGGTCTGATTGCTCTGCGCCAGACCCACCCCATGTTCCGCCTCACCGATGCACTTGAGATCAAACGCAATCTCACCTTTTTAGAACAATTGGGCTACGCGGTACCCGAACACTGTATCGCTTATCGTTTGCAACGGGGCACCTGTCAGGATAAATGGCGTGAGGTGCTGATCCTGATCAATCCCAATCGTGAATCCGTGACCTTTAAATTCCCGAAAAATAAATGGATTCTGGCGGTTGACCATACTCAGGTAAGAAGTGACATTATTGCGCCGGTTAATGCCAGTTTTCTGTCAGTTAAACCGATTTCTGCGGTGCTGATGTATCGTTTGTAATCTGGTGCATATCATTGCTGAGGTACGCATGTTAACTAAAAACTCATTGATCGCCTGGCTGATTTTTACCGGTCTGCTCAGCTTTGGTGGCTGGAATGCCTGTTCACGGGCTTATGAACAGTTCAAGCCACCGGAACTGATCGAATTCATCACTATTCCGAGCGGAAAAAGTACCACCATTTATCTTGATGAAGTCTTTTACGCCAGGAAATACCGACCAGTATTCAATCCCAATGCCTCAATCCAGTTAGTCTATCAGGCGGATTCCAACAAAGTGATTCTGACCCCCATCGAGAGCTTTGCCGGGCTGAGTCTGATTGAATTCAGCAACGACGACGATAACTACGTTCTGCCGGTAATCGTCAAGGCCAAGATTCCGGTGCTTTTCTCGCATAAACCCCTGAAAGTACCGCAACAGATTTTTGTCATGGGCAATTTTAATAACTGGAACCGTACTTCCCTGCCGATGTCAGACGACGACGGCGACGGTGTCTATACCTGCGAAGTCCTGCTGGATGACGGAGCCTATGAGTACCAGTTCGTCATTGATAAAACCGAAATCTTCGACCCGGCCAATCCTCTGAAAGTTGATAATGGATTCGGCTACTTCAACTCGGTCGTCCACGTGGAGGCACCTTACGCCGGATCGATTATTAATCTTTACTATACCCCAATGACGAAGCGGGACACCCTGACACTGACACTCGACGTCACGGCAGATTCCACCAATTGTAAATTGGTAGCTTTGCTGGATAATCAGCTCTACCCGGCCGAATACTACAAAATTACCAACAATCGGGTTGCGGTTGATCTCCAACCACTCCAGAATGATCCGGCCTTGCATGTGCTCAGGTTAACCATGACCTATAAATTCCAACCCGGTAATGTCGTGACCGTCTGGCTCAAAAAGGGCGCACCGCTGGAAAATAAGCATTTCATCTGGAATGATGCCCTCATCTACGCCATTATGATTGATCGTTTTGTCAACGGCGACCGGCGCAATGATCGTCCGATTGTGCATCCCGAGCTGGATCAACGCGCCAATTTCCAGGGCGGCGATTTCG
>Ga0209610_1000243_pt1 | contig 28426 bp, 32 predicted proteins | sample LakKivw275mmetaG_FD_184137 | JGI IMG/M metagenome (GOLD analysis project Ga0209610, IMG submission 184137) | Anoxic lake water microbial communities from Lake Kivu, Rwanda to study Microbial Dark Matter (Phase II) - Lake Kivu water 275m metaG... | ecosystem: Environmental > Aquatic > Freshwater...
GTAGACTCTCAAGGGCCATGGACTGTGATGCGTACAGGACTACCGCCCGAAGGGAGTGAGGATGGCGGGACCGTCGCGGATCGAGTGGACCGAAGCATCCTGGAACCCGGTGACGGGGTGCACGAAGGCAAGTCCGGGCTGCTTCAACTGCTATGCGGAACGAATGGCCAAGCGGCTGCAGGCAATGGGGCAACCGAACTACCGCAATGGGTTCCGCGTTACGCTACATCCCGCCGTGTTGGGTGCGCCGCTCAACTGGTCGCGCTCACAGCTCATCTTCGTCAACTCCATGAGCGACCTCTTCCACGAGGATGTGCCGTTCGACTTCATCCAGAAGGTCTTCGCCGTCATGGTTCGTGCCCGGCAGCACAGCTTCCAAGTGCTCACGAAGCGCGCGGAGCGTCTGGAAGAGCTGGCGAGGAAGCTCCCGTGGCCGAGCAACGTCTGGATTGGCGTGAGCGTCGAGAGCGCCGACTACGCCTATCGCATCGACCACCTGCGCCGCGTTCCCGCAGCGACCCGGTTTGTGTCGTTTGAGCCGCTGCTCGCGGACGTCGGAGAGCTAGACCTCACCGACATCCACTGGGCCATCGTCGGCGGCGAGTCGGGGCCTGGCGCACGGCCGATGCAGCCCAAGTGGGCGCTCGCGATCCGCGACCAGTGCGTCGAGCAATCCGTGCCTTTCTTCTTCAAGCAGTGGGGCGGCGCTCACAAGAAGAAGGCCGGCCGCGTTCTGGACGGCCGCGTGTGGGATGAGTATCCGACCGCGCGTGTCCCCGCAGCCGTTGGAACCATGCGGCGGTAGTCCCAATCGCCGCACGGGCTCTCATCATTCGTCCTGTCGCCAGATTCGGGACTCGCCGAGTCCCGATAGCGCCAACCTGAGAACGCTCCGGCACGCTGTCATGTCCTGCGACCACGCATCCATGCGTTCGGCATGACGCACGCCTCCAAGCCGGCATCACGAAGGGCAAGAACACGACATGCTTGGTTGGTACACTGAGCAGGAGTCCAGGACGGATTCCAGACGCTCAGCTCCGCTGACGCGCGGACGACGGCGGAGGCAACGGTCCGCAGGCGAGTTGGGGTTCGGGGAAGCAAGAAGAGAGTCCAGGCCACCCTCGCGCACGTCTGGGGCAAGGAGAAGGTGGAAGGATGAAGGGCCCGACGAAAACCACTACCAAGAGAGCCGGCGGCTGGAGCGCTATCCGCCCACCGCTCACCACTTGGGACAAGCCTGCGCTGATCACCCTCATCAGGGAGCTCTACGATGCCGCCGCGGTGAATCGCGACCTCATCCAGGCCCGCGTGCTCGACGGAGCGAACGACGGTGAGCTCTTGGAGAAGTATCGGCGCAAGATCGAGGAGCAGTTCTTCCCCGCCCGCGGCTTCGGAAAGCTGAAGCTGGGCGAGGCGCGCAGGGCCATCCGCGACTACCGCAAGGTCGCCGGCAGCATCCCCGGCACCGCGGAACTCCTCATGAGCTATGTCGAGAACGGCGCCCGTTTCACTCGTGACTTCGGCGACATCAACGAGGGCTTCTACAATAGCATCGAATCCGCCCTAATCGAATTGGCAACCCTACTGCGCGGCAAAGCGCGGGGCTTGTATCCGCAGTTCGCCCAACGGCTGGCGGTGGTAGAGCAGATGTCCGACGGCATCGGCTGGGGCTTTCACGATTCCATCGCCGACGTTGTCGGTAGCCTGGAGGAGGAACTCAGTGGCTCCTGACGGGGATTACCCGTGGCTGTACGGAAACGCCATGGGGGGAACCGCCCCCCTCGCCACCCAGAAACACATCGTCGCTGAGATCGAAGCCGAGCAAGCCCTCGTCGCTGCCAATCGGGAACTAGTCACCTGCTTCGAGAGGAAGATCGAGGTGACCCTCGTCCGGGTCTGGGAGGAGTAGGAGAGTGACGAATGAAAGACCGACCCGCACGACCATGAGCCAGGCGTACACCGCCCGGCAGGGCCAGTTCCTCGCCTACATCCATCAGTACAGTCTCGTCAGCGGTTGCGCTCCCGCAGAGGCAGACATGCAACGGTTCTTCAAAGTCACGGCACCAAGCGTGCATGCGATGGTGCTCACGCTGGAGCGACGCGGCTTTATTCGGCGCGTGCCTGGACGGCCGCGCAGCATCACACTGGTGATTCCGCCCGAGTCCTTGCCCGACTTGAGAGCGCCACGGAGTCTCTAGTAGTGCATCCGTGGGACTGGCGTCGTGGCAATTGCCCGGCGGGGTCAGGGCTTTACGTCACAGGCTCCGCCTCACGACAATCCCGATGGCCCCGACAACGATCTGCTCCAGCGCCTGCATCGGCGTGAGTATCTAGAGCGCGGACTACGCCTATCGAATCGAGCATCTGCACTATGTCGCCGCCAGCACGCGCTTTGTCTCGTTCGAGCCCTTGCTCGCGGACGCAGGAGGTCTTGACCTGACGGACATCCACTGGGCCATCGTCGGGGGCGAGTCCGGACCCGGCGCGCGGCCGATGCAGCCCGAGTGGGCGCTCGCGATCCGCGACCAATGCCAGGAGCAGACCGTGCCTTTCTTCTTCAAGCAGTGGGGCGGCGTGCACAAGAAGAAGGCCGGCCGCGTGTGGGATGAGTACCCCGTGCGAGTGGCGTCCGCAGTCAGAGCCAGCCGGCACTAATGCGAGCAGAGTATGGACGGTCGTCTTCGGGCCGCTCGTCGGGTGCGCCTCATCATATTCCCGCATCCCTCATAGTTTATGCGTATACTCGTCCCGTCAACGTCGGCCGTAGGAGGATCATCGACTCGCCACACAGAGCGTGAGGAGGCAGGCTGAGTGTCAGATGCCACGCTAGCGCTCGCCGAAGGACGCATGTTCGCTGATCCGCCAGCACCCGCTGGGCTCCCCCTTCTCGATAGGTTCCGTCCGACGCGCTCTTGGCCGGAGTGATGACCGATGAAGCCCTCCTTCGTGACCTACATTGACGAGTCGGGAGACGAAGGCTTCGTCTTCAACGCCGATGGGACCGGCAGCTCTCGCTGGTTTGTGCTCTCTGCCGTGGTGCTCCGTCAGAGCAACGACCTTCAAATGGTTACGTGCTTGCAGGAAGCCCGACGCGTCTTGCTGAAGACACCCGGTACGCCGCTGCATTTCGCGGATCTGAAGCATGACCAACGCGTACCCTACATCCGACGCGTGGGCGATCTTCCCGTCCGTACGGTGAGCGTGCTCGTCTACAAACCCCTCATCGCGGAGCCTGAGAAGTTCCAGAACACGAAGTACTTGCTCTATCGCTACGCAACGCGCTTGCTGCTTGAGCGCGTCTCGTGGCTCTGCCGTGACAATCGCCGGCACGGCGAGGGCGATGGCTTCGCCGAGATCATCTTCTCGAACCGCAGCAACATGTCGTACGAGGAGATCCGTGGGTACCTACGTTTGCTCTTAGGGCTGGCGAGGGACGACCCACAGAAGGTGCAGATTGAGCGAAGCGTGATCGATCCGGAACGCATCCGTGCTGTCGAGCACTCGAAACTGGCCGGTCTGCAGGTCGCGGATGCAGTGGCTTCGGCCTTCCACTTTGCCCTGAAGGTGAACCGCTACGGCGAGACCGAGCCAGGCTATCTGCCGCACCTGAGGAAGACGATCTACCGGTACAAGAGAGTGGCGTTGGGCTACGGATTGAAGGTATGGCCAGAGGATCTCACAGCCATCGAGCGAGAAGCCCCCGAGGCTTCTTGCCTCGAGGGCTTATAGAACTCAAAGGGTCCCAGGAACCGAGGATCCCACCCATACGGGCTGCCACTCGCGAGGAGTGACCTCTACTCTATCCTGCGCTTACCCAACGTCATCTTCTGCCGAACGGGGCGGCATGTCAAGTCGCCGCGTTGACACGACCGGCGCACGGCCGATGCAGCCCGAGTGGGCGCTCGCGATCCGCGACCAGTGCCAAGACCAGTCGGTCCCCTTCTTCTTCAAGCAGTGGGGCAGCGCCCACAAGAAGAAGGCCGGCCGCGTTCTGGACGGCCGCGTGTGGGACGAATACCCCATCAGGCTGCCCGTGGCGCAGGCGCGACAGTAGGGAACCTTTGAGATCCCAGCACGCGCGAACGCCTCGCAACGCCTCGCGATAACTGCGTCAACGGGCCACTCATCGGTTCGGCCGCCGCTGGCCCTTTCGGCTTTGATCTTAGGTCCATTTATGTGCTCGCCGAGGATACTCTATGCTATATACTGTCCGTCATGGCGAACGCGATCGCCCTCATCGACGGGTTCAACATGTACCATGCTCTGGACGCCAAGAGCCGGCACTGCGGCTACCGCTACCATAGGTACAAGTGGATCAACTACTGGGCCCTGGCCGAGTGCTTTGTGCCGAAGAGCGACGTGGTCCTCGAAGTCCGCTGGTTCACAGCGGAAGCTCCCTGGGCCGGTTCTTCTGGACAAGGGAAACGCAACAGACACCGTGAACTCCGGATCGCGAACCAGGAGATCGGTGTGACTGTTGTCGACGGGTACTTCCGCCCAGTGCAGAAGACGTGCCGGCTCGATGTGCCTCGCGCACTCATTTCCTACGGCTCGTACGAAGAGAAACGCACAGACGTGGCCATCGCGGTCTCCATAGTGAGTCTGGCAAGCGCCAAAACCTATGACAAGCTCGTTCTGGTGACCGCCGATAGCGACATGATCCCAGCCGTCGAAGCGGCCAAGAAGATGCATCCTGCGGGCGCGATCATCAATGTCGTCCCCATCGAGCGCAGGGCTGAGGCTCTCAAGCACTATGTCGACGCACAGATACGCATGAAGGAGCACCACCTGATCGCGAGCGTCCTGCCAAACGTGCTCCAGTTGGGGAACGGCAACATCGTCCGGCGGCCCGTCAGTTGGGCAGCATAGAAAGGAATACCCCGCCCGAGAGCGGGGTCGAACCCCTCCATTGAGGGGGCTTATGATGCTCTATCATAGTCCCTCGCCCACGTCAGGTCAAGGCCTGGATTGGACGAGAAGCTCATGGATGCCGTGCCAGCCTGCGCGGTCTCCCTCCGCGCTGTCCCGTGGAGTCGAAGCTCGTCGGGTTGTGGCTACGCTTCGGCCATCCGCCAAGCGCGAGGCGTCAAGGCGTCCTGCGCGATGGCCCGCAGGTACCTTCGGCGGTCTCGCCCCTATCGAGCGGTGGGGCGGTGTGCAAGAGAAGGAGGCTGGGCGGCTGCTCGACGGCCGCGTGTGGGATGAGTACCCAGATCGGCGAGTCCCAGCCCTCATCGGCAGTGGTGGACGCTGACGCCCACGCTGCCATTCGGCAATCGCCGATTGCCGAATCCACCAGCTCCCTACCAGCTTCCCCTTGCATCCGTCGGGGCAACCCAGCGGCAGCCCCGTTGATCCTTCGGGCAACGAGCATCCAGCACGTCGCCAGATTCGGGAGACAGTGCCTTCCGAATCACCGACTCCCGCGAGAGATCTCTTCGACACGCTCTACATGATGCGGGACTCGGCGAGTCCCGAAAGCGGCGTTCTGAACTGCCTCTGGCACCGCGTCCCGCGTGGCGATGAGCTGTGTCGGTCCGCAAGGAGTAGGAGGAAGGTCACGGCAGCATGGTCCAGGGCAAGCGCGCGCCGCGGAGCTAACCGTTTGTCGGCTAGCGATCGACGCTTTGCAGCCACGCTTCGACGTCGGCGCACACCCCGTCGATGAGTTCAATAGCATCGCGCGCTTCGCGGTCAGAGACGCGACCCGCGTGAGTGTATGTTGCGGTGTGGCGCTTCTTCCTCAACGTATCGAGCTTCTGAACGGTGGTGACGTCGAGCCCGACCGTGTAGAGGAGGGACTGAAGCACGACGTAGTGATGGCCCTCCCTGGCGGGAGCGCGATAGCCCGCGGCCAAGAGCGCGGCGCTTGCGGCTTGGAGAACTCCGTTGTACGCGATGTTCAGCCGCCAATCGGGACTCAGACCTGCGATTCGACACTGCTCGAGGTTGTGATGGACCATAGCGAGCAAGGCGGCGACCTCATCAGGAGAGACTGGATGAGGCACGAGGAGGCCGTCAGCGGACCAGCTCTGCAAGCTCATGCTCGCCTCCGATCACGAACAGCTTTGGTCCTTCGACAACGGCCGTCAGGAAGGGGTCCCCTTCGCGCAGTTTCCTCCGAGCTTCCGCGCGTGGGAAAACGGCCGGGTTCACCTCGCGACGCAGGGTCTCTTGAGCGGGTGCCAGCGCTGAGACGACGTCAAAGAGCCCCGCAGCGCCGATCACGAGGAGGTCGACATCGCTCGCCACAGTCTCCTCCCCCCGGGCGAGGGAGCCGTAGATGAACGCCAAGCGGATGCCGTCGCCAAGCATCTCCAGGCCTGAACGAAGAACTCCGACGGCGCCGACGGTCTTCACGATCAGTCCTCTGATCTCGGGGAAGACCGGAGCATGGGCATTCGCTTGGAAGTAGACCTGCTTTCCCCGAACCACCCGGCGGAGAAGACCGGCCGCAGTCAAGCGCGCAAGCTCTCTCTGCACAGCGCCGGTCCCGGCTCCCACGGCACGAACGATGTCGTTCAGGTAGCGGGCCTCGTCCGGACGGCCGTACAGGAGAGCGAGGACAGAGAGCCGCGTCTGACCAAGTAGAGCCCTCCCTGACGAAGTCCCGACGGTAGTTGCACCCATAATGGGTATGATCATACCCCAAACGGGTACGTTCGCCAACAAGGCCGTGTGCCGCGTAGAAGACCCATACCAGGCTCGATGTGATTCGGGAATCGCTGACCCCAGATCCACATAACGCAGGCAGGATTCTCGTCGCCAGCGCGCTCGTCGAGTCGCCGCCTTGTTCACGTCACTTGGTAGATCGCGGGGCGGTAGCGTGGCACCGGCACGGGCTTTCCCTCGGCGCGCGCGGCGGCAAGCCAAGCCTCCTTAGCCATCTCGACTTGCCGCAGTGCCTCTTCGGGCGTGTCACCAAAGGCCGAGCAGGAGGCGAGATCAGGAATGTCGGCAATGTAGCCGCCATCTTCCTCACTCCAGAAGATGTTGATGTGGTAGTCCTTCATTCGGCGCCTCCTAGAGACAGATCATACCGTTCGGTCAGCCCCAGAAGCTGGCGCACTTGATACGGCTCTGCCATGCCGCTCACGTCCTGGAGGTTGATGAACTCGCGAACGCCCACATGAGAGAATGTGGTGACTGCCCCGCACTCTGGCCACTCGGAAGCCGAACGCTTCGGCAAGCGCGAGGACCTCTGTGAATCGAAGAGACTCTGGATGTACGAGAACTCGCTCGAGCAGCTTGCGCTTGCTCATGCTTCCGTTCTTCCTCCGTCTCGCAATGAGGTCTTGCCGCCGACTCAGCCTACTGCGATGGTGCGAAGCTGTCGAATCATACGGAAGAAGAGGAGGATAGCCTCGTCTTGCATGTGTTCGCGAGTTATGCTTCCGTTACCCGCCGGAGGTGGCGCGATGATCACGAAGGTGCAGAAGTGGGGCAACAGCCAGGGGCTTCGCCTGAGCAAGGAGCTGCTCTCGAACCTTGACCTCAACGTGGGGGATGCCGTCGAGGTTGCAGCGCACGACGGAATGATCGTCATCACGCCGGCGCGCCGCGTGCGCGGCGGACACGATCTGCGCCAACTCGTCCGAGACATTCGCGCGGACTACAAGACTGAGGAACTTGACTGGGGCACACCGGCGGGACGCGAGGTCTGGTAGATGGCCGAGTACGTTCCGCCCGCAAATCGGCCACAAGCAAAGCGGTCGCCGCCCGGCGCTCGTCGTCAGTCACGACCTGTTCAACCAACGCACGGGGCTCGCCATCGTCTGCCCGATCACGAACACACGCCGCGACTACCCGTTCCACGTGGCGATCCCACAGGGCAGTGACGTGAGCGGCTTTGTCATGGTCGAGCAAGTCCGGTCGATCGACTACCGCGCACGGCAGGCGAAACGCATCGGAAAGGCGCCCGAGCAGGTCCTCCAGGAAGCCCTTTCGCTGCTCGACGCCTGCATGTACTGACTGCGCCTGCTACCTCGCCCTGTGAGGGAGGGACGCGAGGCGGTGCTCTCCTCTACTGCGGTCCGGCGACGCGGGAGTCTAGATCTCGCGCAGCAACTCCTCGGTCTTCACCACGGTCACGGGATGGCCGGGGAGGATGAGGTTCGCCCACATCCGGTTATGGTGCTCGATGATCTGCTCCGCGGAAAGGTGAGGACGATCGGCGGTGGTGTGGCCGTCGCTGGCGACGACCACATCGTAGTCCTTGCTCGCCGCGGAGCGGATCGTCGTGTCGACGCAGAAGTCAGTGGCGCACCCGGTGACGAGAAGCCGCGTGATCTTCCGCTCGCGAAGGATGGCGTCGAGGCCCGAGCGGTAGAACGAGTCGCACGCGGTCTTGCGGACAACGAGATCTGTCGGGCGCCGATCGAGCGCGGGCAGAACCTCCCAGCCCGGGGTCTGCGGCTCGAGGCCGGTCTTCTCGGCCCCGTCGTGCTGGACGAAGATCACGGCGCCGCCCTTGGCCCGCACGGCGTGGGCGAGGTCGTTGGCACGGCGCACGACGCCGTCCGCATCGTAGCGGCTCGCTCCGGCGAACAGCCCTACCTGCATGTCGATCACGAGAAGACCGATCACGTCGCCTCCCACTGTCGGCGCTCTTCCGCGCCCGATCTACCGCTGCTTGGCGTCGCCCGGCGGCTCCCTCTTTGCCAACATCTCCTTGTAGAGCGCAATGAGGACCAGAGCGTAGCCGAGGACCCGCACGACGACGATCAGGCCCTGCGCCGCCTCGCCCAGCCCGAGAACCAAGACGAGGTGCGACATGGCGAACAGCCCGAATGCGATCCCCACGAACAACGCAAGCGTGCTCTTGAGCCGCGACCACGTGAACAGAGCAAGAACGAAGATGCCGGCGCTCAGGATGAGGTTGAGCACCGTGACGAGAGTTGAGTTCATGCTCCTCCTTTGCGTAGGACGATGGCGAGTGTAGCGCACGCCGTGGGTCCCACAAAGCCGGCGATGCCGCGCTCCCCTTGAACAGACGTCAAGAGAAGGGGCCGCCCTCGAGCGGCCCCCAGAGTCGGCGCGAGTCTTCCTTCTACGCGGCCTTGGCCTTCGCCCGCCACAAGGTGATCAGCTTGCGCCCTTCGACGACCAGCGCCGGGACGAGCATGAGCGGCGCGATGTAGGCCCACATGCCGGCAGAGAGGGTCTTCGTGTCGAACGCCTGCTGCAACCCCGGCACGTATAGGACCAGCATCAACAGCGCCAGCGAGGCGAGGACCGCCCACTGCATCGAGCGGTTCGAGAAGACGCCGATGCGGGTCAACGGCACGTGCTCCGAGCGCGCGGCGTAGGCGCGGAACAGCTCCGCGAGCACGAGGGTCGAGAACGCGATCGTCATGGCGTCGTCGTGCAGCGCGCCCCGCGTGTAGATCCCGAGGGCGTAGACGCCGAGAACAGCGATGGTTAGGGCGCCCGCCTGGTAGGCGATGCCGATCGCCATCTCCCGGTTGATAATCCGCTCACGCGGCGATCGCGGCCGGCGGCTCATGATCCCCGGTTCGCCCTTCTCGAGGCCGAGCGCGAGCGCCGGCGCCCCGTCGGTGAGCAGGTTCAGCCACAGTAGCTGGATGGCTGTGAGCGGCGCCGGCCAACCGATCAGGATCGCGCCGAAGATGATGGCCACCTCGGCAAAGTTGCATGACAAGAGGTAGTAGACCGTCTTGCGGATGTTCGAGTAGATGATGCGCCCCTGCTCGACCGCGGCGACGATGGAGGCGTAGTTGTCGTCGGTGAGCACCATGTCGGCCGTGTTCTTGGCGACGTCGGTTCCAGCGATGCCCATGGCGATGCCGATGTCGGCGCGCTTCAGGGCGGGGGCGTCGTTCACCCCGTCGCCAGTCATGGCGGCCACCTCGCCGTTCGACCGCAGCGCCTCGACGATCTCCACTTTGTGATGCGGCGAGACGCGGGCGAACACATCGATCGACTCGATCTCACGCGCCAGCTGACCCTCGACCATCTTGTCCATCTCTGCGCCGGAGACGACGCGGCCTCCGGGCCGCATCAGACCGACTTGCCTCGCGATCGCCTCGGCCGTCGCAACGTGATCGCCAGTGATCATAATGGTACGAAGCCCGGCCGCCCGCGCCGTGGCGATCGCGTCCTTGACCTCAGGCCGCGGCGGGTCCTGCATCCCAAGAAGGCCGAGCAGCACGAGGTCGTGCTCGACGGTCCCCGGAGAGACCTCCTGCGGCGTTTCGGCGAGCGGGCGGTAGGCGACGGCAAGGACTCGCAGCCCCTGCGACGCCATGACGTCATTCGCCTTCTGCACCTCGTTCCGGGTGTTGACGTCCAGGGCTCCGGGACCGTCGGCTCCTTCAAGGCGCGAGCACAGGGAGAGAACGACGTCAGGAGCGCCCTTCACGACGGCGAGCACCCTCGCGGCGGCAGCGCGGATCGGCGCGCCCTCCGCCGAGTGCAGGGTCGTCATCCGCTTGCGGTCCGAGTCGAACGGGATCTCCGAGATCCGCGGGGAGCGCCGCACGTCGTCCTTTCCCATCCTGGCCTTCGCTGCGGCCACGACGAGGGCTCCCTCGGTCGGGTCGCCGATGACGCGGTACGCCGTCCCGTCCTGCCGCAGCTCGGCATCGTTGCACAGGAGACCTGCCCACAGGGCGCGTACGAGGACCGGATGGTCCTCAACCCGCGCCGGCGCGTTGCCGTGCGTGAACCCGCCGCTCGGGTCGTAGCCCTGCCCGGTCACGCCGTACGTCTCGCGCCTCGCCCACACGCTCGTGACCGTCATCTGGTTCTGAGTGAGGGTGCCGGTCTTGTCGGTGCAGATGACCGTCGCCGAGCCCAGCGTTTCGACCGACGGGAGCCGCCGCACGAGCGCGTGCCGCTTCAGCATCTCCCGCGTTCCGAGTGCCAGACACATCGTGACGATGGCCGGTAGCCCTTCCGGCACCGCGGCGACGGCGAGGCTGACGGCGACCATGAAGAACCGGATCAGGTCTCCCGCCCCTGTTCGGAAGTACGCGGCAAGTCCTTGCTCCCGAAGGATGTAGAGGTTCGGATCGCGGACGATCTCGAGCACGAAAACGATGGCGCAGACGATGAGGATGATCGTGCCGAGGACCTTGCCGAACTCCTCCAGTTTTCGCTGGAGCGGCGTCTCCTCCTGCGCTTCTTCGATCATCTCCGCGATCTCTCCGAGCTGGGTGTCGACGCCCGTTCCGGTCACGACGCCCTGTCCGCGGCCGTACACGACCGTCGTGCCGAGGAAGGCGGAGTTAACGCGATCGGCGATCCCCGTCTCCTTCGCGAGGTGGGCCTCGGCGTTCTTCTCCACGGGGACAGACTCTCCGGTGAGGGAGGACTCGTCGACGCGCATCTGCGCCGCCACAAGCAGGCGCAGATCGGCGGGGACCATCGTGCCGGCCTCGAGCAGGACGACGTCTCCCGGGACCAGGTCCCGCGCAGGAACCGTGACGCGCTGGCCGTCGCGCAGCACCTGGGCCTCCGGCGCGGCCATCTTCCGGAGGCTCTGCAGGGCCCTCTCGGCGCGGCTGTCCTGCAGCGCGCCGACAAGGGCGTTCAAGACCACGATCGCCATGATGATGACCGAGTCGAGCCACCCGAGCGGTTCAGGCTCGATGAAGTACACGGCAATCGAGATCGCCGCTGCCAGAATCAGAATCAGGACGACGAACCCCTTGAGCTGACCGACGAGCCGCTTCCAGAACGGAGTCGGCGGGCTTTCGGGCAGCGCGTTCGGTCCGTACGTCTTGAGCCGCTCGGTCGCCTCGGCGCTCGAAAGGCCGGCGTCCGCGTCCGTCTTCAGAGTGCGGACCGCCTCACCGGTGTCCAGAACGTGCCACAGTGTCCTATCTGCCGTACGCGTCATGCTCGATCCCTTCTTTGTGAGCCTTCCCCCTGGAGCGGCCTATCCGGCCCCGGCCTGCAGTAGGTGGGGAGCCGTCGTCCGCCTCCGGACGTCGTCTCCCCTTACCGAACCCAGTGTATTATCCACCGCGTGGACGGAATCCGCCAGGGGAAGAACGCAAGAAGACCCACTCTCTGTCGAGCTGGGACAGGCAGGACATCTTCAGGTTCTGTCGTGTCGCCGCCGCGGCGACGGCCGTGGACGCAAGGCCCAAGAAGGCGCACAGGCCACAGCTGGAACGGATGTGGCCTGTGCCTGGAGGTCCAATGCGACCCCTCGCGGGCTAGATCCAGAGAAGCTGAAGCAGCGAGTGCGCGGCGGCGACTACGAGGGGCGCAGATCGCAGCGGTGAGGACGTGCATTCTGCGTCTCCTCTTCTTCTCAACCTGCGGCGCTCGCACAAGAGGAGACCGGGAGCACAACCGTCTGCAAGGGTCCGAGCCTCCTTCTGACTGGCCTCGAGAGCGAGGTTCGTGCGCTGCGCGTCGCGGAGCGGGGTTGTCCAGGCTCTACTTGGCGGCGAATCGCAACCCGAGGAATCCTGAGTTGCCCGCGCTCTACAGGTCACAGCCGGCGCCGATCGCTCGGGGGGCGATCACAATCGCATCGGCGTCCGGACCGAAGGCGCCCCCCCGCGTTCGCGATCTCCGCGATGCGGAGCGACCCTATGCCCTTGATCTCGTACGCGCCGACGGCCGTGTCAAAGCAACACCGCGCTCCACGCCGGGCCCATCCTCCTCCGAGAGCGTCGAACGGCGCCGCCGACTCCACTCGCGGGGCACAGAGTACCTCAGCGCCAGCGCCGCGAGAGCGCGTGATCAATCCGAGAGAGCCGACTCTGCCTACGTGTGCGGTTGCTCGCGTCACACGCCCAATGGTTCCTCCTCCTGCCGCAACTCCTACCCTCCGCAAGATGGTAGTGCTGATCGTACCGCGACTGGGCCACCCAGGGATAATCCACCGCGACCGCCGTTCAGGACGGGACGGCCGGGGCTGCGCAGGCTGGCGACGCGTCGCCATGGTCAGTCCGAGCGCCTCCCAAGGGAGTGCCGCAGCACAGCAAGTGCAGCAACGGCGCCCCGCCGGAACGCGCGCCCGTAGGCTGTCACTCCATGAGAAGCAGTCCGACGGCCCGCCACCCGCATGAAGGAGCTTAGAGGCGACCAGGTCCGGTTGCACGATTCACCAATCGCCGTACTATTGGGGGGCAATCGGGGATGGAGTCCCCCTGACAAGCGCTCTCGCAGGGCTGATGACTCCTACCGACGCGCAGATCCTCAGGAGCCGTGCCCGCGGGGTCTCAGGCGACCGAGTCAAGCGCGTCGTCAGGGAGGATCCATGGGGGACTTCGGAATCGCCGCCCGGTTGCGCCTCGCAGTTCTTGCCGCTGTGCTCGCGTCGCGACTGAAGGGTTCGATTGCCTTGGTCGAGGTGTGCCCAAGAGCCGGCGCGGGAGCCATTTCGGCCCACTTCTTCCAGCCCGACGCGATGGGCTCGAATCTCCCTCGGCTTAGGCTTTTGGCCAGCACAGGCGCTGTGCTCCTCACGTTCCCCGCCGGCAGAGAGCCGGCCCCGGCAGTCCTGCGAGCGAAGTGGAGAGCAGTCGTCCGCAGGTAAGGAGGAAGTATGAAGACAACCATCTCGGCCATCCGCGCCATGGAGATCCTCGACTCGAGGGGGAACCCCACGGTGAGGGTCTTCTGTTCCCTGAACAACGGCGTGTTGGGGACGGCCTCCGTTCCGTCCGGAGCCTCCACCGGCGAGCGGGAAGCCGTCGAGCTTCGCGATGGAGACAGGAAGCGGTACAGCGGGAAGGGCGTCCTGAAGGCCGCCCAAAACGTCAACGAAGCGATCGCGAAGGCAACCGTCGGCGCTGATCCGAGCCGGCAGCAGGAGATCGACCGGCGGATGATCGAGCTGGACGGCACACCGAACAAGAGCGCGTTGGGAGCCAACGCGGTCCTCGGCGTTTCCATGGCGGTCGCGCGCGCCGCGGCCGCTGCAGCGCGCGTCCCCCTATACGCCTACCTGGGAGGCCCCGAGGCGACGCGCCTGCCGGTTCCGATGATGAACATCCTCAACGGCGGAAAACACGCGGACAACAGCTTGGATCTTCAGGAGTTCATGGTCGTGCCCGTCGGCGCGCCGACCTTCTCCGAGGCGCTTCGCTGGGGAGCGGAGACCTTTCACTCTCTCAAGCGGATCCTGCGCCAGAAGGGGTACGCGACCGGAGTGGGCGACGAGGGCGGCTTCGCACCCAACCTCAAGAACAACGAGGAGGCATGCGAAGTGATCGTCTCGGCAATCGAGGCCGCCGGCTACGTGCCCGGGAAGCAGATCGCCATTGCCCTCGACCCTGCCGCGAGCTCGTTCTACGAGGGAGGCGTCTACAACCTCGAGAGGAGCGGTCAAGGGAAGAGGTCGAGCGATGAGCTGATCCAGCTCTACGCCGCGTGGGTTGACAAGTACCCGATCATCTCAATTGAGGACGGGCTGGCCGAGGACGACTGGAGCGGCTTCCGAGCGCAGACGGCCACGCTGGGCGGCAGGATCCAGATTGTCGGCGACGACATCTACGTCACCAACCCCGAACTCATTGCCCGCGGCGTTTCGGAGAAGGCCTCCAATGCCGCGCTGATCAAATTAAACCAGATCGGGACGGTGACGGAAACCATCGAGGCCGTCGCGATCTGTCAGAAGGCGGGCTGGGGATACGTGATATCGCACCGCAGCGGGGAAACCGAGGACTCCTTCATCGCCGACTTCGCCGTCGCCATGGGGGGCGGCCAGATCAAGGCCGGATCGGCGAGTCGCGGTGAGCGCATGGTCAAGTACAACCGCCTGCTCGAGATCGAAGCCGAGTTGGGCTCGCGGGCGCAGTTTGGCCGATAGAGGAGTGAAGGCGATCCCGCAATGCAGGAAGACCGACAGAGAAGGGCGAAGATGCCCGGCCCGGCCGCGGGCCGAACGACCGGCGCTACCGATCCCCAAGCGGCGCGGTCGCTGTTCTTCCACAGCGTGCTCTTCCTGCGCCCCGATGACTCCGCTCGCGCCGACGCCCAGGAGGCCGCTCCCGACTTCTTCCGGGACCTCAACCTCGACCAGATCGCGGCATCGATCACGGGCGGATGGACGGAGTTCAACCTCACACCCTTCTTCCGAACGTCGCTCCGCGATGCGGATGCGGTAGCGTATCGCCAGGAGGTTTTCCGCGATCTCGAGAGCCCCGCTGTAATGGAGGCAGTCCGGTCCTTCACCGAGCGGCTGCGGGTCTCGCGACGCTACCTCAACCTCGCCAAGGACATCTACTTCCCGCACCACAAGGAGGGATGGCTTCTCGCGTCGGCATGTGCGTACTGCGATGCCGTCCTAGGGCTCTCGAACGCCCTCTCCGAGGCGCCCCTGACGTCGCGGGCCCTCCTCGGCTTCCGGAGCTTCCTGGGCACCTACGCAACCTCGGACCGCTTTCGCGATCTTGCGGCCCGAGCGCGGACGCTCGCCGGCGACCTGTCGGCGATTCGCTACACGTTCACCATCAAGGGCAACCGCGTCATCGTTCGCCCCTACGACGGCGAAGCGGACTACGGTACGGCGGTTGAAGAGACGTTCCACAAGTTCCGACAAGGCGCCGTCAAGGACTACCGCTCCATCTACAAGGGATCCGGCATGAACCACGTCGAAGCCTCGATCCTCCAGCGCGTGGCATGGTTGAATCCGTCTACGTTCCGTCCGCTGAGCACGTTCTGCACCGAATACGCAACCTATCCAGAGGATGGAATCCTCCGGTTCTACCGCGAGATCCAGTTCTACACGGCGTTCCTCGACTACGTCAAGCGATTCCGACATGCTGGGCTGCCCTTCTGCTACCCGACGATCCTGGAAGGCAGCAAGGAGGTCTCCTCGCAGGGCGCGTTCGATCCGTCCCTTGCCGCCCGCCTGTTGCCGCAGCAGAAGCCAGTCGTGCTCAACGACTTCTTCCTCCGCGATCCGGAACGCGTTCTTGTGGTCTCTGGACCGAACCAGGGCGGTAAGACCACATTCGCGCGGATGTTCGGGCAGCTTCACTACCTGGCAAGCCTCGGGGGCCCGGTGCCGGCACGCGAGGCGAGGCTCTTTCTCTTTGACCGGCTGTTCACGCACTTCGAACGGGAAGAGGACATCGGCACACTCCGCGGCAAGCTCGAAGACGATCTGGTGCGAGTCCGAGGGATTCTGGAACAGGCGACGCAGCGCAGCGTGATCGTCATGAACGAGATCTTCGCGTCGACGACCCTGAAGGACGCGAGTGCCCTCGGAAAGAGGATCCTGGAGAGAATCTGCGAGCTCGACCTCTTGTGCGTGTGCGTGACCTTCCTCGACGAGCTTGCAGCCCTCAACGAGAAAACCGTCAGCATGGTCAGCACGGTGGATCCCGAGAACCCCGTCATTCGCACCTTCCGGGTCGTGCGCCGCCCACCGGATGGACTCGCGTACGCCTTTGCCCTTGCCGAGAAGCACGGGGTGACCTACGCCCAGCTGAAGGAGCGGATCAAGCCATGAAGGCGCTCCTCATGCATCGGGATCGCGACTTCGACAGCGCACAAGAGCTCCCCAAGAACGCGAGCGCCCTGACGCAGGACCTCGAATTGGAGACGCTTCTCGCGGCCATGGCCGAGGGAGATAAGTTCCTGCACGATGTCGCGCGAAGGGCGCTGCTCTGCGGCCTCGCCCAGGACAGGGAGACGATCGAGTATCGACAGGCTGCCGTGGCGGATTCGCTTGAGAACAGCGAAACGGTCCGTGCACTCTACGATCTGGCCGTCGAAGCCATCGAGACCAGGCGAAAGGACTGGCTGGGGATCCACGCCTCCAGCCCGACCGGCGTCCTCGCCGGCGCGATCAACCTCATGGCGATGTTCGCTCAGGTTCTCCGGCGCTTGAGAGACGCCGCCCATGAGAACGCCGACCGCTTCAAGTCCGACGCATTCCGAACGCTCTTCGCCACGCTGGAGAGCGAGCTGTCCGACGCGTACCTCGGCAAGGTACAGGATCACCTGCGGCAGCTCAGGTTCCCTGCGGGTGTTCGAGTGAGCGCGGGACTCGGAATGGGGAACGAAGGCACGAGCTACATCCTCCGGAAGCCCCAGGACGTCGGCTGGGCGAGGCATCTCCTCGGGCGTCAGGCCCCCAGCCACTCGTTCCGCGTCGATCCGCGAGATGAAGCGGGGGGCAGAGCGCTGGGGCAGCTTCGCGACCGCGGCATCAACCTCGCCGCGAACGCGCTTGCCCAGGCGACCGACCACATCCTTGCGTTCTTCGAGATGCTGAGAACAGAACTCGCCTTCTACGTGGGGTGCATCAACCTGCGCGATCGACTGGCGGGCAAGGGAGAGCCCGTGTGCTTCCCGAAGGTAGCGCCGCTGAGTGAGCGCCAGCATCGTTCCGTAGAGTTGTACGACGTGTGCCTGTCACTCCACATGGAGGAGCGCGTCGTAGGAAACGCGGTCGACGCTGACGGCAGGGACCTGATCCTGATCACGGGCGCCAATCAGGGAGGCAAGTCGTGTTTTCTCCGCGCCATCGGCGTCGCTCAGCTGATGGCGCAGTGCGGGATGTTCGTCGGCGCCGAGTCGCTCGAAACCTCCCTCTGTACGGGTCTCTTCACGCACTACAAGCGCGAGGAGGACTCGACCATGAAGAGCGGGAAGCTCGACGAAGAACTGGCCCGAATGAGCGAGATCGCTGAGACGATCGCGCCCGACGCCATGATCCTGTTCAACGAAGCGTTCTCCGCCACGAACGAACGTGAGGGCTCGGAGATCGCTCTCCAGATCGTCTCCGCGCTGGTCGAGAAGCGCATTCGTGTCTTCTTCGTCACACACCTCTACGAGTTCGCCCAAACCCTGTACGAGAAAGACGGCGAAGGCGCCGCCTTCCTGCGTGCAGAACGCCTGTCGGACGGAACGAGGACCTTCCATCTCGTTCCCGGAGGTCCACTGGACACAAGCTACGGGCAGGACCTATACCGGCGCTTGTTCTCCGTAGCGATGACGGAGGGTGGATGATGACCCGTGCGACGCACAGAGGCTTGTCTCTGCAGTCCGCCCCGGGATGGTTCGGCCGCGCTCCGGAAGGCGCCGAGGTGGCCGTCGGTTCGCTTCCACCCAGGGAGAGCACAGGGTGCAACGATGAGCCTGAGTGAAAACCATCGGAGGGCGCTTCAGGCCACGCTGTCGTACATCGACAAGCTTCTTGCCGACGTGGAGTCAGCAGCGTCCGAGAGTCGCTCGGTATTCTCCTCTCTCGCCCAGGACCTGTCCGCCGCCGAGCGACGTTCGATCGTCAGCCAAGTGGCCGCCATCCGCTCTCAGATGGTTCGGAGCTCGCAGGCGTTGGACCTCCGTCCAGGTACCCAGACCTCAGCGTCCTGGGCTATCCAAACCATCCTGGTGTCCGCCCGAATCGCCCTCCTGAACGCAGCGCCGGAGCGGCTTCGCTCCTTCGGCGCCCTGGACGCACAGACCGCGGAAGAGGTCGGCAAGACGGAGTCCGAGCTAACCGCCCTCCTAAAGCAGCTCGAAGGGATCCTTCCAAAGGCGACTGGCGGGATCGGCGAGTCCGGCTAGGAGCCCTGCGGCGAGCAGTCCCTGCGGGAGGTAGTGCGTGGCGACAAAGTAGGCGACTTGGAGTCTTCGCGGCCACTCACGGGCTCATTTTGTGGCTCAGAGTTCGCATCTCGTGCGTGTCCGTGGCTGCGGCTGGTCTCCTGGCTGGGATCGAGAGCTGACTCCACGAGCTGCCTTCGTCAAGGCCATCGATTGGGAAGTCATTGAGATCTATTGGGTGACCTCCGCCCCGAAATCCGGCCCAGGCGCTAGCTTAGGGCCTCGTTTGCGAGCTCGTATGGCTGTGATGCCCAACCGCTCCGCGCCGAGGTTCTCTCTGCTTGAAGGTGCGTCAGCGCAGAAGGAGAAGGCGATGAGCGCCCACGGAGTTGGAACACCGAAGGCCCTCCTGAAGCAGGCCGCAAAGCGGTCTGAGCGGGGGCAGCTCGCGCGCAGTCTCACGCTCCCTCTCGCAGACGAACCCGCCTCCCCCGCGGACCCGTCAGAAATCACCGGCATCAGAGGCCAGCGCGTCCGCTTCCCCACGGCTACGGGGATTCGCAGCGGCGCTGAGTCGCGGACGTCGGACCCAGAGGATCTTCGGCGGCACCCAGCAGCGCGTGTGAGTACTCTTCTGAACGGTGACCGGAGGTTGAAGCAGGCGGGGGTCGCCGATGCGCTGAACCCAGAGGAGCTGGAGCAGCACGTGCGCGAGGGCGGTGACGCTCATCAGGGTGGCGATCTTCATCTACTCCCACGGCCGGACCTTGTGCCCCGCCTTCGCTGGCGCGCCGCTGGCCGCACGTTTCTTCCGCCGACGCCGCGCGGGAGTGAGCCGCTCCGCGGGGCACTCGCCAGGCAAGAAGCTAAGGGCTCTTGACGGCCGCCCCCGGGAGAAGTCTCCTTCAGGAGGAGAGTCAGAACACGGTCCGCGAGCGCTGGACTAGGGCCTCTCTGGCTGAATCAGACCGCGCTTCTCAAGGTCCCGCCGCAGGCTGGGCACGCCCCTGTACGCATGGGTCGGCATCCCCATCGCGCGTGCCGCCGCCACGTGACCCGGCTCATCGTCGATGAAGAGGGCCTCAGACGGCGCGCAGCCCTCTTCTTCCAGGATGTGCCTGTAGAAGCGCGGGTCCGGCTTGGCCATTCCCATCCTGTGAGAGGCGTACACGGCATCGAACACCCCATACCAGCCTGTCCCTAGGAGTGCGTTGTAGTGGGATTCGATCGTGTTGGTGCCCGCGACCACCCGGGACGTCTCCCTCAGTGCGCAGATCAACTGGACCATCTTCTCGTCCAGACGCGGATTGAAGAAGACGCTCCAGAGATCCGCAGGCACCGTGCGCCCAAAGCTCAAAGAGAAGTGATTCCAGAAGGCACCTTCGGTGAGCGTTCCGCAGAGGAGAGCGCGGAAGGCGTCCTGGCCGGACAGGGCTTCGAACTCCTCCCGGGTCAGGCCGAGGGACGCGGCGATGGTGGGCGTGACATCGGTGTCGTCACAGAGGACGCCGCCGACGTCGCAGATGACGAGACTCATCCTTTCCTCGCTGCGAACAGCTTCGCGCCCCCGACGAAGTACTTCGCCAGGGCAAAGAAGAGGATCACCATCGGGAGGCTCGCGATCACGGCCGCCGCCATCATCGCGCCTTCGTCGGTGTACTTCTCCGACGCGAACCTCGTGATGTACAGCGGAATGGTCTTCATCTCCTCGCTCTGGACGACAAGAAGAGGCCAGATGAGGTTATCCCACTGCGAGCGGAACGTTAGAATCGACAGCGTCGCGATCGCCGGCCAGCTGTTGGGAATGATGACTCGCCAGAAGATCTGGAGTTCCCCCGCGCCGTCGATCCTCGCGGCGTCGATCAGCTCGTCGGGGAAGGTCAGCAGGTACTGCCGCATGAGGAACACGCCGAACGCATTGATGAGAAACGGCACGATCAGCCCCGCGTAGGAGTTCTGCATCCCCATCTTGGTCACGACCATGTAGAGCGGGATCATGATCGCCTGGAACGGCACCATCATCGTGCCGATGATCAGGAGAAGGACGACGCGCCGCCCCCTGAAGGGGAACTTCGCCAGCCCGTATCCCGTCAACGTGGCCAACAACGCGGTGCTCGCCGTGATGGCGGTGGCCACAACGAGCGAGTTCAGGATGCTGCGCGCGTACATGAACTTGCCGTCGTTGCCGCGGATCGCTTGCCAGAAGTTCTGCCAGTAGAGGCTCCGCGGGATCCAAGGGTACGGCATGCTCATCACGTCTCGAGCGGGCATGAATGACGCTGTCAGCATGAACACGAGCGGCGCGAGGACGTAGACGGCCATGACGCCGAGCACCGCCCAGATCAGGATGCGCGCGGGGAGAGCCCGCGCTGTCTGTCCCAACACGCGGGGCGCCGCCGCGTCCCGCCGGCGTTCGCTAGAGGTAGGAGACATCGTCGCTCCGGGAGACCCGGAACTGCATCCAACTCAGGACCAGCATGATGCAGAACAGGATGACGCTCATGGCGCTCGCCCGTCCGATCTGGTGATCGCGGATGGCTGTGTTGTAGATGCCGAACGCGATGACGTCGATGGGACCACGGGGCGCGCCCGCCTGGGTGAAGACGTACTGCGTGCTGAACGTCCGCAGGCACTGGATCATGGACATAACCGACACCAACACCAGAGTCGGCTTCAGCAGGGGGAACGACACGCACCAAAAGTCCTTCCACGCACCGGCTCCGTCGATTCTCGCCGCCTCGTGAAGCGTCGTCGGAATGCTCGTCAACCCTGCAATGAAGATGATCGTAAAGTACCCGACGTACTTCCAGAAGTAGACCAGGATGGTCGAGATCTGGAGCATCGTGGCAGAGGCGAGCCACTTGTGGTCCACGCCCGGGGTCCGCAGGATCGCATTCATCGCCTGGTTCCCAAGCCCCCTCGGATCGAAGATCAGCATCCAGACGGCGGCGGCGACGACGGAGGAGACCACGGCCGGGCTGAAGTACGCCATCTGCAAGACGGACTGAACCCTCTTTCGCGACGCGATGAACGCCGCAAGCAGAAGGCTCACCCCGACCAGCAGCACGAAGGTGCAGACGGTGAAGATCGCGGTCGCTCGGACCGAGTTCCAGAAGGTCGAGGAGTGGAGAAGGTAGATGTAGTTCCCGAATCCGATGTACTCGGGCGGCGCCAGCGACAGAAGCTTCTGCTTGAACAGGCTGGTGTAGAAGGCGTTGACGATCGGGTAGAAGCTGAACAGCCCGAAGAAGACGAGCGCGGGGAGCACGAAGGCCCATCCCCAGCGTGCTTTTCGGCGTTCGATGCCACTCGTGCGTCGGACCTTCAAGCGCGTGTCCTACTTCCGAGCGAAGCTTGGCCCGGGCGACATCGCGCCCGGGCCAAGAGGCCGCTCTTCAGGTCTCCATCCCGCAGCAATCCTATTCCTGCAGGATCTCGTTCGCCTTCTGCCGCAGCGTCGCCAGAGCCTGCTCCGGCGTCACGCCGGCCAGCATGACGGACTCGATCGCCTCCCTCAGTAGGTCGTCGAATTGCGGGTTGTACTCGTGAAGCATGACCATCTTCGACCGCGCCATGTCGGCCGCGAAGACGTCCGCATACGGGAACGTCTCGTAGGCTTCAGAGGACAGGAGCGCGTTCGTCGGCTGGATCAGCCCGCACTTGAGCAGGTAGTCCTCTCCGTGGCTCAGCATGAACGCAATGAATTTCCACGCCCACTGCTGTTTCTCGCTCGTGCTCTCCACGTTCACCATGTAGTAGTGGCCGTAGTAGTTGCAGCCGTAGTTGTTCACAGCGTTCTCGAACACGGGGAACGGAACGATCATCCACTCGTTGCTCTCGTAGAATGCGAGGTTGTCGGCACGGATCCGGTCAATCTGGTACAGACCCGTCAGGCACATCGCGACCGAGTTGTTGTCCTTGTTGAACAGCTTTCTGGCATTCGTGTACGTCGGCGAACCCAGGTTCTTGCCGTTCGGTCCCCACTCCTGGAAGAAGGTCAGAACCTGCAGCCAGGCCGCGTCGTTGATGATCGCCGTCTCCCCGTCCTCCGAGAGGAACGACCCTCCCAGCTGCTCGACCATCGGCAACAGGAAGATCAGGTAGTAGGGGTATCGGAAGTCGAAGCCGCGTCGCTGCAGGATGTCGCCTTCGCGGATCACCAGCAACTCCGAGACGGCCATCATCTCTTCCCAGGTCCTCGGGTAGTCCGTTCCGGGGTTGAGACCGACTTCGCGGAAGTACTTGGTATTCAGGAAGATGCACCAGTTCGTCAGCTCCATCGGCAGCCCGTAGAGCTTTCCTTCGTACGTGACAGCATCCAGCGTGCCGGCCTGGTAGGCGTCGTAGATTGCCTGGAGGCTCGCGTACCCGGCCGCCGCGGAGTCAATGGGAGCGACCCGCCGGTTGATGATGTACGGGTATTCGTCCTCCGTCTCCATGTTGAAGATGTCGGGCCCCTGATGAGCCGCGAACGCCGTCAAGATGATCTGAGCGATGTCCCCCGACGGATAGGTCACCCGCCGGATGGTGACCTCGGGATACATCTGCTGGAATTCCTCGATGTACTGGTTCTCGATCGCCGTTCGATTCGGATCCTCGTGGGTCCAGAAGACCAGTTCGACGCCCAAGGCGGGGACAACCACGGCCCCCACCAGCACCGCCACCCCGATGAACGCCAGCCAACGTCGTCTCATCCGCAGCACCTCCTTCTCTCTTGGGCTGAATTATAGCGATTGTTCTCGTCCCGATGAATTCGCTTTCTGGCAGACCCTTCGGCGACTGCCAGAGGATCGACTCGGGACGGTGATGCGTCGAACGACCCCAAGAGGCTGTCCCGAGCCGTTTTCGAGTACGCTTCGCGTCATGAACGTCCTCGATCGGCCTTCTCGGATGGCGGCCCTCGACTCGGAGGGGATGCTCGGCATCCTCGATCGGTTCGGCAGCGATTGTGCCGACGCGATCCGGCGCGCCGACTCGGTTGCACCGCTTCCCATGAGCGCGACCGTCGACCGGATCGTGGTCTGCGGGATGGGGGGATCTGCGATGGGTGGAGAGATCCTGCGCCGCTTCTCGCGGCCGCCGACGGAGGTCCATCGCAGCGGGCGCCGGCCGAGCCGGACGAGTGAGCACACGCTCCTCGTGGCGATCAGCTACTCGGGGAATACGACAGAGACTCTGTCCGCGCTGGAACAGGCCCTGGAGACGCAGGCCCGGTTCCTCTGCGTGTCGAGCGGCGGCCGTCTCGCGGAGCTTGCTCGGGAGCGGGACCTGCCGCTCATCCTCGTCCCTCCGGGCTACCCCCCGCGCGCAGCGTTGCCGTACCTGGGACTTGGGCCGCTGGCCGTTCTCGGCCGTTTCGGCCTCGCTTCGATGCCGGAACGGTGGGAGGAAGTCTTCCGTGGAATCGCGGAGGATGGCGAGCGATTCGGCGCCGACGTGCCGACCAAGGACAACCCCGCAAAGCAGATCGCCGTGGCCCTGGACGGAAGGGTCCCCGTCGTGGTCGGGGTGGTGGGGACGACGGACCTGGCTGCCCTGCGCTGGAAGACCCAAATCAACGAGAACGCGAAACAGCCAGCCTTCTGCAGCGTCATCCCCGAGTTGCTCCACAACGAGATCCTCGCCTGGGACGAGGAGCGTTCCCGCCGGCATCTCTGCGCAGTCGTCTTGCGGAGCCAGGATGACGCGAAGGCCGATGCATCTCGGGTGGCGTACATGTCGCGACTGCTACACGAGAAGAGAATTCCGGTCATCGAGGTCGACGCGCCCGGCACGAGCCCGCACGAACGGGTTCTCCGTCTCATCTACCTGGGAGACTTCGCGAGCGTGTACCTCGCCCTGAGTCGTCGGATGAATCCCACCCCCGTTCTGGGGATCGACACGATGAAGCGCTCCCTGGGATACGTCGGCCGCGAGACGCCCGACGCCACCTAGCGCTAAGAGAGCCTAGACGACCTCGCTCCGCGACGTGCCGTGCGCGAACCTCGTTCTCGAGGCCCAGTGAGAAAGAGGCCGGGCCTTCCCTAGGCGGTTGTGCCCCCAGCGTGCTCTGTGCGGGCGCCGCAGGTCAAGAGGGAGAGGGGACGCAGAACGCACGTCCTCATTGCTGCGATCTACGTCCCCTCGAAATCGGCGGCGTCGCCGACGCGCTAGATCCAGAGGAGCTGGAGCAGCACGTGCGCGACGGCGACGGCGGTGATGCTCATCAGGGCGCCGATCTTCATGAACTCCCACAACCGGACCTTGTGGCCCGCCTTCTCCAAGGCGCCGCAAGCGAAGACGTTCGCCGTCGCCCCGACGGGCGTGATGTTCCCGCCGAGGCCGGTCCCGACAAGCATCCCGAACAGGAGCGGGAAGGCGTTCCCCATCCCGATGACGCTCGCCATGTGTGTACAGACAGGGATCATGAGGATCGTGAACGGGACGTTGTCGACGAACGACGACAGGGCCACGGAAAGCCACACGAGGAAGACGAGGGCCAGGGTCGGGCTGTTGACCCCAAGCTTCACGATCGCGTTGGCCAAATCCTTCAGGAGCCCGACGTTGTTCACCGCACCGACGACGACGAAGATTCCGATGATGTAGGCGAGAGAGTGCCAGTCGAACTCGGCGAGGATGTGCTTGACCTGCTTGCGCGCAAGCACAAGGGCGATCATCCCGACGGCGAGGCCGATGTAACCGATCTCAATTCCGATGTACGGGGAAACGCCGAGGGCCGCGATCCCCCCGAGGAAGAGAAAGGTCGGAAGGACCTGGATCTCCGTCCTTTCCGTCTCGACGCTGACGGTCTTCTTCATCCGCCGCAGAGTCGTCAGGTAAAGCATGGCCAGGCCCGCCGCTACGGCGACGATCGAGATCAGTCCAAGTCCGAGGTTGCCCTGGAACCAGTAGAAGTCGAAGAACTTCATCCCTGTCGCTTCGGCGACGATCAGCGCCGGGGGATCGGCGATCATCGTGACCGTGGTCACGATGTTCGACGAGCAGGCGATCGCGATCAGGTACTTCGTGGGGGACGAGCCGGCGGCCTTCGCCATGGCAAACCCGATGGGGGCCAGCATCAGCGTGACCCCGACGTTCTCCATGAACGCCGACAGGACGGCGGCCAACACGCACAACGCAAGCAGGGCCCGTCCTTCGGTCTTCGAACTGCGCGCGAGGTAGTTCGCGAGGCGCGCGGGGACGCCACTCTCAGAGAACACCACCGAGACCATCAGGAAGCCCCAGTAGATGGCGATGACGTTCCAGTTGATCGCTTCAAGAAGCGCGGTCTTCGGAGCGAGCGCCCCGATCGCCACGAGGATGACGGCGGAAGCGACCGACACGTACGAGATCTTGACCTTGCGCCACAGGATCAGGCCGTAACACGCGACGAAGATCCCGAGCGTTGCCCACTTGATGACCACGACCCACCTCCCGATGCCTACGCGGATCTCGGGCCGAGAGAAACCGCCGCCCCGCCTCAGTCACCGCGCCGGACTGGCGGCAATGGTAAGTGCAGGAGCACCGCGGGTCCAGCAGATTCCAAGCGACGGCAATCGGCGTCGAAGAGGAAAGGGGGCTCGCCTCCGTCCGGCTGCGGGACGGGGTTCCCGCGTGACCCCACACGAGAAGGCGGCCCGCATCGTCCGGGATGCGGGCCGCCTGAGCATGTCCTGTCCGCCCTTCGCGGAGCCCGACGCGCCTACGTCTCCTACAGACCGAGGAGGATGAGAACGGGGACGAAGACCTCCGCGACGAGGGACATCACGGTAATCATCGTGTTCAGCGACGGCCCCGCAGTGTCTTTGAACGGGTCACCGACGGTGTCACCCGTGACGGCGGCCTTGTGCGCCTCCGAGCCCTTCCCGCCGAACGCCCCGGTCTCGATGTACTTCTTCGCGTTGTCCCACGCCCCGCCCGAGTTCGCCATCAGGAGAGCGAAGATGATCCCGGTCAGGATGCTCCCCGCGAGACATCCGGCGAGCGCCTCCTTGCCGAGGACGATGAACACGACGATGGGGACGATGAGCGCCAGCGAGCACGGGAGCAGAAGCTCACGCAGCGCGCCGCGCGTCGCCATGTCGACGCACGTCGCGTAGTCGGGCTTCGCTTTCCCCTCGAGCAGTCCTGGGATGTCGCGGAACTGACGTCGGACTTCCTCGACCATGCGGCCCGCGTTCCGTCCGACGGCAAGGATGAGGAGCGCCGAGAAGACGGGCGGCATCATCGCGCCGATGAACAGCCCGATGATGACCGGGTAGCTGATCAGGTTGATTCCCTGCGCAAGGTCGATGTCGGCGAGGTGCGTGTACGCGGCGAACAGCGCGAGAACGGTGAGCGCGGCCGCCCCGATGGCAAACCCCTTCGTGACCGCCTTCGACGTGTTGCCCTGGGCGTCCAACGTATCCGCGATCTCGAGCGCGTCCTTGCCGAGCGAGCCTTGCTCCGCGATGCCGCGGGCGTTGTCGGAGATCGGTCCGAACGCGTCGCCAGCGATGATCGTCGCGGCGATCGACAGCATGCCCACCGCCGACACGGCGATCCCGTAGAACGGGTCGACGCCGAACACCTCGGCAAGTCGCCACGCGCCGAACATCGCGGCGCAGATCCCGAGGATCGACGGGATCATGCTCAGAAGACCGTACGAGAATCCGGTCAGGATGCTGATCGCCGTTCCTCGGGAGGCTGCTTCCGCTGTACGCAAGGTCGGCTTGCGGTCGATCGACGTGAAGTAGTCGGTCGTCATCCCGATGACGATCCCCGCTGTGAGTCCGGCGACCGTGGGGAGGAACACGCCCAGCCACTGGGTCCCTTCCAGGCCGGTCGCGAACCGCGTGATCACGAACAGAAGGCCGACGAAAATGATCGATGTCGTGTAGGTGCCGGCGTTCAGCGCTGCCCCCGGGCTCTTGCGCATGAAGGTCCGAACCAAGAGGATGCCGATGATCGACGCGAACAGCCCCATCGCCGAGATGAGGAGGGGCAGCACCGCGAAGATGCCGCCGCCGATCGACACGCCGAGAATCATCGCCGCGACGATGGCGGCGATGTAGGAGTCGACGAGGTCGGCGCCCATGCCTGCGACGTCGCCGACGTTGTCGCCGACGTTGTCCGCGATGACCGCCGGGTTACGCGGGTCATCCTCGGGGATGCCGAGCTCGACCTTGCCCACGAGATCCGCGGCGATGTCGGCCGTCTTCGTGAAGATTCCGCCCCCGGCCTTGGCGAACAGGGCCAGCGCGCTGGCGCCGAAGCTGAAGCCGAGGACGACATTCGCCGCCGTGGCTTCCGGCCAGCCGAACACGGAGCCCGTGAGCCAGTAGATGAGGCTGACGCCGATGAGCGCCATCCCGACGATGCCGAGGCCCATGACCGCGCCCCCGTAGAAGGCCACCGGGAACGCCTTCTTCAGGCCGCTGCGGCAGGCGTTCGCCGTGCGCACGTTGGCGTGAACGGCGGCCATCATCCCGAGGGATGCGGCGACCGTCGAGCAGCCCGCGCCGATCAGGTACGCAACCGCTACGGCCACGCCGACGCCGGCCGCAGAGATGGCCAGTTCCGGGTCACGGCTCAACCCGAACGCGGTGAGGACGCCAATGATCGGCGCCATGATCCCCAAGAAGCCGATCAGGGTTCGATTCTGCCGGCTCAGGTAGGCCTTCGAGCCGACCTGGATCGCCTTCGCGACCTCCTTCATCCGATCGGTGCCGCTGTCCTGCTTCGTGACCCAGAGGTACAGGCCCACGGCCAGGGCAATGGACAGGACACCCGATACGAGACCCAGCAACTCCCAGAGCATTCGCCATCACTCCTTTAGGAACTTGCCCACGAGGTCGCCGGCCCCTCTTCTCCGGACGCGCGAGAAGCTCGCAACCCCGCGCAGTCATTCACGAAACCTACCCAGACACCTAAAGTAGGGATCATACTCAGTACGCGCTTTCGTGCAACCTAAGGCAGCTTC
>Ga0209610_1000245_pt1 | contig 28363 bp, 30 predicted proteins | sample LakKivw275mmetaG_FD_184137 | JGI IMG/M metagenome (GOLD analysis project Ga0209610, IMG submission 184137) | Anoxic lake water microbial communities from Lake Kivu, Rwanda to study Microbial Dark Matter (Phase II) - Lake Kivu water 275m metaG... | ecosystem: Environmental > Aquatic > Freshwater...
GGTCATCTCTAACTGTGTCATTAATCTCTCGCCTGACAAGAGAAGGGTCTTTAAAGAGGCATTCAGGGTTCTAAAACCCAATGGACGGATAATGGTGTCGGACATTGTCTTGCTGAAAGAACTCCCCGATTTCATAAAAGACTCTATCGAGGCCTATATCGGCTGTCTTTCAGGTGCGATACTAAAGGACGAGTACATAGAAGCGATAAGAGAGGCTGGTTTTCAGGAAGTCAGGATAGCAGAAGAGACATCCTTCCCCATTGAGTGTATGGCTAATGATCCAACTGCAAAGGCTGTAATTAAGAATTTAACAATACCGCCTGAAAAAGTAAAAGAGGTTGCAGATTCGGTCATAAGCATAAAAATCTACGGGGTAAAACCCGGTAAGACGCTTTAGAGGGAGCGGGCTTCTGGCAACTCTGTGGCACTTCGTGCTTTGCCTCGCGCCGTCCGGTCACTTAACAGCCGACAAAAGGGAAAACAAAGATTTCGCCAAATTCGCCTATTGGCGAACTTCCTCTATACGCAAACAAGTAAGGAAAATGGGAACTTCTGGAAAGACAGCTTTTGATACCGGTTTAGGACTGTCATGCAGAAAAAAATTTTGTTTGTCTCCCTGCTTCGCCCGACAAGGCAGGTGTTTGAGGAAGGCTATAAGGGAGGCAGGCTCAGGTCGCAGGCAACGGAAGACAACCGAAGGGGCTGAAGTTCGAGCACCGACACGGCTGGGTGGGGAGGAGAATATTCGGCTTTCTGGCAAAAAGAGTCTGCCTCTGTTTAACCTAGGTGGGAGCGGATGAGTCCGCTATTTCGTTGATGTGCCAGCTATAATACGACATTCAGCATAATTGTTAGCGACGAGGCAAGCTTCTTCTGTGAGATTGTTTAGCAACCCATCCCCCTGACCCCCTTCCCTTAGCAAGGGAAGGGGGAGTGTAGGTAAGAAAGGGGTGAAACCCCTCTCTATAAATCTCTTCCCCCTCTCCTTTGAAGGAGAGGGGGATAAAGGGGGTGAGGTCAGTAAACACTCTATAATATCTTTGTAGTCTTGACCTCGACCAGGCTATGGCGTATCTTATACTTCGCAGAGCGAGGTATAAGATGCTAACGTAGCTCTAAGCATCGGTACAATGGAAGGACTTTATTCGATATCGCTGGCTGTGTGCGCTTTTTGCCTGGGCGCTTGTCCCTTTTCGCTATGGATCGGGCGCTGGCTCCTGGGCAAAGACATAAGGGATTACGGAGACGGCAATCCAGGGGTGGTCAATGTCTTCCGAGCTGGAGGACGCAAATCAGGGTGCCTTGCCTTAATTCTGGACATAGCGAAAGGTATACCTTTTGTAGCCCTGGCATACTCGTTCTTCGGGTTACCTGAAGTAACAGTTATGATAGTGGCAGTGAGTGCGATATTAGGGAACGCCTTCTCACCACTGCTTCGCTTTAGAGGCGGCAAGTCGGTAGCCATTACTTTTGGTGTGCTGCTGGCGCTGCCTCACCACGAGATGCTTATTACGTTTGCTGCCTTTATGTTGTTAGGCTTTCTTTTTATAGAAACTGACGCCTGGACGGTAATGCTCGGCCCAACAGGCTCATTGGTCTATTTGGCAATTACCGGCGCAAGCTACTGGGAATTGTTATTCGTGCTAAGCGTGCTTGTAATATTAGCAGCAAAGCATCATAACGAGCTGAAGGCTATTCCCAGATGTAAAGTGAGACTTATCGGCTGGCTTCAGTCAAGAAGATACAGAGCCTAAGTTGGCAATAATGGGAATAAGAGCATGGTATACCAGGTAATCATAACCGTCGGTTTGCTCGTCTTCGCGCTAAACCTTGTGCTCAATTTGAGAGTCCTCAAGAGGCCGAGCAGAGATAGCAAGCTACCTGAGCCAGCTCCTCTTGTCTCTGTGCTTATTCCTGCAAGAAACGAGGAAGCAAATATAGAGAGCTGCTTGAAATCTCTACAGGAACAGGACTACCCAAATCTGGAGATTTTAGTACTGGACGACGACTCCTCGGATAACACGGCTGGTCTCGTGGAGCAGATGGCAGCCACGGATAACCGTGTCCAACTGGTCAGAGGCAAACGCTTACCCCAAGGCTGGGCCGGTAAGCCCTTCGCCTGCTATCAACTTGCTAAGAAAGCGCAGGGTTCCTGGTTACTGTTTGCCGATGCTGATACCACACATGCTCCTTATATGCTGCGCAGCGTAATTCCTCTGGCCATCAAGTACAGATGCTCTTTGCTGTCTGGATTTCCCCGCCAGCTTGCTACTTCTTTACCTCAGAAGGTAGCCATTCCAGTACTGTACTTCATTATCCTGAGCTGGCTGCCGCTATGGTGGCTTCAACACTGCAATAAACCGAAGCCATCACTGGCCATCGGTCAGTTCCTCCTTTTTCCCAGAGAGGAATATTGGCGAATTGGGGGACACAGAGCTGTAAAGTCAAGAATACTGGAAGATGTCTGGCTGGGGGTTGAAGTACACCGGCATGGTGGACGACATATGGCAGTTGACCTGTCGCCAGTGGTCTCATGTCATATGTACCAGAGCATCGGAGCAATGTGGGAGGGATTTATCAAGTGGATTTACTCAGTGGCAGCATTATCCTCAGCAGCACTGTTGGGGCTGATAATAGCTGGCTTTATTTTCTTTCTGGCCCCGTTCTACTGGCTCTGGGAAGCACTATTTGTGGCAGGTTCTTTCACTGGCTGGCAATTTTTGGTTACTCTTCAGGTAGCAACGATAATAGCTATGCGCTGGATCGCAGATAGTCGCTTCAAGGAGCCACATGCTTCAGCTTTACTACACCCGCTCGGGTTCTCATTCCTTTTTCTAGCCTGTCTCTATGGCGCTTCGCATCGAGCAGTCGGCGGTTATGTGCATTGGAAGAAACGGCTGTATGGGGGAAAATCGGGGGTCGAGTAGTCATAGCCACAAACCGCATCCATCAAAGCTCCAGGTTGTGCCAGCAGTAAACCTTGCAAGAGTGTTTACTAACCTCACCCCCTCTATCCCCCTCTCCTTCAAAGGAGAGGGGGAAGAGATTTATAGAGAGGGGTTTCACCCCTCTCTTACCTACACTCCCCCTTCCCTTGCTAAGGGAAGGGGGTCAGGGGGATGGGTTGCTAAACAATCTCCTTGCAATGTATGAATTGAATTCTAAAATTTGCTATACTCAACCGTCCCTTTAATTTATGAGGAGAGAAAAGCTATGGTGAAAGCTGCAATTGTAGGAGCCACGGGCATCGTCGGTCAGCAATTTATCGTTGCCCTGAAAAACCACCCCTGGATTGAAATCGCAACACTTGCTGCCTCCGAGAGGTCAGCAGGGCACAACTATAGAAAGGCAATAACCGATGCTTCATCTGGAGCCCTGCGTTGGTTTTGCGAGGAGCCTCCAGTGGAAGAAGTTATGGAAATGCCAGTCCAGAATGCCATCGAATTGGATATTTCCACTATAGACATCGTTTTTTCCGCTATAGAATCTGAGCAGGCGAAGATTCTTGAACCGAAATTTGCCGTTGCCAAACCGGTTATAAGCACGGCTTCAGCCTTCCGCTACGATGAGGATGTGCCCATCCTGATTCCGGGCATCAACTCTGAACACGCCAAGCTGCTCCGAATTCAGAGAAAATCACGAGGGTGGAAGGGTTTCATCACACCTATTCCCAACTGCACCACCGCTGGCCTGGCAATAACACTAAAACCAATCTATGAAGCTTTTGGTCTAAATGCGGTCATAATGACTTCGATGCAAGCTATGTCAGGCGCAGGCCGAAGCTCCGGAGTGTTAGGCCTCGATATTCTAGACAATGTCATTCCCTATATTCCAGGGGAAGAGGAAAAGGTGCAGCGTGAAACGCAGAAAATCCTGGGCAATTTTGAAGAGGGTTCAATCAGGCCAGCCAGATTCAACGTAAGCTGTACCTGTACTCGTGTCAACGTGCGAGAAGGACATACAGAATCAGTCTTTGCCGCTACACAAAAAGCCTGCGAGGTGGAGGACGTCGCAAGGGCGATGAGGAAATTCGTCGGCTCATCTGGCGAGACCGAGCTGCCTTCAGCCCCAAAGCACATGATAATAGTGCACGAAGACCCGTTTAGGCCTCAGCCACGGCTTGACCGTCATATGGAGGATGGCATGGCCACTACAGTCGGTAGAATCAGGAAGGACACCGCTTTAAAAAACGGAATCAAGTATCTTCTGGTGTCCCACAATACCAAGATGGGAGCAGCTAAGGGCGCTGTTCTTGTCGCTGAACTCCTTATCCGGGATGGATATATCACCTAGATACTGAGGTCGGAGGTTCAAATCCTCTCGCCCCGATGTCGACTTCCTACAAGGCAAACAATTCGTCATCAAGTTGCTATGCTTCCTCCTGTTACCTGACTCAGGGGTGGGGTTCTACTTCTTGCCCTTGAAATTACTTTCCGAACAGGAGCCTTTATTTGCTTCCATACTTGTTGTTAAAAGTGACGTCCCTCAGCTCCATCCTGGTCACAGATGGGACCTCATCAGGATATCCAAGTGATATTACCGAAATTAACCTCACCACTTTTGGAATGCCAAGTGTTTCCTTCAGTTCTTCTTCATTATGCGAAGGATTGAGCCAACATCCCCCAAGACCAACTGCGTGGGCAGCAAGGAGCATGCTATAGGCTGCTATTGAGCCATCCTCTACGGGGTGGTTTGATATCATGGGGTCCACTACTACAGCAATCCCCAACGGCGCCTCAGCTAGAAATTCCCCAAAGGTAAGCAACTTCGCTACCTTTTTCCTTACCTGAAAGTCGCTTAAGACTATGAACTTCCAGGGTTGTAAATTGCTCGCAGATGGTGCCCATCTCCCCGCATCCAGAATCTTCTCTAATTCTTCCTGTGGAACAGGGTCTTTCTTATATTTCCTTATGCTTCTTCTAGTCTTGATTGCTTCCAATGCATCCATTTAGCTACCTCCTTATAGCAACCTTTTCACCTGGCTTTACCTTCCCAAGCAATTTCTGAACCCCCTCAATTCCACCAATTACGTTGACCGGGCTTATGGGCCTAATCTCTTTTCCTTTGCTTATCGGAGTCATCCCAAGGAAGATACACATCGCTTTCCCTTGCGGCCAATAAGCGATATCTCCAATGTTAACTACTTCCCTTGCATTCTCTAACCCTGTCTCTAAGGGGATAGAAAAGTATATTTCGTCCCCCCAAAGATTGACGGTAGAGGTGATGGGAAGAATCTCCAGGACCTTGGTAGCGGTATCTGTTTCGTTGAGCCAGGCTTCCACCTCAAGCTCACCTACGGTAATCTTTATCTGCCTTCTCATTTCCATCTCCTTAGTTATCCAGGCTAGATAGCCCGGGTCCCCCTCAACAACAGGCAAAGCAATTATCTCAGGCACCTCATAGCTATGAATCCCCTTAACCACACGCACAACTTCAGAAAAGAGTTCTGCCCTGGTTTTGACCAGCAGGAGGTTTTCTTCAGCTTCCTCAACCTTACCTCGCCACCGGAATAGTGAATTTGCTTTAGGTACTATATTTACACAGGCGGCTTTTCCTCCGCAAACCAATGCATCAGCTATCTTATGCGCCTCTTCATAGCTTCCAGTAGTGATGAGGATAACTACATAACTAGATTCCGCCATTTTCCTATTCTCTATTAAGAACGCACTATCATTATAATGCAGGCCTTAATATCCTGCCACGCAGTTATTATAAGAGTATTTACTAACCTCACCCCCTTTATCCCCCCTCCTTCAAAGGAGAGGGGGAAGAGATTTATAGAGAAGGGTTTCACCCCTCGCTTACCTACACTCCCCCTTCCCTTGCTAAGGGAAGGGGGTCAGGGGATGGGTTGCTAAACAATCTCTTATTATGGCACTTATCCTAAATTGGTACCTCGGTCCGGCATGAGATTGAACGCGCTAGAACGCAAATATGTAGTTTATCCTGAGTTTCAAGATGGCTTTGCTGCAAAGTCATAGTATATACTATAAATGAATCTATGCTAAACTTTAAAAAATATACATATAGCGTAAAAACGAGGAGGTTGTTATGAAAAACGAAGAGCTTTGTTTCATGCCCGCCACGGAGATGGCGGCAGCCATCAAACAGAAAAAGCTTTCTCCCGTAGAGGTAATAGATGCCATCCTGGACCGTATCGAGAAAATCAATCCCAAGATTAATGCCTACGTGACTCTCACGGCTGAGGCGGCACGCAGCGCAGCTAAGGCAGCCGAGAACGCCGTGATGAAGGGAAAGGCTCTTGGGCCTCTGCATGGGGTGCCAGTTTCTATCAAGGACCTCGTCTTTACCAAAGGGAGCCGGACTACATTCGGTTCGAAACTCTATGAACATTTCATCCCCGATGAAGACTGTGCCTTTGTGGAAAAATTGAAAGCCGCAGGAGCGATTATTTTGGGCAAGACCAACACTCCGGAATTTGGCCTTATTGCTAATACCGACAATCCCGTTTTCGGCCCAACCCGAAATCCCTGGAATTTAACCAAGACCCCTGGGGGCTCCAGTGGCGGTGCAGCGGCTGCGGCGGCTGCCGGGTTAGGTCCTCTGCACCACGGGAACGATGGAGGTGGTTCTATCCGCATTCCCTCAAGCTTCTGCGGCGTTTATGGACTAAAACCTCAATTTGGGCGGGTAGCCCGTCAACCTGCCCTTCATGGTTGGGAGACACTGTCTGTGGAGGGATCCCTGACCAGGACTGTGGCGGATGGCGCTCTGATGCTATCGGTCATGGCCGGGCCTGATGAGCGAGACCACTTCTCCCTCCCTACCCAGGAAATGAACCTTATAAAGGCTGTCAAGGGTGGTGTGAAAGGTTGTAAAGCTGCCTGGAGTCCCAATCTGGGCTATGCCGTGGTGGATCCAGAGGTGAGAGATATTACCCGGAAGGCTGCCCGGCAATTTGAACATCTAGGATGCAAGGTGGAAGAGATCACCGCAGATTTCCTTAACATGGAATCTGACTGGCTGACCCTAGTCATCTGTGAAACAGCTGCTGCTGTGGAACAGCGCAGGGAGGAATGGGAGAAGGTGATGTATTTCGTTTATAGACCTTTTATCCCAATGGCTGACACTTTTACATCGCGAGACATGGCTATGGCCCAATTTCATCGAGAGGACCTCTGGGCTAAAATTCACCAAATATTTGAAAACTACGACTTCCTCCTCACCCCCACCATGCCCATAACTGCCTTTGATGTAGAGACCCCTCTGGGTCCCACAAAGATAGATGGACAAGACGTCAGCCCCACTGCCATCCCTTGCTTCACGCTTCCGTTTAACTTCACGGGGCAACCTGCGGCTACTGTCCCCTGCGGATTCACCAAAGAAGGATTACCCGTGGGATTGCAGATTGTGGGGAGGCGATACGATGAGGCTACAGTGATTCGGGCATCAGCGGCTTTTGAGAAGGCATGCCCCTGGGCTGATAAGAAACCACCATTAACTTAAGATTGCTCGCAGGAATAGCAATTCATAGGATTGTTAATTCAAGCGGGATTTAAAATTCCTGCAGTGAACTGTGCAGCGTACTCGTAGAGCCCACAAAAATCTGCAAAATAAGCAATGTAGGCGGCTGATACTATGTTAAAAAAGTCACCAAATGCACAACAACCAATTTGTAATACCATAAAATCGTTCCCTTCTGTTTGCCCCTTCTTTTCAATCAACCAGGCTGCAGTATGCCTGTTCCTGAACTTGCATCAGGTCATTTAATTTACTTTCATCCGTGACGAGAATGCGAAAGAGGATAACACCCATGTTGCTTGGGGCAATGACCACCTCTGAATTTCCAGTATCGTGGTAAGGCATGTTTTCCCCAACCAGAAGTATATCAGCCGGGTTTGATTTAGCGGTTCGGTCATTCACAACAAAGAAATTATCTGTGTTACTTGCGTAAAACGACATTGACCAATAGGTGTCATTAGGTATTGGAGCAATGATATGAAGCGGCTTATCGCTTACCTCATAAACGCAAATGGAGTATAAAAGGTCAGGGGAGGGTCTAACCACATCTCTGCTATCGGCTGTTGTAGGAGGCGCCTGATATATCATGTTCATCTGGCCGCCAGGTGTCCTGTGCTGCATACCTAGCAAGGTGTAAAGTGTAATGCCATACGGTAACACTGCAACTGTAGCTACATGAATTACAGCAGCTAATAAAAGCGTTATCACTATCAGTTTTATCCAGTTTTTCACTTACATTCCTCCGTTATAATATGGGGCAGTTCAATAGTATCAAGGTTCTCATAAACAGATGGTGCGGGATTATATATGCGCAGAAAAAGAGTGATTTTCTTTTGATTACCTGTAGGGAGCCAGTTGCCCGTTTTAGGAGTCGAGGACAAAAAAATGGTAAAGTTCCCATTCTCATCATATTCGATATTTTTGTTGGTGTAGGAATAGCGGTTTTGCTCGTTGGGGATCAAAAAATTATCACCGCCATATACCGTGATGCTCCACCAGGACGAATATGTATCAAGATTGGTACCTTCAATTCTGTAGTCACAGCTGGATCGAAGTAGCTGTCCAGCATAGTCAGTATCTGCCATGTAGTAAATCACCTCAGATTTGTTAAGTGCAAAAAGGGCCTCAATAGCAATCGCAGCCCTGGTATACATCCCAGCTTGCTCACTGCCGTAGGTAAGGCCGGTATACCATGCTCCATTTCTAATTAAGTCCTTTTCAGTAATAAGGCCAACTCCCAATAAGGCAGAACCAACTCCCAAGGCCAAAGCAACCATCACAACCAAAAGATACTTGGATATCCTTTTCATTGTTTCTCTCCTGCCAGGTGATTCCATTTAACTAATTGTAGCAAATAGGAAGTGCTTCTCTCCTCCTCTGAAGCTGAACTATGTCTTGCAAAGCTCGCTCATCTCCACACCAGATTCTCCCTACTTGTTTTCTTATTATAATAACCTATTTCGTTTGAATGGGAAGTTTCACCGGGCAAGAGCGGGCATGCCGGTGCTACCCAGCTCGTTCGAGAGAAGATTGGCGGAATCTTCAATATCTTGTGTATCCGCTGGGAGGAATCAAGTTCGGTTCCTATCCCCACAATTTACGTCTATGTCCTGACAGCCAGTATCCTTGGTCAGACGACATGCCCATCGCTTGGCTTGTTCATGAGTATAAGTCGGAATCCTACGGAACGCGGATGTGCTCGACATTTCGACTCCCAGCAAAAACGCCTCGAATGCACCGCAGCGCTTTGCGCAAGCACAATAAAGAAGAAATGCAGCAATTCCCTGAATTTCTTCCAGAATTATACGCACGAGACCTTGGTTGAAATTGCAAAACGAAAGGAAGAAATGAGCTTTCTTAGAAGGCCACGATTGGAATTCGGGACACAATACTAATTAAGCCTACTACAAGATAGGTATTATTCCCCAAATGCCACTGAATATCCCCTCACCGAGATTGCCACGCTGGAGCCTGTCCTGAGCGGAGGTGAGATTCTTCGCCTTCGGCTCAGAATGACAGGAAGCGAAGGGGCTTGCAATGACATCCGTTATCATTCCCTAGAATAAAAAGCTCTCAGTGATTGATCCTAGTCTCCAGAAGCTCGAAGCCACTCCGCTCGTCCGTGATACGCACCATGTCCGTACCGAGGATTTCATAGAGTATGACCTCCCCTACAAGCCATGTCGTGACGCCATAACGCAGGCATCCAGTCATGGTTTGTCCTGCCCGTCCCAGCGCAGCATGGATATGCAGAGTCGGTTTGCCATCTTCACCGGGAGCGAGTACTCCTACCCCCAGCACCTCATGTGCTCCGTCAATGGGCAAGAGCATTGGCGTTGGTGGCATTTCTTCTGAACACCGCGGGCCAACAACAACATCGCCAGCTCCAATTCCACCCACTAAAATAGCATGTCCCACAAATACTCCGTTCTCCTCGGCAAAATGCTCAATACATTCGGGCACCACATCCCCATCCTCGAGCCGCATCATAAAAACCCGTCCAATTTGTCCTTCACATGCTTTCATCGTTAACCTCCTATGAATTCCAGGAACACAATACTAACCAAGCCTACCACAAATCAAGTATTGTGTCCCTGATTACCAGATTCATTTTTGTTGAAGATTCACAGTGAACCAACATCGTTTGTGTTTTCCTCGGATGTCCTGATATTAAGCAATCCGTCGTCCCTGAAAACGCTGACTTTGTCAATAGCTTAAAAAGCTTAAAAGAATAAGGTGCCTCGCAATGACAGAAAGAAGAGGCTAATGTGTCACTGAGCAATTGGAGATGAGCATAGGGTATTGACAATGGGACTACAGTTTATTGTATAGTAATGTTCGGCCAAATATTAAATTAAAAAGAGGAGGTGACAAATGGCACAACAAGGATCAACCTGGGGTGATCCCACAGCGGCGGGTTTGTTTGCCACTGCTGCTGGCACTACCGCCACCTGGGCTATCCTGACGCACAGGATACCGATAACCGACGCATCCGTTTTCATTGCCTGGCTTTTCGTAGCAGCGCTGCTTTTAACAATGGTTGGGCTGATAGCCCTGAAAAGAGGGGATACGACTACCGGAGTGGTGAACCTATGTTTCGGCGTACTGTTCTTCGGTGCTCCAGCACTAAGTTTCGTGTTCCTGTTCTGGGGCGGATCGCCGCTGTCAGTCGTTGGTCTTATTCTTATGCCCACCAACGTTATTAATGGAATAGTATATTTCGTGCTTGGCATAATCCTGGCGACTTTCGTCCCGATCCTGGGACGGCAGAGTGGGGTGATTTCTATAGGCTTGCTCATATTTGTGATTGGCATATTCTTTTTAGGTGTCAATACCTTGCATGGTCCTTTGCCAATGGGAATATGGGACACGATGGGGGTAATAGCTGGCTGGTGCATCGGAGTAGGTGGCTGGATAATGCTCTACATTGGCATAGCCTTGACACTGCTTTACGGCTTTGGAAGGTTGATTCTGCCGGTTGGTAAGCCAATTTGCAAATAAGCTGACTGGAGAGCCTGGCTTAAAGCCCTTGACTGCAAGGGCAGTCAAGGATGTGCCTTACCTTGGCTAGGGTTGTTTCAACGTGGCTGTAGGCAGGTAGCAGTTAAGCTATAGCATTCAGCAATCCCCCTCGGATTGTTAATCCGAGGGGGATTGCTTCACTTTGATGACATAAAAGGAACTTACAATGACATCTTTTTTGTTACCTTGAGCGAGATGTGCATTCGAGGGCTGAGCTTTTGTAGCTTGGCCAACTAGATCTGGGCGATAAAGCTGACGCCGAAGAGGCAGATGCGCCAGTACTCCTAAATCAACTTTTTAAGTTGCACTGGGTCGCTGCTTCTCATCATAGCTTCTTTAGCAGTGACCTTGTGGTTTTTCACCAGGTAAGCTAATGACTGGTTCAAAGTCTGTAGACCGTCTTTAGCACCAACCTGCATAATACCGGGCAATTCAAAGGTTTTGCTAGTGCGAATTAAGTTTCTAACAGCAGGGGTAGCAATCAAAATTTCAAAAGCCGCTATTCTTCCTTTGCCTCCAACCCGTGGCAACAGGGTCTGCGACAGCACCGCTTCTATTATCTGGGATAGCTGTAGTCTAATCTGGCGTTGCTGGTCGGGAGGAAAGACATTGATTATGCGGTCAACAGTCTGGACAGCATCAATGGTGTGTAATGTTGTCAGCACTAGCTGTCCTGCTTCCGCTGCAGTGATAGCTGTGCTTATGGTCTCCAGGTCACGCATCTCGCCCACGAGAATCACATCAGGGTCGTGACGGAGAACATGCATCAAGGCACTGGCGAATGACTTAGCATCATCACCCAGCTCTCGCTGGGCGATAATGCATTTTTTGTTTTGATGCAAGTATTCAATGGGGTCCTCAATAGTGATGACATTCCGCTTTTCATTCTCATTAAGATAGTCAATCATTGCGGCTAGAGTGGTGCTCTTGCCACTTCCTGTAGGCCCGGTAACCAGGATAAGCCCTCTGGGCTTAAGAATAAGACTTTTGCAAATCTGGGGTAACTCGAGTTCATCAATAGTCGGAACTTTAGGTGGTATCCGGCGGAAGGCGATGCTCATTGTCCTTCTTTGGTGTAACACGTTGACTCGAAATCCAGCTAACCCAGGAATACTGTAGGCTAAATCTAACTCCAGTTTTTGGTGAAAAACCTTCTGTTGACTTTCAACAGTAATATGCTCAAAAGCCTCTTTAACATCTGTGGGTGTAACTGGCGGCAAATCTTGCTGTGGTATAAGCACACCATCGATACGCAGCACCGGTGGGCTTGGAACCCTCAAATGTAAATCTGAGGCATCCTTTTCTACCATTAGGCGAAGAAGTTCATCTATTTGCATGCTAGCGCCTCCATAGCTGTAACAACCCTCAATTCCCTTCCAGGACTGCTTCCGCTAACTGTAGTAAGAACGTCCCGGTAAACCCAACATAGTTTCTCCACTGACATTTTAGTTCTCTGCCTAGCTGAAGGCACGAAACTCTGGCTACCAGCCATTTTGTTATCTTCACTTCAGTCCTATATTACTATTATATATATTATTATTCAAGCAAGGAAGCATCGAAACAGAAGCTGCTGAGCTCAGTGAAGAGCAAAATGTTAAGCGTGAGGGGACCAGCAAAGTATAACCAGAAATAGATATTCATTATAAGTCGAATGCCCGTTGCCATTTGTTACCTATCTATCTGAACGAGAGCAGCCTATGTCTTCATTGGGGGTGGTGACTATGTGGGGTGACTTGGTTAAGGGGTGCTGCATTACCTGAACAGAGGCGGAGAAGACCTCTTTTATGGTTTCCCTGGTGAGTACTTTTTGGGGAGTGCCATCAGCGAAGATGCGCCCCTCCTTGAGGAGAATAAGTCTGTCAAAGTAAAGGGCAGCCATGTTAAGGTCATGCATCGCTCCGATGATGGTGACCCCCTGCTCCCGGTTGAGACTCTTCACCAGATCGAGGATCTCGACCTGATGATTGATATCCAGGTGCGCTGTAGGTTCATCCAGGAGAAGCAATTTTGGCTCTTGGGCCAGTGCCATGGCGAGGATTGTCTTTTGACGCTCCCCTCCGCTGAGCTCATTAAAAAAGCGCCCTTTTAGCTCCTCTATGCCGATGAGTTCCATAGCTTGCTGAACCACCCCATGATCTCCCTCTCCTTCATTGAAGAAGGCACTGAGGAAGGGGGTTCTTCCCAGTAGCACCATCTCCCTTACGGTGAAGGCAAAAGGCATATTGAACTGCTGGGGCACCACAGCAACCTGTTGCGCCACCTCCCTCCGTTTCAGCTTGCTTAATATTGAGCCGTCTAAGTAGATCTCCCCCTCCATGGGTTGCAGCACACCACTCAAGAGCTTAATTAGGGTAGTCTTGCCAGAGCCATTAGGGCCTAAAAGAGCCACTGTCTCACCTTTTCCAACCACCAAGTTGATATGGTGTAACACCGACGTGTTACTATATGAAAAAGAGACTTGCTTAAGGCTGATCATCAGAATGCGTACTCCTTTCTAGTGCGCCTCAGGAGGTAGATGAAGAAGGGAGCACCGATGAGGGCGGTAAGAATTCCTATCGGGATCTCTGTGGGGGCAAGCAGTGTGCGGGCAAAAAGGTCGGCGAGAACCAGAAAGGCACCACCTGACAGCGCTGCCGCGGGCAACAGAAGGCGATGGTCTGGCCCCAGCACTAACCTCACAGCATGAGGCACCACCAGCCCAACGAACCCCACCAGCCCACTAATGGAAACTGCCGCTGCTGTTAACAAAGAGCCCAGGGCAAGGACAAGAAGCTTATCTCGCTCTACATTGATTCCCAGGTATGCAGCACCTTCCTCTCCTAAAGAAAAGGCATTAAGGCGGAAGGCAAGGAAGCGGGCTGCTATGATTCCTCCTATGATTACCGGGGCAATGATGATGAGCTGATTCCAGCCGCTCACTGAGATACTTCCCATGAGGAAGGAGTAGACGGTATAAATAAGCTCCGTTCTGCCGCTCAGGGTTACCATAAAGAACATGACAGCGGTCAACATGGCACTCACGGCAAACCCCGCGAGGAGCATGCTCACAACAGGAGTCCTGCCCCCTACTCTAGCCAGGTTATACACCAAAAGCACAGCACCCAAGGCACCAACAAAGGCAGCGATAGGCACCAGCCCAAAGCTAAGGAAGGTAACGGTTACGGGGAGCATCATGGCGATGGTAGCACCAAAGGCTGCTCCAGCCGAGGTGCCAATAATATATGGGTCTGCCATGGGATTTCTGAGCAGGCCCTGAAAGAGTACCCCCGCCGACGCTAGCGCCGCCCCCACCAGTCCCCCTGCGATGACGCGGGGCAGCCTAATCTGAAACAGAATGGTCTCATCGCCTGCCTGCCAGGTAGGAACGAAACTGAACAGCGCCATCTTATTTAGCGTTATCTTCATGATATTAAGCGGTGAGATGGACACAACCCCGAGCCCAGCAGCGATTAACAGGCAGAGAAGCAGCAGCACTCCCAGTGCTACTAAGACCACCAATCGGTGATTTTGCTTCAGTCTGGTGAACATTTTGCTAGCTTAACCTTTTAGACCACATATATGATGGACCAGCTTCATGGTGACGCTTCCACACACCAACGCTGCCAAAAATCTTAGCGCTCATTCCTGTTACCCAATGCCTTCAATTCCAATGGAATCCCCGCAATCATCAGATAGACTCTATCGGCACGCTGGGCAATAAACTGATTAGCCCTGCCCAGGAGGTCACGATAGGCTCGCCCCAGAGGATAGGCAGGGACAACTCCCATGCCTACCTCGTTGGAGACGATGATGAGACTGGCGGACTTTTTTTGCTCTAGAAGCTCGCTCAATTCACCAGTTATCTCCTTCTCTAAAGCTTCGAGCTCTTCAGTCTCATGTACATTGTCCATAAGATTGGAAACAAGAAAAGTGAGGCAATCGAGGACCACTACATCAGCATCTTTGATGTGCTCACCTATCGCTTTAGCTACACCAGTGGGGGTCTCCAGGGTTCGCCAGGTCTTTGGGCGAGCCTTTTGATGAAGCTCGATACGGCGGCGCATCTCCTCATCCATAGGGACTCCAGTGGCGATGAAAAGCACTCGCTCCCCAAGCTCGGTTGCCAATTGCTGGGCAAAGCGACTCTTTCCACTCCTCACACCCCCTAAGATCAGGGTAATCCCGCTATCCACTTCAATTCTCCTAGAAATAGCCGCCAACGACCAGGGGCACCAGGATTAAGACGAAGACTTCCACTACCTCATTGAGCGCCCCATAGGTGTCCCCGGTAAGACCACCTAGCCTTCCTTTCAGGAAGCTGGCTAATAGCAGGACGATAAGCCAAATGGCAGCCATCAGTGCCAGGCCCCATAATTTCATCAGAGCAACTGATATTGCTACGGCGAGCAGCGTTGCTATAATCATCTCCCAGCGGTTCACCTGCTCTTTGAAAGTCTGCCCCATTCCTGTCCTTCTGGCAGAGGGATAGGCAAAGATGGCATAGACCATTGCCCAGCGACTGAGCACAGGCATGAGGAGAAGTCCTGCCATTCTATATCCGCCTGGCAAAAAGAGCAGGGAGACATATTTAACCAGCAATAGACAGCATGCTCCCACTATCCCAAAGCCTCCCACCCGGCTATCACGCATGATATCCAGTCGCTCTTGTGGCGACCTGCCTGCAGCCATGCCATCGCAGGTATCGATAAAGCCGTCGAGGTGATTCGCCCCAGTGAGTAGCACCAAGACCACGAGGAGTAGAGCATTCCCCAGGGCTGCGGGCAGGAATAAGATGAAAAGTCGGTCCAGCCCGAACAGGGCTGCCCCAATCCCTAACCCCACAAGTGGAAAATAAGCCAGAGAACGGCCAAGCTCCTTTTGTGTGACATCACGGTGCAGGGGGATTATGGTGAGGAATTGCAGTGCTGCCAGGAAGTCTACCCCGAACTTTCTGCGGCTTTCCCCTGAGTCAACGTGAGTAATCATTCCGCTCTTTCTTTAGCTTCGGAGACGTCAGCTTCGTCGAAGGTAGCCATCTCCGCCAGAGTTTTTACCGATGCCTCGATAATAGAGATAGCCAGCGCAGCGCCGGTGCCCTCACCGAGACGCATCTGGAGGTCAAGAAGGGGGGTCAATCCCAGATGTTTTAGAGCTATCCGATGCCCCCTCTCTGCAGAGACATGCGCAGCGATGAGAAAATCACCCAAGTTTGGCGCCATCCTGGTCGCAATAAGCGCTGCCGCACCGGAGATAAAGCCATCGATGACGATGGGAATGCTATGTGCTGCTGCTCCGAGCATCACCCCTACAAGCCCCCCAATCTCAAAGCCACCTACCTTGGTCAGCACATCGAGACCATCGTTAGCAGCAGGCTGGTTCACTTTAAGCGCCTCCTCGATGACCCTCACTTTATGGTTAAGCTGCTTGTTGCCGAGCCCGGTGCCCCTGCCGGTGACCCTAATCACAGGCTCGCCGGTGATGGCAGCGGTGATGGCACTTGAAGATGTAGTGTTGCCAATGCCCATGTCGCCGGTGCCAATAATATCCAGCCCCATTTCAAATTCCTGTTCTACGACCCCAAGTCCCGCTTCTATAGCAGCAAGCGCATCCTCTCGACTCATCGCCGGCCCTTGCATCATATTGTATGTCCCCCGAGCCACCTTTCTGGAGATCAGCTTCGGGTGGGGCTTAAGCTCGGCGGCTACCCCCATATCCACCACTATTACCCGAGCGCCTACATGGCGCGCCAGGACATTGATGCCAGCGCCATCGTGAAGGAAATTTTGCACCATCTGGGCGGTGACCTCTTGGGGGAATAGGCTCACTCCCTCGGCAACAATGCCGTGATCGGCAGCCATGACTACAATGGCTTTATGACGAAGCCTTGGCGCGCCCTCACCCGTGATTCCAGCCACCCTAATGGAAAGCTCCTCCAGCCTTCCCAAACTTCCTTGCGGCTTGGTCAACCTATCCTGACGTTCTCGTGCTGCCCTCATCGCTTTTTCATCCAGACGGCCAATCCCCTGGAGCGCTTTCTCTAAAGAAACCATAGTCGCTCTCATGGGAAAAGCTCGGGATGAATGATTTTGGTCATCTGCTCCAGGCCATCAACGATGCGCGGGCCGGGACGACTAGTTAAGTCACCATCAATGCGATAGACCTTCCCCTCTTTCACGGCGCTCATTTCCTTCCACCCAGGGAGAGTCTTGAAGTCCGGGATAGATGCCGCGCCATGGCTGGCATCAACGATGATGAGCTCTGGGTCAGCACTGACCAATGCCTCTAAGCTAAATTGTGCCCAGGGGCTTGCCGTTTTCGCTATATTCTGGCCTCCGGCTAAGCTAATTAACGCATCAACAAAAGAACCGTTCCCCGCTGTCCACGGCTTGGAAGGCTCAGAGACATCAATCACATAGAACACGGTAGGCTTTTGCCCCCCGGCTGTCTTGGCAGCTACGGAACCTATGCGCCCTTCCATCTCAGCTATCAATTCCTCGGCCTTTATCTCCTTGCCAGTGATTTCACCCACAAGCTCAATATCCCTCAAAATACCATTGATGTCCTTGGGTTGAAGCACCACCATTGTTACTCCCAGTCCATCAAGCTGGGCACAGACTGGGTCATGTCCGTCGGAAAATACCACATCAGGCTCTTGGACGATGATTGCTTCGAGGCTAGTCGCAAAATAGCCACCGACACTGGTCTTGTTACGAGCCTCCTCGGGATAGTCACAAGCATCAGTTACCCCCACAACTTCATCCCCCAGCTCCAGCGAGAAAAGAATCTCGGTAATGCTGGGCGACAGGGAGACAATTCTCTGGGGTATTTTTTCAATATTGACTGACCTCCCCAAATCATCGACTATGGCCCCGGGAGACGTAGGCGCAATGGGAACACAGGCTGCTAAGCCGAGAATTACAGTTAAAATCAGCAGAAAACTGCCCAGAAAGATAACAAGCCTCTTCTTGATACCATCCATTTTCAATCTCTTTTGACTTATTCAAGCTTACTTGGTTATAAACAAGCACGCTTGATTATGCCAGTGTAAATAATCCTTTAATGAACTGTCAATACCCTCTTCTTGAGAGTGTTTACTAACCTCACCCCTTTTATCCCCCTCTCCTTCAAAGGAGAGGGGAAGAGATTTATAGAGAGGGGTTTCACCCCTCTCTTACCTAAACTCCCCCTTCCCTTGATAAGTGAAGGGGGCAGGGGGATGGATTGCTAAACAATCTCTCTTCTTGTCATTGCGAGGCTTGTCTCGAGCGAAGCGAGAGAACTCGACGAAGCAATCTAATTGTCTTGCCCAAGGATTGTCCCAAACTTAAAGTGGAATGGCTCAGGTCTCTATAGACTGCTTATTGCGTATTAAATCAACAATTTTATATTCCAGATTTTCCTCTTCCAGTCCTCGAACTGCTTCTGAAGCTGCATCTTCAGCACAAACCACCAGGAATGATTGCCCGCAGGACGCTGCCTCCACCATCGCCTCCTTGACTCCATAGCGATAATCTGGCTTTACACCCATACTTTTTAGGGTAATCAGAGCCTCGTTGCCAATCGCCCCGACTAACCTGCCTTTATCCAGCTCCTCCTTTAGTCGGGCCAAGTTAACATTCCGTGACCCTCCCTCCCACACATTTGGTACCTTGCAAATAATTACCTCGCCCATCTTCAGCTCTATTACCCCTTCTATCTGCGAGATACCGACATCCTCACCCTTCTTAGCCTCAAGTACCGCTATTCCCTTCGCTGCTCCCCGGGCTAACTTGTTCGAGGCAAATAACAAGCCGTCCTTCATATATAGTGAAACTGATTGACCACTCGATAAATCATCACTAGCTATTGCTGTGGAAACCGATATATCGCTCACTACTTTATTCACAAATGAGCAGTAGCTTTGCAACTGCCGCGCCATTTTCAAAATCCAGTCCACACCCTCTTTGGTTACCTGATATCTAGAGCGACCTTGAGAGGCAAGCCAGCCATCGCTTATCAAATCTTTAACATACTCAGAGACTGCCTGAGGAGTGATATTCAACTTTCCGGCAATGTTCTTCTGCGGTATATTCGGCTGACTTGCCGCTATTTCCAGCAGTATCTGGAACTTGGTAGCTAGATTCTTGCTCCGCAGTATTTGTGCCATGTTAAAAATTATACCACTTACCTTTGATGGGCGGATGAACTGGGGCAATCATTATTCAATATACATCTATCACATTCGGGATTTCTAGCATGGCATATCTTCCTGCCGTGCTCTATCATGTGAATATGAAACTGATAAACCCCCGATGGCGGGACCTGCTGCTGTAACAAGCGATGTGCCTCCTTTATGGACGTTCTAGCGTCAATCAACCCTAAGCGTTTGGCTACCCGAAAAACATGCGTGTCCACCGGCAGGCAGGGTTTGCCCAGCGAGAAAAGCAATACACAATTGGCGGTCTTTTCACCCACCCCGGGTAACCTCATCAAATATTCCTTGGCTTCAGATGCATTCATTGAATTAAGGAAATCAAGGCTGATGCAATCTTGCTCCCTCTTAATTTGATTAAGTATTTCCTTTATCCTCACCGCCTTGATTTTAGATAAACCTCCTACCCTGATAGCATAAGCGATATGTTCCACCGGAGCAGAGGCGATAGTCTCCCAGCTACCAAAGGTAAACATCAACATATCGAAGGCACGTCTTGAATTTGTATCCGAGGTATTCTGAGAAAGTATGGTGCGCACCAAGCCAGCAAGCGGCTTCCCATCAGGCTGCCACCCTCGCTTGCCATATTCCTTCTCCAGCAGCTCGATAATTCGCTCCACAATGCTTATTTTAACTCATATCCCTAGCCAAAGAAGCAATGACCCTTTATAACCGTCATTGCGCACTTTTTTATTGTCATTGCGCCCTTTTTCATTGTCATTGCGAGCCCCTTCACTTACTGTCATTCTGAGCATAGCGAAGAATCTCACCGCTCAGGGCAGGCTCCAGCGTGGCAATCCCAAGGGTGTGAGATTGCTTCGGCACTTTGTGCCTCGCAATGACAGTGGAGAACTATATTCTTCTCCTTCGAAGGGAGGGAATATTTGCTACCAACCAGACGGATTGCTATACTAAATGAGTTTTATGGATTACGAGACTGTTATCGGGCTGGAGGTCCATGCTCAATTATTAACCAAGAGCAAGATGTTCTGTTCCTGCAGCACCGATTATGTTAATGCTCTACCTAATACATACGTTTGCCCTATTTGCCTGGGCATGCCTGGCACACTTCCCGTTATCAATAAGAAAGCGGTGGAATACACCATAATGACCGCCCTGGCTTTAAAATGCACCATTCCTGAATATAGCAAATTTGACCGTAAGAATTACTTCTATCCTGATATGATGAAAAATTATCAAATCTCCCAATACGACGCACCTATAGGGAAACATGGTTGTCTAACCATTGACAGCAATGGACACCAAAAAAAAATCAATATCACTCGAGTCCATCTTGAGGAGGATGTGGCTAAATTATTGCACCGGGGAAATTATAGCCTGGTAGATGTCAATCGCTCCGGAATTCCCCTAATGGAGACTGTCAGTGAGCCCGAAATCAGCTCCGCGGAGGAGGCACGAGACTACCTCGTCAAATTACGCACTATCCTCCGCTATTTAGGAGTATCTACAGGTAATATGGAGGATGGCAGTTTCAGATGTGATGCTAATATAAGCATTCGACCATCAGGCAGCAAGGAATTGTTGTCCAAGGTTGAGGTTAAGAACATGAACAGCTTTAAGGCAGTGTATCAAGCCCTGAAATATGAATCGAAAAGGCAGAGAAAGGTCCTTGAGGAAGGAGGCACGCTCGTTCAAGAAACAAGGGGCTGGATGGATGAAAAAGAGGTTACCGTGAGCCAAAGAAGCAAGGAATACGCTGATGATTATCGCTATTTCCCTGAGCCTGACCTGCCCCCCCTATTTTTCGATAGAGCATGGATAGAGGAAATTAAAGCAAGGTTGCCTGAATTGCCCGAACCTAGAAAAGAGCGGTTTATGGCTCAATATGACTTACCGTTATATGACGCCAGTATCCTAACCAGTTCCAAGGCAATGGCTGATTACTTCGAAGATTGCTTGAAGCTAACAAGCCCTAGCAAGGCAAAAATGGTGAGCAACTGGCTGTTAGGCGACTTCAGCCGGTTGCTTAATGCTACCAATAGTGATATTGAAAATACCAGGATAAGCCCAAGCCTGCTGGTAGAGCTACTCAATCTAGTGGATAAGGGAACCATCAGCGGCCCCACTGCCAAAGCAGTGTTTGAAAAAATGTTTTATACTGGAAAGAAAGCCAGTGACATTGTCGCTGAAGGGAAGCTAAGTCAGCTCAGCGATGCTACTAAGCTAAACGGAATAGTGAAGCAAGTGCTCGCCAACAATGCTAAAGCGGTGGCAGACTACAAAGCTGGCAAACAGCAAGCGTTGACTTTCCTTACCGGACAGATAATGAAAGTTACTAAAGGAACAGCTAACCCAGCGGTGGTAAGAGAAATTCTGGTACAAGAGTTAGGAGGAGGGTAAATTGCCTACTTATCTTTGCATTGCTCAACTGTTACTAGCTATAGCTTTAACTGCCACTATCTTTTTTCAACTACATGGTGGTGGCTTCGGGGGCATTTTTGGACAAGCTGATTCTGTTTACCGTTCCCGCCGGGGATTGGAAAAAACCCTGCTTAACCTTACCATCATTCTAGTTATTGCCTTCGTCGCCCTGGCAGTATTGATTGCTAGATCTCCCACATAATTTAAAGTGAGCTCGGTAATAACCTTAACCACTGATTTTGGCGTTGATGATGCCTATGTTGCCACTATGAAGGGCGTTATCTTGAGCATCAATCCTGAAGCTAACATCGTTGACATTACTCATTCCATCGAGCCCCAGAATATTCGCCAGGCTGCTTTCATTCTTGATTACTCCTATCGCTATTTCCCCAAGAAAACTGTCCACGTAGCCATTGTTGACCCTGGCGTGGGTAGTGAGCGCCGCGGAATAGTCTTGAAGACGCCTTCAGCTTTGTTTGTTGCCCCAGACAACGGCGTCCTCAGCTATGTAATCAATGAGTTGTCCTCAAATGAAGATTTAACAGTTCAATATTCTAAAGACCAGGACTTAGTAACTCTGGGAAATGGTTTCGAAGCCATAGCCATAACTGAGCCGCGCTTCTGGATACATCCGGTTAGCACCACATTCCACGGAAGGGATATTTTCGCACCTGTCGCCGCGGCACTGTCCTTAGACATATCACCCTATGAATTAGGGGAAAAAATAACCTCACTCCAGATTTTCCCCATCCCAAAGCCGTGCGTTGACTATCAAGGTAATCTAGCGGGGAATGTTTTATATGTTGACCACTTCGGCAACTTGATTACCAACATCAAAAAGTCTGACCTGCCCGGCAAGGATATCCTCATTGAGGCTGCAGGACATTCCATTCAGGGTATAACCAATTACTATGCTGAAGGCGAAGGGCTGATGGCTATCATTGGCAGCAGCAGCTACCTGGAAATATCGCTTAAAAATGGAAACGCCGCTGACTTCCTTAACATAGGAATAGGAGATGAAATAAAGGTAACACTGGAAAGAGACTAGCTACATCGTGAAGAAGCCCATCACCAACGATATTTTCTACCCCAGAACAATTGCCTTGATTGGAATCTCTCCCCAAACTTCGTGGTGGACCCATAACCTTTCTAATTTTCAGGGAAAAGTTTACGGAGTCAATCCACATCCACATGAAGACCTCGGCATAGAGCTTTATCCTTCCCTTCTTGACATTGAAGATGAAATAGACCATGCGATAGTAATGGTGTCCAACAGGATTGTCCCTCAAGTATTGGAGGACTGTGGCAAAAAGGGAGTGAAGGTTGTGAGCATCTTTACCTCCGGATTTTCGGAAATCCAGACCGATGAGGGGAGAGCGTTGGAGGCAAAAGTGAAGGAAATTGCCGAGAGGTTAGGCATTATCCTAGTCGGTCCAAATTGCATGGGCCTCTACAACTCTAGGATCGGGTTGAATTTTATCGGCGTAGATCTAGCTCTGCATGAAGGAAAAGTCGCCTTCATATCCCAGAGCGGAGGGTTAGCCCAGAACTCTACTGTCACCGGAAGGAGATATGGCGTGGAGATTTTAAAAGCGGTCAGCTGCGGCAACTCAGCACTTTACGAGCCTGCCGACTTCCTCGATTTCTTTAAAGATGATAAGGAAATCGATTTAATCGCCATGTATGTTGAGGGCGCCAAAGATGGCCGGAAACTCCTCAAGTCACTTCAAGAGGCAAACAGAAGGAAACCGGTGATAATCTGGAAGGCTGGTAAGACTGCCGAGGGAACCAGAACTGCTGGGACACATACAGGCGTCCTGACCGGAGCAGCGAATGTCTGGGAGGCGGCAATTAAGCAGAGCAAGGTGGTAAAGGCAGAGGGTTTCCTTGATTTGATTTATACCGCAATGACGTTCGCCTTTGAAAGCTTAAAGGGATACAACCTTGGTATTCTCAGCATAAGCGGGGGGCAAAGCGTGGAATATACCGATACCCTTTCCACAACAGGACTGGAAATCCCGATTCTATCTGCTGAAACACAAAGGGAAATCGAATCAATACTGCCCGAAGTTGGCGTTAATACCAGAAACCCCCTTGATATGGCTGCTAGCTGGAGTCAACCAGGTATGGTCAGAAAGGTCCTGAAAGCAATTAGCAAAGATAGGAACATAAATGGGATTGTAGTGAGTATAGACGCCCATAGGGAAAAGCTCATCGAACTTATTGAGAAAGATAGAATTAAAAAATTGACCAACGCTATCATCGAGGCGAGAAACTCGACAAATACTCCGGTATTCGTCATCTTAACCGCCACAGCCGTGGAAGAGATTGCCTTGGATATCTTCGACGATTTTATAAAGGCAAAGATACCCGTTTATAGAGACCCTGCGATGGCAGCAAATTGCATCAGAAAACTTGCTGATTACTGGACCTGGCGAGAAAATCAGAATTAAAGTGGGCCAGGCGTCCCCCTCCTTGACAACTAAGATTTCAGTGGTAAAATAGAAAGTTTGTATGCGGATATTTAAATATATGCTCGCCGGCTGAAGCCAGATGAGGAAACTAACAAAACTATTCAAGGCACTATCTGATGAGACCAGAATCAGGATTCTGAAAGTCCTCATGGAAAGAGAGTGCTGTGTTTGTGAGGTAATGCAAGCGCTGAATATCTCCCAGTCTCGTGCTTCTCGCAATCTGGGTATACTCGCGGACGCCGGCTTTGTTAAGTCCAGGAGAGACGGGCCATGGATAGTGTATTCTATTGACGAGCAAACGGTGAATAGCCATGCCGCCTCTGTAACTGAGATGCTCCGCAGTTTCCTCGTTAATGACGAGATTATATTGCAGGACAGGGAGAGGGTAAGTCACGCTGTGCGAACTGGGCCAAGAACAATGGGCAAATAATTTTTTGGAAATTATATCCAGTTATGTGCATAAACGCTTACACTTTAAGGAATTTGGATGGCTGAGCAGCTTTTACTGGCCGGGCTGATTGCCCTTAAAGGATATATTGCTTTGCATGTGCTCACATGCCTTGTCCCGGCATTTCTCTTAGCCGGGGCAATAGTATCCTTTGTTTCCCGGGGGACGATTATCAGCTATCTGGGCAACGCTGTCAGCAAGCTCAAATCCTTCGCTATTGCTGCCGGCGGAAGCTTCTTTGTGTCAGTTTGTTCCTGCACCGTCATCCCCGTTGCCAGCGGCATTTACTATGGAGGGGCTGGAATTGGTCCTGCCTTCATACTCCTCTGGGTTGCTCCAGCAGCTAATATCCTGGCTCTGGTCTATACCGGCTCAATTCTTGGCTCACAGATGGTTATAGCCAGGCTGATAGGTGCCTTGTTTATGTCATTTATTGTTGGTGCAGTGATGTTCCTTGCCTTTCGCAAGGAAGAGCGGCAGAGAGCGCTAACTATCAAGGCTACCAGCGGAAGGATGATGACTAAAAAGGATGTCATTCTGCTCTTATTATTAGTTGCCACCCTTCTGGCTCCCAATTATGCTGTGAGTGGCGGCTCCTATCTAGCCAAGGTTTGTGTCTGGGCAGGGGCAACAGCAGTAGCTGCTGTTTATGCCTGGCGGGTTAAAAGCAAGGACGAGATAAAGGGGTGGTTAAAAGAGTCGTGGTGGTTTGTGCGCACGATATTCCCTTTGCTTCTAATTGGCGTGTTTATAGTTGGCATTATCGGCGCTGTTTTGCCTCAAGGATGGATTGAGACCTGGCTGGGCGGAGCAGGGCTAAGACAATCTTTCCTTGCTACCATGATTGGAGCGGTAACTTACTTTGCCACTATGACTGAGGCTCCGTTTGTGGATACCCTGATGGGGCTGGGAATGGGCAAAGGCCCAGCCCTAGCTTTGTTGCTCACCGGACCAGGTATCAGTTTGCCCAATTGGCTAGCTATAGGAAAGGTATTCGGATTCAAGAAGGCTCTGGTTTATGTCCCGACCATTATTATTCTGGGAACCATTGTTGGCTGGGTATCCGGGTTTATCTTGTCTTGAGGAGAAAGTAAATAAGATTTAAGGAGGTGCATTATGAAGATCGAGATTTACGGAACGGGTTGCCCTAAGTGTCGTGCAACTATGGGGAATGTACAAAAAGCAGTGAAGGAGATGGGTTTAGAGCAAGAGGTAAAAGTGTCAGAAGTAAAGGATATAATGGCTATCACTACTAAAGGTGTACTTCTAACCCCCGGGGTTGTCATCGATGGCACCAAGGTTTCCGAAGGCAGAATTCCCAGCCGTGAAGAGATCAAAAAGTGGATTAAGGAGACGAAATAATACCCTAAGATTGTTTGTCGGAGGAAAGTGAGTATCAGGAAGGCTCTGAAGTAGAGACAAAGGTTTTTCATGACGCAGAAGAAAAGGCTTCCACTGCTTGAACGCTTCCTTACCCTCTGGATATTCCTGGCTATGGGTCTGGGAGTAGGGCTGGGTTACTTTTATCCGGAGAGCTCGAGCTTTATCTCCCGCTTTCAGGTGGGCACCACTTCTATTCCTATTGCCATCGGACTCATTCTCATGATGTATCCCCCTCTGGCCAAGGTGAGATACGAGGAAATTGGGAAGGTTTTCGGAAATATTAAGCTCTTAGGCCTCTCGCTAATCATGAACTGGATTGTTGGTCCTTTAGTGATGTTTTTACTGGCAATAATCTTCCTGAGAAGCTTCCCCGAATATATGGTCGGCATCATACTGGTAGGGCTTGCCAGGTGCATTGCCATGGTTATAGTGTGGAACGAGCTGGCTGAAGGGGATAGAGAGCTTGCCGTTGGGCTTGTTGCCTTTAATGCTGTCTTTCAGATTTTATTCTATGCCGTTTATATCTACCTGTTTATAACTCTAGCGCTACCCAAGCTTGGACTTGTTGAAGGTGTAGACGTAAGTGTATCCATGGCTGAGGCTGCAAAAACTGTCCTGATATACCTTGGCATACCTTTTGCAGCTGGATTGACTACCAGGTTCAGCCTGCTGAAAAGTAAAGGAAGAGAATGGTTTGAAAGCGTATTCGCTGGGAAAATAAGCCCGATAACCCCCGCAGCGTTGCTATTTACAATCGTGGTGATGTTCTCATTGAAAGGGGAATATATAGTTGAGCTTCCGTATGACGTTTTCCGGGTAGCCATGCCGCTGCTCTGCTACTTCCTCATCATGTGGTTCGTTACATTTTTCATAGCTTACAAGCTCAAGGTCGGATACCCAAAGACAACCGCCGTAGCCTTTACCGCTGCCAGCAACGATTTCGAGCTTGCTATAGCGGTAGCAGTATCGATCTTCGGGATTGGTTCGGGACAGGCTTTCGCCACAGTGATAGGTCCGCTTATAGAGGTCCCGGTCCTCATCAGCCTGGTCAATGTGGCTCTTCGGTTCCGCCGGCGCTACTTCCCCGCCGAAATAGCCACGCCCGAACTGACAAAAGGAGCGGGAAATGCTTAAATTGAAGACGAGAAAGGAGTTACAATGAATATGGTAATCAAGACTTTATCTCACATTCTCCTGGTGTGCTTAGCCCTGTCTCTAATGGTAGGTTGCACGTCGTCTACTACACCTCCGCCTTCAGACACGTCAGACCAATATGACCTGAGCACCTCAAGCACCTCAGGTGGGAATGTGACCACACCAGGAGAGGAGACATACACCTATAATGCCAGTCAGGTGGTAGACCTTGTGGCTACGGCAGATACCAACTATCACTTTGTGAACTGGACTGGGGAAGTGGGCACGGTAGCCAATGTTAATTTAGCAAATACGAATATAACGATGAATGGGAACTACTCCATAGTGGCGAACTTTGCCATTTTGGGTCCCACCGACAGGGTCGAGGTTGTTTACTTTCACCGCACACAGCGCTGCTATGTCTGCTACTATGCCGAGGAAAAAACACGTTATACCTTAGAAACTTACTTCGCCGATGAGATGGCTAGTGGCAGGGTAGTTTTTAAGGTACTCAATGTACAGGACAAGGAAAATGCTGCCATTGTCAACAAATACGGGGCTTATACATTATCTCTGTTTATCAACACGATAAGAGGTGGCACTGACCACATCGAAAAGGTAACAGATATCTGGTACCTCATCGGCGATGATGAGGCGTTCGTCGAGGTGGTGAGAGACAAAATCGAGAAAAGCCTCAATGGGGAGGAGTGATGGATTTGGGTGGCATCACGGGAAACCTTAATATCCCGGTCCTCTCTGCACTCTTTCTGGGGTTGCTGGCTGCCATTAGCCCGTGCCCCATGGCTACTAACATTGCTGCCATAGCATATGTCAGCCGCAGAGTGACAGACCGCAGATACGCTGTTATGACTGCAGCACTCTATACGCTGGGGCGCATGATTTCCTATTTCGTCCTTGGTATCCTGATCATCAGGGCCGGCCTTGAAATCCCCGGACTCGCCTCATTTCTTCAGGATTTCGGCGAAGAAATCCTGGGACCACTTCTAATTATAGTAGGGCTGATAATGCTAAACATCGATCGTCTTTCTTTCAGCCTGGGAGGTGGAAAGCTATCTTCAATAGGAGGAAAGGTCGCTGATTTGGGGATGATAGGTGGGTTACTGTTAGGTATACTTTTCGCTCTAGCCTTTTGCCCTTATAGCGCTGTTCTATTCTTTGGAGTATTGATACCTTTGGCCCTTAAGACTACCAGCGGTGTGACACTGCCAGCGGTGTTTGCTATTGGCACTGGACTCCCCGTTTTAGTATTTGGCATGCTTCTATCCATTGGCGTGTCCAGGGTTTCTACCTGGCTCAACGCGCTTACCCGTGTTGAGAAAATAATTCGTGTGGTAGTTTCCATTATCT
>Ga0209610_1000246_pt1 | contig 28337 bp, 19 predicted proteins | sample LakKivw275mmetaG_FD_184137 | JGI IMG/M metagenome (GOLD analysis project Ga0209610, IMG submission 184137) | Anoxic lake water microbial communities from Lake Kivu, Rwanda to study Microbial Dark Matter (Phase II) - Lake Kivu water 275m metaG... | ecosystem: Environmental > Aquatic > Freshwater...
CCGAGGACCTTGATTTCTTCACTCAAGCCGACTTCGACCCGGTCACGGTTTCCCGCCATCTCGAAACGCGGCCTTACTATTCCGAAACGATGGTCAGCAAAGGCACGCTCTATTGCCGGGTTTCCGGAGTGAAACTCTCATTCCTGCGGTACCCGGTACCGTTGCGGTATCCTACCCTGGACTTCCTCAAGGTGTGCGTGGCCGACTGGCGTGACATCCTCGCCGGGAAACTCAAGACCGTATCGCAACGGGGCAGTCGTCGCGACTTCTTTGACATCTACGCCTGCCTGACGCTCAAGCGGCTGTCAGTTGACAAAGCTGTGGGCTTCCTGAGGGAACGGTTTGCGGGCACAGGCATCAACTACCAGCACGTCGCGAAGAGCCTGGCATGGTTCGTGGACGCCGAGTCCGAGCCGGACCCGCACCTGTTGATGCAGGCTGACTGGTCCGCCGTCAAGACGTACTTCGACTCGCACGCTGCCGACTTCGCTGAATCTCTGGCCTGACCGAACGCTTGACTCCCGCCCGCCGCCGGGCTAGTATCCGCTCGATGCAATCGGCTGCCTGCTCGGCCTTGGCGGAAGGGAGATAGGTAATGCGTTCGCGAATCCCCGCGTTGCTGGGGTCATCGCTCGTAGTATCCATAGTCGGCACAATAGCACTGGGGGCCCCTCGACTGCAGCCGGCGTCGGTCACCGACGGCATAGTCGGCGTGCTCGGCACCGAAGGGAACGTGCTCGGCCGACTGTCGGTGATGCCGGATGGGACCCTGTGGATCTTCTACTGCATGATGGCGACAAGCGGGGCCGGCAGTCGGATTCCTGGGGCATCCCCCTTCTCGTGGCGAGCCAGCCACCTCAGCAGTGACGGAAGCCGAATAGGATCTGAGATCGCGCTCACGGACGACCCGCGTCTCGCACGGACTACCAGAGTGATGCCGGTCGGCACTACGGCACGGGGAGACCTGATAGCATACTGCTCGTACGATTTTGGGCTGGGGCAGTCGGTGCAGGGCTGGTTCATGCAGTTGAGCAAGGGCAGGCTCCAGGCGGTTGGCCCGACTCTCGAATACGACGTGGCGAGAGGGCGATGCGTTGTCGACACGGACGGCAGAGTTCGGGTGTTCTGGATCAGCCAGGACAGCGTGTGGAGCGCGCTCTACAACAATGCCGGCAAACGATTCGCGCTGATACGCTGGGACAAGTTCGCCACGGCCGACCAGCCGGCATTCGTCCATGCCGGGGCAGGCAGCGCCCTTGCCTTGGATTCTCCCGGACGGATTCTGCTGGCAAGACTTGGGGAGCCGCGCGACTCCACGCTGTCGCTGTATCGGCTTGGCTTCACGACGCTCTCCCTCTTGGACTCCGGACGGCTGAGCGCTTTCTCTGACCGGCGAACGTTCACGAGAACCGTCGACAGCATGACAAACCAGTGGCAACTTGTGCGCAGCGGACTCGGCTACTGGCTGTCCATTCCGGCACTGAGTCTAGTAGATGGTTGGTGGCGGTGTGATGACTCCCGGCGAGCGTCGTACTACATCGACTCAAGTCTGACAGCCGTTCCGGGCGACCGATTGCCGACGTCTGCGCCCGCAGACTTCGCCCGCGCGCCGTCAGGTTCGCCCTTAGCCGTGGAATACGCCGTGGACTGGCTGCCGAACGAATACAGAGTGAACAACACGACGCGCAGGGACGGCACGCTGAGGATTACATACATCGCGTTCGGCACCGACGGTGTGCGGTACGAGCAACGGGAATCGAGGGGCGTCTCCGGAGTTCTTCTGTCGGGACCTGATTGATCCGTCGCGAACTCCGGGCCACTCACCCTGACGGACCGGGCAGGAACAACGCCCGGTCGTCTCCCCGATACTCGGTTGATGGCTAACGGCTGACAGCCTGCGCAATCTGCTGATCCGCCGTCCTCGCTGCTTGACCGGACGCAGAATCGAAGTATCATCAGCAACCACAAAGGAGGTCCAATGCCGTGTAAGAAGTGCGGAGTCAAGAAGACCGCCAAGAAGACCGCTAAGAAAAAGACCAAGAAGTAACATCCGTATCGTCTTCAGCAGGGGCTCAAAGCCCCCGTTTGTCCCGGACGAAGACGAAATCAGAGCGCAGAAACCAGAATGCAGAATGCAGGGCTCCGGATCAGTCTAGCTTCTGCAGTCTCGCCTCTCGCTTCTAGCTTCGATCGACCAGGCTGATCGTGCACGAACTGCTCGAACGGTTCTCCGAGTCCCCGGCCCTGCCGGGCATCGCCGAGAGCCTCGCTTCAGGAGCGCACACGGGCGTGTCGGGAGCAGTCGGCTCCGCGCGAGCCATGCTTGCCGCCGCGCTCGCCCAGCGTCTTGCCCGGACTGTCATTCTGATTCCTGATGACGTGCCGACCGCCCGCGCCCTGGACCTCGACCTGTCGACCATCGCTCCGGACCTTCCGCTCCTCTTCTTCGAACCCGAGTCGCCGCGTCTACCGGCAGATCTCGCCACGCTCGGTTCCGGGCCGGCCGTTATCGTCGCACCGGCAGAGAACTTGAACAAGGGGGCGCCGGTATGGGAGATGCCGAATGCCGAACGCCAGGCGGCGGGCTGGGAACCCGGCCCCCTGAACTTGTCACTCAATCAGCAGTTGGCGCTGGACAGGCTGGTCGGCTGGCTTGAGGAGAACGGGTACGAACGCACCGACCTCGTGACCGAACCGGGCGAGTACGCCACGCGCGGCGGCATCGCGGACGTCTTTCCTGAGAGCAGCGAATCTCCGGTCCGGGCTGAGTTCCTTGGTGACAGCATCGCATCGCTGCGGCGATTCGACCCGCTGCTTCAGCGCTCGGTAGCCCACATCGAGTCCGCATCGCTGCCGACCCGCAAGCGACCGAAGATGTCGGATCAGCCGGCCTCCATCCTGCTGCCCAAAGACCTCATTGTCATTACCGAAGCGAAAGAGGTCGAGGCTTACGCCGTACTGCTGCTGTGCGCCGACCCCGATGCCGAGTTCAACCTCGGCTTCAAGCCGGCACACAGCTATCTCGGCAACATCGAACTACTTCGCAGCGAAATCGCCGAACGCCAATCGCCAAACGCCGAGCGACAGTTCGACTGGTACGTTGCTGCCAGCACGCAAAGCCAGCGCGAACGGCTCTCCGCTATCATCGGCGAAGGGCCGCATTACTTCAGCGGTACGCTGAGCTCCGGCTTCATCGCCGAGTCGCTGGGCTTCGGCCTCCTGACCGAGCGCGAGATATACGGAACGCCCGTGTTCCATCCGCCGCGCCGCCGTTTCAAGGGACTGCCGATTGACAACATCGTGTCGCTGCGGCCGGGCGACTACGTGGTGCACATCGACTACGGCATCGGCTCGTTTGAAGGCACGAAGCGAATGACGCTTGCCGGAGTCGAGAAGGATTACGTCGTCCTCCGCTACGCCGGAAATGACAAGGTCTATGTGCCGGTCGAGAACATCGGCCTGCTCGACCGGTACGTCGGCTCCGAGGACAGCGCGCCCGCGCTCGACCGGCTCGGCGGCAGGTCGTGGCTCCACGCGAAGGCCAAGGCCGCGCGGGCCAGCGCCGAGTACGCCGAGGAACTGCTCGGGATTTACGCGCGCCGGGCCGCGGCCCGCGGTATTCAGTTCGGACGAGATAACAAGTGGCAGACCGAGCTCGAGGCCTCGTTCCCGTACGAGGAGACGCCGGACCAGCTCAAGGTCATGGCCGAGGTGAAACGCGACATGGAATCGACGCGACCGATGGACCGGCTCATCTGCGGCGACGTCGGGTACGGGAAGACCGAAATCGCATTACGAGCGGCGTTCAAGGCAGCATCAAACCTGAAGCAGGTCGCCGTGCTCGCGCCGACCACCATCCTCTGCTACCAGCACTACGCGACGTTCCGCAAACGGCTGGCCCGTTTCCCGTTCCGGGTTGAAATGCTGTCGCGTCTCGTGCCTCCTCCGCAGCAGCGCGAGATCTTCGCCGGCCTGAAGTCCGGCGTCGTGGATATCGTCGTCGGCACTCATCAACTGCTGAACCCCGGCGTCGCCTACCACGACCTCGGGCTCCTGATAATCGACGAGGAACAGAAGTTCGGCGTGAAGCAGAAGGAACGCATCCGCTCGGCCCGCGCCGAGGTAGACGTCCTCACGCTGACCGCGACCCCTATCCCCCGCACGCTCTACATGTCCCTCTCCGGGCTGCGCGACATCTCGCAGATCCACACCGCGCCACCGGGGCGGCGCGAGATTGCCACCGAGGTAGCGCCCTGGCACGACCGGCTCATCTGTGACTACGTAACCCGCGAACTTGCGCGCGGCGGCCAGGTCTTCTTCGTTCACAACGAGATTGAGACCATCATGGAAGTCGCCGAGAGGCTGCAACGTATCCTGCCCGGCGTTCGCTTCGCCGTCGCGCACGGACAGATGTCGGGACGCCACATGGCTGACATCTACCTCGGCTTCGCGTCGGGCGAGTACCAATTGCTCCTCTCGACCGCCATTATCGAATCCGGCCTCGACCTGCCGAACGTCAACACCATCATCGTGAATCGGGCGGACAAGTTCGGACTCGCCGACCTGCATCAGTTACGCGGCCGTGTGGGCCGGTCCGAAGCGCAGGCGTACGCCCTGTTCCTCACGCCTGCCCGTCGCGAGATAACTGAGGATGCCCGCAAGCGTCTCTCGGCCCTGCTCGCCTACTCGAAGCTGGGCTCCGGCTTCAAACTGGCAATTCGTGACATGGAAATCCGCGGCGTCGGCAACCTGCTCGGTACCGAACAGCACGGACAGGTAGCCCGGGTCGGGTTCAACCTGTACACCCAGATGCTCAAGGAAGCAGTGGCGAGGCTCAAGGGCGAACCGGTAGCGGTCGAACCCGAACTCAGTCTCGACGTATCGGCATACATACCGAAGGAATATGTATCAGACAGCTTTGAGCGTGTAGCCCTCTACAAGCGCCTCCTGGCAGTGGAAAGCGAGCAGGAACTCGAAGAATTGCGCGCGGAACTCGTCGACCGGTTCGGCCGCTACCCGGCGCCGGTCGAAACCTTGTTCCTCATCGCGCTCGTGCGAGTGCGCAGCCGCAGACTCGGCCTGCTCAAGGTGAGCCTGAAAAACCACGTCGCGACGATTGTCCGATCCGACAAGACGGTCACAGCCAAGGGCGGAATCGACGAGCTACTCGACTGGCTCAAGGGAAAGTCCGAACTCCTAACGCCGAACGCCGAAGTCGGGCGCTAGCAGCTAGAGCGCGGCACGTAGCCCGCTGATCTCTATTCGCCGACCCGTGCCTTCGACACCCATTCTCACGCGGATTGCTGACGCCGGCAGAACCTTCTCAGCCCGCTCGGCCCACTCAATCAGACAGACGCCTTCGCCCCCGATGTAGGAATCGAGTCCGATCGCTCCGAAGTCGGAGTCTTCGTTCAACCGGTAGAGGTCGATGTGATACACCGGCAGCCGGCCAGCGTACTCGGTAACAATGACAAATGACGGACTCTTCACCACGTCAGCGACTCCAAGGCCGGCCGCGACGCCCTTTATCATCGTTGTCTTGCCCGCGCCAAGGTCTCCGTAGAAGGCAACGACATCCCCTGGCTCAAGTTGGCTAGAGAACGCGCGGCCAAGGGTGACGGTTTCCGCCGAGGTATCGGTACGGTACACCACTGGTCGCCCTAAGTGCGAACGCCGACCGCCAAACGCCGAATGGACACGAACTACAAGCCGCGCTTCGCGGTTTTCCTGGACGCAACGAAGATGGCCACGAGTTGCCTGGCCTCATCAAGCAGCCGCTCAAGTTCCGGCTTCTGATCGCACCAAAGGTCGGCTAGCAATTGCATCCAGTAGACGGACTCGTCGGCCTCCTCCTCCACGATAGCCAGCTTGGCGATGAAGTCCGCGCGGGATCTCGCTCGCTGCGCGGCGCGATAGTTAGCTCCAACCGAGGTAGCCGAACGTGGCAACTGCTTGCAGATGACCTGGAACTCCATCCGCTCGGGGAGGGCCGAACAGAAGCGAATGGAATCCAGCGCGAACCGTCTGGTCCGCAGTTCGAGGTCCGTCTTCACTTCGCTGCCCAGGTCTCCCCGCTCCGATGTCCGGCGTTCGGCGCTCGGCTTTTCCCCGGTCCTCAGTTCGGCGCTTGGCGTTCGGCGCTCGGCGTTTACACGAGTTCGACACTCAAGGCTGTCGCTTCTCCGCCACCGAGGCACGCGGCAACCAGCCCGGTCTTCAGGCCGCGGTCCTTCAGGGCGTGGATGATGGAGACAATGATGCGCGCGCCGGAGCAGCCGATCGGGTGCCCGAGCGCTATCGCGCCACCGTTCACGTTCACCTTGTCCCAGTTCCAGCCCAGACCCTTGCCGTCGGCCAGCGTCTGTGATGCAAACGCTTCATTTATCTCAATCAAGTCGAAGTAGTCAATCTTCACGCCCTGGACCTGGAGCAGGTTGTTGATCGCCTTGATTGGAGCGAAGAAGAGCCGCTTTGGTTCGCCGCCGCCCGTGGCATAGGCGACGACGCGGGCCAGCGGAGTCAGCCCTTTGTCCCTGGCGTAGGCTGCGTCGGCCAGCACCAGCGCGGCTCCGGCATCGTTAATCGAAGACGCATTACCCGCGGTCACGGTCCCGTCCTTGGTGAACACCGGCTTGAGTGTGGAGAGTTTCTCGAAGGTCGTATCGGCACGCGGACCTTCGTCGGTCTCAAACACGATTGGGTCACCCTTCTTCTGCGGAATTACGACCGGCGTTATCTCGGCCTTGAACTTCCCGGCCTTGATCGCCGCGATGGCCTTGGCGTGGCTGCCCGCGGCCCACTTGTCCTGCTCCTCGCGGGTCACGCCGGCCTCGGTTGCGGTGAAGTCGCCGAGCACGCCCATGTGAACGTCGCCGAAGAAATCCCAGAGCCCGTCGTAGATCATGCCGTCCTGCAGCTTGACGTCACCCATCTTGTTGCCGGCGCGCAGTTGCTTCAGATAGTACGGCACGTTGGACATCGACTCCTGCCCACCGGTCACGACCACCCTGGCGTCTCCGGCCTTAATCATCTGGCAGCCCAGGGCCGTGGCAATCATCCCTGAACCGCAGACCTTGTTGACGGTCAGAGCCGGAATCTCGACCGGCAGCCCGGCCTTGACTGCGGCCTGCCGGGCGGGCGCCTGGCCAATGCCGGCCGGGCAGACGTTGCCCATTATCACGCCTTCAACCTCCGCCGGGTTCACCTTCGAGCGCTCGACCGCCGCTTTGATCGCGACCGCTCCGAGCTCCGGGGCCCGCAGCGACGCCAACGAGCCGTGGAACCTGCCCACCGCGGTCCGGGCGGCGCCGACTATTACCGTGTCCTTTGCTTTCCCGATTGTCACTTTCTACTCCTTTTTTCCGACGTTCCAGTTGGGCTTTCTCTTCTCGAGAAATGCCTTCGTGCCTTCGGCCGGTTCCTGAGAAGAGAAACAGATGCCGAATGCTTCGATCTCATACGAATTGCCGGTCGCAAGGTCGCTGTCCTGCCCGAGATTGATGCAGGCCTTGGCGAGCTTGACCGCGGTCGGTCCCTTGGCGGCGATCTTCTTCGCCATTGCCGCGACTGTCTCGATCAACTTGTCGGCGGGCACGACCTTGTTCGCGAGCCCGATGCGGTATGCCTCGGCCGCGTCGATCGCATCCGCGGTGAATATCAACTCCTTGGCGATGCCCGGCCCGACGAGCCGCGCCAGACGCTGGGTGCCGCCGAAGCCGGGAATAAGCCCGAGGTTTACTTCCGGCTGGCCGATCTTGACCGTATCCGCCAATACCCGGATGTCGCACGCGATGGCTATCTCGCACCCGCCGCCGAGTGCGAATCCATTAACCGCCGCAATGACGGGCTTGTCCATGCCGGCGATCTTACCGAGGGCGCGGTGACCCCGGCGGGCGAATTCTCTCGCCTGCATCGGCGTGAACGCGGTCATCTCGGCGATGTCGGCCCCGGCAACGAACATCTTGCCCTCGCCGTAGATGACAACGACGAGCACGTCGTCTTCGTGGGCGAACCAGTCCATCGCGCGCTCCAACTCGAGCACCACCTCGGTGTTCAGCGCATTCATCGGCGGCCGGTTCACCTTGAGCCAGCCGACGCCATCTTCTTTCCTGACGACCAGGTACTTGAATTCCACAAGAGCCTCCTGTTCTGGACCCATCCGGGACGGATGGGGACACCAATATAGAGTGCACAGCGCCGGCGGTCAAGCGGACGCGCGGCCCGCCCGGCGTTTGACTGCCGCCGGAAAGGTGCTATTCTGGTCTAACCACGGAGGAAAAGAATGACAGCTTTGATAGTTGTTCTGGCCATCATCGTCCTGGTCGTGCTCGTCGCCATCGGCATCTACAACTCGCTGGTGGTGAAACGCAACCGCGTCCGTAACGGCTGGTCTCAGATCGACGTCCAGCTCAAGCGCCGGATTGACCTGATTCCGAACCTCGTAGAGACGGTCAAAGGCTATGCCGCGCACGAAAAGGCAATCTTCGAACGGATTGCCGAAGCCCGCTCGCTGGCGATCAACGCCAGGGGCCCGGCCGAATCGGCCAAGGCCAACAACATGCTGACGGACACGCTCAAGACCTTGTTCGCCGTCGCCGAGAACTACCCGAACCTGAAGGCGAACGAGAACTTCCTCAAGCTGCAGGAAGAGCTGTCGGCGACCGAGAACAAAATTGCCTTCTCCCGCCAGTTCTACAACGACGTGGTGATGGACTACAACAACTCCACCCAGATGTTCCCGTCGAACATCTTCGCCGGCATGTTCGGCTTCAAGCAGGCCGAGTTCTACAACGTACCCGAAGCCGAGCGTGAGGCGCCCAAGGTCAAGTTCTAGCGGCTGACGGGCAGCGAGAAGACCGTGGCCGAGCGCAGGAATCTCTATCAGCTTATCGGCGCCAACAAGGCGAAGACGTTCGCCTTCGTCGTCGTCTTCTCGCTCATCCTCGGCCTGGTCGGCTACGGCCTCGGCTGGTACTTCCGATGGGGAACGGGCGCGTACGTGCTGTTCGGGCTGTTCATCGTCGGCTACAATCTCGTACTGTACTACAACTCGGACCGACTGGCGCTGGCGGTCAACGGCGCCCGGCCCGCTGACCCATCCCGGTTCTACCAGTTGCACAACGTGGTCGAGGAAGTGGCGATCGCCGCGGGCGTGCCGAAACCGAAAGTCTACGTCATCGATGCGGACGCGCCGAACGCCTTCGCCACCGGCCGCAACCCGAGCCACGCCTCGATCGCCGTGACCAGCGGACTGCTCGCCATCATGAATCGCGAGGAACTGCAGGGTGTCATTGCCCACGAGCTGTCGCACGTGCGCAACTACGACATCCTGCTGATGACCGTTGTCGCCATCATCGGCGGCCTCCTGGTCCTGTTTCGCGACATCTTCCTGCGCTGGGGATTGTTCGGCGGCGGGCGCCGGCGTCGCGATGACCGCGGCGGCGGCCAGCTCGGACTGGTACTCCTGGTGGTGGCGGTCGCGTTCGCCATCGTCTCTCCGATACTCGTCGCCCTGATGCGGGCCGCCATATCGAGGCAGCGCGAGTACCTCGCCGATGCCTCCGGCGCGCTCATCGTCAGGAATCCGTATGGTCTGAGTTCGGCGCTGCGGAAACTGGGAAGCTACGAGGGCAGACTGCGGACGGCTTCAGCCGCTACCGCCCACATGTTCATCGCCAACCCGTTCGGCAAGGACCGCGGCACGGCGATGAACCTGTTCGCCTCGCACCCGCCGATTGGCGACCGGATTCAGCGGCTGGAACAACTGGAGATCCCGGAAACGGCCACCGCGAGCTGACCCGCCCGTCAGCCGTCACTGCCCGTTGGGCTTGCGGCCCTTATAGTATGCGTTCCTCCTGAACCGGTCTCCCTCCCGCGAGAACGTCGGCATCTCGCCCTTGAACCTGATCGAATCCGGCCCGAACACCTCGCGCAGCGAACCGACGAGTTCATTGCTCAGCGCGACCCGTTGCTCACGCAGCTTCATCTCCCGCGCTGAGCCGTCGGGCCGGAGCAGCCTCAGGTAGACCAGCGCATTGCCCGGATGCTCCTCCAGTCGCTCCTTAAGCTTGAGCAGCATTACATCATCCAGGTCCTTCTCGGGAACGGCGACCACGAGCGCGTTCAGGTATCGACTGCAGTCCTGAAACAGCATCACGCGGTCGGCCCAGAACTGCGGCACGCCTGAACCCCGACCGGAACCGTCCGCCGCCCTGACCTTCACCGTGCCCTGGACCGCTACCAGGTTGTCGGTCTTCAGGACCCCGCGGCAGCCCTCCAGCACGTCGGAGAAGACCATCACCTCGATGCCGCCGTCGAAGTCTTCGACCGTGATTATCGCGTACTCCCGGTCGCGTTTGTCTTTGCGCGCCCGGCGACCGGTGATCACTCCGCCCAGCGAAGCTCTCTCGCCGTCGCGCATCGACTCAATCTGGGCGATAGTGGTGAGCCCCAGCGCCTCGTACTCGGCCCGGTATGGCTCGAGCGGATGGGATGAGAAGTAGAACCCGAACGCATCCTTCTCATAGCTCAGGAGTTCGTGGGTATCGAACTTCACCGGTGCCGCTGCGGCCGGCTCCGCGATGGCACCGAACATGTCGACCTGGCGTTCGGCGAACCGCAGCCGCTCCGATGCGGCCTTGTCCATCTCCCACTCGAGCGAGCTGAGCAGCGCCGCCCGGTTCGGGTCGAAAGCGTCGAACGCACCCGCCTTGATGAGCGACTCCACCGCTTTGCGGTTCACCGTGCCCTTGGTGCGCACGAGGAAGTCGAGCATGCTCTCGAACGGACCCTGCTGCCGCTCTTTGACGATGAACTCGCTTGCCCCGGTTCCCAGGTTCTTTACGCCTGCCAGACCGAACCTGACATTGCCGCCCTCAATCGTAAACGGTACGAAACTGGCATTCACGTCCGGACCGAGGACCGCGATTCCCATCCGGCGCGCTTCGTTCACGAACTTCGCGAGCTTCTTGAAATCCCCCAGTTCGCTCGTCAGCGTTGCGGCGATGAACTCGACCGGGAAGTTGGCCTTCAGGTACGCGGTGATGTAGGAGAGATAGGCGTAGCCGGCAGCGTGTGACTTGTTGAATCCGTACCCGGCGAACTTGGCCAAGAGGTCGAATATTCGCTCGGCCTTTGCCTCCGGTATCCGATTGAACTTCTCGCAGCCCTCGACGAACACGTCATGCTGGGCCGCCATCTCCTCCGGCTTCTTCTTGCCCATCGCCCGGCGCAAAAGGTCTGCCTTGCCGAGCGAATAACCGGCCAGCACCTGGGCCGCCTGCATTACCTGCTCCTGGTATATCATGATACCGTAGGTTTCGCTGCAGATCGGTTCGAGCAGCGGGTGCTCGTACGCAATCGGCTCGCGGCCGGCCTTGCGGGCGAGATACTGCGGGATGAGCTCCATCGGCCCGGGCCGGTACAGGGCAATCAGGGCGATGATGTGCTCAATCCGGTCGGGCATCATCTGCCGGGCGAGGTCGCGCATCCCCGCGCTCTCGAGCTGGAACACGCCGACCGTGTCGGCCCGCTGCACCAGCTTGAACGTGCCGGCGTCGTCAAGCGGCATCGTCTCGATGTCGAGGTTGGTGCCCCGGTTCTTCACGAGCTTTGTGGCCTCCTCGACCACGGTCAGCGTCCTCAGGCCCAGGATGTCCATCTTCAGCAGGCCGGCGGCATCGAGCGAATACATGTCGTACTGCGTACAGACATCTTCGCCCGGCGACCGGTAGAGCGGAACCAGTTCGATCAGCGGCTGAGGTGCAATCACTACCGCCGAGGCGTGGATTGACGCGTGCCGGCTCAATCCCTCGACCTTGCGGGCAATCGCCATCAGCTCCCGGTACTCGGGCTTCTCCTCGACCGCCTGCCGCAGCTCGGCCACTCCTTTGAGCGCGGGCTCAAGCTCCATGTTCTGCGGAATCAGCTTCGCGATCCGGTCGACGTCGCCAATCGGTATGTCCAGCACGCGGCCGACGTCGCGCACCGCGGCTCGAGCCTGCATCGTACCGAACGTGATTATCTGCGCGACCGAATCCTCGCCGTAGCGCTGCCGGATGTAATCGATAACCTCCTGTCGCCGGGCGTCCGAGAAGTCGACGTCGACGTCCGGCAGGCTCACGCGCTCGGTCGTCAGGAACCGCTCAAAGAGCAGCCCGTACCGCAGGGGGTCGATGTCGGTAATGCCGAGGCAATAGAGCACGAGGCATCCGGCTGCCGAACCGCGGCCCGGTCCAACCGGGATGCCCCGCGAACGCGCAAAGTCGACGATGTCCTTGACCACGAGGAAGTAGCCGGGGAACCCCATCCGCGCGATAACGTCCAGTTCAAAGGCGAGCCTCTCCTCAATCGCCGGCGTCAAACGCGGGTAGCGCTTGTGCAGCCCTTCGCGAGTGAGATGCTGCAGGTACGCAAGGGCGTCGGCGAATCCGGACGGCGGGCGGAAGTGCGGCAGATGGAACTGGACGTGCTCAAGGTCCAGCAGCAGGTTGCAGCGGTCCGCCACCTCGCGGGTTCTTCTCACCGCGTCCGGCATGTCGGCAAAGACCTTCGCCATCTCGGCCTGGGAACGGAAGTAGAGCTCGTTCGAACTCATCTTCAACCGATTCTGGTCGGACAACTTCTTGCCGGTCTGAATGCAGACCAGCGCATCGTGGGCACGTGCATCATCCGGCCTCAGGTAGTGACAGTCGTTGGTAGCGACGATCGGGATGTCGAGGGTGGAGCTCAAATCCCGAATCCCGGGTATGATCCTCTCCTGTTCGCCAAAGCCCGCGCGCATCACCTCAAGGTAGAAGTTCTCGGGCCCGAGCATCTGCTGATACTCGGACGCGGCCTGCATCGCTCGCTCCGGGTCGTCGCGCCGCAGGTAGTGGTTCACTTCGCCTTTGAGGCAGCCGGACATGCCAATCAGCCCGTCCGAATGCTCGGCCAGCAACTCTTTGTCGATGCGCGGCCGGTAGTAGAAGCCCTCCAGATACGCCCGGGTGGTCAGCTTCATCAGGTTGTGATAGCCCGTTTCGTTCCGGCAGAGCAGCGTCAGGTGGAAACTCGCCTCGTGGACATCGGAGTCGGGCTTGCGCTCGGTGCGCGAACGCGGCGCGACGTACAGCTCGGCCCCGACGATCGGCTTCACGCCGGCCTTCTGCGCCTCCTTGTAGAACTTCATGGCCCCGAACATGTTGCCGTGGTCGGTAATTGCCAGGGCCGGCATCCCGAACTCGGCCGCCAGTTTGACCAGACCCTCGACGCTCGAAGCGCCGTCGAGCAGGCTGTATTCGGTATGATTGTGGAGGTGGACAAAATCCACATCCGAACGCTTCGGGGTCACTGACCTATAATGCGGGGACGGCAGTCGGAAGTCAAGGACTTCTGACCGGCCGGACGTGTCCGACGAGTCGGACGCGCCGGGCCGGCCTGCCTACGGCTTCTGTTCGAACTCGAGGTGCAGTTTGAGGCGCGGGCCGGTGAATTCAGGCGGCAGCGGCGGCAGTTTGTCGGTCACGAGCAGCGCCCGCTCGCACGACGCGTCATAAGCAGCGTCGCCCGACTTCTTCTCGACCTTCACGTCCTTCACCGTGCCGTCGCGCTCGATGACGAACATGACCGTCGCGTTCAGCGTCTTCCCCGACCCGACGTAGGGGTTTATCCAGTTGTCCGAGATACGAGTGAGGATGACGTTGAGATAGTAGGAATACCCGAGCGCTTCCGCCCCCTCTACCCTGGCGCCGAGACCGAGCCCCTTGCGCGTGACCATGCCGCTGCCGCTCTTCGGCGCGGTCTTGGTCGCCTCGGTCTTGGGCTTGGTCGACGCCTTTGGCTGGGCCTTCGGCTTTGCCTCGAGCAGGGTGGTGCCTTTGGGCTCGGCAGCCTCGGGCAGCGGCGTGGCCGGACTGACGATGGACACGTTGAAGACAATCGGCCGGCGCGTGTCCTTTACTACGTGGCTTACACTCAGCACGGCGGCCGCGCCGATGACCAGCGTGTGAAGCGCAACCGACACGAGCAACTCGGGTGTTCGCCAGCCGCTTTCCGACCCCGCCCGGGCGCTCATCCGGCTCAGGCCCGCGACTGGGAATTCATGTCTTGAGAATGCCGGCTATGCCAGCATGGCCCTCGTCCTACTTCGGCAGCGCCACGAGCCCGATGTTCGTAATCCCCTGCTCGCGGATGTCACCGAGCACCGACATGATGGTGCCGTAGTCAACGTTCTTGTCCGCGCGCAGGTAGGCGCGGTCGTAGCTGCCGCGGCTGAGCTGGTCGGCCAAGGCCTTGGCGAACCCGGTGACGGTAGTTGCCTTCTTGCCGACGAATACCTGGCCCCCGGACTGGATGCTTATCTCGATGCCTTCTTGAGTCTGGGGTTGGACTGATGACGTACGCGGCAGTTCCAGGTCGACGCCCTGGTTCCGGCTGAACGCGGTCGAGACCCCGGCGATGAGGAAAATCACCATCAAGGTGAAGCTCACGTCCGCGAGCGACGTAATATTCATCTCGGCCAGGAACTTGAGCTTGCGTTCCTTCCTCAAGGCCGGTTCCGTTCTTCGATCTGCGTACCGACGATTTCCCGTCGCATGATGCCGGTCAGCTCGGAGGCGAACCGCTCCATTTCGGACTCCAGGTCGCGCGCCTTGCCCACGAAGTAGTTGTAGAAGAGCGCGGCCGGAATCGCCACAAGGAGTCCCATGACCGTTGTCACCAGCGCGTCGGAGATGCCCGGCGCGATTGTCTGCAGCGTCGGTATCTGCGTCCCGCGCAGGCTCAGGAATGTAACGAGCACGCCCTGGACCGTGCCGAGCAGGCCGAGGAACGGTGCGACCATTGTCGTTATCGAGAGGAAGGCCATGGAACTCTGCAGCCGGTCCGACTCCCTGGATGCCGCGCGCTCGACTGCCTCGGTAATGTTGGGTATGAGCTGCTGCAGCAGCTCGGACCCGCCTTCAATCTTGCCGAAATCGGCGCGTAGCGCGTCAAGCTCCTTGACTCCGGCGAGGAGCAGCGCGGACAGGGGCGAATGTCTCAGCTCTTTGGCAACCTTCTCGTAGTCGCCCAGCCGGGTGCGAAACCCGAACACGGTGAGGAACTGGCGCGTCTCTCGCGCCGAGCGGCCGAGCGTCCTGAGCTTACGGATGACGATCGCCCAGCTCACGATTGACATGAGCACGAGCGCGATAATGATGCACTGGGCGAAGATGCCGGCGTGGATGAACGGCCCGAGGAATCCGCCGCTCGGGCTCGCAGCCGGCGACACTATCTACTGCCCCAGCGACTGAAGCCGGCCCTGCGCCAGCTTCGCCTCGTTCGTACCCGGATACTCCTTGACGACCCTGCGCAACTGGTTGGCTCCCTCGGCCTTACGGTTCTGGGCAAGATACACGAGCCCCAGCTTGTACTCGGCGGCCGGCACCTTGTTCCCCTGGGGGTATCCGGTTATCACCTGCCGGAAGCCTGCCTCGGCGCTGTCGAGCTTACCCAGAGAATAGAAGCTCTCGCCCACCCAGTACTGGGCGTTATCGGCATTGTCGCTCTCGAAATAGGCGGCAAGGTAGCGACGGAACTCGCCGATGGCCACCTCGTATTTACCACGGGTGAAGTCGAGATATGCCGTATTGTAGAGCTGGTCCTCGCCGAGCCCGACCGTATCCGGTGCGGGAGTGGCGGTGTCCGGCTTCGCCGGTCCGGGCTTCGTTCCGGGCAGCGACTCAGGTTTGACCGGCGTTATGTCACCGCGGCCGGCACCGACCCGCCGGCTTATCCGGTCAAGCCGGTCACCCATGTCCGCGATTCGGGCATCCAGCTCATCGAGCCGCCCGCTGGTGGTTTCCAGGTCGGTCAGCACGTCGGCCCGCAGCTTGGCCATGGCCTGGTCATGGCGCTGCTGCGCCACCTCCATCCGGGCAAGCCGCACCGACATCGAGTCAATCACCTGACCGCGGCGTACGTACTCGCGCTGGATGCCGCATCCCGCGCACGAAAGGACGGCCAGCAGGCCCGCCGCTGCTGCCATGCCGAAGCCGGCTGCGCGCTTGAGCCTACTGGCCGCCATCAAACATCTGGTCTGGCGAAGTCCTTACTCGGCGACCTTAAACTCGCAGCGCCGGTTCAGCTCGTACTTGGCCGGGTCGGTCGTGACGAGTTTCTCCTCGCCGAAGCTGATGGTCGAGAACATGTTCATGTCCGCGCCGAGCTTGACGAGGTAGGCCTTGGCCGATTCCGCCCGGCGCATACCGAGCGCCATGTTGTATTCGGAGGTACCGATCGGGTCGCAGTAACCTTCGATCGTCACATGCGTGCCGGGGGCCTTCATGAGCTGGTCGTAGTTGCCCTGGAGAATGGTCGCGTCTCCCGGCCTGATGTCGGACTTGTCGAAATCGAAGTGAATCGTGACCAGGTTCAGTTCGACTTTCGGGGGCGCGGGCGGCGTCTCGGAGATCTCCTCTGCCGGCGGCGGCGGCGGGATCGGCTCGGTTGGCGTGACGCACTTCTTGGGGCAGCCGACCATCGTCAGCACCAGGAACACGCCCAAGGTCACGGACAGGAGCTTCACTGCGGTCTTCATCTACGTTCCTCCTTGGTACTCATCACTGACATTGCCTGCTGATTCGTCAAGCTGCGGCCGCTCGCGCCGGCCGCCTGACCTATTGTAGCCAAATCTGATGATGTAAAATACTGCCGCTCTAACTGCCTGTCAAGAGAAGTCTTGGTCCCCCGGAGCCGAGATTGATGACCACCAAGGCACGAAAGCGGAATGAAACGGGCATGCGGCATCCCGCTCCCGTTCGTTTCGTGCCTTTCGTGACTCCAACGTCGGATTCAGGGTAGGTCGCTGATTCCGGGATAGCCGGCCCCAACGCGCCTGGATTCGGGGATACAGGGACTCGCGGGCCGGCGTCCGGGAGGAACCATCGAATCCAAATCCCTTGACCGGCGCCTGATTCCTGGCCGGGGCGGCCCCGGTCCGACCGCACGGCCTCTGTTTTGAGCCCGGCTCGCTTTGTCTTCCGACACCGACGCCGACTATTGACTCGCGCCGTCGCTTGCCTAGTATCTACCCCGAAATGGATACCACCTGATGGGTCGCAAAGCCAGACCCGCGTTGCACGGCCTGGAAGCCCTGGGCGCCCGGCTCAGGGACGTGCGTATTGATTCCGGAATCTCGCAGATGAAGCTCGCCTATCTCATGGGTTTCGACCCTTTGCACGGCTACAAGTACGTCCTGCGACTCGAAAAGGGGCGGGTGGCCAATCCCACGCTTCGGACCATCGCTGCCTACCTCGAATCCTGCGGAGCGCGGTGGCGGGATATCGCCGGAGTGCTCCCGAGCACCGGGAAGGACTCCACGCCCGCCACTCGTCCGCTGTATGTCGAGACGGCCCCACTGGGCTCGATGGCCAACGGCCCGCGTCCGCCGACCAAGGCTCCAACTCCCGCGCCGCCGCCGGCCCGACGCAGAGATTCCCGACCGATGCGCGAGCAGCTCCGTTCCCGGCGCATCGAGCAGCGCGAACTCCAGACCAGCCGTTTCTGGTCCAGCGTCAAGCAGGCGGACGAGACAACCGCGGCCCTGCTCCGTTCCGCGCGCGTTCCGCCCGGTCTGCAGCGTGCGTATCTCTCCTTCGCTCGCGCATGCTGCACGGCCATCGATGCCTTTGCGGCTGCCCGGCCCGAAATCGTGCAGCGCGAACTGGCGAAACGAATCCAGCCGGCAGTCGCGCAGGGACTCGACCGCCGGATACTCACGGACATACTGTCGGCCTGCAATCGGGTCTTCCGTTCACAGTCCAGCGCCGGATGAAGCGGCTCGCCGTCCTGCCGCTCCTGCTCGCCGCCACCCTCGCCCAATCCATCCCGCCTGAAACGGGAGGACAGGGAAAGGAAGGAGCGGTCCAGCCTCGTTTCCCGATGGCGGACTACACCATTGCCGCGCGGCTTGATGACGTCGCCGGAGTCGTCCGCGGCGACGAGACCATCCGCTACCGCAACCTGACCCCGGACACACTCAGTGCGCTCTGGCTCCACCTCTACCCCAACGCCTATCGCGACCGCTCGACGGCCTGTGCCCGCGAACTGGAAGCGATGGGCCGGTTCGATTTCTCGCTCTCCGGCCGGAGCGGCCGCGGGTCGATTGCGGTCGACTGGGTCGAATCCGGCGGCAGAGTGACACTGACATCCGAGGTGGAGACCGAGCTCGGTCTGTTCCTCGCGCCGCCGCTTGCGCCGGGCGAATCGCTGACCGTCAGTCTGGGTTTCCACACCAGGGTCCCGACGCGGTTCGGTGAACTTGCCCGCAAGGGCCGCAGCTTTGTGCTGGCCCACTGGTATCCTGAAGTCGCGGCCCGTTCTTCCAGTGCCGGCTGGCTTCTCGGCGGCTACCACGTGTTCGGCCACTCCCCATCCGCGTCCGGCGACTACCACGTCACGCTCGACGTTGCTGCCGACCTGGACCTGGCCGCTCCCGGAACGCTGTCCGACTCCGCGCTTGCCGACCCGGGGCGCCGACGTTTCAAGGTCGAGGCGGCGAACGTCTCCGGGTTTGCGGTCGGAATCATGCCCTCGCTCAAGGAAATGTCGAGCACAATCGCAGGCACGAATATCACCATTCGTGCCCGCAGCTTCGCGAGCCCGGAATGGTACTACGCGCTGTGGACCACCGCCGCGATGCTGCGCCGGATGCAGGACTGGTGCGGCCCCTTCCCCTTTCCCAGCCTGACCGTGGTTGACGGCTCGGGTATCGTCCCACAGGATGCATCCTATCCCGGGCTCATCATCATGACGACGCGGCCGATTCCGTACACCCGCGTATTCGAGCTCGCGCTTGCGCACCAGGTTGCACGGCAATGGACCGCCTGCGCGACCGGCGCCGACGAACTGAGCGAACCCGACATCGCCCAGGGCCCGGCGGCGTATTCGGCAATGCGCTACATGGACGAAAGGTACGGCCGGACCAGCCTTGTCTCGCACCCGCTGCTCGGCTGGCTACTCACCGGCCTCAACACCGAGTACTACAACCGGCTCTACTACTACCTTGGCGCTTCGAACAAAGTGCTCTGTAAGAAGCCGACCGAGTGCCGCGACCAGGTCGGCTACCAGGCGGCAGACGTGTCCGGCCCCGCGCTCCTCCTGCTTGCCCGGGAACGGGAAATCGGCCGTCCCGCTTTCGATTCCGCGATGAGCAACTGGGTGCAGTCGAAGGGACATGACCCAATTCAACTCGGCGAATTGGGATCGTGTCCCAAGACTCCAGGGGCGCCATCCTGCGACTCCGTCCTCCCGACCCGGCTCGGCGACCACCACGTGGACATCCGGCCGGTCTTCGCGCTGCCCAGCTTCCGCGACTACCAGATCTTCTACGGTCCGTTCGCATGGTGGGACTGGTATCACGGATTCCAGTTCTGTGGCTGGGCTCAGGGCCGCCAGTTCCTCGACGCCGGACCGCTGCGTGGCCGCCACCAGTGGATGGTCAGCGAGGTCTACGGTACGAACTTCGATGACTGGCACTCCAGCGTCAACTACCAGACTCCGCTCACCTTCATCAACGACCGGTTGCGCGTCTATCTCGCGCTCGACGAATCGCGCATGGATGAGGGAGCCAAGCTCTACTTCCGCCAGGAACTCGGCCCGGTATTCCGGCCGCCGCAGACGACGATCGACTTAAGCTACCGGATATTCCGAATCAAGAACGACAGCTTCCGCGACAAGCGCGCCTGGGAGAAAGTCCGCACCGCTGATATCCGCACCCAGGTCGTCCATACCTATGAATCGCGGCTCTTCCTCGGCAGCGCTCAGGTGTACGCACGCCTGGGTACGCAAAAACTGGGCAGCGAGGATGACTACCTCAGGGTCGGACTGGAGCAGTCGCACACCTGGCGCGGGCTGCGTCCGCTCAACCTGACGCTGCGGCTGTTCGGCGGCTATATCTGGGGCAAAGTGCCCAAGCAGGACGAGTTCTACCTCTCGGGCGGACTTACCTCCAATTCGGCTGAACCGATAAGCTGGAGCTACAGGGGAATCGGGTCCGGCCAGGAGAACTGGCACTACGACGCCGACGTCAACTGCCGCGGCTGGGCCGGCGAATACACGCACGGCTCGGCCGCCTATGGTCTCAACCTCGAAACCGAACTGCCCAGACTCGGCTTCCTCTCCGTCTGCCCCTTCTTCGACCTGGGCAACGTCAAAGAAGAAGACCCGTCCACCGGCTTCCTGCAACCGCGTATGGACGCCGGGGTCCGGCTCAAGCTCGGACCGCTCTACGCCGACTTTCCATTCTGGCGATACCAGGTGGGCGGTCGGCAGGAGTTTGGATTCCGCTGGATGCTCGGACTCAAAGTCAGCGGCTCCCTCGGCAGTTCCTGACCGCGGCTGTTCCATAGTCACCGGTCCCGCCCCGGGAATGACTGCGTCCCGAGCCCGCGTAGAGAGAGAGGGATTGTGTCCGCCCGAGCACCAGAACAGCGGCAGACGGAGCTGAGCCGGACACCGGCGCCGGGGCGTGCTGCAGCTCCCCTACTTCCTGCGGAAGTAGGGAAGAGTCTGACAGCCCGTTTGAGGCGGGTCGCACATCTCCAGTTTCCTATATGTCCTCCTGGAATCAAGCCCCGAGTTGTTCTAACTTCGTCATTAGTAATTGGTTATTAGACATTCACTCTCCTCCCCTACCCCGCCCCCCAGGTTGTTTGGGAGGTTGTTCGGCAAGCTGTCCGGAAAGCAGTTCGGAGGCTTGCCCTACCGGCTATCCGGAGAGGAATCCGGAGAGCTGCCTGGACGGTTGTTCGGTCAGCTACCTGGCGGGCTATTGGGAGGAGAACTCGGCGAGCTGCCTGGCGAGCTGCAGAGAGAGCTGTTCTCCGAGCTGCTCCGCAGTTTGTCCGGAGAATCGCTCAGCAGGTAGTTCGGGAAGCAGCCTGCCGGGCAATTCGGAGGGGAGTTGGGAGAGCTACTCGGAGGGCTGCAGGGCGAATCGCTTGCCCGGTGCTTTCCCGAACTCCACGTTACCGGACAAGTACGACCCTGCGGATAGCTTGCAGCTTGCTGCCGGCTGCTTGGGCTTGCGCTTGGGCCTCTCTCACAAAGTACACCCCCGGCGCCAGCCCCCGCACGTCATTCGCACCCGTCTTCAGATCCATCACCTTCCGCCCGCCGACGTCCAGGAACTCCGCCCCGTATGCTGTCTGCTGCCTACTGTCTACTGCACCGAGCTCTAGCAGGCCGCGCACAATGCTCGGCTCCCAGTTCATCCCTCCTCGCTCATCGTTCATCGCTTCCTCGATCCCGGGTGGCGCGTCCGGATAGACCAGAATCACATCCTGGCACCCAACATAGATGCAGTGCTGGTCTGGATTCGATACGATTGCAGCTACACTCGGCGTATGCGGATAGGCGGCAACCAGACTATCGAACCGCGTGTCGTAGACCTTGAGCGTGCTATCTCTCCGTGATCCTCCACAGAATAGATACTTGCCGGTGGCGTCAAGACATGCACACCCGTACACCAGGCTGGTCCCAATCCGAGCCACGACCGTATCGCAGGTCGCGTCAATCACCAGCACGCTGTCGTGCTCACCTATGGAGAACCAATAGAGCTTGTTGGTCGCGTCGGAATACACAAGATAGTCACCGTTGTCGTTGACCCCGTTGGGACGCCAACAGGTCGTGTCGAGTAGTGAGAGCGAGCTGGCATTCCGAGCCGCCAGCAGGCCGTTGCATAGGGTGTACACCTTCTCGCCGTCCCCGGTGTGCGCGGCCACCCACCATCCATTCTGCGCAGTGGCCGAGTCGGCAATAACACTGTCGGTCTTGCAGTCTATGAGGGTAAGGCCCTGATAGTGCATGGAGAGCATTCGGTCGTTGCCCAGGTACTCGAAGCCCACGATGGGATCGTCAACAACTCCGATCAGTCGCACGACCGAGTCATCATTGCAGTCGACCACCCCGACGTAGAAGCCGGAGATGTCATCGAAGAAGCAATACACCCGGTTCCCGTCCGGGTACCAGCAAGGGTAGGGCCCCAGCAAGGCCCACCCGGCCTCGATGAACCCGCGGAAGCTATCCCTCACCCCATCCATCACGCCCAGGCCTCTCAGATAGGAGGAGAAGTAAAGCTTGTTGCTTGTAAGGCTGAACGCCATCCCCCAGGCCGCAAACGTCTCAGACAGGAACGCCTGCGCAACCACGCGGTTGGTCTGCTCATCAACAACGCTGACGCCGCCGGCCCAAGGGCAATACAGCTTACCCATCACAGGGTTTCGGCACAGGTAGCGGCCTCCAACACTCAGCGGGACGGCCATCCTCTCATAGCAGCTATCGCCCTTGTAGTCGAACACGGCCAGCGTCGACGACCGCGACTGCACGCCGGCGCACATTAGCCTGAAGCGTGCCGGGTCCGCCTTGAAGTCAGCGGAATAGTCATCGCCAACGGCCGTCTCGTAGATAAGCTCGAACTTCGAGCAGTCCCAGGCCAGAAGAATGGCTCCGTAGCCTGCGATCAGATAGTACAGCCGGTTGCGCACGGTGTCGCAGAACATGCCCTTCACCTCGTTGACCCAGTCGCCCGCGTAGCCAGACCGGATGAACGTGTCCTGGCTGCAGTCGAACTCCCAGATAGCCGAGTTGCCGATGGCATAGAGCCGGTCGGTGACCTCGTTGCAGGCCATCGCGGGCTCAAAACCGATGCCGCCCGCACAGACCATTCCCGCAACTACCGTGTCAGTAGTCGTGCTGATGACGAAGATGGTATCGGGAGCGGTCCAAGGAACTCGCTCCACGTACAACTCCTGTCGGCGTTTGTTGACGCAAAGTGCCGTCGACGACTTGATCTCGTCGATGTTGGCGACAATAGAGTCGGACGAGCAGGAGATTGCTCGCACAGCATCACGGGTTGCAGCATACAGCTTGTTCGTGGTTGGGTCGTAGGCCATGGCAGTCAGGCTGTCGCCAACCGGAATGACCTTGAGGACCTGGTCTGTGACGCAGCTAATCGCCGTGACCGTGCAGTCGATGGTGTCGCCGCAATATATCTGGTCGCTGCCCGAACCATAGACAAGCGAGGTCGGCCTCGTACCGACCTGAATCGTGCCGATGATGCTGTTGGTCGCGCAGTCGATGACGCCGATGCGGCCCTGCTGCGGGTACGAGCAATACAGCTTGTTGTGCTGGCTGACGAGGAAAGCATCCCCGACCGGAGTACCGGTGTTGATGCGCTTGATACGCTGGAAGGTGTTCCCGTCCACCACGATGATGTCCGAGGACTCGCTCGCGACATAGATATTCTCTGTCGAACTCCCGAACGCCAGATGGTACGGCGGCCGCAGCGGCCCCAGCGAATCCGGCAGCAGGATCGTGTCGGGTACCGCTAGTGACAGGGCCTGCCCAGCGCTCACGCAGACACCCAGCACCAGCGCGCAGAAAAGCGGTCTTGGCTTCATCATGCTGACACCTGGTCGCATGAGTTTAGAGAGGTCTTTCGCATCTGTCAAGCCTAGGTCGTGTCTGGTCTAGGGCGGGAATGCGTAATCGGTGACGGCCGCTGGAAGCGGCCGCCGATGCCAACGAGCCTGACGATGCCGCTCAGAATCAAAGCCGCCCGCATCGCCCTTGACGAAGACTCAATGCTCCTCGCCCACGAGTCGGAAACGCTAACGCTGGTCGGGCAGCGATGGGCGCGGACGCGTACCCGTTTACAGGCGGGCGCGGGCGGGTAGAATAGACATCTGCTCAACTGGAAAAACCCGAAACTCGAAACCCGAATGACGAGTCAGGATCAACTACCGCCGCACAAGCCCGGCCTCGAGGTCGTCGAGGAGGAGGTGGTGCGGGCGACCGGCGTCGCGCTGCCGGCGACGTTTGCCGCGTTCGAGCACCGGAACTACCGGCTCTACTGGTTCGGGAACCTCGCCTCCCTCATCGGCACCTGGATGCAGAACATCGCCACCGGCTGGCTGGTCCTCACTCTGACCAATTCGCCGTTCTTCGTCGGCCTGAACTCGACTGTGACCTGGCTGCCGGCCTGGATTGTGTCACTGCCGGCCGGGGCCATGGCCGACCGGTTCGACAAGCGGCGACTGATGATCTGGACCCAGTCGGTGCTCGCGTTTTTCGCGCTGGTGCTGGCCGTCTTGTACTGGGCCCACGTGCTGACGATTTACCATGTGCTGGTGATTTCCTGCGTGTCCGGTTTCGCGGCGACGATGAACGGCCCGATTGCCCAGACGCTCGTGCCGGACCTCGTCGGCCGGAAGAATGTGCTGAACGCCATCGCTTTGAATAACGCCATGTTCAACTCCGCCCGCATCGTCGGCCCGGCGATTGCCGGCGTACTGCTCGGCACCATCGGCGCGGGCGGCTGTTTCGGCATCAACAGCGCGAGCTTCCTCGCCATCATCGGCGCGCTCTGGCTGATAAGGCTGCCCGGTTCCGGGCATCACCGTGCCGAGGAATCGGTCTGGCGCCAGATCATGACCGGGCTCCGTTTCGTCCGGGGCCACCAGGACATCCGTACTATCGTCATCCTTACCGCGGTGTTCAGCTCGTTCGGAATCATCTACCTGCCCTTGATGCCGGTCTTCGCCCGTGACGTGTTCCACCAGGGCGCGCGCGAGTACGGGGTGATGATGACCTGCGTCGGCGTCGGCGCGGTCGCGGGCGGGCTGGCCCTCGCAACGATATCGAAGACCCGGCACAAGGGAGTGATTCTCCTGCTCGGTACCGGCGGCATCGGCGTCGTATCGATCGCGCTTTCGCTCGTCCGCGACATCCGTCTGGCTCTGCCGCTCATCGCGCTCATCGGCTTCTGCCAGACCTCGATTACGTCGCTGATGAACACCTTGATTCAGACCCTCGCGCCGGAGCACATCCGCGGCCGGGCCCTCTCCGTCTACATGCTCGCGTTCAACGGGATGTTCCCGCTCGGCTGCCTTTTGGGCGGAGCGATTGCCCAGAAGTTCGGCGCGCCCGCTGCGACTCTCGTCGGCGGATGCGCCGTGCTCGTCAGTCTCGGTGCGGTGTCGGTCTTCGCGCCGTCAATCCGCCGACTCTAGGAAAACCCGAAACCCAAGCACGGATGGCGATTAAATGACGAAGTCCGAATCCCGGACCAGTCATTTCCGCGATTCGAGCTTCAATCGAGTTTCGAGTTTGACCTCTGCGGTCCCTGTCCGACAGTGCGTCATTCGGACTTCACTCTAGTCCTTTCACCTCGTATCCATACCACGTCCCGTCCGCGCCCTCGGCACCGCCGTCGGCGTCATCGGCAATCCAGAGAAGCCCGTTGGCCCACGACAGGGAGAAACCGAATCCCGAACGCGGCAGCGTGAGCCAGGTGACATACTTCCCGTACAGGCGGTAGACCAGTACGTTCCGGTCGCTGTTCGGCGCCCAGACAAAGAGGAACTTGTCCGCGACGGCGATGGCAGACGAATAGCCGTCGTCGTCTTCCGTGCTGTAGCTCGGCAACTGGAACGACGTCGCTTCTCTGCCGTCGTCGGCATTGTAGACGTGTACGCGCCCGCCGTACAGCTCGTAGAGCTTCTCTCCGTCCGGCGACATCGCGACCGAGCTCTGTCCGCCCGCGAAGATATTCTCAAGGGATATGTCCGCCGTTTGAACGTCGAGGCGGACCTCGTCCAGCGACGTACCGTAGGGTTTGATGTACAATTGCTGTTTGGCGGTGCTGTAGAGTATCGACCGCGCGTCGACGCCGACGTTGTAGCCGTTCTCGAACGAACCGGACTCGTCGTACTGGTTCAGCTTCGAGTAGGTGGCGTTGCCGCCGTTGACCGTGTAGTAGTACTCACCGTCCCAGGCTATGCCCATATTGTGATAGTAGACGTGGTCACTAAAGCTCATCTTCTCAACCGGCGTCACCTGCACGCCGCCCGGCGGGCCGCAGGTGGCGCGACCAAACACGACAATTGCCAGCATGGCCAGCCCGAGTCTCAACACCTTCTGTCTCACCATCGTCCTTTCGTGCCCGTATCGTCCGGGCCAATAGTGGACTGCTGTCTTTCAGAAGAACCAGACCGAGGAACCACCGGCCTGGGAGGTCTGAGGTCGAACTGGAATCCTCGAATCCTGGAGTCCTCGAATCCTACCTGAGAACTACCGCCTTCCGGTTGACCGTGCCGGCGGGCGTGCCCACACGGTACACGTAGATTCCGCTGGCAACCTTGCGGCCCGCTTCGTCACGGCCGTCCCAGCTAATCACATGCTCGCCGCGCGCGAACTGGCCGCGGGTAAGAACCCTGACGACCCGGCCTTCCACGTCGAGCACCTCGACCAGCACTCGTCCCGCCTGCGGCAGCGCCAGCCGAAGCTCTGCGCGCTCGTTCATCGGCGACGGCCCTGCCTGAAGCGCGACCTGCATGATGTCGCCGGCATTGGCCGGCTCGACTACCGCGACCGAGCGGTCGAACCAGGCCTGGGCCGAGTCGGCATGCTCGAGCATCTCCGGTTCGGTGTTCCCGCCGACGAGAGCGAACGCGACAAACGCCCGGCCGCCGCCCGCTTCAAGGTCAAAGGGCCCGGCCGACACCACGCAGGACCAGTTGCGGGTCCCGTCGGAATTGAGCACCGATATCGCCCCGCGCAGGAAGCTGTCTTTTACCGCCTCGGTAATCATCGCGGACGGGTTGATGTATACAGCGTTGTCGATTGCCGACAGGTTGGCCGCGGTCAAAGGTGACAGCAGCTTGATGCCGGCGGAGTACTCCATGCTGTCCTGGTAGGTCATATAGGTCAGCCGGCGCAGCGTGTCGGTGCGGACGTCATTAGCAGTCTCGTTGAAGATGTCGAAGTCCGACAAGAGGCCGGCGTACACGCTGTCGATTGCCTGTGGGCCATGGTTATTGAGGTCGTAGGTGATGACCACGAAGTCACGGAGGCCCGGGTCCGACACCGATGCCGACCACTGGGTAACGGTCAACCCCCGGGGCGATGCGTGAGCGCTGTCGTCTATCACTGCCTGGTATTCCTGTGCTCCGGCCCGTGGCGGCACCACCGCCTGCAGCGTTTCCACTGCTCGCCAGTCGGCCTGGTAGTTTGTGCTTGGATGTCCGTACCAGCGGTCAACCACGTAGTCAGGGCCATTGCCGCAGGCGAAGCTGGTGAAGTAGAGGTCGCCGTTGGCCGCGTTGCGCGGATACTTGAGCCCCGACCCCTCGTCGTAGGGGCCGAGCGTACCGATTGAGCCGAGCGAGGTGACCGAGAGAATCATGTCGTTGTTGTCGTGGTCGGCCCAGAGCTTCCGGGCCGGGGGCAGGTCGCCGATGCGCGTCTCGAAGTACGGCTCCCAGAAGCCCTGGACGGCGGTGCAGGCGGCAATCATCTCGGCCAGCGTGCCGCCCGGGGTCGTGTCCGGGGCGGTCACGCGGAACCGGTCGCCTTCAACCGTGGCCCCGGCGGCAATCGTACCATAGCTCGATGTCGAGTCGACCATTGTCAGGTAGGGGCAGAACGTCCTGAGGACCGCGTTCGTACCGGTCGCATCCATTGTGCCCTCGTTCTTCACCGATACATAGAGGTCAGCGGTCTCGCCCGGGTCCAGACTGCCGTCCGGGTCATCGATGCGCAGGCCGGCAAACACCAGGGCCGGCAGATTCGAACTGCCGCGCACCGGTATGTTCCCGTCCCACGGGTAGAAGTCCTGGGCGCTGACCGACATATCCAGGCTGCCGGTCGTAGTCGGTGCGACCAGCAGGTCGACCCAGCCTTGCGAGTTGGTCCAGCCGCGGGCATAGGTCTCGGTGCCCTTGCTCAGGCAGACCAGTGCGCCCTTCACCGGCGCGGACCCGTCGCTCGCCGTGATGCGTACGACCTGGATGCCGGTCGGCACCGAATCGGGCTTCGTCACGGTAAACGTCCCGGGCATCTCCGACCAGACATGGAGCGTGGGGTCGCCGAACAGGTTGAGCTCGAACACGCACCAGCGCCACACCTCCTGGTCCATCGCCAGGCTGCGGAAGTAATCCTTGGAGAGCATCCCGAGCGTGCCGAACTGCGTCGCGTAGCCCTGGACGAAGTAGCGGTAGAATTGAAGGTCGAGCAACTCCGAAGGACCGAGCGCCGGAGGATATCCAAACCCGTAGCGCGAGTTGAGCATGCAGGCGATACAGCCGCCGTTCGCGGCCTTCACGAGATACTCGGCCAGGCACTCGCCGTCGTCAAACCAGCCCGACTCGCAGGCCATCGAATTCACGAAGTTCAATCGGGTCAGCCCGTTGGTGAGTCCCGATACCTCATAGTCCCACATCACCGAGAAAGTCTCGGGATTGCCGTGGGCGGCAACGTGAGAAAGCTGGAATCCCTGGCTCAGCGATTCCGCGTAGACGCCGTCGGCCGGGTCCTCG
>Ga0209610_1000247_pt1 | contig 28312 bp, 20 predicted proteins | sample LakKivw275mmetaG_FD_184137 | JGI IMG/M metagenome (GOLD analysis project Ga0209610, IMG submission 184137) | Anoxic lake water microbial communities from Lake Kivu, Rwanda to study Microbial Dark Matter (Phase II) - Lake Kivu water 275m metaG... | ecosystem: Environmental > Aquatic > Freshwater...
TGAGGGGTTCGCTGAAATCCACAAAACCCGCCCTGTCTTTGGTTATAATGATATTCCTGGCGATCAGGTCGCAGTCGCCTTTGTTCAGGCTGGCGAAGGCCTTATCCAGATCGTTGTGGATAACGATTTCAAGATCCACACCCAGATATGCGGCGAACGATCTGAGCAGATCGTATTGATAACCCATGGGATCACCACGGTAAATGAAATAATCAGTCGAATTGTAACTTGTGGTGGCTATCAGCTTGCCTCTTAATCTGATCACGGCAAGCATACCGTTATCATCAAATCCCGGATTTCCCTTCGTTTTATTTGACGGTCCGTTGGTACAAGTTACCAGAAAAAAAGTCAGACTGAAAAGTACGGCTATTCTTATTATTTGTACCAAGCTATCCTTAATCATGTCGTCGTCTTTAATCCAACAAAATGTAATTGAGTCAGAATTACCCTATTAAACGAAATAAATCAAAATTTGTTTAGTTGCATGCTGCTTACGTTCACTTCCTTTTTCTTCGCCTCATCCTGAAATGTACGTCACATGCGGTTTTTAGCGGGTAATCATCCAATCATTTACTGAGCACTTTAAATTCCGTTCTTCTGTTTTGTTGACGACCTTCATCTGTATCATTTGATGCAATGGGCTGGCTAAATCCATAACCCTTATATGATAGCCTGGTTTCGTCGATACCGTGGGTTATCAGGTAGTCGACGACTGTTTTGGCCCTGTTTTGCGATAGTTTTTGGTTGTATAACGCCGAACCGATATTATCAGTATGTCCTGATATTTCAATTTTCAAGGTGGGCATATCCTGAAGCAGTTTTACCAGCCTGTCCAGTTCCGCCTGTGACTCTGGGCGCAAGGTGGCTTTGTCAAAATCAAAAAATATATTCTTAAGAATGATTTTTGCGCCGACCTCAACTTTTTTCAGATAAAAATCCTTCGTGATCTCCCTGACGGTTGTGGAAGCAGGAATATCGACATTTTCAGAGCAAATCAGGTAATCTTTGGCCCTAACGGCAAATCCGTAATTGCGTCCGGAATTCAATGTGACCATGTATTGCCCGGTTCCCATCGTCGACTCGAATGAGCCGACCACCCTGTTCATGCTGTTGTCAAAAATTTCGATCGGCACCCCGCCCAGCGGCTCCAAGGTAACCGTATCCCTGATGATACCCTTCACGATGACCATCTCGATATTTTTTATCTCCACTTTGGGAGCAAGCGCTAAGGTGATAGCCGGCAATGCCTGCCAGGCCAAGGGCACGCTGTCATATTGGTACAGAAGGGGTTTTTCAGGACCAAGGAAAGTAATCATGAACAGGTCGCGTTGACCCATGCCCTTATCATCATAAGATGAAAAATAACCATGCCGGCCATCTTTTGAGATGGAGAAAAACACATCATCATCAGGCGAATTGACCGGATACCCGAGATTTTCAGGCGTTGACCATTGACCGTTTTCATAAACGGATTTAAAAATATCATATCCCCCCATGGTTTTATGATCACATGAGCTGAAATACAATGTCTTGCCGTCAGGATGCATGAATACGCCCTCTTCATCATAAAGTGTGTTGATGACAGGACCCAGATTGACTGCTTCACCATATTCAAATTTATCACTGGTCCCTTTACGTTCCATTCTGCTCACATAAATATCCTTGCCACCATAGCCTCCCGGTTTGTCGCTGACGAAATAAATGGCTTGCATATCAGGTGAATAAGAAGCGGATGTTTCGTGATATTGTGTGTTTATTTCCTTGGGCAACGGTTTAGGATTTTGCCAGGAACCGTCTTTTATAAAGCATTCATAAATATCCCCCTGATTCTCACTACCCTTGTACACCAAGGCATGTTTGCCGTCATTGGATATACCCACGATGGCATCATGTGAATCGGTGTTAAGGGGACGGCCTGGATTGATAGGTTCGCTCCACTTGTCGGTACTCTTGTCTTTATAGGAAATATAAATATCTTCATAATATATCAGATCAATAGGATCGACACCTCCGCCGGTGGTGTTGGGCCGGCATGAGGTGAACATCAGGACGGTTTCGTCATCATTGACATAAGGACCATATTCATAATAGGTCGTGTTGACCGGGGCACCTATATTATCAATAAAAACGCGGACGGGATGTTCAACCATTTCCTTGGCTACCTTACACTCTTCGATCTGCTTATCAATCTTGGCCCTGTTCTCTTTTAATTCATCCGGTGAAAGGATGTGACGGTATTCCTCAAACTTCTCAATGGCATTATCCAACTCGAGGTTCAGATAATAGGCCTGTCCAAGCAAAAATAGAATGTCGGGTTTAACCTTGGGATCAAGCGCGAGAGCTTTTTCAAAGTAAGGTACCGATTTGGTTTTTTGAATGGTCTTCAGATAGCAGACACCTATCTTGTAATTAAGGAGACTGTTGGAGGGATTGAAGGCATTGGCCTTTAAATAGAGGTCCAAAGCCTGTCTGTATTGAGGGATTTCATTGTAAAAAAAATCATCGCCATCTTTAATATTTTTTATGGCCTCCTTCAGTTCTTTTTTTTGTTCCTCGGAGAAATTATCCGTATCGAACGAAACATTGACCTGGGCTCCCGCCCTGACCAGCAGAAACCATGCACTCAGTGTCAGTAGTGTGATGAAAAGACGAGTATGTCTCATGAGAGTAAGATTAATTTTTACAATCTGTCAAATATGATTTTGCTGCTTCAATGCCATAAGTGGCGGCTTTTTGCCAGTCGTCACAGGCACCCTGGTTGTCGCGAAGCATTTCCCTGGCAATGCCCCTGTTGAGATAAGCCGTTCCATTCTCAGGCTGTGCCCTGAGAAGGACATTATAATCTTCGACAGCCCCCGCATAATCATTCATTTTGTATTTGGCGTTGCCCCTATTGTTCAGGGCCTGTATATGCCCGGGATTTATTTTCAAGACTTTGTCAAATTCATCAATAGCGCCCTGATAGTCACCCATATAGATTCTGGCAATACCGCAGAGGTCATGAGATGCAAGGTCATCAGGGTTGATCCCCGAGGCTGTCGTGAACGCTTTAACGGCACCATCATAATCGCCCTGCATCATCTTGACCTCGCCCAGTTTATCGAAGGAAACATACAATGACGGGTTTATTCTCACAGCGCTGAGAAAATCATCCTGTGCCTGTGACAGGTCACCAAGTTTCATATGAGCACATCCCTGGTCATGATAAGCATAGGCATAATCGCCTTTCAGCCTGATCGCCTCGGTGTAATCAGCAATTGCTTGTGGATAAAAGGCCTGAATAAAATAAATCCCTCCCCGGTAATAATGGGCTTCAGGATAATCAGGTCTATTTTCAATGGCTTTGGTGAAGTCCTCCCCGGCGCCATGTAAATCATTTAGAGCCATTCTTGTCTGGGCTCTGGCATAAAAAGCCTGGCCATCATGTTGTATTGAAATGCTTTTAGTCAGATCGTCCAAAGCCGGCTTATACTTTTGTATCCTGAATTCGATCACTCCCCGGTTATATAAAGCGGGAGCAAAATCAGGCCTGATGGAGAGAGCCTCGTTCAAAGCCCGGAGAGCAGAATCAGGCAATCCCCGCTGAATGAAATCAATGGACTGATTGTATAACCTTTCGGCACGTTGTTCACCGTCCTGAAGGGTATCGGCAATGCCTGCCGGTATGGCCTCCCCCTGGCACATCCCATCATTATTGAATATAAAAATGGCCGTAAAAAGGAGATAAATAGCTTTAATATTCATGCCCATTTTTTTGATTTTTGATCTATTAATCGGGATTAATATTACAAATATAATGAATGATTTACGTCAGGTCAATACCAACCTTAAATCAGATGATATTGCCCTTGTCTGAATAAAATTTGCAGAGATCAAGAATTGAAAATAAACACAAATAACAGTTAAAATATAATCAGCATTATAAGAATAGCACCTAATTTCCAATTAAATTTGCACGCTTTTTTACTAAGGAGATGGTCAAAAAACCCCAGGTTGCCAATATTTCAAAACTCACTCTGGCTGGTCTGATCATAACGCTCGGCATCGTTTACGGTGACATTGGCACATCGCCGTTATATGTCGTGAGAGCCATTCTGGCAGGCAGTACCGGACCGGTTGACCGTGATTTTATCCTGGGCGCTCTTTCCTGCATTATCTGGACGCTCACTCTGCAAACCACCATCAAATACATCATCGTTACGCTCCGGGCAGACAATAAGGGCGAGGGTGGCATTTTCGCCTTGTATGCCCTTATCCGTAAAAAACGCAGATGGGTATTTATCATCGCCATCATAGGTGGAGCAGCCCTGCTGGCCGACGGGGTTATCACCCCTTCCATTACCGTCGTGTCAGCAATAGAAGGACTCAACATGGTGAATCCTGCTCTTCCCGTTGTACCCATTGCCCTGGTCATCATTATTTTCCTTTTTATCATTCAGCGTTTTGGAACACCATTCATCGGGAAATCGTTTGGACCCATCATGCTGGTGTGGTTTACCATGCTCGGTGTCGTCGGCTTCAATGAAATATTTTTCTTTCCCGACATTCTAAAATCATTCAATCCGTATTATGCCATCAAATTATTATCGGCCTATCCCGGCGGCTTTCTGTTACTGGGTGCTGTGTTTCTGTGCACCACCGGCGCCGAGGCATTATACTCCGATCTGGGTCACTGTGGATTCATTAACATACGGGTCTCCTGGATATTCGTTAAAACTTCCCTGATCCTGAATTATCTGGGACAGGGTGCCTGGGTGCTCAGTCACCCCTCCGACATTGCATCCGGCACCAATCCCTTCTTTTCAATGTTACCGGGATGGTTCCTGGTACCGGGTATTTTTATTGCCACGGCTGCCGCCATTATTGCCAGCCAGGCCATGATAAGCGGGTCATACAGTATTGTGAGTGAAGCCATATCTCTCAATTTCTGGCCCAAAATGAAAATTATTTACCCTGCCCATTCCAAAGGTCAGATGTACATCCCCACGGTCAACTGGGCACTCTTTCTGGCTGTGTGCTTTGTCATTCTGTACTTCAGGGAATCACGCAACATGGAAGCCGCTTATGGCCTGGCCATCACCATCACCATGCTGATGACCACCGCTCTGATGACATTCTATCTCATCAACAAACGCAAACCGGCTCCTCTGATCGCTATTTTTGTCATGGTCTATCTGACCATTGAAGGGGTATTTCTTATCGCCAACCTGCACAAATTCACCTATGGTGGCTGGTTCACACTGTTACTGGCCGGACTTCTTGTTTTCGTCATGTTTGTCTGGTACCGCGGAAGAGAAATAAAAAAACGGTTCCTGCTGTTCGTTAAAATCGCCGATTATGCCGATACCCTTAAAGACCTGAAAAAGGACGAAAGCATCCCGAAATATGCCATCAATCTGGTCTATCTGACCAAAGCCGACCTGAAAACCGATGTGGAGTCAAAAATCATGTTCTCCATCATTAACCGGCAACCTAAAAGAGCCGACAGATATTGGTTCCTGCATCTGCATATCGTGGATGAACCCCTGACCATGGAATACCGCGTCGAAACTCTTATCCCCGACGTGCTCATCAGGGTGGACTTTATCATCGGATTTAAAATTCAACCCCGTCTGAACCTCTTCTTCAAAGAGGTCATTGATGATTTGCTGAAAAATAAAGAAATAGACATCACCGGAAATTACGATTCGCTGCAGAAACACCACATCCCCGGTGATTTCAGGTTCGTTCTGATCGACAGGATACAGAACTATGATTTCGAATTCCCTCCCTTTGACCAGTTCATTATGGATTTTTACAGGATCATCAATAACATAGGGATCAGTGATATCAGGGCTTTTGGCCTCGATACCAGCAATATTGTCATCGAACAGGTGCCCCTGGAATCGGATGTCATCCTCGATAAATTCAAAAAAATATACAATTTAAAAAAAGCTTGATCATCATTAATTTGCCATTATAATTTTCATTTCTTATCTTTGGCAATCATCACTAATCCAAACTTTTAAAAAAATGAAAAAACTTTACTGTTCCATTTTCTCGGTTTTATTTCTCAGTTGCACTTTTGCACAGACAGAAATCAGTTCGTTTAATGCGGCGGGAGCCGGTTACTCGACAGCGTCACTTAATGATTATCAATGCCTTGGCATCAATCCTGCCAACCTGGGATGGACACCGAACGATCACAGTTGGAATCTGGGATTCTTTGAAGCCGCTATTACCATTTATTCCGAGCCTCTGACCAAGAAACAGGTATACCATGATCTGTTTAAGGAAGACATAACCCTTTTATACCAGGACAAAGAGAAAGCGGCCGCCGATTTCACCGATACTCGTCTCTGGGCCCAGGGTGCCGTTACCTGGTTCGGTATATCCTTTCAAAATGAGGATATGGGTGGCTTTGCTTTTTGTATCCGCGACCGAGGCCTGTGGAACTCTGTGCTGAACAAGAATGCCGCTGAATTCCTGTTCCAGGGCTACAATGCACCCTTTTTTAATATCCATGTCTATGATCCCTCTTCTGAAACGGATACGATAGGTTATACCTCAATACCTTACAATGAAACCAGAGCCTCCATGGTATATAAAGGAACCGACCTGGATTTCATATGGTACAGGGAATATAATCTCGGCTATGGCCGTAAAATCATCGAAAAAAATGACTGGAGCTGGTACCTCGGCATTGGATTGAAATATATAACCGGTTATTCCGGGAATCAATACTATCAGAACAGCCAGGGTTCACTTATTGCCTTTTCTTCGCTCAGTCCTATTTTTGAAGTTGATTACGATACCGAACCTTTACATCCGGTGACCGGTAACTGGCCGAAAAAAACAGGTACCGGCTTCGGATTTGACATCGGGTCGACCGTTAAATATAAGGATCTGAAAATCAGCCTCGCCGTCAATGACATCGGTAATATTAAATGGTCCGGTAATCTTTTTGAAGGTTATGATGTTCATGTTTACTCTATCGAAATCAACGGGATAGATAACTATAATGTTTTTTCGCAAGGTCAGCTTATAGTGGCTGATAATGCCCCTGATGATCCTTATCAGTGGCGCGCACTCGACAATAAAAAAGTAAAACTACCATTGAATTTACGTGCAGGGGCTACTTACCGTTTTACGGAACAAATAGAAGCGGGTGCCGATTTCTATGTGCCTTTGGGAGATGAAGTTCCAGGTAAGTATGAAAAAACTATGTTCGGCATCGGCGCAACCTATAACCCTTCCAATTATGTTCAGCTGAATCTCGGTATTGTCACCGGTGGCAAGCTTGGTACCCACATACCCTTTGGGGTTTCGTTTTTCCCGATAAACAATGATGCCACCATGTGGCAGATCGGCTTGGCTGTCCATGACCTGACCACCCTCTTCAAACAAAACGATCCCATGGTGTCATTCGCCTTTGGATTCCTCAGATTCAGCTTCGGGCAGAAAGAGACCGCAACAAGATACCTCGAACGGTGATCCAGGTTGGAAAAAGAATCTGGTTTGCTAAGCCACTTTCCGGTATCTCCAGATGGCCAGACTAAGAATGATCACGGCATAAATGCCCAGGGAGAAAAATTCCCTGTGGATATCCCAAAATCCGGATCCTTTCAGCATCACCATCCGGATAACACGCATGAAATAAGCAAAAGGATTGATGATATTGACCCGCTGGGACCAGTCAGGCATGCTCTCGGCAGGCGTGAATATACCTCCCATCAGGATAAATGTGATCATGAAGAAAAAAGTAAGGAACATCACTTGCTGTTGTGTGGCCGACAAGGTCGAAATAAACAATCCTATACCCATGACAACGAATAGGTAAACAGAGGCAAAACCAAAAAGAAGCCAGACATTGCCCAATACCGGGACATGAAAGACCAACCTGCCGATGACCATCCCAAAACCCAGTTCGAACAGGGCGATAACCCAGAAAGGTAAGAGCTTGCCGGTTATGAACTGATATTTCCTGATAGGTGTCACATTGATCTGTTCAATTGTCCCGATCTCCTTTTCCCTTACAAGATTCAGGGCGGAAAGGAACATGCCGATCAGGGTCACCAGAATGACCAGGATACCCGGCAGCATGTAAACCTTGTAATTCAGCTCCGGATTATACCAGAACGAGCTGGTCAGCGCTATGTTACCCGATTTGTCAACGGGTGCCGTCAAGGGTGTGGCGGCAATCACACCCGCATTAAAATCGGCTATAATGGAGGTGCTGTAAGCATAAATCAGGGAGGCCGCCGTACTGTTGATCGCATTGATCAACAACTGGACTTCTGAACGACCTTCGGTGATCAGTCTTTTCTCAAAATTTTGAGGAATTCTCAAAATGACATCCACACGCTCCCTCTTTAATTCGTTTTGAGCAACCTCCAACGAAAAAGATCCCTGGCTGACAATATAAAACGGACTGCCCGAAAACGTGCCGACCAGATTACGCGACATGGCTGAGAGATCTTCGTCAATGACGTACATCTTAATGTGCTTCATCTCCAATGTGGCCGCATTCACCAGGATCAGAAGCTGTACGATGGGTACCAGGAAAATGACCGGCAGCATCATCCGGTTGCGGAAGATCTGTATGAACTCTTTTTGTAATATATATCCTATCGTTCTCATTGAAATCCTGTCACTCCGCCTTTATTCCAGCCTGATCTTAAACTTCCTGATCGACACCGCAATAAAGAACAGTGTCATCGCAATTAAGATCAGGATCTCCTTCCAGATGTACATCACTCCTGTCCCTTTCAGCATGATGTGTTTAATGGCTATGATGTACCATTTTGCAGGTATGATGTAACTGAGCCATTGCAGTATCCTGGGCATGTTCTCGATGGGAAAAATGAATCCTGACAACAACATGGTCGGTAACATCAGGGATAACATGGAGACAAACATGGCCGACTGCTGGGAGCTGGTCATGGTCGAAATCATGATACCGACGGAAAGAGCCATCGTGATGTAAAGCATACTGACAGCCAGTAAAAGGGCAACACTGCCCTGGACAGGGACACCGAAAACAAAATAACCCAACAGGATGATCACCACGACATTGATAAATGACAACGCAAAATATGGCGCCACTTTACCCAGGACAATCTGCACAGGTCGCAATGGCGATACCAGCATGACCTCCATGCTGCCAAATTCCTTCTCCCGTGTGATCGAAATAGAAGTCATCAGCGCCGATACCAGCATCAGGATCAAAGCCATGGTGCCGGGGATAAACATGTAAACACCTTTTAGATTTTCATTGTAATACATCCTGATCTGGGGCACTATCTGCATGGGCAGGGTGGCCCCGTCATTCTCCCTGATGAAATCACCTATGATGGCCGAGGTGTAATTCACGATCAGGTTCGCCGTATTGGCATCCGAAGCATCGGCGATGATTTGCAGGCCGGCAGGCTGGTTATTACCCAGCTTCCTGGCAAAATCAGGTTCAAACACAACAACCTCCCTCACACTACCCTGCCTGAAAACTTCTCCTATTTCGGATGACTTTTCCAGATTCTGATGAAGGATGAAATAACCTGACGAAAGTATCTTTGAACTTATTTTTTTGGTGACCTCATCCTTCGATTGATCCAGGATCGCAATCCTGACATCTTTTATCTCATTGGTGATGACATACCCAAATATCAATATCTCAGCGATGGGGATACCAAAAAGAACGACCAGTGTTCTGACATCCCTGAAGATGTGGTAGAACTCCTTGATGACAAAACCCCAAAAACGCTTCATGAGTGAAAATGTATTAATTCCTCGCCAATCTGAGAAAGACAGCCTCAATGGACGTCGCATTGTACTTCTGTTTCAGATCGGCTGGGGTCCCGATGGCCACTATTTTTCCTTCGGTCATGATCGAGACGCGCTCACAATATTCTGCCTCATCCATGTAGTGTGTGGTCACGAACACCGTTATCCCGCCTGCGGCGGTGCTGTAAATCAACTCCCAGAACTGGCGGCGTGCCAAAGGATCAACACCGGTTGTGGGCTCATCAAGAAAGACAATCTGAGGATCATGGATGATGGCTACCGAAAAAGCAATCTTCTGTTTCCAGCCCAGCGGCAAAGAACGGATCAACCGCTTTCTGTATGGAATAAGATCAAGCCGGCCAAGAAGGACATTTGATTTTTCACGTATCTTCTTTCCTGTCATACCATAAATGCCACCATAAAACCGGAAATTCTCCTCAACGGTCAGATCTTCGTAAAGAGAAAATCTCTGGCTCATGTAACCCACTCTTTTTTTTATGGCGTCAGGGTTGTCATTGACACTGTATCCGGCCACCCTCACAATACCGGAGGTGGGCGATGACAAACCGCACATTATTTTCATGGCGGTTGTCTTACCCGCACCATTGGCTCCCAGAAAACCAAAAATCTCCCCCCGTTTGACATCGAAAGTCAGGTGGTCGTTGGCAATGAAATTGCCGAATTTTTTGACCAGATCCCTTACCTCGATAATATTTTTTTCTTCTGTCATATGTGGGTGCAATGCTTATTTTTTCATCAATGCCATAAAACAATCTTCGATATTGGGATTGATACGTTTAACGGTGACACGGTGATGTCCTTTCTCAGTAAGAAAATGTTGTATCTCCTCCGCATCAAGGGTTTCGCTCAGGGAGTTAAAATGAACCTGGTCACCGAAGGGAAAAACCGATTCCACGGCATCATATGATCTCAAATCATACAGCAGTTGGTGCGGATTGTCGCTTGTTGCGCTGAACAGTGACCTGTCATAACCTTGGATGATGCTGTCGGGCCGGTCGATATTCAGGATATGGCCTTCCTGTATAAGGGCAACGCGGTCACAGCGTGCCGCCTCATCCATGTAAGGTGTTGAGACAAGGATGGTTATCTCTTTTTCCTGCAGGCGTTTCAGCAGCTCCCAGAAGTCAATCCGCGATACGGCATCCACACCCGTTGTGGGTTCATCCAGCAACAAGACATGAGGTTTATGTACCAGGGCACATGATAAAGCCAGTTTTTGTTTCATCCCGCCCGATAAATGTCCGGCCAGCCGTCGTTTGAACGGTTCGAGATGGATGTAAATATCCCTGATCATGTCATAGTTCTCGCTGACGGTGGTTCCGAAAATTGTCGCATAAAAATTCAGATTCTCCTCCACCGACAAGTCATGATAAAGAGAGAACCGCCCCGGCATATATCCGATGAGCTTTCTGATTTGCCTGTAATCCTTCACCACATCCAGTCCTTCCACCTGAGCCCTGCCTTCTCCGGGCAGCAGCAAGGTCGCCAGGATACGTATCAGGGTACTTTTGCCGGCGCCATCAGGACCTATGATGCCAAAGATCTCCCCTTTCTCAACGGCAAATGAAATACGACCGATGGCTTTGATCTCACCGTAGGATTTCCCCAGATCTTCCGCTATGATAGGCTGAACAGCCATATGGTTTGTTGAAGGATGACATCTATAAGACCGTGCGGATCCACTCTGTTGTCCGCCCCAAACCCATCCAGGCCCGGCCTATATAGCCCCTGATATGAAGGAGTTCATGACTTTTTATGGTGATGATGCATTTGTATGTTTTGCCGTTCTTCGGATCGTAAATGGTTCCGTCTTCCCAGGTGTCCCCGCCATAAAAAGTAAATCCCTTTAATATCTCCAAACCCATGATAGGCCGTTTCTGCAGACTTTTATCCGGATTCTCATCGTCAATTTTGGGTAATCCGTTATCTTCATTGGGCTCCTTCAACCACACGATTTTACCATAGTATTTCCCGTCAGTCCTGATGATCTCCACCTTTGCATCTTTTTCTTCATTCAGCCAGATACCCAATATGTCATCCCTGTTGTAAGACTGTGCCAGACCCTTTCCATACAGGCTCAAAGTCAATCCGGTGATGATCAGTAAAACGTATGACAAACTTCTTTTCATGAATTTATATCTATTGATTCAACATCCTTTGACTGTTTTAAAAATTTATCTCCCCTGGCATCCCTATTTTCAGGGTGCCGTCATTTGGAACCAAAACTTTCATGGCATAAACCAAATTCACCCTTTCTTCTTTTGTCTGAATGATCTTGGGCGTGAATTCGGCCTGGGAAGATATCCAGCTGACAGTACCCTCAAGCTTTCTGTTGGTGGTGGCATCCTTGTCGACCAGAACCTCCACTTTCTGACCGAGCTTCACGGCAGGCAACTGAGCACCGCTGATGTATACTTTCAGCTCAAGAGTGTCGATATTGGCTATTTTATAGAGTGGCTGGCCAAATGAGGTAACCTCGCCCTCTTCGGCATACTTGGTGAGGACAGTACCCTTCACAGGATTTACCAGGTGACATTTCCGTATGCTTTCCTGTACCTGTGCAATCTGGGCATCAATGGCCCTGGCCTGATCCAGAATATAGGACCGTTGTGTCTTGAGCGATTCAATCTGTTTATCGACAAGGTTTATAGAACCATTGATATCATCCATTTGCTTTTGTGTCGCCGCACTATCTCTTAACATTTTTTCAATTCTTACCTTGTCAATCATCAGATTTTCTTTTTGTTGCTGTTGCACCATGATCTGTGCCTCATTGCTGGCAATCCCTGACAAAACGGCTTGACGGCTGGCCACCAACTGCTCCCTCTTTAATGTAAGATCGGTGGTGTCGATGAGCCCGACGATTTCACCGGCCCTGAGATTCTGTCCTTCTTCCAGGCTGAACTGAACCAGTTTTCCCTGTGCCTCCGGCGACACAATCACCTCTATCGCCTCAAAATTACCATAGGCATCCGACCTCTCTAAATTTGATTTGCAAGACATCAGAAACAGTAGTAAAACCAAAACGATCGCGTGTGTTCTCATTATCGTGATGTGTTAATAAAATAGCATGCTTTTCAAAGGATTGGTTCCATTCAGAATTTACCCTGTGCCGTCAAATAGTTAACCTTGGCTTTTACCAACGATATCCTGTGAAGCTCCCTGTCAATCCTCGAACGGGTTTCATCATGAAGATAGCCGATGTAATCGGCGGCTGTGATGACACCGTTATCAAGCTGTGATCCGGCACTTTTCATGATTTTACCCCGTAATTGAATGATGTCATTATCCTGTTTGATCATCTGTTCATATTTCATGATATCGGAACGGTACGCTTCGAGCTGAACGGAGAGGTTTTGTTCAAAAGCCTCCTTCTGGGTGTTGATTATATCATGTTGAATGCCCAGTAATTGTTTGCTGTTGCTGGTCTGGTTCCAGTCCCAGATATTCCACGACAACCGGGCTCCCACAATATAAAAGGGATCAAATTTGTTTGACAACATGTTTAATCCGGGACGGCCATAACCTGCCTGACCAAATCCATTTAAACGAGGTCTGATTTTGACAGGCAGGAGATTCCGGGTTGCCTCCACCCGTTCCTGTTGTAATCCCAGAAGTATATATTCGGGTCTCTCATCAACGTAAACAGCCGGATCAAGGCTGACTTCAGGTAATATCAGGCCGGTGGCGCCGGTTACCGGCAGGCCGGTGAGCTGGCTCAGTATATTCAATCCCACTTCGATGTTTGACCCGATATCAATGAGCTGCTGGTCAAGCCTGATCATCTCGGCATGAAGAACGTCGGCTTCGGATGATAACATGACCCCATTTCTCACGGCCGACTCAACCTGCCCAAGTTTGGCTTCTAACTCCTCCCGGCTCGAAAGAACGATCTTTCTGTTCTCCTGTAAAAAAACAATGTTAAAAAAGATGTCATCAACGCGTTGCTTCAGTTTATAGATATCAACCTCAACATTCTGCCTGTCCACATCATGGTTCATACGTTCAAGATCCTTTTGCCGTGGTATATTTCCCCCGTCATAAATGACCTGGTTAATGTCGAGGGTCAGCTTGTACTGATCTTTACTGATCGGTTTGGGTGCAATGTTTTCACCGCTGAAATAAGGATTATCGGGAATGTTGATTTCCACCGTGGTCACTGCAGACTGGTATGTGGCCTGACCATTCAGGATTAATTGCGGATAATAGGTTGCATTCAGGTTTTTCTGTCTCAGATCCAAAGAGGCATCGATCAGGCCACGCTGTTTTGTTAAAGGATAATGTTCTGCAGCACTGCTCCGGCAACTATCCAATGTCAGGGTATCAGCATGCTGGCACCAGGCCTGAAAACATAATAAAAGTCCTGCTATAGTCAATAACCTTATCATCTTTTCATAATTGAGTGAATTAGGAATGTCGGTCTCTCTCTCATGATCTTCGATGAAACGCTCAATGTCATCACGGCCATTCTGCATGATGTTATTTATGGCATTCAGGCATGATGAATAGAAGAACATAGCGGTTCGGGGTAAGCATGTCAAGATGAACTCAGTCAAAATTAAAACAATTTTTGCGACAAGTCAAAAATCATCAATTTTATTCCTTAAAATTGTACAAAGCAAACCTCAGCCGAATCCCATGAAACGTGCAGTTTTTCTCTGTCTGTTCTTAATCATTCATTTGCTATGTTTTAGTCAGAAATATGACTCAATTACCGGGGAAGTAAAAAACTTCCCGGGGGGTCGGGTCTATCTGGCCTCGTTTTACGGTGAATACACCAGGCCCTTCGACTCTTTGCTTGCCGGGTCAAACGGCAAAATGACCTTTGCCCTGGCCGATTCAAGACCGGCAGGCTATTACCGCCTCATCCTCGCCAAAGATCATTATGTAGATCTGATATTCAACCATGAAAACATCATCTTCAAGACCGACTTTAATCATCTGCTGGATAGTCTGGTCATCATACATTCATTGGACAATCAGGTCTATTATGCTTTTCTGCCATTCATTAAAAGCAACAGGATGAAGGTGGATCTGCTGAGCACCATGGTGGATCTGTACCCTGAGGATGATCCTTTTTACAGGGATTTATGCAGGCAGTATCAGAAGGAGCAACGTGCCCTGAAGCGGTATATTGACAGCATTGCACGGCTTTTCCCCGATTCCTATGTCACCAAGGTTATGAAAGCACAACAAAAACCGTTTATGGGTTGTGATTTGCACGATGACCAAAGAGTGGATTTTCTTAAAGATCATTTCTGGGAAACCGTTGACCTGAATGATACATCATTGCTGAGAAGCAATGTTCTGACCAATCTTTGCATCGAATATTTGTCACTTTACGGAAACAGCAAGTTTAACCAGGAACAGCTTCAGAATGCCTTTGTTCAGGCTGTCGATAAGATACTGGCTGCCTCCATGGTCAACGAAGTCACTTACAACTTCATGCTGGAATACCTCCTGAAAGGCTTTGAAAAATATCACTTTGATGCGGTGATCGATCATCTGGCAGTAAATTATCTGCCTGCTGACAAGTGTGAAAATGAGGGCCTCGACGCTGAAGTGCTCAGGCGTCTGGAAAACTATCAGAAACTGTCGGTTGGTAGGCCTGCACCGGCTATCACACTGAATGATATAAACAATAATCCCATCGACCTGACCAGAATACGATCACAGTATATTTTAATTCTTTTCTGGGCAAGCTGGTGTCCTCATTGCGCTGTTATTCTCCCCAAACTTAAGGACCTTTACGATAAAAAAACTTATGATATGGAAATCGTGGCCATTTCGGTCGACAGGGATGAGAAAGACTATAAAGAGGCCATTGAAAAAGGCCATTACAATTGGATCAATGGGTCGGAACTGCAAGGATGGAATGGTAAGACACCCCTTGATTATAATGTTTATGCCACACCAACCATGTTCCTGCTTGACAGGGAGCGGTTGATCATAGCCAAGCCTATCACTTTCAATGAATTAGTAAAGGATCTGACCGGAATCAGTAAGAGCGGAAGTCCTCCTTCGAAAGTCAATCAATAAACTTCAGGGTTTTAAGGACCGCTTCCACCTGATGCAGTAACAGGGATTTGGTTGTTCCGGGAGCATAAACGTATCCCTCGATGGTGACCACACGTCCTCTTTTCTCATCAACGACCGTGTAACTCACGAAAGGTCCCCCCATATAATCGCCGATGGTCTCCCATAATCCTCTCGTTTCAACAGCATAATAACCGTTGAGTTTCAAAATCTTGAACTCAGGATTAATAATGCCTTTTTCTGTCGACATATAGGATCCTTCCCTTGGTCCAGGGATGTACTGATGCATGACCGAATCCCTGACCTGAATAACGCGGTTGGGATTAAGCTGGTTAGTATCGGTGTAACGCTCATAATAAATAAAAATACCCTGGCTGGTGGTCACGGTTTCATTCCTGATCCACATGAAATTTGAGGTCTCCTTTGCTATTCTGTATCCCGACGGTACAATTAGCGATAAATGAAAATCGGTAATGAGCTGATCCATGATATTTACCTGCCTCACTGCTGCAAATTTTTTATTCGTCCGTTCAATATCCACTTCCTTAAAGAGTTCCAGGAAGGTTTGCTTATATTTTCCGAATTCCGTGAAAAACGACGCCTCCGATGGCACCGACATTTTGATGACACGCTGGGGTGAAGCCCACAGGTCCTTCTTGGTTTCAATCACGGATTTGCTTAGATTTTTATCAATGTTGACAATAAGTATGTTGTGATGGGTTTGAAACATCTGCGAAAAAGCGGACGACTCCAGGTTAACCACTTTAAACATGGGCTCCGGTTGAGGCAGTGTGGCGACCAGTTGTCCGAAGAAAGCACGTATCGTATCACCCACCGGACCGGTCCACTCGGCTTTATTATCCGTAATAACGAGCAATTCCAGCGTGGCACCGGTTGAGTTGGGTACTGTGCTCATTTTAGTTGTACATGATTCGGCAACTAACAGAGCGAAGAACACCAATCCGAGATATAATTTATTGACATTCATGTTGAACAATTAAACACATGATATAAGGCCTTTTATTAAAGGCACGGTTTAACTGGCTCTGGCAATTTTAATTTTCTGTCCGGGGCGTAACCGTTTGACGTTGGTGATGTTATTAAGTTTCTTGATCTGCTCTACAGTCACCCCTTTATAAAAATTGGCTATGTCCCATAATGTTTCTCCCGGTTTTATAACATGATAAATATACCCCTGTTCATCATTTGCCGGGTCCTCTGAGTTATTTTCAATGGTTACGCCATCAGTCTGTTGAGCGACCTGCTCCTGGGATGCATTATCTTCTGCCACAGGTGACTGTTTGACTCTTTTGGAACCCGGGGTATTGCCTGTCACCATGACCGGCGAATAAACAAGCAGACGCTGGCCGGGATATATCATGGTTGACCTTAAACCATTCCAACGTTTCAGGTCTGTCACTCCGCAATGATATTTTTGAGCTATCAGACCCAGATTTTCACCTGTTCTGACAATGTGGTATTTCTGTTCCTTGATCTGTTTGACCTGAGCCAGTAATTTATCGTGTTCGATACCTTTTTCAGTTTTATAATAGTAAAGTGTCTTTTCATTATTTATGAAATCTGCAACATATTCTTTAGGAAGCCTGAGGATGTATTTTTCGTTATTAATGGACGGGATGACGTCGAATTTATATTCCGGATTCAAAAAATGCAGATCCTCAAAGGGAACACCCAGCATTTCAGATACCTGATCGAACGACAGCACATCGTGGACCGTCACTGTGTCAATGCCATTGTAAAGAATGCCCGGATCGAGGGGGTACAGATTATGTTCAGGAGCATAGGTCATAATGTAATACACCGCAATAAAGGCCGGGACATATCCCCGGGTCTCCCGTGGCAAAAATGACTGAATAGCCCAATAGCTCATGATGTTTCCGGCACGGCGAATGGCTTTATTCACATTACCGGCACCGGCGTTATAAGCTGCCAGCACCAAAAACCAGTCATTATAGATTTCATAAAGATCGCACAGGTGTTCACATGCTGCTACCGTTGACAGGTAGGGGTCATAGCGTTCATCGACGTATGAGGTCACTTTTAGTCCATACAGTTTCCCTGTGCCATACATAAATTGCCACAGACCTCTGGCACCGGCTCTGGAACTCGCCGTGGCATTCAGTGCCGACTCGACCACAGCCAGATATTTCAGCTCCAGAGGCAGATTAAACCGGTCAAGCTGCTCTTCAAATAAAGGGAAATATACCTCTGCCAGACCCAGCAGTCTGGAGGTAAGCTGCCGCTTTTGCACCCCGTAGAGATTGATGAATTCCCTGACCTCCTGATTATAAATGAGTTCCAAGGGTGTTTGCCTGTTCAATAATTCAATACGGGCATTGTACACGGAATCACTGTACACCGGAATGGTATCAAAAGGAAATTGGTACGGATTGACAAAAGAGGTATCCGTGTTGAAATAGTAATCTCTGAAATATTTGATATTAACCAGACTGTCAAGCATCGAGGCAATGGGCGAGTCGGTAATCAATGCCCCGTTGCTTTTTTCTACCTGTCCGGTATCGGCTTTATTATCCGATACCGGCTGGATGGTATCATCCCAAAGGAATGTACGGGGCATAAAAACAACCGAAGGAAACGCTTTAAAGGCCATAATACACAGAAAAATAAATATAACGGTTGTAATTTTTATCGTCATGCGCATGAGTCTTCTTTCCGTAATTCAAAAAAATTCAGGATAATAACAGATTAATCTTTTGGTACAGGGCCTTAAAGTGTGATGAAATGCTTTGATAAGCTTTTCACTCCTTCTTGGATTCCTCTTTGTCCTTTTGGTCTTTATCATCCTCACCACTCATCCCCTCCTTAAATGACTTGATACCTTTCCCTATCCCATGCATTAACTCAGGGATTTTCTTTCCTCCAAAAAGCAACAAAACGACAATGATAATCAGTATAATTTGCCAGGGGCCAACGACCCCAAGAATGATCGCTGTGGTCATTATCTGTAATTTAATCGGTACAATACAAAAGTACTAATAAAATGACAACTCATGCCGGCGCGACGGACGATAAAAATTGCCAACGGTTAAGGCTGAGCGATCCAGTCGGAAGGATCAAGCAATGTTTTTCCCTTCCATATTTCGAAATGCAGTTCTGTTTTAGCCTTATCGGCATCGGTATGGATCCGGCCAATGATTTGTTTTGTCGCCACCTTTTGACCTTTGGTGACGGTGACCTCCTCCAGATTTGAATAAACCGTCAGGTACTCACCATGACGTATGATGACCACCTTAAAATAGTTCGGCACCGTGAGCACCCGTGTCACAACGCCGTCAAAGACAGCCCGGGCATAGGCCCCTGTATTCGTCAGAATATCTATGCCATTGTTTCTCACTTTAACACCTGAGAGCACCGGATGGGGATGTTCACCAAAAGTACTGGCTATAATCCCCCTCTCGGTGGGCCATGGTAGTTTTTCCTGGTTCAAAGCAAAATTATCTGACAATTGCTTTTCCTCAGGTGTCAATGCGAACATCTCCGGTGAAACGGTCGCGGCTTTTCCTCTGGCTGCCTCGGCAGCCAGACGCATCTCCTCGGCAATGATGGCCTCAATAGCCTCTTTTAATCGTCGGGATGCTTTCTCTTTTTCTTTTATCGACTTCTTTAACTCCACCTCCTTCCGGCTCAACGATTGAATCGTATTGTTTTTCTCATCTTTCGTCCGGTCCAGCTTTTGTTTTTCAACTTCCAGATCAGCCAGAAGCTTTTGTTTTTCCTTTTTCTGATCTTCAAGTGCAAGAATTTGCCGGGTGATCTCCCGTTGTGTTTTCTGTATCAGCTCCCCCTGCGTCTGCCTGTAAACGCTATATTGTTGCAGATACTTTAATCGTTGGTAGGCCTGATTAAAGTCCCTGGACGAAAAAATGAACATCAGCTTATCATATGATTTCCGGTTACAGAAAGCATAATATATCATCCTGGCATATTCATCCTTAAGCAGGGCAAGCTCATTGGTCAGGCGGTCTATTTCCTGGTTGCTGGCAGATAACTTCTCGTCAATCAACCTGATCTCTTCATTCATCTTGGCTATCAGTTCTTCACTTTTGGAGATTTTGGCATTGATGATGGCCAGTTCATTCAGAGAGGAAGATTTGCTTTTCTTGGTCTCCTCCAATAGACGGTTAGTATACTCTATGTCTTTCTCAATCTGCTTTTTCTGGCTCTGCAGTGAGGCTTTAACATCTTTTTGGGCATAAACAGGAAATATACATAAGGTTCCTACCAGGACCTGACATAACAGTATCTTGATAAACCATATGACCGTATTTTTTATCACCTTGTATAATGTTGATACAGGATCCTTGTGTACTTTTCAGGAATATTAAACGGAAATCCAACGGGTTGATCGATTGTGATCTTTGAATACCTTATTTTTAACCTGATTCTTCTTCCGTCCACTTCAATATTAAATGACAGGGATGAAGGAAATAACTGCCCATCAATATCCACATCCTCCGAATAGGAGGCTTCAAATTTCCTGTTTCCTTCCACCGATTCCCTGACCAACACCCTGGTGATTTTAAAATGGCTGGGATGGAGCCATATATCCTGAAAAGGTATGACGATCTCATTCTGGTTTTCTTTTAAATATTTTCTCAGTTTATGCCTTTGGATAGTGGTCAGCTTATATTCCTGATTGTCAATTGACGCTCTGAATTTACTGTCTTCATAAAATGAGAAATCATTGCCGGTCACAAAAGCCTGCAGCATATCAAAATCCAGGGTGTTATTGATCAGGCTGTCAATAAATTGAAAAGACCCTGAATAATAAACTGATTCGAGGCGGTTAAGATATTTTACGGAGTCATTGGAGATCATCAGTCGCATCATTTCGATACCAAGTACCGGTGAGATGGATATCCATATGAGGCTGTCACGCCTTATCCTGATCTGTCCGTTAAAACTGGTCTTTTTTCTATCTATGATATAATCGGCGGAATATTTGGCTGTCAACCAGTTGTAATTAAATTCATGATTTTTCAACTGCTGCCACAGGTACTCGGCACCCTCTTCCTTAAGGGGCGCTTTTTCTATTTTTCGTGTCGTGGAACAAGAAACCAGGAAAAAGACAATGATAAGTATCCAGGCATAAGATCGAAAAAATAAAACAAGTTGAGATCTTTCTCCCTTATCTATCTGCATAATGAAAGTGATCCTTTATTCGAAAAGTCTTCCTTCTTTAATTTTTTTATCAAGAAGATCGGATGCCGGTCCGGACTTTTTGGCCTTTTCCCAGTATTCAAGTGCTCCGGCCTTGTCATCCAGTTTAAAGAGCACGTCGCCGTAATGTTCAAGAATCACGGCGCTGGAATTACCACCGTCATCAAGGGCTTTCCTGATCCACTTGGCGGCATCCCGATAATGGCCCATTTTATAAAGTACCCAGCCATAAGTATCTTCATTGGCCGAATTGGCGGTATCGATCTGTGTCGCCTTTCGGGCCATTTTTTCTGCCTTTTCGAGATGAACCCCCCTTAATGACAGATAATAGGCATAATTATTTAAAACGTAACTGTTATTTGAATCAAGGGACAGAGACTCTTCGTAAGCAGCATCGGAAGCACTGTTATCCTTAATTTGATTATTGGCATCCCCAAGATACGCATAAAACTGAGCCAATAAGGGATCATTGTCAACAATGAAATCTTTACCCTGGTTTAAAACGATAATGGCCGTTTTATAGTTTTTAAGTTGAAGATTGGCCACCCCGTTAAAGAAGTAACCGAGAGGCTGATAGGGAAAAAGACCGATCACGCGTTTGCTTTCCCTTTCCATGGCCTTGTAATCACTCAGTTGTGCTTCAACCTGCAACAGTCCCTGCCACACGAGAAATTTACTGCTGTCTAATGCAATAACCTGATGGAAAGCATCCCGGGCCTCTTTGTAACGTTCATCGCGAACCAGAAAATCGGCATACATCGCGTACGCCTTAGGATCTTTGGGATGAGTGTCGACCACGATCTTCGAGAGAAGGGTTGCCTGATCCCTCAGGGTATCGTTATCTTCCGATGCCGAATAATAGGCCAGAAGGATTTGGATTTTAGTGTCTATATCGAGGTTGGGATTGGCAAAGCCCTGTTCCAGCTCCTTAAATGCCGCATTCGCATCACCCTTCTTCCTGTAATAATCCGAGAGGGAAATATGAACATAGGGATCATTTGGAAATTTTTTTACAATCCCCTGATAAACCTCATAAGCTTTATCCGGCATGTTATTGGTCATATACAATTCTGCCAGGATAGAGTAATACCGGGAGTCATCCGGATCGGAAGTGATCAGCTTTTTAGCTTCCCCTACCGCATCATCTATCTTGTTGAGATGTAAATATATCTTTTGCAACTGGAGCGAAATTTCTTCCGTGACCCCGATTTTTCCTTCTATGTAATGATATTCGTCAATGGCCTCTTTATAGTCCCCCGCCAGAACCTCATTCATAGCCAGCTGCAGACGGTAATCCAGATTATCGGGTTCCAGACGGATAAGCGTTTTAAAGATCTTCTCACTCTCATCAAAGCGATGAATACTTTTATATAGCTCGGCCAACTGAAGTTCATACCATTTATTATCGGGATCAATAGAGACTGCTTTTTTTGAGTTATTAATAGCACTTTGAACATCATTTTGCTGCACCGCAATATTTGCTAACTCATAATAAGCCGCATCATTTTCCGGTTCCCTGTCAGTGACCTGTTTAAATAATTTGGCGGCTGCATCCAGATTACCAAGTATTTCCTGCCGTTTGGCTTCAATAAACAAAGCTGTATTCTGTATTTGCTGCCGGATCATGGTGCTGTCCGGGGCTTTTTTTCTTAATGAGGCTTTCGTGGCCTTTTCCTGGGCAAAGCTTGTCACCACAGCACCCATGATGAGAACAAAAAATATCAACGATTTCACTTTCATAATCAAACAGATAGTGTAACTAAAACGTTCCTGTGTGGCCAAAACCTCCGGCTCCCCGCTGAGTTTCAATCAGATCATCCACCTCATCCCATTCTGCCCGCTCATGTGATGAAATGATCATCTGCGCAATACGTTCACCGCTGTTAACAACAAAATTATCGGATGAAAGATTGATAAGAATGATCTTAATTTCTCCCCTGTAATCCGCATCAATGGTACCGGGAGTATTCAGGACAGTGATACCCCTGTTAATTGCCAGTCCGCTCCTGGGACGTATCTGAGCTTCAAAACCGACAGGCAGTTCAATGTATAAACCCGTAGGGATGAGTGCCCTTTCCAATGGTTTCAGTACCATTGGTTCGTCCAGACTGGCCCTGATATCCATTCCGGCTGATCCGGCAGTTTCATAAGCAGGTAGTGGATTTTTTGAATGATTGACGATTCTTATGACCATGTGCTTCAGTTTAAAAGCATTAAAAGTACGATAAATTTTACCCGCGGCTAAGTATAGACCTTAACAAACTTAGATTTCTCAATACGGTATACGGTAATAACGAATGCCAACAGGAATACCGTATTGAAAGCCAAATGGTAAATCTTATGGTCAATTTTGATGAGGGTGCTGCCAAAAAATAGGATCATGGCAAAGACCATGTAACCAATGATACTTTTAATATCGTATCCAATGGGGTAATATTTCATACCAAGGAGAAAACAGATCACCATCATAACAAAGTAACAGATAAATGTTGCCCAGGCGGCACCTACATATCCGAGTACCGGAACCAGCAACACATTCAGCACAATGGTGATGATGGCTCCCATCACAGCGATGTAAGCTCCGAAACGTGTCTTGTTGGTTAATTTATACCACACCGAGAGATTATAAAACATCCCCAGGAACATATTGGCCAACAGGACGACGGGTGCGATCTTTAATCCCGACCAATATTCAGAGCCTATATAATATTTCACAACATCAATGTACAACATGACCCCCAGGAATATAACCAGACAACAAATCACAAAATATTTCATCACATCTGCGTAAACCTGCTGAGGATTATCCTTTTTATATTGAGCAAAGAAAAAAGGTTCGGCAGCATACCTGAACATCTGCACGAAAAGGGTCATCAGGGCTGCCAGCTTATAATTGGCACCATATATTCCCACCTGAGACATGGCATAATGATTCGGGTCAATAGTTCCGGGAGGGATCTTAACCAGATATTTCAGCATGATTTTATCGGCCACTTCATTGACCATTCCCGCCAAACCCACAATTAACAATGGAAAAGCATACTCCAGCAGCCTTTTTAATATGGAAAGGTCAAAAATGATTTTTATTTTGAATATTTCGGGAAATAATAATAATAAGGTCACGCCACTGGCTATCAAATTCGAAATGAAAGCATACCCTACGCCGATTTCAGGTGAATATATAAACCTGATAACCGAATGCGGATCATTCATCAGGACACGGGGACAAATCAATAAAAAGAAAAAATTCAAAAAAATATTGACGACCACATTGATTATCTTGATCATGGAAAACCGTTTGGCTTGGTTCTGCTGACGTAATCGTGCAAAAGGAATGGCGGTGAAAGCATCAATGCCGACAATGAAAGTGAAATAAATGATGTATTCTTTATGCGCAGAATAACCAATTAAGTTGGCCAGGGGTTGGGCAAAAAACAAAACCACAACCAGAAAAAAAGAGGTGGTCAGCAACAATGAAAACAAAGATGTGCTGTAAACTCTTCGGGGACTATCTTCACTGGAGGCGTAACGAAAATAAGCTGTTTCCATGCCGTAAGTCAACAGAACCATCAGAAAAGCCACATAGGCATATAGCTCTGTAATGACACCGTATTCTCCTTTTTCAAAAATACGGGTATAAAAGGGGGTCAGTAGTAAAAAATTAAGCAACCTGGGAACGATGGTCCCGGTGCCGTAAATCAATGTCTGACCGGCTAATTGTTTTAGAGGATTCAAGGATGGATGAGTATATCAGAACAACACAAAAATATCAATTTTATTATTCCTTGTAAGAAGGCAGCTCGATAATAAATGTTGTTCCCACACCTTCCTCCGATTCAAAGCGGATCCGGCCGCCTGAGTTTTCAATGATATTTTTGACAATCGCCAGGCCAAGACCCATCCCTCCTGATTTTGTAGTGAAACTGGGTGTAAATATCTTGCTGATCTGATCCCTCGCTATTCCGGCTCCGTTATCTTTTACATAAATTATAAAGTTATTATCCTTCATTGAGGCCACGATTTCAATTTTTCCCTTTTCAGGATCCTTAATGGCTTGAACCGAATTCTTGATTAAATTGTTAAAGACCCTCAGGAGTTGTTTTCTGTCGGCATAAACAAAACTTCTATTCTTAATGGATTCATCGGTGCGGAAGTCTATCGGTAAAATATCCTTATACAACTCTATCGCATCGTTGATGATGGAAGTCAGTTCAACCTTTTCAAAGTCCGTTTGAGGCATTTTGGCAAAATCGGAAAATTCAGTAGCTATGGCCGATAAATTATCGATTTGTTGAATAAGGGTCTGTGAAAAACGTTTAAGTCGCTGATCCCAGTCAGAGGCCTTTTCATCCCATGCTTTCTGCAGATATTGAATATTAAGTTTCATGGGAGTCAAAGGATTCTTGATCTCATGAGCAACCTGTTTGGCCATTTCACGCCAGGCACTTTCACGCTCCGACCTGGCCAGTAATTCAGCACTCGCTGCCAGCTCATCAATCATCCGGTTATATTCTTCAACCAACTGACCGATTTCATCCTTTCTGCCCCACTGGATTTTCTCATTCCCTTTGCCTAAACTGAGCCGGCCAATCTTTTCCCTTATCACTTTCAAGGGCAACGTCATGTAATTGGAAATAAATAAGGCCGTGAAGATGGCTATCATAGCCAATATGATGTAAATATTTGTATAAGCGATTAAAAATCTTGAAACTTCCTGTTTGAGTTCACTCTGCCTGGCAAAATATGGCAAATTCAAGTAGGCGATCAATTTATTTTGATTGTTACGGAATGGCATATAGGCAGATAAAAAATTATACCTGCCAATGTATTCGTTGTGAATATAGGAAGTCTTCTGATCCACAGCCAGGATCTCAAAAGCTTGTGAATTCATTCTGCCGGAGAGAAGACCTTCCTTGAAAATCTCGGGACGTGAGGATGCCAGCAACCTTCCTTCCGGATCGTATAAATTGATATCGGAAAAATAAATAACTGAAAATTTTGACAGCAGCGAAGCAAGATAATCATTAGCATCATTGTCCAGTGAAGACTCACCCGAAAGCTTATGTTCCAGCTCAATGAGCACGGAATGGGTTTTCTCACTCAGGATATCACGGTTCTTTTTTTCATTAAGGTTGATGATATATAGCAACGAGGTGACACCAAAAAGAATGAATGATGCGATGATCAGTGACATAATCGCTGTCTGAAGGCTGGTCTTGAAGGTGAATTTACTCCTGTCAGACCTCGCTCTGGGATTTATAAAGAAAAGAAAAACAACTATATAGATCCCGAAAAACACCAACAGATAGGAGAATGGTGCAATAATATCCAGAAACATAGGATTCTCAATGCTGACGATGAAAAGGGTGTCATTATTGACTTTATAAGCTAAATGATTATAACCGTTATCATTAAAAAATCCGAAACCGTTCTTTAATTGAATGGTTTTCGGAGCGACAATGGAATATAAATATTTACCCACGCTCCGTATTAACTCCCCATTCTTATAAATGGCAAATGAGTAATTCGACAGGTCGGTGAAAATATAAGCCTTCTTATCCATTAATAACTCCGGATAACCCAGCGCCTTTGGAACATATTTGGAATTCAGCTCTACGTAAATGTCAACCGGGAAGGTCGGATTCTTTCGGTTTAGCCCCATGGTAATCACGCCCAGGTAATTGATGTCATTTGATCCTTCGTTAAGATAATAAAGATCTGGGTTGTCGGTTTTTTCACCATACATGGTGATCAGATGGTCAAAATAGTCATGACAGCCGACAATGATATTATCAGGCTGGATCTGCAGATTTCGTCCTTTGTTGCAAAGAGTGACCTGGATATTATAACCCGGCCTGTAATCCTTGAAATAGGTCTGAACGATATAATCCGTTACCTTATCCTCCAGAGCCGGATCCATCAGGGCAGGAACAAGATCGTTCAATAATGCTGAATCGGCCATAATGGATCGATGAATGTTCGTAAACTGATATTCCGCCATTTTATCCCGGTTGATCGATAATTTTATAGCCATCAGTTCACGTTGCTCCCGTTCCTTGTTATCATTCAGCCTGTGAAGAAAATAGGTCATGATAGCTGAAAACAGAAATAAAAAGAAAATGATGCTGTAAAACGACCGGATAGGAATCTTCCTCTTATAATGAAACCTGAATGACATGAACACGATGAGAAGAAAGATCATAAAAGCAACGTCGCAATGCCGAGTGATGAGATAACAGATAAGACCATATGCTAATAACGCAGTAAGCATCAGAAAGCTGAAGACAGCTATTTTTTCTGTATAGAGGTGGATGAACTCGGTCAGCCTGTATGCAATCATCAGATAAGCCAGGAGAAGTGTGGCAATAACCATCAATCCAAGGAAGCTCCATAATGAGAAGCTTAGTATATTATTGAGATTTAATGAGAAGCTTGAATCAAGAACCAATCCTTTGCATACGATCATGACAATTTGAAATAACAGGCTAATGGCCAGGAATAATGCGAAGGATATGATATAACGAATAAATTTTCCAGTCTTGCGTTTGATGGCACCAATTCTTAAAAAAGCATAAATAAAATATGCAATGATCAGAAAAATAAATGCATTGACGATCAAATCACCAAATGAGGGTAACAACACCGATGAACCATAATATTGGGGACTGAAGAGTTCGGAATGATATAACGACCGTGGTAATCTGAAATAAAAAAGCAGAGCCCTCAGAATGACTACATCAGCTATGAATAACACCATCAGCAAAACCCGAGAACGAATGATGCTCTCTATTTTCAGATATAATTGAAAAAGAAGTACAATAAAAAACAATAAGGAGGCCAGATAGAAAATAAAGAGCAGAAAAACCTGGTCATTGTTTAAAGGCATCGTATCATTCAACCCAAGTGAGAACAGAAAAGCACCGTCACTTGAATAAATATTGTATACCCCCTTCTTATCAGCTATCTGAACATCATTGCCTATCCTGAAATTCCGCTGAAATCCGTTGACAAGGTAGTCGTTCTGGTAAGGATAGTTAGCCTTGATCAAGAGAAATCCCAGCACAGTGACCTGCTTCGTTTTATGAATCATCAGTTCATAATAGCCATGCCCCATTTCGATAAAATGGAGACCGGATGCGACCACCGTATTGATCGAATCAATAGTGACTGCATTCCTTGTCCAATATCTAAGCGTGTCGTTTTCAAATAATAAAATAACAAAGCCCTGTTTCCGGCAGATCTTTCTCAGATTTGTTTTTTGACCGTATATGGTATTATCTCCATTTATATATTC
>Ga0209610_1000249_pt1 | contig 27963 bp, 30 predicted proteins | sample LakKivw275mmetaG_FD_184137 | JGI IMG/M metagenome (GOLD analysis project Ga0209610, IMG submission 184137) | Anoxic lake water microbial communities from Lake Kivu, Rwanda to study Microbial Dark Matter (Phase II) - Lake Kivu water 275m metaG... | ecosystem: Environmental > Aquatic > Freshwater...
ATAATTTAGATATTCTAAAATATGCAGTAAATTATGGAGCAGATGCTGTTTATGTGGGTGGGAAAGAATTTAATTTAAGAAGCATCAGAGGTAATTTTAGCATTGAAGAATTAGAAGAGGGTGTCCAGTATGCACATAAATATGGGGTCAAATTATATTTTACTTTAAATTCTATAGTTTATGACCATGAACTGGCCAGATTCAGAGAATATTTAAATAAACTAAAAAGTATCAATCTGGATGGTATCATTGTATCTGATTTTGGTGCACTGGAACTTGCAAAGGAAATTCTACAGGATAGAAGAATACATATAAGCACGCAGACCAATATAAATAACCACCTTGGAGTAAATTTTTTTGAAAAGCTTGGAGCAAGCAGGGTAAATCTTGCAAGAGAAATAAATTTTTCTGATTTAAAAAATATCATAGACAGAACCAATGTAGAGATTGAAATATTTATACATGGGGCATTATGTATATCCTATTCCGGGAGATGTATGTTGAGCAAATATATGACCGGTCGTGACGCTAATAGGGGAGAATGTGCGCATAGCTGCAGGTGGAAGTATTATCTAATGGAAGAAGAAAGAGCAAACTTATTTTTCCCGGTCGAGCAGGACAACCGGGGAACTTATATATACAATTCAAGAGATCTCTGCCTGCTGCCTGAATTAAAGTTACTGGTAGATATAGGTGTAGATGCTTTTAAGATAGAAGGAAGAATAAAGACAGAAAATTATGTAAGTCTTACAACCTGGGTTTACAGGAGAGCGCTGGATTATATTGCGCAGAATAAATTTACAGATAAAAAAATTTCTTATTTAACCCGCGAGCTTGATAAATGCTCTCACCGTAACTTTACCTCAGGCTTTATGTTTTTAAAGGACAGGAGTGAACTTGAGGATAATGATAATGTTGGTTATATCAAAAAATACAGGTTTATAGGCATATACCATGATTTTAGCAATAAATATAATGGCCCGATTATAAATGTAAAGAACCAGTTCAGGGTTGGAGAGGTTATAGATATATTGCAGCCATATAAAAATCCTAAAAAATTTATGGTAGGGAAAATAATATCGGTATCGGATAATACTGAGACTGACTGCGCCAATCCCAATGATTCGGTTATTATATGTGATCTGGGCAGACTTAGTCCGTTTTCAATATTTAGAATTAGAGAATGATGGATTTAAAATATAATAAAAGTTCTAAAAGTTTAAGAAATTGAAAATATAAAAAATTTTTAGTAACATTATAATTAATTTAAAAGATATATGATTGAAAATATTAAAACTTATAAGGCTTTACTGTCAGGCAGAGTTCAAGGTGTGGGTTTCAGGTATTTTGTAGAATCTATAGCAAGCAAGTACGATATAAGCGGTTATGTGAGAAATACCTTTGACGGCAAAGTGGAAATAGTCTGTCAGGGAGAAGAGGAGGATCTGAAGCAATTTATAGATGAGATAAAAAAAGGTCCGGCGTTTTCAGTAGTAACAGATATAAAAATAGAAGAAATTAAAGATAGTAAAAAATATAGTATATTTGATATCAAATTTTAGCGGTAATAATATAATAATTAATAATAGCAATAGATATAAATAAAATGATTAGCTCCAGCACAAGAATAATAGCTCTTATTGGTAATCCTGTAAGGCACAGCTTATCCCCGAAGATTCAGAATTATTTTATCAGCAAATACTCAAAAGATGCAGTTTATATGGCATTTGAATTTCCCCGGGAAAATCTTAAAGAAGCATTTAATGGTGCAAAAAAATTAGGTTTTATGGGATTAAATGTAACTATGCCTTACAAAGAAGAGGTCTTTAAATTAATTGACAGACCGGACACAGTATCTTCAATTATAAAATCGGTAAATACAGTAAGGTTTGATCAGAAGGACGGGACTTCAATGGGCTTTAATACTGATGTAGGCGGCTTTATAAAATCATTAGATGATAAAAAATTTAAATGGGCCGGTAAACATTGTCTGGTAATTGGAGCAGGTGGCGCAGCCAGAAGCTCTATTTATGGAATACTTACAAAACAGGTTAAAAAAATATATGTATACGACAAGATTAAAGAAAAGGGATCCGAAATTATAAATAATTTCAAAATTATAGGCAGTGAAAAAATAGAAGTTTTAAACAGTATAAATGATATCGGCACCAGAGTAGAAGAAATTGATTTAATTGTAAATTGTACCCCAATGGGGATGGATATTGAATCTTATAAAAATATGCTTCCTGTGCCTGTCGGCTGGAATCTTAGAGGAAAATTTGTTTTTGATATGGTTTATAAACCTGTAGAGACTGAGTTTTTGAAAAAAGCCAAAAGGGAGGGAGCTATAGTTATAAACGGCATAGATATGCTGGTAAATCAGGCAGCGCTATCTTTTAAGGTCTGGTTTGATATAATACCTGAAACAGATTATATAAAAAAGATGATTTTAGATAATATAGGAAATAATTTAATAGTTAAAAAATAAAAATAGCAGTAAACAAGTAATAATTATAATGGAAATAAGAGAAGTAATTTTTTATATAATATTTATAATATCTGGACTGGTTGCAGGCAGCTTTTTAGAAATAGTAATATATAGAGTACCTAGAAAGTTATCCATTATTAAACCAGCTTCTTTTTGCCCCAGCTGTAAGAGAAAAATAGCTTTCTATGATAATATACCTTTAGTATCCTTTATCATACTTAAGGGAAGATGCAGGTATTGCAAAAATAAAATACAACTAACCACTCTATTAATAGAGATACTAACAGGTCTATTATTCCTTGCCAATTATATTTTTTTTGGATTAACTATATGGACTGTTACAGGAATAATATTTTGTAGTGTCCTCGTAGTAATATCTTTTATTGATATTGATTTTAGAATAATTCCAAATGTAATAGTACTGCCTTTTACCCTGATGGGATTAGCCTTGAATTTTTTTTCTGAATTATCCAGCTGGTGGATGCCTCTGGTATTCAGTCTGGGTGCTTTTTTATTCATGCTTATAATTCACTTAATATATCCCAGGGGTATGGGAATGGGTGATGTCAAATTAAGTTTAATGGTAGGGGCATTTCTTGTAAGAAATGTAATAACAGCTTTATTTTTAGGTTTCCTGGCTGGTTCAATATACGGTCTTTCATTTATTGTTATTAAAAAGGGGAAATTAAAGCAGGCAGTACCATTTGGACCTTTTATATCGCTGGGGAGTATTATATCTTTATTTTGGGGTGATAATATTTTAAAATGGTATATAAGTTTTTTAAGGTAAAAGAGAGTGATTTTTTATGTCAGCAGTTGGATTAAATTTAAGTTCTTCTAAAATATCCGTTATTGAACTGGTGTGATCAAGAAAAGACATTATTATAAAAAATATGGTAAAAGCTGATGAATATTTAACCGTTTTCATTGATAAAGTTATATACGATTAGGAAAGGGTGAATACTTTTTGAGATTTTTGACTGCTGGTGAATCTCACGGCAAGGGCCTTGTAGGAATAATAGATGACTATCCTTCAGGAGTTTTAATTGATATAGATTTTTTAAATCATGAACTCTCCAGAAGACAGAAGGGTTTTGGCAGGGGCAATAGAATGTCTATAGAAAATGATGAAGTTGAGATAATTTCAGGAATCAGGAAAGGGAAGAGTACAGGTTCACCAATTTCTTTTATAATTAAGAATAAGGACTGGAATAATTGGAAAGAGGTAATGAATATTAATCCTCCCGGTGCCAGTGATATAGATCTGGAAAAGAAATTATTGAATCCAAGACCAGGACATGCAGATTTATCTGGTTTTTTAAAATATAGACTGGATGATATAAGAGACGTAATAGAAAGAAGCAGCGCGAGGGAAACCGCAGTAAGAGTATGCATAGGCGGATTTGCAAAGATTGTATTAAAACTGATGGGAATAAATGTATTTAGTTATGTGAGTCAGATTGGGAAGGCAGTCTTTAGTAAAGATATAAGAATAAATAATGATATGTTAGAAGAAATTGATAAGTCTGAGGTAAGATGTCCTGATAGAACTATAAGTTTACAGATGAAAGAAGAGATAATTAAAGCTGAAAGGAACGGAGACAGCGTTGGCGGCAAATTCAAAGTTATTGCCACAGGAGTATCTCCTGGATTGGGCTCATATTCGCAGTGGGACAGAAGGATCGACGGTAAAATAGCTGGATCATTTATGAGTATCCCGGCTATAAAGGCTGTTGAAATTGGTGATGGTTTTAATGTGACCGGTAAAACCGGGACCCTTTTCCATGATGAAATCTACTATAGGAGTGGTGATGGATTTTATAGAAAAACCAATAGAGCAGGAGGAATAGAAGGTGGAATGACCAATGGCGAGCCTGTTATAGTAGGAGCCTCAATGAAGCCAATACCCACTACGGCTAAAGGGTTGCATACTGTAAATATAAAGACTAAAGAAATTGAGATGAGTCTAAAAGAAAGATCAGATATATGCGCAGTTCCCAGTGCTGCTATAGTTGGCGAAGCAATGTTATCTATAGAAATTTTGAATTCAATCCAGGAAAAATTTGGGAAAGATAATATAGATGAAATTTTAGAAAATTATAATAATTATAAAAAATATCTTGAAAAAATCTGATATTGTATATATGGATTTGTATAAATGGATTTTAAAAATATATCTCTTATAGGTTTTATGGGCTCCGGTAAAAGTACGATAGGAGAGATTCTGGCGGGAAGATTAGGATTTATATTTATTGATCTTGATAGAATAATTGAATTAAGCGAAGAAAGAGAAATAAAGGATATTTTTAAAAGAGACGGGGAAAAGTATTTTAGAGAATTAGAAACGAAGGTTACCGGGAAAATATATAAAAATAAAAAGTGCATTTTTGCCTGTGGGGGCGGTGTAGTAAAAAGAAAAGAAAATATGCATGTAATAAAAAATAACAGTATAGTAATATATTTAAATATTACTGCACGGAGTGCGCTTGACCGTCTTAGAGATGACAAAAACAGACCGCTGATTGATGTAGAAAATAAAAAGGAAGTAGTAGAAAAAATGATCAAAGAAAGAGATATCCTGTACAGGAAATATGCGGATATAGTTGTAAATAATGATAAAAATGACCCTGAGCAAACTTCAAATGAGATAATAACCAGGCTTAAAGTGCAAAAATAGATGAGAATCATTACTGCTAAAACTAAACTTAGACATTATCCTATATATATAAGTTCTAAAATATACGAATATTTTCCGCTGCTGATTAAAAAGAATTTTAAAGATTCTGAAAAAATAGTACTGGTAACAAATAATAAAGTATTTGGCATATATGAGAATAAAATAAAGAATACCTTAAAAGAGTGCTCTTTACCTTATGAGATTGTAATTATTCAGGATGGCGAGCAGTATAAAAATTTAAAAAGTGCTGATTATATATATAAGAAGCTGATTGATTTTAATATACATAGAAATGATATTATAATTGCATTTGGGGGCGGTGTGATAGGAGATCTGGCTGGCTTTACAGCTTCGACTTTTCACAGGGGAGTAAAACTTATACACTGCCCAACAACTATTATTGGTCAGGTCGACAGCAGCATAGGTGGGAAAGTTGTTGTTAATTATAACAATATAAAGAACGTTATTGGCAGTTTTTATCAACCGCATATGATAGCCATTGATCCAACTTTAAATTACACCCTGGATGAGGACCAGATCATCAATGGTCTGGGCGAAATTGTAAAGTATGGATTAGTTTTTAAAAAGAAAATACTGGAGAAACTGTCGAAAAATGTAGAAGATAAAAAGGAGGATAGACTACTTAAGTTAATTAAAACAGAGGTTTTTAAAGATATTATTTATAATTGTTGCTATATAAAAACAAAAGTGGTCAAAAAAGATGAATTTGATCTGGATTACAGAAATACACTTAATTTTGGACATACAATAGGACATTGTATTGAGAATGCGTTTAACTTAAGGGAAATCAATCATGGGATGGCGATCAGTATGGGAATGGTAATTGCAATTGATATTTCAATTTCTCTGGGATTGGTAAGCGAGGATATTAGAAGTGTGGTTCTGGAACTATATAAAAAGTTGAAATTGCCATACAGGATACCGAAAATAAATGTAGAAAAAATTACCAGCGCATTGAAATATGATAAAAAATTTAAAACAGCGCAAAATAAATTTGTACTGCTTAAAGGGATAAATAAACCTGTTTTCTATTATAATGTAGAAAAAAGTGTAGTTGTTGATAATGTTAAAAAAAGTATGTACAATTAAATAGAAATATATATAAAGAAAAAATTAAATACAATGTTGATTGCTGTAATGCAAATTAATGCAATGTAAATAATATTTTTAAAAAAATTTTAAGTATTAAATATGTGGAAGACTGATAAAAATGAATAAAGTTAAAATGAAGAAGGTTATTATAATCAATGGCCCTAATTTAAATCTATTAGGGCAAAGAGAGGAAAAAATATACGGCAGCAGGGGATTTGATGAAATAAAAAAAGAACTGGATGAGCTGGCAGCGGGTAAAGTAGAACTCTTATATTTCCAATCCAATCATGAGGGAGAGATTATTGATAAAATTCACGAGTGTATCGGGAATACTAATTTTATAATAATCAATCCCGGCGCACTTACTCATTATAGTTATGGAATACATGACGCAATAGCTGCCAGTAAAATTCCCACTATTGAAGTGCATATATCAAATATTTTTAATAGAGAATATTGGAGGGCTGAATCAGTAATATCACCTGCAGCATCCGGGATTATAATTGGATTTGGACAGGATGTATATAAGATTGCTTTACATTATATAATTGGAATATAAAAAAGGTATTATGGACAGGCATGTTTAATAAAATTTTTTATTTTATTAAAAGAAGCAGTAATAAAGGAAAATGTACTTTAAAACAAGAGAAAGGCATTTCTCTTGTTGAAGTAATAGTAGCTATATTGATTATCTCTATAATTACAGTAGTTCTAATAAATGGCACTATGACAGCGGTCAATGTATTATTTTGACTATGGCTGAAGATGACGAGATTAAATTCACCAGCAATATTGATACTGATGATGACTTTGAAGTGGTAAATTATTACCTGGCAAGTGAATAAATATTGACCGTTATAGTCAGGGATTGATAGGGGATTTACCGGAAAGCCCTTATACTGGAGATGTTTATTCTGAAGGAGACCCTTACCCGGAAGGAAGCTTTACTGTGGAATATACAATTGATAAGAGCGGACTAGATAAATATACTATTACTTCTACTGGAGTTGATATCAGCAGCGGCGCAGAAAGGAAAATTAGGGTTGGTAACTATATATAGTGAGAATATGAAACTACAGACGAAATGGCAGGGAATTATCGCTGATTGATAGTAAAATATGAATATTGTATCTGAAAGAAAATATTATGATTCAAGAATAAAAAAAATATTTACCCGCCGGAATAATCATAAAACCTCAAATCTTATTATCCTAAAAGACGAAAACATATATTACCTGAGTGGATTTTATGGTAAAGATTCAGGAAGTATATTACTAATTGTAGATGATGATATACATTTATTAGTTAATTTCATCTATCTGGAACAAGCCAGAAAATCTGTTAAAAATAATAACTTAAACATTACCTGTTACAAAAAAAATAAATTCAGGGAACTTTCAAAAATTTTAGAAAATTACAGTTTTAGATCTGTTGGAGTAGAAGGAAAGAATATAAATTTTGCAGGTTTCCGTAAACTGGAAAAGTTATTATCCGGACAGGGTAAAAGACTTGTAAGTATTGATGGAGTAGTTGAAAATTTAAGAACAGTTAAGGACGAAGTTGAGATCTCTAAAATAAAAAATGCCTGCAAGATTACAGATAAAGTCTTCGGCAGCATAATAAATTCAGGCGCTGCTGCAATAAACAAATTATCAGAAATTGAACTTGCCTGCAAGTTAGAAGAGCTGCTGGTTAAAAGTAATTCGGATGGGAGGTCATTTGATACGATTGTTGCGTATGGGAAAAACTCTTCTATGCCGCATTATTCTCCACAAAAGATAAAAGTAAAGGATGGCTTAATACTTATGGATTTCGGATGTAGGTTTGAAAATTACTGCTCGGATATGACCAGGACAATTTTTATAAAGAATCAAAAAATTTGTAATGAATTTAAAAAAATTTATGATATAGTTTTAAAGGCGCAACTGCTGGCAATTGAAAATTGCAGGGAAGGTGTAACCTGCAGCCAGCTGGACAGGATAGCTAGAAAATTTATAACTTCAAAAGGTTATGGCAATAATTTCGGGCATAGACTGGGGCATGGTGTGGGTATTGAAGTCCATGAAGAACCAGCGGTAACTATGGAAAACAGGGAAGTTTTAAAGGAAAATATGATTATAACTATTGAGCCCGGTATATATATAGAAAATTTTGGCGGCATAAGAATAGAGGATATGGTAATAGTAGGAAAGAATGACTGTGAAGTCCTTTATAATTCAAAGAAGAGTTTTTTTATATTAGATTGATGATTGTATACATTCTAAAAGAAGAGGAAATTGCCAGTGATAAGCACCAGTGATTTTAGAAACGGGTTAACCATAATTTATGATAACGAGCTGTATAAGATATTATATTTTCAGCACGTAAAGCCGGGTAAAGGCGGCGCTTTTGTCAGGACAAAATTAAAGGATTTAAATACCGGAGCTATTATTGATAAGACTTTCAGGGCTGGCGAGAAAATGGAGCAGGCAATACTGGAAACAAAAAGAATGAATTATCTATACAAAGACCAGTATTATAACTTCATGGATACTAAAACATATGAACAAATCCAGCTAGGCGAGGATATACTTGAGGACCGGAAAGATTATTTACTGGAAAATATGGAACTGGCGGTTATATTTTACAAAGGCAGGCCCATATCAGTTGAACTTCCCATTTCTATTGAAGCCAGAGTTATTAGAACTGAACCTGGAATCAAGGGCGATACAGTAAGTTCAAGCTTTAAACCTGCGGAGATAGAAACCGGGGCGAAAGTAATGGTTCCTTTATTTATAAATATAGGAGACACTATAAAGATTGATACAAGAACCGGCGAGTATATAACCCGGGTTAGCACTTAGATAATATAAATTGTATATAAGATTATGCCTAAAGTAGCGAGAAGAAAAAGTAGAGAGAATGCAATAATATTATTGTATCAAAGAGATTTATTAGATAAAAAGATAGATAAGATTATAGAAAACAATTTACTGGCGGGTAGGAAATATGATCAGTTCACTTTAAAACTTACAAATGGCGTGGACAGATACAGGAAAAGAATTGATGAGATGATTATGGATGTTGTTAAGAACTGGACTCTGGAAAGAATAGCAATCATTGATAGAAATATCTTACGGGTAGCTATTTATGAAATGTTATATGAAGATGATATACCTCTAAAGGTTTCCGTAGACGAGGCCATTGAAATTGCAAAAAGTTTAGGGCAGCAAGAAGATACCCCAAAATTTGTAAACGGTATTTTAGGTAAAATTTTAAATAATATAGGCAGTTAATGCTACTTTTTATAATATAAATTTGAAAATATGTCTAATACAAGAATATATGATTTAAAGGCAAAAAAGCTTTATCCTGAATTTTTAATAAAAGAGGTAAACAATAGTTTAGGGTATTATGTTAAGAAGTATAAAGAAAGCCCTGATATTCTAAAAGAAGCAATTGAATATAGCATAGAAAACAGCGGAAAAAGATTCAGACCAATATTGTGTCTTCTTACTGCAAAGAGTCTGGGAAAAGATTATCGTGTGGTACTTCCTACGGCATGCGCAATCGAATTTATCCACACTTACTCGTTAATACATGATGATCTGCCTTCTATAGATAATGACGACCTCCGGAGAGGCAAACCTACCTGCCATAAAAAATTTGGAGAAGATATAGCAATACTGTCTGGTGATGCTTTGTTTGCCGAGGCTTTTAATATAATAATAAAATATCAGATAGCGGATGACAGGACAAAAATTAAAATTTTAGAAGAGATTGCCAGTGCTTCGGGCGCTTCAGGGATGGCTGCAGGTCAGATAGTGGATGTTTATTTTACTGGTAAGAAGATCAGCAAAAAAAAATTAGAATATATACATCGGAATAAAACAGGAAAAATGATAACTGCTTCCGTTAGATGTGCGGCTATTTTATGCGGGGTCAGCAGTGATTATCTTAAAAAATTTACAGAATATTCTGAAAATTTAGGTCTCGCTTTTCAAATAACTGATGATATTTTAGATGTAACATCAGATAACCGTATAAATACTTTTCCGAATATATGGGGGATTTCAAGATCAAAAGAAATTGCCAGAGACAAGATTGATAAAGCTATTGCCATAATTAAAAGCATGGATATAGACTATGAGTGGCTGGTTAACATAGCAAATTTTTTATTGGTAAGAAAGGCGTAATAGATATTAAAGAAAATAATAAGAAGAAAATAACTGTCCTACTTTTGGAAAGAAAATTAGCTGATAAAGAGAAAACCGCTCATGCATTAATACTTGAGGGTAAAGTAAAGGTTAAAGGAAGGGTAATTGAAAAACCAGGAACCCTTGTAGATTCAAATTCAGAGATAGAGATAATTTCAAAAACTCCTTATGTTTCTAGAGGTGGTTTAAAATTAGAGGGAGTATTTCATGATTTAGGGCTTAGCGCTGCCGGTAAAAAAGCTGTAGATATAGGATCATCAACAGGAGGATTTACTGATTTTCTGTTAAAGAATGGAGTGGAAAAAATAATTGATATTGATGTCGGGTATGGTCAGCTGTCCTGGGAGATAAGGAATTCACCACGGGTAGTTGTTTTTGAACGGACAAATATCAGGCATCTTGACATTGGTAAGCTTCCATTCGCTGCAGATTTTACAGTTATAGATGTTTCTTTTATTTCAATTAAAAAAATTTTTAGAAAAATTTTAGAACTGACAGCTAAAAATGGTGAAATACTACTGCTGGTAAAACCACAATTTGAATTAAAAAAAGATGAGGTTGAAAGCAAAGGTATAATTAGAAATAGAAAACTTCACTATAAGGTATTATTGGAGGTAACAGAATTTATTAAAAAATTTCCGGTTGAAATAAAAAGTTTTACTTTTTCAAAAATAAAGGGCGCGAAGGGTAATATTGAATTCTGGATTTTTTTAATAAAATCATTTAAAGAAGCTAAATCTATTTTAAATTATGATAAAATAATCAAAGATGTAGTTGATAGGGCACATTTTTATTTTAATCAGTCTGGGGTCTCCGCGCCAGGGAGGTAAAATGAAAAACATTGGTATAGTTTCAAATAACGAAAAACAGGAAGCAATAGAAATTGCTAAAGAAATATATGATTATTTAGATAAAAAAGGCAATAATGTGCTTCTGGTAGAAACAGATAAAATGCCTAAAGACTACTGTCTTCCCTCGGTTTCTGAAGAAGAGTTTAGTGCAAAGAATGATGTAATAATAGCAATAGGAGGAGATGGTACGTTCCTTAGAGCTTCAAAATATTCTTTTAAAAGAGAAATTCCCATATTGGGGATTAATGTCGGAAGTCTGGGATTTCTAACCGTTGTAGATGCCTGCAATATGTATAGCGCAATAGATAAGGTATTAAGAGATACATACGAAATAGAAGAAAGAATGTTACTTGAGGGTAAGTTTTTTAAAAACGATAAAGTATTAGAAAATATAAGGCTGCCTTATCTGGCATTGAATGAATTTGCGATAACAAGATCTACACTTGGGAAAATAATAAAATTTGAAATTATAGTAAATGGGATATCAATAAAAAATTTTGCTGCTGATGGAATAATAATTTCTACGCCAACAGGTTCTACTGCATATTCTCTTTCGGCCGGAGGACCGATTGTGGAACCAAAAAGTGAAATTATAATTATAACCCCTATATGTCCGCATACATTACTGAGCAGAAGCGTAATTCTAAGTCCGGATAATAAGATAGAAATAGCAGTTAATTCCAGAAATAAAAAAGATAGCGCGAGTGTTGATGGAAAAACAATGCCGGTCAGTATCAGGCCGGATTATATATTTAAAGTAAAAAAATCAAAATTGAAGTTAAAGCTTATAACTTTTAGTAAAGATATTTTTTTCAAAGTATTTAAAGAAAAATTTATTGAAAGAATTTAAATAAATATAAATTGACATTTTTACTTTTTAGATATGCTGAAGGAATTACAGGTAAAAAATTTTGCCATAATAGATGACGCCAGAATAAAATTCCAGAAAGGTCTTAACATTCTGACCGGAGAGACAGGCGCTGGTAAAACTCTTATTATAGAAGCAATAAATTTGCTGATTGGTGAGCGAGCGGGCAGTGATTTAATAAAAGATGGCGAGGATAAATTACTGGTTCAGGGATACTTTGATTTCAAAAATAACCCTATGGCAATAAATTATTTGCTATCCGAAAATTTAATTGAAGAAGAAGATGAAAGTGATGATATAGTAATAACGAGAGAGGTAACGAGGATTGGTAAAAACAGGGCGTTTATTAATGGGATTTTTACCCAGGTCAGCAATTTAAAAAAATTAGGTGAATTTTTTATAGATATTCATGGACAACATGACCACCAGTATTTACTTGATTATAAAACTCATATAGAGATAATAGATAGGTTTGGTAAAGACAGGATTCTGGATGCAAAGAGAGATTATTCAGAAAGCCTGGAAAAATATCTTAAAAAAAGAGAAGAATTTTTGAAATTAAAAGAATTAAAGAACGTAAGAGAAGAAAAGTTAAAAGATTTAAATTACAGATATGAAGAGATTAATAAATTAAATATTAAAGAAAATGAAGAAGAAATTTTAGAAAATGAGATGCGAATTCTTAAAAACTATGAAAAGATTTACAGATTGGCATCAGAAGGTAAAAAGATAATAGATAGTGAGGATACCGGTATTCCTTCATTAAGTAATAATATAGCCGTTTTAGATAAAAATATCGCCGAACTTGCTGAAATTGATCATGAGTTCAAAAAGTTTTGTGATAGGTTATCTACTCTTGGCGATTTTATAGAGGAAATAGGCCATTCTCTTAACAGCTATCTTGCTAATTTTGATTTCAGTGCGGAAAGATTGGACAGTATTCAGGAAAGGTTGTATAAGTTATCAGAAATAAAAAAGAAATATAATCTTGATTTGAATTCAACCACTGGGTATGCAGAAAAATTAAAAGAAGAAATCGAAAGTTTTGAGGATCTGGATAGTGAGATTGATAAAAAACAGATGGAATATAATGAAGCTCGCGAAATTCTAATAAAAAAAGCTTTACTGTTAAGTGAGCTAAGGAAAGAGGTAGTAATTGATCTGGAAAAAAGTGTAACTGATGAAATGACCGATCTTGGTTTTAAATCTGTCTCTTTTCAACCACAGCATAGATTGCTGGAAGGTAATGGTGATGGCATAGAAATTGATAGCAAAAAGATAAAATTTGCTAAAAATGGGATAGATGATATAGAATTTTTAATATCTCTTAACATAGGTGAAGCTGTAAGGCCCCTCAGGAAGATTGCATCAGGTGGTGAAATATCAAGGATTATGCTTGCTCTTAAATCAGTGATAAGTTTTGTTGACAATATCACTATTATGATATTTGATGAAATAGATGTGGGTATAGGAGGGGCGGCTTCACTGGCAGTAGGTGAAAAATTATACAAAATTTCAAGAAATTGCCAGATAATAGCTATTACTCATCTGGCGCAAATTGCTTGTTTCTCCGATGCTCATTATTTTATTGATAAATTCATAGAAGGCAAAAGAACCAAAATAAAAATAAAGAAATTGGACCTAAATAATAAGATAAAAGAAATCTCCCGGATGATAAGCGGGATGAAAGAAAGTGATATTTCTTTTAAGCACGCTGAAGAACTTTTGGAAAAATGTAATACCATTAAAAATGGTTTAATAGAAGGGAAGACTAAAGTTGAAAACTAAGTTTATTTTTGTGACGGGAGGAGTTCTATCTTCACTGGGTAAGGGTATATGTGCAGCGTCATTAGGAAGACTGTTGAAATCAAGGGGTTATAGTGTCACTATTCAAAAATTTGACCCCTATATAAACATTGATCCTGGAACCATGAACCCTATGCAGCATGGAGAGGTTTTTGTAACAGATGACGGCGGAGAAACTGATCTGGATTTGGGGCATTATGAGAGATTCATTGATGAAGATTTATCTAAATATAATAATTTTACTTCGGGAATAATTTATAAAAATGTACTTGATAATGAGAGAAAAGGTAAATACCTTGGTTCTACAGTGCAGGTAATTCCACATGTAACCGATGAGATAAAAGTAAGCATAAAAAAAACTCTAGAGAGAAGAAAATCCGATATAGTTATTACTGAAATAGGGGGCACCGTTGGTGATATAGAGAGTCTACCCTTCCTGGAAGCAATAAGACAATTTAAAAAAGATGTTGGAAAAGAAAATGTTCTTTATATTCATGTTACTTATGTCCCATACTTAAAAACTACAGAAGAATTGAAATCAAAACCAACACAGCATAGTGTAAAAGAACTAAGAAGCATAGGTATTCAGCCGGATATAATTATATGCAGGAGTGAAACTAAATTGACCGATAGTATAAAAAGTAAGATAAGCCTGTTCTGTGACATTGAAAAAGAAGATACTATAGAAGCAATTGATTTAAAGCATCTTTACGAAGTTCCTCTAATGCTCCAAAAAGAAAAGTTGGATTCAAGAGTTTTATCAAAATTAAAATTAAAAGCAAGAAAATCTAACCTTGATAGTTGGAAAAAAATAGTAAATGCAATTCATCACCTTGATGGTAAAGTAGAAATAGGAATAGTAGGAAAGTATACCGATTTAAAAGATGCCTATATAAGCATTGTAGAATCCTTAAACCATGGTGGTTATTATTTCAAGAAAAATGTAAATTTAACCTGGATAAATTCTGAATTAATGGAAGAAAGTTGTCCGGGGGATAATATATTATTTAATGTAGATGGCATACTGGTGCCATACGGTTTTGGAGTTAGGGGGATAAATGGAAAAATTAATGCCATAAAATGCGCCAGGGAGAAGAAGATACCATTTTTAGGAATATGCCTGGGAATGCAGTGCGCAGTAATTGAATTCGGAAGAAATGTACTGGGCCTTAAGGACGCTAATAGCACTGAATTTGACCCGGATACCGAAAATCCAGTAATTGATTTAATGTATGAGCAAAAAAATGTAGAGGATATGGGTGGAACTATGAGATTGGGAAGTTATGAGTGCAGGTTGAAGGTTGGTTCAAAAGCTTATGAAGCTTATAAGAAAAAAGTTATTTACGAAAGACACAGGCACAGGTATGAATTAAACAATGATTACCGGGATAAATTGGAAAAGGCGGGACTAATAGTAACTGGAATCAATCCGGATAAAAACCTGGCAGAAATTGTTGAAATAAAAGATCATCCGTGGTTTGTTGCGGTTCAATTCCATCCTGAATTTAAATCAAGACCGGATAGGCCTCATCCATTATTCAGAGATTTTATTGGTGCTTCTATAAAACACTCATCTCTAGCTAAACAGAAGTAAAATCAGGCAGCATATTTTAAAATCAATAGAAAAGAGTCGCAAAATTAAAATATGGATTTTAAAACAGGTAAGATTAAAAAGACCTTAATTTCAATAAATTCTATTTTACTTATTATCATAATTTTATTCACTCCGCTTGCTTATTATATTTTTAATCGTGGTTATTATGAGACCTTATATGAAGATAATGGAGTGTTTTCAATTTTAAATAAAAGTGATGTAATGAATATTACAGAAAAGATTTTTAAATTTTTTAAATATGAATCAGATTTAGATCCTCTGGATCATACTATTCGAATAAGATATTCAGATGAAAGTATGGGTACAGTTACTTCTTTCGGTCCTGATGAAATAAGCCATCTTTATGATGTGAGAAAACTACTTGTAAAAATATTTATTTTATACTGTGTAAGCATTATTTTATTTGTTATTATGACTATTTTATTGATAGAGAAAAATATTAAAAATTTTATTAGAAATTTAGGTGTAATATTTATAATCTCTTCAACATCAATGCTACTTTTTATTATAATTTTATATTTTCTTGGCCAAAATTTCCCTATGCTATTTGATAATTTTCACCAGAAATTTTTCCCTCAGGGAAACTATGCTTTTCCCTATGGTTCTCTTATAATTACTCTTTTCCCATCCGGATTCTTTAATGATTTCTTTATAAGGCTTATTTTAAGTTCTACTATAATTTCAGTTGTGTTATTGGCTTTAGGTATAATTTTTAATATTATATTTAAATTTGTAAAAAAATATGGCGAGTAGATGAGATATTAAAAGATATTGCACTGCAGGAGTGATATTTTATTGCAGGAAAGATTTATATGTCTGGAATGATTTGAATGTACGCAATGATTTGAGCAAGTGGAAAGATTTAAGCAGGTGGAAATGAAAGTAGAAAATGATTAATAAAAAAAGACTTTTAGATACATTAATTGAACTGCTGAAAATAAAGAGCCCTTCAAAAAACGAAAAAGAGATAGCCAATTATGTAAGCCGAAGGTTGAAAGGCCTTGGTCTTGGGGTTAATGCTGATAGGTGTGGTCATGAATTTGGCAGTAATGCAGGAAATGTCATAGCTATATACGAAACAAAAAATCCGTCAGGAAGCAGCCCCATTTTTCTGGCGGCGCATCTTGATACAGTGAGCGTAGATGGAGATATCCTACCGGTAATAAAAAGTGGAAAAATGTTCAATAAAAATAAAGAATGCATATTGGGTGGTGATAATAAGGTTGCTGTTGCTGCAATTATAGAAGTTTTGAATGTTATAAAAGAAAAAAATATTCCTACAGGAGATATTTATACTGTATTTACAATTTCAGAAGAAATTGGAGTATTAGGAGCAAAGTGTCTAAATCTGGATTTAATAAAAGCGAAATATGGTTTTGCATTTGACAGTGATGGTGATATAGGGACTATAGTAAATAGAGCGCCATTTATCAATTCAATTTGTGCGCATTTTAAAGGAAAAGCAGCTCATTCCGGGATAGAGCCTGAAAAGGGGATTAATTCTATAAAGGCGGCTTCTATTGCAATTTCTAATATGAAGATTGGTAGAATTGATAGTGAAAGTACATGTAATGTTGGAAAAATAGAAGGAGGTATGGCTAAAAATATAGTTGCGGAGGACACAAAATTAGAAATGGAGGCAAGGAGTTTAAAATTGTCAGAGCTTGATAAAATTACAACAGCGATGATAAATGAACTTAAAAAAGGTGCAAAAATGACTGGAGCCAGTTTAAGTTATGAAATTATAAGGGAATGTGACGGATTTGAGGTTGCAGAAGATGCGATGCCTGTACAGATTGCTAAAAAAGCTATCAGAAAACTAAAGCTAAGACCAAAAATCATATCTTCAGGAGGCGGAAGCGATGTTAACATATTTAATTCAAAGGGAAAGATTGCAGTTAACCTGAGTGCTGGAATGGAGAATGTTCATACAAGTAAAGAATTTGTAAAAGTTGAACAATTAGAAAAACTGGCTGAGCTGGTTCTGGAAATATGTAAATTTGTGATTAATTAAAATAATATTAAGTAGAATGATATAAAGATGCAAAGGAAAAAATATAAAGGAAAAATTTTAAAATGAATAAAAAACTTTTTGAAATAAAGATAAGCTCAGAAAAAATATTTAAGGGTAAAATAGTTGAGTTATATGTTGATAAGGTAAAACTTCCAAATAATAAAATTGTTACAAGAGAAAAGGTTACCCATCCAGGGGCAGTATGTATTGTGCCCATTACTAAAGAAGGAAAGATAATGCTGGTAAAACAGTTCAGGTATCCTACTGACAGTACTTTGCTGGAAATTCCGGCAGGAAAGTTAGGTAGTGGAGAGGATCCACGGAATTGCGCTGCAAGAGAATTAAAGGAGGAAATCGGGGCAGAAGGAGGAAGATTAATACATTTAGCTGACTTCTACACCTCACCTGGTTTTTGTGATGAACTAATGTATTTATATCTGGCTTTAGGTTTTGAAAAAAAAGAAAATAATCTGGAAGACGACGAGTTCTTAGAAGTATTTGAATTAAAACTTGAAGATGCACATTCATTTATAGGAAGTGGAAAGATAAAAGATGCAAAAACTATTATAGGAATACTTTTAGCCAGGGATTATTTAAGCAGATTTAAGTAAGCATATTTTAGTAGATTTATGCAGAAGGGTAAAAATTGATAAAAAAAGTGAAAAATAAAAAACTTAGTGGTGATATTGATAGGTATAAAGAATACTTAAGATTTGAGAAATTAATGCTTCCTAATACCATTAGTTCTTATTTAAGGGATATGGAAAAATTCAGAATTTTTATTGAAAATAACAACATAGAAAATTACTGGGAGCTTTCAAAAGAAAAGATACTGGATTTTCTTCAAATTCTGCATAAAAATCAATCCGAATCATCCATTTCAAGAATATTGTCAACCTTGAGAGGTTTTTATAAGTTCCTGGTAATAGAAAAGGTTTGCCAGAAAAATCCCTGGGTGGAGATAAGTAGTCCCCGAAAGCCAAAAAAAATACTGGAAGTTTTAAAGGTAGAAGAAGTAGAAAAGTTTCTTGAAAGCATACCATATTCTTCAAAACTGGAAGTGAGAGACAAGGCTATGTTTGAAATATTATATTCATGTGGGTTAAGAGTAAGTGAACTGGTAAATTTAAGATTGCAAAATATTGATTTTGATGAAGAAATGCTAAGGTTTATGGGTAAGGGAGATAAGGAGAGAATAGCTCCTGTAGGTAGTTTGGGTATGTTTTTTTTAAAAAAATACCTCAGGACAGGCAGATGTAAGATTGAAAAAGAGCGTAAGTCAGATTATGTTTTCTTAAATAAGAATGGTAAAAAAATGACCAGGCAGGGATTCTGGAAGATATTAAAGAAATATGCAAGAAGAATAAATATTGATAAAAATTTATATCCTCATATATTCAGACATAGTTTTGCCACACATATGCTCCAGAGAGGAGCAGATTTAAGAACAGTACAGGAATTACTCGGCCACAGCAGTATTTCTACAACTGAAATTTATACGAATCTAAATAAGGAACATATAAAGGAAGTATATTTTAGATATCATCCCAGGGTAAAACATTAAAGTAATTATAGAAAGTTTATCTAAATTCAGCCGTAAGATAGTATTCTTCTACGCAAGTGTCTTGATGATACATCTTTAAGATTATTAACAAGTTTTGATATAGATATTTTAGGGGCATATTCGATTAAAAGGTGAACATAGTCTTTTTCTCCTTCAAATTCAACTAATGTTGAATCAAAATCCTTACATGTCTCTATAAATATATTCCGTAATTCCACCAAAACTTACTCAAAAGTAAAAAGAAACTAAAAATACTGAGAAAAGAAATTAATATAAAAGTATTTTTTGATATATAAGTAACAAATATATTATAATTTCAAAATAATTCTATAATGGTAGCATAAAAAATTAATTTTAAAATTATAAATAAACTAATATAAGAGAGGATGGTTTTTATGTTTAGAAAAGTGTTAGTGGTCATGCTTATCGGCGCTATGATGTTTATCGCATTCAGTTGCAAAAAGTTGAGGAAGAAATGGCACAAATTCCTTCAAGTGGTCCATATACAAGATGTATAGAGGTAGAAGAAAGAATTCCACACAATGTTGTAGATGCTGTATTGGAATATGAAGATGAAGATACACTTCTTGAGGAATCTGACCTTATATTTAAAGGAACAGTTATTGATGAAAATGAAATTGGCCTGGAAGAATATATTGATGGAGAACTTCGCAATACATATTATAGAGATATTTTTACCTTCAAAATAAACAAAATATATTATGCAAAGGATTCTTCAATAAAAAATGGCGATATTATTAGAGTTACTAATGCAAGCTGTTCTAATAACTGGATTGAAGGCACAATAGAAATGAAAAAGGATAAGGAATATATTTTATTTACAGAAAAATCATATGATACAGATACGGTTGAATTTACAAAATATGAAGATTATTTTACCACAGATCATTGGAGGTCGATAATCAGCATTGAAAATGAAGACTACTATTTTGATGAGGTATTTACATCATTAAAAAGCGGTGCAAAGGAAGAAAAAATAAGAATAGATGGAGATTTTAAAACTAAAATCTACAGGAAAGGCAAAGAATTTGAAAAGGAGCTTGAGGACCTGATTTTAAAAAAGAAGGGAGAAAACTAAGGCATGGTAAAAAATAAAAAAACAAAATTAATACTGTTATTCTTACTGGTATTAATACTCAGCATATTTAGCTTGGGTCATACTATAGAGCCGGAGTTTCTGCCTTAGTGAACAATATATAACAATAGAAAAGGAAAATGCCACACTAACCTATATTGGAGATACCCTAGTTCAGGCAGGGACTGTTACCACTCTATCATGCCAGGTAGTCCAGGAGGATGATACTACAAGTTATAAGTCAGTTACTTTGCCTGGAGTTTTCTACTTTAATTATCTGACTAAGAATTTTATACTATGGTCATAGTTTGTCATATTCTTCTTTTAATTTGGTGTTCAGTTTGGGGGTTCATACCATCCTTACGTTTGACATAAACCTTTTATATTTGATATATTCAATTTGTTAACACTAAGTATCAAAGGAGAAATTTTATGGGAAGAACAACTAAAACCATAAGTTTATCTATACCACCAGAAATGGCAAAAAAAGTTAAAGGACTAATGAAGGAGGAGGGGAGAACAAGAAGCGAGCTGATAAGAGAAGCATTAAGACGATACGTGGAAGAACAAGAATGGAAGAAGATTTACCGATATGGAGAGATGAAAGTAAAAGAAAAAAGGATTACTGAAGATCAAGTAGAAAGTATTATTGATGCTCACCGAAAATAGAACTGAAAAACCAAAGGTGGTAATAGATACTAATGTTTTTATTTCTGGATTAAATTTTTGGGGCAAACCCAGAAAGATTTTGAATTTGATCTGGAAAGAGGAAATAAAGGTTTGCATTTCTTTTTTTATTTTAAAAGAATTGGAGAAAGTTCTTAAGAAAGATTTTGGTTGGGATAAAGAACAGATCAGAAGTACTATTGAAAGAATAAAAAACAGAACTATAGAAGTTCAGCCAGAAGTCAAAATCTTAGTTATTAAAGGTAAGAGTGATGATAACCATATTTTAGAGTGTGCTGTTGCAGGGAAGGCTCAATATATTGTCTCTGGAGACAAGCACCATATATTGCCTTTGAAGGAATATCAAGGTATAAAAATTTTGTCCCCGGCTGCATTTTTAGAAGTTATGTTGTTTAATTATAATACCAGTCTGTGAAGAATTCGATATATATTTTTAATGGTAAAATAGTCGCTTGTAGTAATTGTAATAAATTTCCAGATGATACAATTAAGTTTATTGCTTTAGGACCACATAATAATGCTTATGACATAAAATGAAAAAATCGGTAGCAAGATACATATTGAAGCCTATTTTTGACCTGGTTTTAATATTATTTCAAAGGAAATCAGCAGTGTAAAGTTTATCTAAATTCATTTTATAATGTTTCAAGAAAAACACCACAGGAGCCCCTGTATCTATACGTGAGAAGTTTTTAAAAGATTGGTCATAGAATAATATTTGCAAATTTGATAGATTTTGATATGGTATGATGAAAATTAAATTGACAACTATAGTATTGTCATAGAATAGAAGGGTGAGTTATATGACTGGTTTAGGGCAGGCAATATTAGATTTTTTAAGACAATTAATTACTTGGGCGCCAGGTTTGATTATGGGTGTTGTTTTGCACGAATATGCTCATGGGTATATAGCCTACAAGAGTGGCGACAATACTGCTAAAAGCCTGGGAAGGTTAACTCTAAATCCTATTGCGCATATAGATTTATTCGGAAGTATATTACTGCCCCTGCTGTTGATACTTATTAATTCAGGTATAGTATTTGGTTATGCTAAACCTGTTCCCATAAACCCTGCTTATTTTAGAAATTATAGAAAGGGAATCCGTTATACCTCACTGGCCGGTCCTGCTACAAATCTTATTTTTGCTTTTGTGGTAGGACTGGTATATGGTCTTTTTTTCTATATTTTCTTTAAAATAACAAATGGAATGTTAATGTCGGGTTCTTTTGGATTTAAAGCTTTTGAACTTATAAGCCAGATTTTTCAGGGTATTATATATATAAATATTTTTTTAGCCATATTAAATTTTATACCCATACCACCTCTTGATGGTTCAAAGATACTTGCTTCTTTTCTACCAGATGAGGCTATGTTTAAGTTTTTAAGTCTTGAAAGGCTTGGATTTATATTTATTTTCATATTTTTATTTCTGTGCGGCAGAATAACAATATTCTGGACTGCAGTTTCTCCATTATTTAATTTTATTTATAATATATGTATTTGGTGGCATTATTTAATTGTTTAGAATTTGGTGGCAGTATTTAATTGTTTAGCATGAAAAAAACATAGGAGTAATAAATGAAAGAGAAAATGCTTACCGGGTTCCGGCCAACAGGTAAATTGCATCTGGGACATCTGCATGGAAATATTGATAATATGATTAAGAACCAGAAAAACTACGAAAATTTTTTCTTCCTTGTTGATTGGCATGCGTTATCAACTGAATATCAAAATCCCAGGAATATAAAATCTGATTTGATGGAGTGTGCAGTGGATTTGGTGGCTCTGGGAATTGATCCTGAATTTACACATCTATACAGACAATCCGACATCCCACAAATTTCAGAGCTAACTCTGTATTTTTCAATGATTACACCTATACCCTGGCTGGAAAGATGCCCGACTTATAAAGAACAGATAAGTGAGTTAAAATCAAAAGACCTTTCAACACTTGGTTTTTTGTCCTATCCAGTACTTATGGCTTCGGATATACTTATAGTTAATTCTGATATAATCCCGGTTGGAGAAGACCAATTGCCCCATCTTGAAATTACTAGAGAAATTGCAAGGAGATTTAATTATCTTTATGGGAAATATTTTACTGAGCCAAAAGAAATGCTATCAAAAGCTGCGCGGGTCCCGGGAATAGACGGCAGGAAGATGTCCAAAAGCTATAATAACGCTATATTTCTTGCGGATGATTTTGAAACTATCCGAAGGAAGGTCAGGATGATGATAACTGACCCCGCTAGGGTACATCTTAAAGATCCCGGTCATCCGGAGGTTTGTAATGTTTTTGATTTTTATAAAATTTATAAAGAAGAGGGAATAGGAGAGATAGAAAACAGATGCAAACAGGGTAAAATCGGATGCACGAAATGTAAGGATGAGATTTCAGCCATAATATATAAGTCTCTGGAAAGGTTTCAGGAAAAAAGGGGTGAGATTAAAAAAGATTTGAATTATATTTATGACATCCTGGAAGAAGGTAAAATTAAGGTTAGAAAAATTGCTGAAAAGACAATATCTGATGTAAGAAAAAAGATGGGTATAGATTAGATTGGAAAATTGCATAGAAAGCAAAGACTATTTAATAGAATATCAAAAATTTAAAGGGCCAATATATCTACTTCTGGAATTAGTTCAGAAAAAAAAAGAAGATATTTATGAAATCAGCTTAAGCACCATTATAAAAGATTTTATAAACTATATTAAAATCAAAAAAAATATATTATTTGATACCTTATCGGGATTCGTATATACAGCTTCTATTCTGGTGGAGATAAAATCAAGGTCACTTATTCCTTCGAAAAGCAAGAGTACTGGTGAAGAAGAGAATGTGCCGAATATTGAATTTTTAAAGAGGAGGGAAGAAGAATATAGAACTTTTAAAAAAATATCCAATTATTTTAGTAGTCTGTATGAAAGAGAGTCTTTCTATTTTATAAGGGAAGCTCCTATAGAAAAAGAATTTTTAAAATTACTCCCTGACTTTACCAGGGATATAAATATAAAGGAATTATCATCTATTGCTTCAAAGCTTATTAAGTATAAGGAAGAAAAAATAAATCTAAGCAATATTTATAATTACAGGATAAGTATAAATATATTTGAAGAAATGAAAAGGATCAGGGAAATATTATATTCTAAAGATAGTGTTACCTTTAAAGAACTTACATCTAAATATAATGAGATTATAGACAAGATAATTTGTTTCCTGTCAATACTGGAACTTTATAAAAAAGATGTAATTGATATTATTCAGTTTGAAAATTTTGGAAATATTATAATAAAAGGAATTAAATGACAGACTATGGTTGGAGATAAGAATATAAGTAAGAATGACAGTGAAAATAAAAGTACTAGCTTATATAGCGGAGAATCATGGCTAAAAACTTGCATAGAAGGTATACTTTTTGTGTCTGAAGGAATAGTAAAAGCTAGAGATATATCTTCTGCCCTGGAAATTACTGAAAAAAAAGTATATGAAATTATAGAGCTATTAGAAAAGAAATACATAGATGAAAATAGAGGATTTATTCTTAAAAGAGTATCTGGAGGGTTCAGGCTTTATTCAAATCCTGCGTTAAGTGAGATATTAATAAAATTTATTAAATCAAATATACGTGCGCATCTTTCCCAGGCTGCACTTGAAACTCTGGCAATTATTTCCTACAGGCAACCTGTCACAAGGACTCAAGTTGCTGAGATAAGAGGAGTCAGGACAGATAGCGTAATACTAACACTGGTGGATAAAGGATTGATAAAAGAAGCAGGTAAGCTCAAGGAACCGGGGAATCCATTATTATATAAGATAACTGATAGGTTTTTAGAACTTTTAGGTATTGAAAGCCTGAAAGACCTGCCGCCGCTTGACGATATAAAAGAAAATGAAGAGGATAACCTGAATCTAGAATAGTTAAATGTCTGGGCATTAAGATTTTTTTGACATCCTAACCTTAAATAGCGGGGTTTTACGGTGGTAGGATAATAAGTCCGGTGATTATCTATGATCAATCGAAAATTACGAGTTATAATAATATTATTAGTGTTAGTTATAATTTCAAGTTTATGCCTTACTTCCTGCTGTTATCGGCTTTTAACTATTGGTAGAAGCGGTGAAGAAGAGGAAACTGCCGATGTAAAAGAATTTTCAGGAATTCCAAATTCTTATATTGTAAGTAATCTAAAAGTCCCCGGGCAGGCTATAGATGTTGATATAAGCGGTAATTATGCTTATCTTACCAATGATCTGGGTGTACTCTATGTAATAGATATAAAGGATAAGGAAAATCCTTCCATAATTGGAAAATGTCCGGGGATAAATTCGGCAAACATTGTAATTGTTAAAGACAACTATGCTTATATCTCATATACTGAGTGGATTAGTGATGATAATGAAGCTTACACTGTCAGTGGTTTTTATATAGTAGATATAAAAGATAAAGAAAATCCAGAGCTTGCCGGGAACTATAATACCGGAGAGAATAATAAAAAATCAGTATATGGTTTATTCGTTGAAGGTGATTATGCTTATATTAATACTACAGTTGAAAATGAAAACCGGGAAATTAGCAGGCTTGAAATAGTGGACATTTCAAGAAAAAGAAACCCTGAAATTGTGTGTGCATATGAAGTGGACGGGTTACCTTCAGGTATATGGGTAAAGGATGATTTAGCCTATATAAACATCAATTTTTATGATTATGAAAAAAAGGAATATACCGGAGTTAGCAAGCTTCTTATTCTGGATATAAAAGATAAAAAGAATCCTAAAATTGTAAGTTCATGCAAGATTCCTTCCAGTTCATGGAGCATATATGTGCTTGGGAGTTATGCCTATATTTCAAGCTTTAAACAGGACAGGGAAACTGAAAAATATACTGAAAGCATGCTTCAGATAGTAGATGTAGGTGAATTATCCGATCTAAAAACTTCCGGAAATTGTGAAATTCCGGGTGGGGCATGGGAGATGGATACTGCGGGAGGTTTTATTTATATTTCCAGTTTATCTGGAGGAATATATGCTGTAGATGTTACGGATAGCGACAGGCCAGTTATTGTTGATAGTTTAAAAACCAGTGGAAATTCTTACGACATAACAATAAAAGGCAATTATGGATATATTGCAGACGGATTTGAAGGGCTGGCTATAGTAGAATTATCAGGCCGGTCTGTAGAGAAAGAAAAATTATATACTGATAATGACCAGGATATAAACTTACCTCCAAAAGCTTTTATTGAGGTTATCGGGGACAAATCATCAGGAGATTATTTTCAAATAAAAAATCCGGTATATTTTTTCGCCGGGAAATCTTTTGATCTGGAAGGAGATGACTTAATCTATAGTTGGATTATAGATAATAATGAATATTCAAATAAAGAATCTTTTTATTATTATTTTGATAAGCCGGGGAAATATGAGGTAAAATTAGTAGTTTCGGATGGAAAGGAAAGCAGCGAAGCAACTAGTACTGTACTGGTTGCAGAAATAGATTTACCTATTGTACCTGCCATCCAGCATAATTTTACAGTTGAAATAGGATATACTTTAATAAACTATGGTCCGGGAAGTTTGAAAGACATTGAGTGTTTTATGAGAATTCCGCAGACCTATTATCCATTTCAGATAATAAATGATTATACACCTAATATTTCAAATACTGATGAATTATTCGATAATAACTGGAATTTGCTTGATCACTTTAAATTTAAAGATGAGCTTCCAGAAGGCGATATTTTAACTGCATCGGTAGAGACAGATGTAACCCTATATGAATTTAATTATTCAGATATTGACAGTGGCAACCTGACCTATGACAAAGATGACGAAGATCTTTTAAAATATACCACCGATGATTTATTTATAGATTCAGATAATCCCGTAATATATAATACTGCAAAATCATTAATTAAAAATGAGACCAGACCAATAGAAATAGCAAAAGTTCTATACAATTATGTAGTCAGGAATCTTTATTATGATTTTCCCCGCGCAGAAGAAAAGGATTACGAATTTCTTTATGCATCTGAAATACTGGATAGGGGGAAAGGAGTGTGTGCTGATTACGCTATACTTTATACTGCGCTCCTGAGGTCAGCGGGAATACCTGCAAGACTTGCAACCGGAATCCCGGTATACACTATTCTTTGTCAAAAAGAGAAAGAAATAGATATGGGACATGCCTGGGTTGAAGTAAAGCTCCCGGGATATGGCTGGATACCGATAGATATAACTGTAGAAGATAATTTCATGTCTGAAAATTATTACCTCGATATTACCACGGAAAAAGGTCCCGGATATTTGTATAAAAATACTACAATGGACCCGTGGAGTTATTATTATGACGGATTTTTCTTTTCGTGGGATGGTACTGAAATTCCGGAGACAGAGCAGGAATTTTATTTTAGAGTAATCAACCTTGACCTTAAAGATATAATACTTGATTAAAGATTAATCCATATTTTTATTGGTTTCATAAATATTAAATTTCAGATAAACAAAGAAGCAATATATAAATATTATCTCTTACAAATAGAGATATTTTATACTAAAATTAACCAGGTTAGAATAGAAAATTATGGGTATCTATCTTTTTGACTTGCCGATTTATAGATATTATATTAATTAAAACAATAATATGAATTCATTATATTATGAATAGAAATAGCGAGCCAATTAATTCTAAAGCTTCATACATGAAAAAAATAGCCATGTTCTCAATTCTGGTGTCTATTTTCCTGGTTATTGTTAAAGTTGCAGTTGCCTATTTTACAAATAGTATAGGTGTCTTTTCAGAAGCTTTAAACAACGGGCTCGATCTTGTAACTGTACTTGTAACCTATATGGCTATAAGAGTTTCGACAAGACCTGCTGATAAGGATCATACTTATGGACACGGAAAGTATGAAAATCTCTCTGCTTTTTTAGAAATTATTATAGTATCTGCATTAAGCTTTTTCATTATATATAAATCTATTCAAAGG